>FTCV01002705.1_pt1 | contig 174235 bp, 128 predicted proteins | sample 1639691 | NCBI WGS metagenome assembly FTCV01 (sample SAMEA3914864, study PRJEB12502) | metagenome | biome: forest; material: soil | place: USA | collected 2012-03-12 | depth 0.3 m
ACCTAGGGCTTTCCGAAGTAGTGCCCGAAAAGTATTGGACGCGCTTGCGGCCTTGGGGAGGGAGGTTTGTTTTTTGTGCTTGTTATCGGCGTCAGTAGACATTTGCTTCGATATCGTTTCAGCCGGAAATTGTCCGTTCCAGGCTTTGTTCAGGAACGGTTTCGCGGACGATTTGGAGCATTGGGTTCTACCTGCAGATCGTCTAGAAATTCCGAAGCCGGCTCCACGCTCGTGAGCAGCAGAAAATCCCGGGCGCGAGTGCAGGCGAGGTAGAGGAGGTGCCGTTCGGTTTCGTAAACTTCTTGCAGATCAGCGTCGTCCCCGACGGTCTCGATACGTTCTTGTAACGGGATGATCTCGTCGTCGCAGGCCATCACCGCCACGGCTCGGAACTCCAGCCCTTTGGCGAGGTGCCTCGTGCTGATGGCGACGGAGCCGCGATGTTAATGTGCGCGATGTTTCCGGCAATCTGAGCGTCGCCAGCATCACGGCGACAGGGTAGTGGTGATCTGCGTAGCAGAGCAACAGGCTGCCTTCCGTCTTGTGGACGATCAGACGAATGTCGCTGCTCACCCGTACAGACCAAAAGTTCTTGTCTTTCGCCCGGTCGAGCTTGTGGAAGCTCAGCCCAGGACTTGCCGGATTCACCTGCAAGTCGAAGGCCGTCGTTTTGACGGCTTTCTGCTCGTCGCCAGTGAGGCGGGAGAGGCTGTCGGTGAACGTGTCGGCGATGCGGAATTCCACGGCTGTTGATGAGTTTTCCTTCGCGATCACCAGGATCGCATCTTAAAGAGTCGGCCCTGCTCGGTTTCGTCGTGGAGAGTAAGCACGATTTCGCCTTCATCGAACACTGGCTCGTTGCCCGCCGCACGAGCTGGCAAATCTGAATCGATCAACGTGATTACAGATTGAATTCCGAGGGCCGCATAAGTTCGAAGAACCGAAAGGAGGTTTTCCTTCTTACGATCGTCCAGCGATTCAAATGCCCCGTCATGGTAGACAAATCGCGGGTATTTGTCGTCGAGATGGGCTCGCAATAGAGCCAGGTCGAAGGCAATGCACAGGAGCTTTCGATACGTATGTCCCGAGTCGGCGCTGGTGGCGTTGCCCGATTCATCAAGTATTTCTGCTTTGAATTCGATATGTCCCGATTGATTGGGTGAAACGCTGAGTAGCGCCTTTCGGTCGATCACTTCCTCGACGATGTCGTTAAAGTAAATCCGAATGGTCGAGAAGAGGCTCGTCTTGTCAGTATTTTGCTGTTCGACATCGGCTTCGATCTGCGTCTGGAGGTGTCCGCATTCTTCCGTCAGCGCACGAATTTCGGCGCGTAATCCCTGGAGGCGATGAAGAGACTCGCGCTGCCGTCCGAGGGAGGTAATATCCGCGCGAAGCGTAACAAGATCGTCGGAGAATTGCTTGTACTTCTCGAATATGTCGGTTCCGCTCAAAAATGCCAATGTTTCAGAGCGCTGCTTTCCCAATGTGCTCAGTTCGGCGTTCACGCGTTTCAATTCGGATTCGATTTCTGCGCGCTCTTCCTGAAGGTATCCTCGGCGTTCTTCGGTAATGGCGCGGTTGAAGGCGATCAACTGTTCGAAGTCCTTTTTGATTTGGCCTTTGAACAATATGCCAGCCTCCTCGAACAGCTGTTGAGCCTCCTCTGGATTAAAGAGGATTTGATCGTCTTCAAGGGACGTCACGATCTTCTTTCTGTTTCGATTCAGTGAATAACGTTCCGAATTCAAGGCGGCGATGCGCTGGTCGATATCGTCGACCAGACGCTTCGTTCGATCTTTGTCCAGCTCGCTGAAATCAAAGGCGTCGAGAAGCTTTTGCTTCTTGGAGGCCTCTTGCTGCTTTAGCAAGAGGAGGCCTTCGATTTTACTGATGTCCTCGACCGAGCCGCCCATCTCGCTATTGATCGTCTGAGCCGCCGTCTTTTTTTCTTCCAGCTCGTCTTCCTTTTTGTAGCGCAGCCCGATCAAAGCTGCATCAAAGCCGAGAATGTGCGCGAGAAACGGCTTCCATTCGGAATGTGCGCCCACGAATTTTTGCAGCTGAAATACGTTGTGAAAGCCTTCCTGGGACCGAAGCAAATACCCGAGACCTTTGCGGTAGGACCACGGTTTGAGAGCTCGCCAATCGAGCAGTCCGTCGAGCAATTCGCGCGCCCGCTCAAACGGCATATCCGGGTGATCCCATTGTTCCATGGGAAGAGTTGCGAAATCCTGATGGCCAGCTTCGTGCTTCTTGAAGCAAATTTTGCTCGCTTCCTCGACGCTGCGTCGCACAGTAAGATATGAGGCATCTTCCAGCTCGACCTCGAGAAAGAAAATGAACTCCTGGAAGAGGTCGACATGTTTAAATAGGAAAAACCTAGGGTCTCGTTTAGCTAGGAAACCGAAGTCGAGCAGGCGTCCGAAGATACTCTTGCCAAGATTGTGAGTGTCGCGCTTCCGATTTTCGGGCAGACGGATTTCCGCCATGACGACGTTTAGCCCGGAGGAAAAATCGACCGCTGTGAAAACGTCCGGTTTGTTCGAGTAGAATTTAGATAGCCTCATTGGGTCCCACGTATTCAAACGCGTCAGTTTTGGGGCGATAGGCAACGAGCCCAAGCACGAAAAGAAAATTTAGCGCGGGCAGGAAAAGGACATCGCCACCGCTGATGGACCGCTTCGCGAAACTGCGCAGGCGGTCGTATTCGTCGATTCGCTCCTTTTTCATCCGAACGAGGAGCCGCAGGGCCATATTGATAACCGTACGGTCGGGATGAGAATGTTTAGTTGGTCTCAGCATCGCTCGTTTCTCCAATGTCGCAATTCCAGTACATGTAGAATAAGATGGCGCGCGTCAGACGTTTATGTCGCCTCAGGATGGCATCGCGGTTGAAAAGCAGGTCGCACAAATATTCCATCACCCGGTCGAAGGTCTGGTAGTCTTTACGCTTGGCGATGATTTTAAGTTGGAATTCGTCGACCACCGAAGAATACATGCTTTGCAGATCGAGATTTTCCGGCGCGGCTAAAAATGAACGGATTTGTGATGTTTCTTTCAGGTATATCCTGCGTTGGGCCTTGGCGTACTCCGGGGTCATGTTGTTCAGCGCATTCTTCTCTTCGTAGCTTACGCGCTGCGTCGGAGGATGATTGAGGGCCGCCGCGGCCGCGTCGAGATGATGGACCAGCGCCTGCACAATTTCCGCCAGGTCGTCAGGGCTGACGATCAACGGCGAATCAACGGGATCGAGATCGGCCTGCCCCGGCACATCGGAGAAGACTTTCATCCAAAGGTCCAACTGCTCCAGTCCGCATAAATAGATCGAGCCTTCAGGAAGCGCGCATTCGGCGGCGAGGTATTGCCGGATGTCGCTTTCGGCGTTGCCGCTCAGACGCCGATTCGCAAACAACATGTAGTGGTCGAGTTGCTTTTTTGCGCGAAGGTTCTTGATCCGCGGAATTTCCTTGCCAAGGACGGTGTTTTTGGCGGTCTGGCTGAAGAAATCACTCTCGGAGAAGTGGCGATTGAAGCCGTTAGTGTGCTTGGCCTGAACGATGGTTGTTCCGATCCAAGGAGCGGTTTTGCTGGGATGAATTTCGGCCGTCCCGACAAATTTCGCATCTCGCCCGCCATCCGTACCCTCAGCAAAGCCCTGCACGGAAATGCCGAGGAGGCGCTGGCATAGAAGCACGATCAGTCTCTCGAACTGCGTGTCGCTGAGATCTTCGTAGGCGTACTTCATTCAAGGGAAGATTTCCACATTGGGCGTTCTGGTCAAACCCCTTACGCAACGCGAAAGGCCTTCATCACCTCATCGCCGAGGTGGTTGATCACCTTCACGGCGATTCTGCCGCTCTTGGGCTTTTCGAAGGGGCGGGAGGTGTCGCTGTTGAGGGTGGCCCAGGCTTCGGCGTTGATTTCGGCCTTGAGGGTGGTTTTGAGGGAGGAGTAGGGGGCATTGGCGCCGAGGAAGTAGGCGTGGCGGACGAAGAAGCTTTCGCCGTTGTAGTCGGTGTCGATGAACCAGCAGGCGATGCCGTCAGCTCCGTCGCTGACGACTTCGCCGGTTTGGGGCTTGAAGACGTCGACGCCGTTGACATTGAGGCGGAGCTTGCCCTCGGGTTGGGGCAGGAGGGAGATGTCCGGTTCGCCGACGATGACGAAGAGGTTGCCTTTGCCGGTGTTCTTGAGGTCCTCGGCCATGTGGAGGTCGGCGTTCATGCGGGCCTTGAGCACCTGGATGCGTCCGAGCTTGGTGAACTCGGTGGCGTGGGCCTCGTAGTTGAAGGCGCAGGCGATGAGGACGTCGAAGTCGGCGTCGCCGGCCTCGCGGGCGGCTTCGACGAGGTCGGTGCGTTGGGCGGTGCCGTGGGGCAAAGGGTCTGTTCTTATTTTCGACACTCCTCGCGGGGCGGAAACTCTCCGCGACCCTTAGGGAATTGACGTGAGTATCAGAAGGGGCAGAAAGCCTTCATGTCCATCCCCAGCATCGAGCAAGCCGTTGAGCGACTCTACAAGCTGCACGTCGGAACGATCGGCGCTGGGTCAGCCCGGCATGAACGCCCGCACAAACCGGTCATCCTTCTTGCCGCCCTGGATCTGATCGCTCGAAACCAGGGCAATGCCCAGCGCATTCCCTGGTCGCAAGCTCTCCGTGACCGCTTTGCGGGCTACTTCGATATCGTCCGCCGAAACGACGACCAGAAGTCGCCGGAAAACCCCTTCTACTATCTGCGTAACGACGGCTTCTGGGAGGCGGTCGAAATTGAATCCGGCGTCGAGCGCCCATTGGCCAATACCCCCACCGTCGGGCAAGCCAACGCCGGAACCGTCTTCGCCCGATTCATTGATGGGCTGGAGGATTTCGTCGGGACGCCCAAAGACCGCGCCCTTTTGCGCGACGCCGTCGTTTCGCGCTTCTTTCCCCACGAACGCGCGCGCCTCTCTGCGCTCTTTGCCGAACCGGCCGCGAGCCCGACTGCTGCGGACGAGTCGGAGCCATGCCGAGACGAGCCGCTCAAAGAGTACGGCGGTGGGCGCGACCCGGCGTTCCGCCGGATCGTCCTCGAAGCCTACGATTTCCAGTGCGCCGCCTGCGGCTTGCGTATCAAACTTCCCGATGCGGACCTCACCTTCGTCGACGGCGCCCACCTCATCCCGTTCAAGGACAGCCGCAACGATCATCCCACCAACGGCTTGGCGCTCTGCAAAAATCATCATTGGGCGATGGACCGTTTTCTCCTCGTTCCAACGCCGAACGGCCTCTGGAAGGCATCCACCCGTCTCGACGCCCGCCGATCCCCCGGCGAGCAAGCGCTCGTCGCGCTCCATGATCAGCCCCTGCTGCCGCCGCATGACGACGCCTTCCGATCCCGCCAGCCTGGCTTGGCGCGCGGAACGCGTCTGCGCTTAGCCTTTTCGAGCTGAAAATTTGCCGTCAGAATTCGATGTTCTTTCCATGGCCTTCTTCGATTTCCTGAAAAAGCGCACGTCAGCGCTGCCGCGCGTCCCCGAGTTGGGCGATCGGGTGGGAGAGTTCAAGGACAATAATCTCGATCAGCTTTTGGCCGACAGAGCGATCTTTCTGCAAACCGACATCAATGATGAGGCGGCTAATTTGGTGATTGCGAAACTGCTTTTTCTGCAGATGAGCGATCGGAAGGCGCCGATAACGCTTTATGTGGATTCGGCGGGCGGTTCGGTGACGGCCTCGTTTGCAATATTGGAGACGATGGATTTTGTGAGCTGTCCGGTGCAGACTTACTGCCTGGGAATTGCCGCGGGCATAGCAGCGCAAATCGTGGCGCATGGCCGTCGCGGGCGCCGCTTTGCGCTTGTCAATTCAGAGATGATGTTTGGTCGGACCGTCGCCGAGTTATCTGGAAATCCCGCTGGCTCAGAGGATATTGCGGCCTATATCGAGAAAGTGAATACGCGGATCGTTACGACGTTTGTCAAAGACACGGGACGCGATGTCGAAACCGTGCGTTTGGCGATGGAACGGGAAAAGTTTTTTACGGCATCGGAAGCGCGAGAGTTTGGACTGATCGATGAGGTGATAACGAAACAGTGATGACGCTGGCGACGATTATCCTATATTAAGCGTGCGGCTATTTGACGCCAATAATCAAGATAGACGTGAAACGTCTCCGTGTAGGAGGATTCAGGCTTTGTCGCGATTTGCTCGGCGACTTTGCTGGTGAGGTCGATGAGATTGAGGTGATGACAGCATCCCCGATAGGGAAGAATCCGTTGGGAGGGGCGGTTTACCCAGGGTAGCTCGTGCCTCGCAACCCTGGGCTTGTGTTGCGGAATCCCGTTGGGATTCGAGCGCGCCGAAGGCGCGCCATGGAGTTTGGCCTTTTGCGAAGCGGAGGAGAGGCCAGCCCGCGGACGCGCCGCTTCCACCCGCGGACACTCCCCAGGGCGGTTGGAAACCGCCGCTCCTTGGCACAGGCCACGCGCGCCAATTGCAAATTGGCCAAACTTGTGGATCCCTTTGGGATTCGGCTGCAGCTGAGTCGAAGGTTTTGTGGTCTTCAAAAGTTGTTTCCAACTGCGCCCGCATAGGCGGGACCCCTCCGGCCTCGAAGAGGTCAGCATCCCCCGATGGGGAAGAATCCGTTTGAGGGGCGGTTTACCCAGGGTTGCTCGTGCCTTGCAACTCTGGGCTAGAGTTGCGGAATCCCTTTGGGATCGCTTTGGGATTTGGGCGGTTGGAAACCGCCCTATACGGGCAGGAATGCCCGTGCTCCTTTCGGGGGGCGCCGGCCGCGGCAATTGGTCAACTCCAGCGGGTGGTTGGAAACCGGCCTTCGGCGGGCGATTACGGCTTTGCAGTGCTCACCAGGCGCTTGATGAGGTCTTCCGAGGAAACGATGCCGAGGGCTGGATTGGCGTCGGTTCCGACGACGGCGAGGGTGACGCGGGCGGCGCGGAGCTTTCTTAAGGCGGCGAAGGCTTGTTCCTCTTCGCGGACGCGGACGATGCGGCGTTGGAGATGTTCGACGGCGCCGTGGCGGCGTCCGTCGAGGGCGATCTCGAAGAGATTGATGACTCCGGTGACGGAGCCGTCCTCGGCGACGACCGGCCAGCGGTCGAAGCGCGTTTTTCTGCGGCGTTCGAGGAGTTCTTCCAGGCTGGCTCGGGCGGGGATGGAGGCGACTCGCTCCATGGGGATCATGACGTCGCTCACTTTTACGGCGCGAAAGTCGACGACGTTGTTGATCATTTCCCGCTCGACGCGGGTGAGGGCGCCGCTGCGCTCGCTCTCGATGGTCATGTACTTGAAGTCTTCGCGGGCGACGAAGAGTTTGCGCCGTTCCGGGTTGCTGTTGCCGAACAGCATGCGCAGGACGCTCCAGCCGAAAAGGTGCAGCGGGGAGAGGAGGAGATCGGCGAGGCGCAGGGGCTCGGCGAGGGCGGCGAGCGCGCGATAGGGGAAACGGCGGAAAAGCGATTTGGGCAGGGTTTCCAGGCCGAGGAGCACGACGGGAAGGGAGACGGCGAAAGTGATGAGAAAGCCGATGTCGCCGAATTTCTGCACAAAATATCCCGAGGCCTGCACGATGGCCGAAATATTCATGAGATTGGTCACGATGAGCACGGTGACGAGAAGGCGCGCGGGCTTTTCCAGCAGCTGGCTGAGCTTGATGGCGGCTGGGTCGCCGCTTTTCACCCGGTGCATGAGGCGCACCCGGTTGACGGAAAGAATGCCGGCCTCGATCCCCGAAAAGATGAAGGAGGTCGTGAGCAGGAGGAGGATGGAGAGGGCGACCATCATACGGGCGATTCTCCATCCTCCGGCGCGGCGCGTTGCGGCGCGACGAGGACTTCTTCGACGCGTTTGCGCGAGACGCGGCGGACGCTGAGGGTGAGGCCCTCGATTTTCAGCACGGTGCCGGCCTTGGGCAGGGTGCCGCAGCGGTTGAAAATGAGACCGCCGATGGTGTCGATGCCTTCTTCCTCCAGCTGGACGTCGAGCATTTCGTTGATGTCGTCGAGCCGCGCGCTGCCATTGACGATGAGGCGGCCTTCGCCAGCCGGCTCGATGTAGAGTTCGCGTTCGGCCGTGGGCACGGCGTCGGAGATGATCTCCTCGACGAGATCGGCCATGGTGATGATGCCCTCGGTGCCGCCGTGTTCATCGATGACGATGGCGAGGGGCTGCGGATGGCTGAGGAAGGAGCGCAGGAGATCGATCGCTTTCATCGTCTCGGGCACGAAAGAAGGCGGGGTGAGCAGCTCGGTGTAGTGCAGGCCGCCGCCGGAGAGGAGAAAGGCCTGCACGTCCAGAATGCCGAGGATTTCATCCGGCGTCTCGCCGTAGACCGGGGCGCGCTTGTGCCGCCGGGCGCGCAGCTTGGGGATGAGCTCCTCGTTCGTGAGATCGTAGGGGACGGCGAAGGTGTCGACCCGCGGGGTCATGCAATCGCGCGCCGTTTTGTCGCTGAGCTTGATGATCTCCTGGATCATCTCGCTTTCGCTGGCTTGAAGCGCGCCTTCTTCGGCGCTGAGCTCGACCAGGGTCTCGAGTTCGTCTTCACTGATGACGTTGCCTTTCTTGAAGCTCTCCGGCGTGAGGGTATCGGCGATGGCCCCGCTGACGTGCTGGAGCACGCGGGCCACGGGATCCATGACCGGCATGAGCCGGCGCATGACCCGCACGCCCAGCTTCATGACGGCGTAGGGTTGGGCCAGGGCCACGACCTTGGGCACGAGATCGCAAAAGAAAACGATGAGGGTGAAGATGAGGAGGGCGGAGACCCAGAAGGGCCAATCGTGCGAGAGCACCCGATGCAGCACATAGAGGCAGAGGATGATGAGGGGAAGATTGAAGAGCGCGTCGGCCAGGAGGATGGCGCTGAGCAGCCGGCGCGGATTTTCCATGAGCTTTTCCAGCGTGGCGGCAAAGTCGGCGCGGCGCGTCTTGAGCCGCTGGATGTGCATGGGCAGCAGCGAAAAGAAGGCCGTCTCGATGCTGGAGAACAGGATCGACCCGACGATGAGCCCGACGAGCGCGGGCGCGATCCAAAGCCATGGGTGCCCGGTCATCAGCAGTGGGGTGGACGCGCCGGCTGGAACGAGCCGCGAGAGCACAGCCCGGAGGCGGAAAGGCGGAGAATGAAGGAGCGCTGCAAATTTTTCACTGGGAACACTGGCATCTTGTCAGGCAGGCAAGGGCGCAGGATAGTTTCGCCGCCCTTGGGGCGCGATGAAAAAAAACGAGCGCATCTCGGAGCTGGTTTCGGTCCTCGGCGCCTCTGGCCACGAGGATCTGGAGCCCTGCTACACCGGGTATTTCACCACTTTCAACGAAGGCCGCTACTACGAAGCCCACGATGTGCTGGAGCATCTCTGGCTGCGCTGTCGCGATGCGAACCGCATTTTTTACCAGGGGCTGATCCAGATCGCCGGGGCCTTTGTGCACCTCGAAAAGCAATTTCTGCGGCCGGAGCATCCGAAGGACGGGAAGCGGTTGCGGCCGGCGGTGCGGCTTTTTCGGCTGGGGATGGAAAAGATTCGGCCGTACGGGCCGGTGCATCTGCGGCTCGATGTGGCGGCTCTGCTCCAGCTCTGCGCGCCGCAGACGCGGGAAATTGAGGCTTCGGCCTTTGGGCGCAATCCGTGGCGTCCGGAGAACGCGCCGCGGGTGAACCTGCTCCCGGCATGAGTTCGCGAGCGGGGCGGTCTGGCAATCGGACGGACAGTCGGCTGGGAGATGCTGTGCGGCAGCTGCGCGCCGAGGTGGGCGCGGCGGTCGAAGAGATTTACCGGGAGCTGGCGAGCCGGCCGATCGAGCGGAACTGCGAGATGCGCACGGAGTGCTGCCGATTCAAGCTCACGGGTCGGACGCCATTCCTGACCAAAGCAGAGGCGCTCGTGGCGGCCAAAGCCTGGCGCGCGGCCGGCCGGGCGAAACTCCAGGAGGCGGCGCCGGATGGGGCCTGCCCGATGATGAATCGCGCGACGGGGAAGTGTCTGATCTACGACAAGCGGCCCTTTGGCTGTCGCACGCATTTTTGCGCGGCGGCGGGAGGGCCGTATGCGCGAAAAGAGGTCGCGGATTTGATTCACCGGCTGGAAGATCTCAGCCGGCGCCTGGGAGGAGACGAAGCGCGGCCGATCGGGGCGGCGGTGGAGGAGGTCTTGCGGGAGATGTGAGGTGCCGTTGAGAAGGAGGAGCGTCACGTCTTGCTAAAAAGCCTTGTGTGGCCTGTGATCGTACATGCTTGAAGCGTTAGATTTCCATCTGTCCGCAAAAGCGCGTAGGCGGGAAGGCGGGCGGTTAGAAGGAGTGAAAAATCGCCCGAAAGTGGACTGTCGGCGGAAATTAGCAGCTCGCCAAATTTGTGTCGGGTGGCAGTGAAGAGTTCAGGCGCGCTCAATTCAGCCATCCAGAAGTAGTCTGGCAAAGTTCGTTCCAGCAGGCCATGGAGTTCGCCAGTCAACGTGTTCCCTTTCCAGTCATCGAGTGTGGCAAGGTGGTGGAGAAACCATTCTTGCCCGATGTTATTGAAAATCTGGCTGAGCGCTTGGGCGTATCCAAAGGCGAGGGTTTCTGCCTCCAAAGCACTGAAATGGGTGCGATGTGGCTTTAGACCTAATATGAGCCGAAAGTTATCCTTGCGGAGAAAATTTCGGGGTAGGCAATAATAGGGGCCGAAGTTGTCGTCATGTGCAATGAATGCGCTAAGCCAACTCTCGCTTGGGTAGTAGCTGAGTCCTCCGGCGAAGTAATGGCGTTGTGCTTCTGGAACCCAGGCGTCCTCGTTGAAAGTGTGGCCGAGGACGGGAATGATATGGCGACTGGCTTCGCCTGGCGATGTAGAAGGGGCATCGAGTTCAAATCCGAGCAAGGCCGGTCCGCCGGATTCGATGCAACCATAGAGGTGACGTTGGTAGTCCGTCGGCAAATTCAGTGGGACGGGCTTGGCATGGGGCTCATGAACGATCTTTTCGTAGCCGATGCCCAGGCCCGCCAAGACCATTTCCATTTGTTCCGGCTCCAGTCCGCGTCCGCCGCCTCCGACTTGGATCGTTTGATGATCAATCCCGGCCAGTTGATTTATCTCCGCGTAACCGATGTCGCCGTCCGGCAGCAAGGATGCCAGGGCGGTGCGTAGGGCGACGTGAGCGCAGACGAACGTTAAATCGTTTTACTGGGCGTAAAGGACCCCCGAGGCAGAAAAATCGCCGATGCTGGTGTGAAACTGATAGGAACGCCCGCAATGGATGAAGTTATTCGCTGTGGCGGTGCGCGGCGGGGGCAAAACCGCCTCATAGACGGGCTGCCGAGGTCGAGGGAGACCGCCAAAATGATCGGACTTAAAAATGGCGCTGCCAATGAAATCCTCGGATGTAATCTGTCGTTCAGGTAAGCTGCGGAGGAATGAAAAACGATGAACGATTGATTCCTTAAAATCAGGCTGTCGTTTGGCCATCGCCTCGTCTTCGCTCGCGAGCAAGGCGCAATTCGATGAAGCCAGCTCTTCAATGAGCACGGAGTGAAACTCATGCTTTCTAGCCAGGGAGAAGATTCGGCGCATGACGGGATGCGCAGAATAGTGCTGGTCAATAAAGAGGAAATTCGAGAACCCGCTCTCCTTTCGCGTGTCGATCCAATCGAGACGTTTTCCCTCCGCTAACCGCAAACTCATGGTGCAAGGCGCTGGTAACAGCGTTTAGTAATGCCCGATATTAACGCTTTTTGTTTGATCGCGATATTGGCTCGTTTTTTTCAAAAAATCGGCCACGGCCGGAGGAATCTCGACATTTGTCGCTTCGACGGATGTCGAGCGTTCGCGCGTCGCATAGCCATGGGCTCGATTACTTTCCTGCGCGAGTTTTTGAAGCGCATCCGCGAGTTGCTGGCTGGCGTAAGTCATTTCGATGCTTGGTAAAGAGGGAATGGATGGTGGGCGCAAGTCTTTTCTATCGTAGGCAGCGTCATCGGTCCGGCAGCGGCAGATTTGCCGAGGGCGGTGGCGGAACCATGGCGGGCAGTCATCAGCGGTCCGAATGAGCGGCCACTACACCAAGGATGCATTGCGGAGGTCCAAACCCTTCGGTGATTCATCAGTTCGCCCTTTTCATCTTCTCCAGATTCGGGATTTCCCGCCGCCGCGCTTCCAATTGCCGGTTCCGCCAAAGCCGGAGACCGCCGGTTCCGCCGACGATAACCGGGGCGAGGATGAGCAGGGCCGGACGCGCCAGGCACACGCCGAGGAAGAGCAGCCAGAAAGCCCAGACGCAAATGGTCAACCGGAGCACGCGGTTGGGATTTTGCGCGGGGTCGAGGCGTTGCAGGCGGGAGCGGGTCTTCGCGAGATTGAAGACCAGCAACACGATCGCCAGGAGCACGACAAATTTCATGGGGGCGACAGCTTGCGGTGGAATGCGCTTCTCGTCCAGAGGCCGAGTCCGGCTTGGGGTTGGGAAATCCAGGATCGCGGCGGTCCTGAATTGACTCGCGCGCGCAATTGCGGCTGTTTCCGGCCATGCCTGCCTGCCCGAATTGCGCCCGTTCCTTTGCCGCTGGCGCGGTCGTTTGTCCGCACTGTGGCGCGGGCGTCGGGGCGGCGGGATATGAGTGGCGCTCGGCCCGCAGTTGGCTGGATGTGCCGCTGGTGCATGTGGCCTTTGGCCGGGATGCGCAGGGGAAAGTGCGCGTGGCTCGTGGCGTGATTGCGATCGGGCAACAGGCCGTGGGCGTGGTGGCGGTGGGTATTGTGGCGCGCGGAGTGATCGCGGTGGGATTGGTGGCTCTGGGTCTGGTGGCGCTGGGTTTTGTGTCGGTGGCGGCCGTGGCGTTGGGAGTGAATGCGGTGGGGGCGGCGGCCTTTGGGGTAGTGGCGGCGGGGTATATGGCCGGGGGAGTGGCGCCGATCGGGTGGAAGATTCTCTTTTCGGTCGGTGGAGTGATGCGCTAGCCGATTATCTTTGCATGCGCCGTTTCTTATCATTCGCCTGCCTTTTGGCCTGGGCTGCGCCGATTTTAGCAGAGGATTTGCCGAAGGCGTCGACGCGTTTGCACATCAGCGCGGATCATCGGTCAATCGTGAAGGCGGATGGGGCGCCCTTTTTCTATCTGGGCGACACGGCCTGGGAGTTGTTTCACCGGCTGGATCGGGAGGAAGCGTCGGTTTATCTGGAGGATCGGGCGAAGAAGGGCTTTACGGTGATTCAGGCCGTGGCGGTCCCGGAATTTGGCGGGCTGGCCGAGCCGAATCGTTTCGGGCATGTCCCCTTTGCCAACAACGATCCGGCGAAGCCTTCCGAGGAGTATTTTCAGGATGCGGCGTGGGTGATGGACAAGGCAGCTTCGCTGGGGCTGACCGTGGGCGTCTTGCCGACCTGGGGCGACAAGGTGAACAAGAAGTGGGGCGAAGGGCCGGAAATCTTTACCCCGGAAAATGCGCGCATTTACGGCGAATGGCTCGGCCGCAAATGGAAGGACAAATCCCTCATCTGGATCCTGGGCGGAGATCGGCCGATCGAAAACGAGCGGCATCTTCAGATCTATCGCGCGTTGGCCGAAGGCTTGCGGGCGGGCGATGGAGGGGCGCATCTCATGACGTATCACCCCATGGGCGGACACTCGTCGTCTGACTATGTGGGCAAGGAAACGTGGCTCGACTTTAACATGCTCCAGAGCGGCCATGGGCGGAAGGATACGCCGAACTACCTGATGGTCGCGCACGACCTGTCGCTGACGCCCGCGCGGCCCGTGCTCGATGGGGAGCCGAACTATGAAGACCATCCGGTGCGGGAGAAAAAGGAGCAGGGCTGGTTCGACGAGTGGGACGTGCGGAAGCTTTGTTACTGGAGTCTTTTCTCCGGCGCCTGCGGCTTTACCTATGGCGCGCACCCCATCTGGCAATTTTGGGATGGGCAGAACAAGAAGCTCACGGATCCGCGCCATACCTGGAGGGAAGCGCTGGAATTGCCGGGCGCCGGTCAGGTCGGGCTGGCCAGAAAGCTGGTGGAATCACGGCCCTGGCTCAGCCGGGCGCCGGATCAGAAGCTGCTCATGGGCTCGGAGGGCGGCGAGACGAGCCATCGGCAGGCGATGCGGGATGAAGAGGCCACGTATGCGATGATTTATTCCGCCGCCGGTCATCCCTTCACGGTGAATCTGCCGCGGTTGCATGCGGAATCTCTCCGCGCGTGGTGGTTTGATCCACGCACCGGGGCGGCGACCTCAGCCGGGGAGGGGAAAAACGAAGGGCCGCGGGAATTTCATCCGCCGAGCGAAGGCGAAGGCCACGATTGGGTGCTCGTGCTCGACGATGCGGACAAGAATTACCCAGCGCCGGGGAGTGTGGTCTGGAAAGCGCCGGGGAAGTGAGTAAAGCGGCTACTTTGGCGCGGCGTTTTCGAAGTGTTTCGTCTCGTAGATGAAGGCCGCGGCGGCTTCCCGAATGGCTTGGCCGACGGCGGCTTTTGGCGAGACGAATTTCGGGGTGAACCAGGGAAAAAGCCCGATGAGATCGTGCGAGACGAGCACTTGTCCATCGCAGCCGCGGCCGGAACCGATGCCGATGGTGGGGATCGCCAGCGCGGCCGAGATGCGGCGCGCGGCGTCGGCCTGGACCAGCTCAAGCACGATGGCAAAGACTCCGGCGGCTTCGAGGGCGCGGGCGTCGGCTTCCAGGCGTTCGGCCTCCACGGGCGTCTTGCCTTTGATCTTGTAGCCGCCCTCTTCGCGCACCCTTTGCGGCAGCATGCCGATGTGGCCCATGACGGGGATGCCATCGGCCGTGAGCGCGGCGGCGTGGTCGGCGAAATCGGCGCCGCCTTCGAATTTCACGGCATGAGCCCCTGCGGCCATGAGCCTGCGGCCGTTTTCCACGGCCTGCGTGGGCGAATCGTAAGAGCTGATGGGCAGATCGGCGACGACGGGCGCGTGTTTGGTCCCGCGGGCGACGGGGCGAACGTGGTGCAGGATGTCCTCCATGGTGACCGAGGTCGTATCCGCGTAGCCCAGGACGACCATGCCGAGCGAGTCGCCGACGAGCAGGATGTCGACCTGGGACTCATCCAGCAGCCGCGCGGTGGGGTAGTCATAGGCCGTAAGAACGGCCAGTTTTTCGCCCTTCCGCTTCCGGTCGCGCAATTCGGCAAAAGTAGGATGCATGTGGGAATGAAGAGCAAATCACGGGGAATTGCCACTCCGAGCTGGATGGGACCGCCGCTGCGGCGCCTGCTTTTGCGGGACGGATTCGATTGAATGCGCGCCTGCGGCCAAGGAAATCGCGATGCGCGGGTCATTATCGTCACGCGGTCTCTCCGTCCATTTTCTCCTTTCAACACGACTTCCCATGCTCCTCAAGAATCGCTCCCGAGTTCTCTCTGCCGTCAGTTTTGCCAGTCTCGCCGCCGCCGCGCAGGCGGACGTCAAACTTCCGGCCCTGATCAGTGACAACATGGTGCTGCAGCAGGGGACGGCGGCGAATGTGTGGGGCACGGCTGATCCGGGGGAAGCCATCACGGTAAAGCTCGGGGATAAAGCCAACGCGCAGGTCACGGCGGCGCAGGATGGAAAGTGGAGCGTGAAGCTTTCGGACCTCCCGGCGGGAGATGCCGGCGATCTCGTGATCGGCGGGAAGAATACGCTGACCGTGAAGAACGTGGCGGTGGGCGAGGTCTGGGTGGCATCTGGCCAGTCGAATATGGAATTCACGGCCAAGGGAGCCATTCATTGGGCGGAGGAAAGCGCTTCGGCGAATATTCCGCAGATCCGCATGTTCACCGTCTCGCGTGTTGCCAAGGCTGCGCCGCAGACGGAGTGCACCGGGAAATGGGACGTCTGCACGCCGCAGAACACGGAGCATTTTTCCGCGGTCGCTTACTTTTTCGCGCGGCATCTCTGGCAGAATGTCAAGATGCCGATGGGCATCATTCACACGAGCTGGGGCGGCACGCCGGCCGAAATTTGGACGCCGACGGAATTGATTCAACAAGACCCGGCCTATGCGAGCTTTGTCAAAGATTGGGAGAAGGCGAAAGCTAACTATCCAAAAGCGAAGGAGGACTACGATGCGGCGCTGGCCAAGTGGACCGAGGATGACCAGAAGGCCAAGGCCGAAGGGACGAAGTCTCCGGCCAAGCCGAAGGCGCCGCGCGGCGGCGATGATTTTGGCGCGCCGGGCTGTCTTTATAATGGGATGATCGCGCCGCTGCTGCCGTACACGATCCGTGGGGCGATCTGGTATCAGGGTGAAGCCAATGCCGGCCGCGCCGCGCAGTATGAGCGGCTTTTTTCCACGATGATCGAATCCTGGCGCGAGCGTTGGAATGTGGGTGAATTTCCCTTCCTCTTTGTTCAGCTGGCGAACTTTCAGCCGCGTCACGACGAGCCGACGGATACAGACTGGGCGCGGCTGCGCGAGGCGCAATTGCAGACCTTGTCGGTCCCGCACACCGGGATGGCGCTGGCCATCGATATCGGCGAGGGCGGGGACATTCACCCGAAAAACAAACAGGAAGTCGGCCGGCGGCTCGGCCTCATTGCGCAGGCGACGGTGTATTACCAGGACACGGAGTATTCCGGCCCGATTGTTGGCGGGGCGCAGGAAGAGGAGGGCAAGATCCGGCTCACCTTTCGCTTTTCCGAGGGTATGAAGACGAGCGATGGGCAGAAACCCAAGGGTTTTGCCATTGCCGGGGAGGACCGTAAGTTTGTCTGGGCAGATGCGGAGATCCAGGGCGATCATGTGATCGTCTCGAGTCCGCAAGTGCCCAAGCCGGTGGCGGTGCGCTATGCGTGGGCGGATAATCCGGAGTGCAATTTGGTGAATGAGGCGGGATTGCCGGCGTCGCCTTTTCGGACGGATGATTGGCCGAAGCAGTAGGGTGGGCTTGGCGGGGTGCGCTTGAGGGGCGAATAGTCGATCACTTGTTATTGAAACGATGAAATCCAGCCAGCGTCTCTTGGGGGTGGCGCTGGCGCTATTGGCTATCTTCCAGCACGCGACTGCGGCGATTCCCTCGGCCGGGTTTGCCTCGGTGACGATCGAGCCCGAGATCACGGCGATCGCCGCAGGCAAGCCCTTCACGGTGGGGGTGCATGTGAAGTTGAATGCTGGTTGGCACACTTACTGGCAATTTGCCGGCGATTCCGGTCTGCCGCCGAAAATCACCTGGCACTTGCCGGAGGGTTTCAAGGCCGGCCCGATCCAATGGCCGCTGCCGGAAGCGCGTCTCGATGAACCGGATCTCTTGAGCTTCGTCTATCCGGAGGAAGCATTCCTTCTAGTTGAAATCACGCCTCCAGAGCAGCTCCCGACTAGTGAGGTGACGCTCCGAGCCAAAGTGTGGTGCATCGCTGTCGGTCGAATGGGGGATGTGGAGGCTCCTAACGCGGAGTTAAAGATTCCAACGATCGGCGAACCCCGTCCCGCGGAAGCGGAGCTTTTTGCGAAATGGCGCGCTCGATTGCCGAAGTCCGAACCGCCTCCGTTTCAAGTTCGTTGGGAGCGAAGCGCTGCGACAGAGTTTTCCTTGCAGATTTCCGGCTTGGCAGCTGAGGACAAGGTCGAGTTCTTTCCGCTGCCTGCTGGCGCGGCAAAGCCCGGGCATCCAACCGTGAGCGCGCCTGGGTCGGACGGAACTCGGACGATCATTACACCGATCACCGAAGCTCCGGCGGCGAATCTTCCCTGGAGCGGTGTTGTTGTCGTTCGGAAGCCCGGCGCTGAGAGAGTGGGCTGGGCGGTCGCCTCCACAGGGGCGATTTTACAAACAAGCCCTAACTAAGCTAAGCGATTTTGGGCTCACTGCTTTTGAGCTTTTTGTTCATTAGCCGTTTCTACGCGCAACTGCTGGTGGTGACGCTCGCGCTCTTTTATCGCTTTTAAGCGATGCCTTTCAGAGGCCCCGATTGCTATCATAAGGAGGATGAGCATTATGATGGAGAGAAATAGGCACTCGAACGGCCTTTGGCCGAGCGAGGCGCCAAAAAAGAATATTGGGACCAATATCAGTAGGAGAATGCCCTTGAACGAGAAGGTGATGAAGCCGCAACCCCACAATATTAAGAGGGCTATGGTGGCAAAGGTGAATGCAATTGTACGCCCGGCTCGAAGGTCTCGGAGATCGTGGTCGTTCATAAGGAGAGGGGCTCTAGAAATGTGAACCGTTGACGCTTCTGCGCGCGGCGGCATGGGGCTTTTATCACGATTGTCGATCTCTGGATTTTCACAGACCAGGGAAATCTTCAGTTGCCAGATCGCCGGTCGAACAAGATGACTGTCTGCCGTCCGTCGCAGAGAGGGATTTCCGTCCGAATGCTGCAGTTCGCGCGATACTTCTTGTAGACAGCTGTGGCCGGGATCCGTGAATCGCGACCGGGCGGTCGGAAACGCAGAAATTTTTTCAATACCATGCCAACACAAGAATTTGCCAACAGTTCACCGGAAACTCAGCGCCGCGGGGACAGCATTGCCGAAAAAGGAGCTTCCGTGCAGCGGGCGGTGACGGAGGGGGCGCAGAAGGCCTTTGAGGGAGCGCAGAAAGGTTTTCATGCCGCGGAAGAGCGGGTGGAAGAATTTCTCCACCAAAGCGAAGAATGCGTGAGCCGGCATCAGATCGGCTCGGTCGTCACGGCTTTTGCTGCCGGCATCGTTCTCGGCTTCTTCCTGGCTCGGCCGCGTCGGCAGAGCTTTGGCGGAGCCGTGCGCGATCAATTCGACCAGGGGCGTGAAGCCTTGGTCGGGCTGGGTTTGGCCGGACTGGCCATGGGCAGCGGGGCGCTTCGCTCGATGTCCAAAGACGCCCGCAAGCGCGTGAACCGTGAGATGGAGCCGGTTCGCCGCGCTGCCAGGCAGGCGGCTGAGAAGCTGCATATCGGGTAGGGAGTCGCTAATTTAATCGTCGAGGCGACTCCGTGGCGCTTGTTTACGCGGGCCGGCGTTGCTCCTCAGTCACAGATCACTGCGGATATGCTCCTTCGTCGCGCCTTGGCCCGCGCGAAAATCGCTCGCGGCCTCGCCTCAACGATTAAATCAGCGCCTCCCAGGCTCTCGCTTTCCGCTTTACGCGCGGCCCGGCGCGTGGTCACGCTGGGCCGCGCCGCATGAATTCGGGCTTTCTCGACAAACTCATCGAACTTATTCCCCGGGTCCGCCCCGAGGAATTGCAGAGCTATTTGCTGCGGCTGGCCGATGAGAAGGGCTTTCTCGAGACGATCTTCAACGCGATTCAGGAAGGGGTGATCGTGACCGACCTCGACGGGCGGGTGAATTACATCAACCGCTCGGCTTGCGAGCTCTTCGGCTTGGAACGCGAGGCGTGCCACGGCCGGGCCTTGAGCGAGAAATTGCCAGGGCTGGATTGGTCGGAATTTGTGGCCACGCAAAAGGTGTTGTCGCGGGACATGGAGGTTTTTTACCCGCAGCATCGTTTTCTGAATTTCTACGTGGTGCCGCTATACCTGGACAGTCCGACGTCGCGGCGCTCGCATACTTTCAAGCGGGAGTCGATCGGCTATGCGGTGATCCTCCGCGACATCACGGAAACGCGTCGCTCGACGGAAGAAACCATCCAGAGCGAGCGGCTCTCCGCGCTTACGCTGCTGGCGGCGGGCGTGGCGCATGAACTCGGGAATCCGCTCAATTCGCTGCATATCCACTTGCAGCTCATGGACCGCAAACTGCGGCGCGCGCCGGAACCGCTGCGCAACGAGCTGCAAAAATCTCTGGAGATCGCGCGGGAAGAGATCGTGCGGCTCGACACGATCATCCAGCAATTCCTTGGCGCGATCCGACCGGCCAACCTCGTGCTGCAGCTGGAGAACCTCAATTTGCTTATCGAGGAATCGATGGCTTTCCTGCGGCCGGAAATCGAGGATCGCAATATTCTCGTGGACATGGAGCTGCGATCGGATCTGCCGCTTCTCGAAATCGATCGCACGCAGATCAAGCAGGCGGTCTACAATGTGATCAAGAATGCCTTCCAGGCCATGAAGACGGGCGGCATCCTGCGCATCCGCACCGATGTGGACGATCACTATGTGTCCATTACCTTTTCAGACACGGGCGGGGGAATTTCGCCGGATAACATGAGCAAGGTTTTCGAGCCGTACTACACGACGAAGCAGGGTGGCTCTGGTCTGGGGCTCCTCATTGTGCGGCGCATCGTGCGCGAGCACGGCGGCGATATCGAATTGCTCAGCGACGAGGGCAAAGGGCTCACCTTTACGATTCGGCTTCCCTTGCGGGATCAGCGGGCGCGGATGCTCCCGGCCGGCGACCAGGAGCGGGGGGCGGAGCCGGCGGCGTAGGTCGGCGGCATTCCTGGAAGCGCGGACGTCCCGTCCGCATGGCGCGGGAGCGTTCTGGAGGACGCCTGCTTTCGCCCAAGAACCGTTGTTTTATGGCTCGTTGCACGGTTTCGAACGAGCTGCTGCTTGACGCAGTTCGCTCGGAGAGCAGCCCACGCCTTTTCGGACGCTTCCGCGCCGGGCGGACGAGACGTCGGCGCTCCCAGGAGGGCGCCCGGCGGAGGTCGTCGTTCGCGGCTTTGAAATTGGCCGGCCATTGGGAGCATAAACATGCTATTTGAGTGGCGCGGCCATGCGGGTAGGGTGGCGGCGCGTGTCCCCATTTCTCCCACTCCATCGCCGCATGTTCCGGCCATTGCTGTTCGCTCTGGCGGCGCTGATGGTGTGGGTGGCATGGCACGCAGGGGCCGCGGAGCCGGTGACGGACGACTATCTGCTCGCGAAATGGGATCAGGATGACGGCTTGCCGGATAATTCCGTCACAGCCTTGCAACAGGACGCCCAGGGTTTCCTTTGGATCGGCACCTACAATGGGCTGGCGCGCTTTGATGGGTTGAATTTTGTCACGTTTTCGGCGGGAAAGACCGCGGGTCTGCCGCGTGGAAAGATTCGCGCACTGCTGGAGGATGGGCACGGAGCGCTGTGGATCGGGTTGGACGGGCCGGCGGTGGCACATGCGGCGGGCGGGCAATTCGCCACGGTGTGGCAGGAAGCGGGTGATCCGGACGATTTGATCACCTCGCTGACCGGCGATGCTGGCGGGCGCATCTGGGGCGGGCTGGCCCGGGGGCGCACCTGGCGCTGGGAGTCGGGAAAAACGGCGGTGCTGCCGCGTGATCCCGTGCTGCCGCCGGATGACGATGTGACATATGTCGCCGATGCGCGCGGCAAGGTGTGGTACTCCGCGGGAGATAGTTATGGCTACGTCGACGGCGATGTCTGGACCAATCTGGCGGATGACGCGTCTTTTCCGCAATTGCTGCCCCGGGCGGCGGGCGGCTTCTGGCTCATGCGCGGGAATGTGCTTCTCATCCGCACGGAAAAGCAGGAGCTGCTCTACGGCGTGGAGGCGCCCTGGCGCGGCGGTTCGCCGGAAGTCCAGGCCCTGCTCGAAGACCGCAATGGCGCGCTCTGGATCGGGACCAAAGGGCAGGGGCTTTTCCGTTTCGACGGCGAATTCGTGCGCGTGCCGGCGGGACACGACTTCATCCTTTCGCTAGCGCAGGATCGCGACGGCAATATCTGGGCGGGAGGGCTCGGCGGAGGCCTCATGCGGCTGCATCCGCGGCAGATCCGCTTGCACAATGAAGTGAACGGTTTTCCCGCCGATGTGGTCGACGCCGTGTGCGCCGATGGCGCCGGCGGGCTGTGGATCACGGCGCGAAATGCCGGCGTGATCCGGATGCTGGGTGGCAAGGCCGAGCTCTTTTCCACCGGCGGCGGCTGGCCGGGCGGCTTCGTGACGACGCTTTGCCCGGATGGACAGGGAGGAGTTTGGTTTGGAACGCTGGCCGATGGTCTGGTGCACTGGCAGGAAGGCGCTTCGAATGTCTTCGAATTCAAAGGCGAAGCCGTGGAGGCGCTCTGCGCGGGCTCGGGCGGCACGCTGTGGATTGGCACGAACCACGGGCTTTCGCGGCTGGAAAATGGCATGATTACAAGTGTCGCAGGCGCGCCGGAATTTGGCCGCGTGACGGCGCTAGCGCAGGGGAAAGATGGCAAACTTTGGGTGGGAACGGAAGCTGGCGCCTTGCAGAGTTTTGACGGCGCCCAGTGGCAGACTTGCCCTCTGCCGCCCGACGCCGGCGCGGTTTATACCATCGTGGAGGAAGAGAATGGTCGATTGTGGCTGGGGCTCGCCAGCGGGTTGGCGAGCGTTGAAGCCGGCCGCTGCCGGGTCGCCGGCGAAGTTCAGGGCTTGCCGAGTCCGGATATTCGCCAGATCGTGGTAGGCGATGGCGGGGCGCTTTCCATCGGCACGGCGCGGGGCCTTTTCACCGTGGCGGCGGAGTCCCTGGAAGCGTGGCGCACGGGGCGGCGCAGCAGCCTGGAGTGCACGGGCTATACCCGTGGGGATGGGCTGGGCAGCATTGAATTTGCCGAAGGCGGAGGCCATGGCGCCTGCCGCACGTCGGACGGTCGCCTTTGGTTCGCCACCCGGCGCGGTTTGGTCGAAGCGCCGTCGGCGGAAGAGACGAGCCCTCCGGCGCCGCCGACGGCGCTCATCGAAGAAGTTTCGCTGGATGGGAAGGTGCGGGCGGCGCCTTTTGGCGAACTGCTTTCCGCGCCTCCCGCCACGCGCGAGATCGTCGTTCGCTATACCGCCGCCAGTCTGGGCGGAGCCGAGGGATTGCACTTTCGCTATCGGCTGAGCCCGAATGGCGCCGGCTGGACCGAGGCCGGCGCGTCGCGGCAGGCCGTCTTTCTCAATCTTCCGCCCGGGAACTATCGGGTCGAAATCGCCGCTGCGAATCGTGGCGCGGCTTACGCGCCGGCCAAAACCGCGACGCTGGAATTCGAGGTGCAGGCGGCTTTTTGGCAGAAAACGTGGTTCCGCGCGCTGGCTGCAGCGGCATTGGCGGTGGCAGCAGGCGCGGTGATCCGGCAGTGGTCGCTGAGAAAGCTGCGGCGCCAGCTGCGTTTTCTCGAGCGCCAGCAGGATCTCGATGCCGAGCGTTCGCGCATCGCGCGGGACATGCACGATGAACTCGGAGCAAGCCTGACGAGCATTTCGCTGCTGAGTGAGCAAATCCGCACGGACGCCACGGTCATGCCTTCCGCGGCGGTAGAGCGCGTGGAAAAGATCGCCCGGGCCGCGCGGTCCGTGACCCAGACGCTCGATGAGATCGTTTGGACGGTGAATCCACGCAACGACACTCTGGAAGGACTCATCGGCTATGTGGGCGAGTACGCCGCCGAGTATCTCGCGGCGGCGGGCGTGCAGTTGAAACTGGATTTGCCGGAGGAAGCGCCGGCGCTGCCGCTCTCGTCGGAAACACGGCACCAAATCCTCCTCGTGATGAAAGAGGCGCTGAATAACTCGGTGAAGTACTCCGGCGCGGCGGAAGTATCGGTGGAGGTCACTCTGCTCGACGACGAGATGCGCCTGGTGATCGGCGATCGTGGCCGCGGCTTTTCGCCCGTGACGGTGAATGGCTCGGCGAACGGTCTGGCCAATATGCGGCATCGTGCCACAGCCGCGGGTGGACGCTGCGAAATCAAGAGCGCGCCGGGCGATGGCGTGCGTGTCGAAGCTATTTTTCCGCTCCCGCGTTCCCCCGCCTAGTTAGCTAACATTTTACCAACCCATCTCCCCATGCCTATCACTGTTGCCATCGTGGAAGACGAACCCGAACTGCGTGAACAACTCAGCGCGCTCGTGGCCGGAACCGCCGATCATGTGCTCTCCGGAGCCTATCCCTCAGGCGAAGATGCTTTGCAGGAGTTACCCAAGGCCCCGCCGGATGTTGTCATCATGGATCTGAATCTGCCGGGCATCTCGGGCATCGAATGCACCCAGGCGCTCAAGGAACTCCTGCCGGCGACGCAAATCCTCGTGCTCACGATGTTTGACGACGCCGAGCGAATTTTCGGCGCTCTGCGCGCCGGGGCCAGCGGGTATTTGCTGAAGCGCAGCGCCGCGGCGGAACTCATCGCCGCGCTTGCTCAAGTCCAGGAGGGCGGCTCGCCGATCAGCCCGCAAATCGCGCGGAAGGTCGTACAGTTTTTCCGCGGCGAGACGGCCGCGGCCACGGCGCCCAAGCCGGATGAACTTTCCGATCGAGAGCGCGAGCTCCTCGGCCTGCTGGCCCGCGGCCGCCAGTACAAGGAAATCGCGGATCAGCTCGGCATCAGCACGGACACGGTGCGCAGTCATATCCGCCGGATTTATCGGAAGATGCATGTGCACTCGCGGACCGAGGCGACGTATCGGTTCCTGCACGGGGAGAAGAAGTAAAAGACCCGCTCATGCGCCTCGTGACTGTCATTTATGTGGGTGAGATTGTCTTGATGACCGCGGCTGCGATGGTGGCGGCCTATCACTGGGCGTTCAAAGCGATGTTTGTCATGTTGTGAACTTCCTGGCTTATATTTCCGGCGCGGGCGATACGGATGCGGACATGATTAGACATGTCTTCCCGGTTCACGTGGTTCCGGCAGATTGGATGAGCTCGTATGGCAATTGGCTGGCTGCCGAGATGTCAGCCAGATTGGCGCTGATTTTTACGCTCTGGTATTTTGGCGTAGCGTTTGTGAGCCGGCGGTATTTCAAGAGCCGGGCGGTGAAGCCATGGGTGATCGCCTATTCTTTTGCCGTGGCGTCGGTTTTTTGAGCCTACCACAGATTCCTTTGGCCGATCACGCAGGATTTTTGAAATGAGAGGGGAGGGCGGGGGTGGCGGCCACTACGACATTCGTCAGATGGCGGAGCGTTTAGAATTTTGAGAGATTATGGACGCCGACACGGTCCGTCCTTCGACGAGCCGCTGTCGGAAAATCCCCCGAACCCCTCCCAATTCCATGACCCAACGTTACCACACCCCCCGTTCCCGCCCTCTCATCGCTTCGCTGGCCCTGTCCGCGCTCGGCGCGAGCCTGGGAGGCTCCGGCCACCTGCACGCGGCGCCCGTCACCGCCATCTCGGCCGACGGATTCGTCGACTCCTTCGGCACGAATGTCCATTGGATCCAGTCCAGCTACCTCCAGAATTACACGACACTCGAGGCCCGCCTGAGCGACCTCGGCATCCGCCACGTGCGCGACGGCGCCAGCGTCGGGACCGGCCCAAATAACGCGGCCTTCACTCCGGCGACCAATCTCTACAACCATCTCGGTGTCGACACGAACTGGATCACCGGCTGGCGCACCGGGGGCTATCCCGCTCCGCTCGATCCGACGAAAGTGGGTCAGGAGATATCCACGGTCAAAGCCAACGTCCCGCTGGGCTCCATCGGCGCGTTCGAAGGGCCAAATGAATACGATCTGTCGCACGACTCGCGGGAGACGAATTGGGCCGGGACGCTCGATACCTACCAGCAGAACCTCTTTTCGACCGTCAATGGAGACTCGCAGTTGGCAGCTAAGCCGGTGTTGGCGCCGTCGCTGACCTCGGCGGGCGCGTATACTTCGGCCGGCAATCTGGACAGCTCCATCGATAGCGCGGTCCTCCATCTCTACCAGAGTTCGCGTCCTCCCGGCACGGCGGGGTGGGGGTCGAACGGTTACGGGAGCATTACCTATGCGCTCAACTACTGCGCTTATGTGCAGTCGCCCGCTCACAAACCGGTTTGGGCCACGGAATGCGGCTACGCGTACTCGGGGACCGATTTTATTACCGAGGCAGTCGCCGCGAAATACATTCCGCGCATGCTGGCGGAATTTGCCGTGCGAGGCGTGCAGCGCACCTATAACTACGAATTGTGCAGTGACCAGTGGGGGCTGTTGCGGGGCGATCTTTCGACCCGGCCTTCCTTCCTGGCGGTCAAGAATCTGCTCAATCTCCTCAACGACAATTCCTGGGACACGACGAACAAACGCTGGACACAGCCGAGCTTCACCGCCGGCTCATTGGACTACGCGCTCAGCGGCACGACGGCCAACGTTCACCAGTTGCTTCTGGAAAAGCGCAACGGCGTCTTTTACCTGGCGCTCTGGCAGGAAGTGTATGATCCGGCTTACTGGACGGAAACCTGGCAGCCGAAATATACGGCCGATGCTGCGGTCACCCTGACCGTCAATACCTCGGCGCAGGCCGGAGTGTCCATTTACACGCTGAACGGAGACGGCACGATGACCACGACGGCCGGGACGCTGAATGCGAGCCACCAGGTGGCGCTCAGTATTCCGGATCGCATCACCGTGGTCGCGATCACTCCCGCGCAAATCTTCGAGACCGAGTCGCTGACCGTTCCGGCAAGCTCTGGTGATACGCACCGGGTCATTACGGGCACGGGCTTTAGCGGCGGCAGCGGCACGATCCTTGACGCGGATGCCGTGGGCGACTATGTCACCTACCTGGTTCCGAATGTTGCCGCTGCAACCTATGATGTAAGAATCGGCGTCAAGAAATTCACCGGACGCGGGATCTGGCAGTTGGCGATCGGCCGGGCGGATAACTTCAGCGGCACGAAGAGCAATGTGGGCTCGCCCGTAGACGAGTATACCACGGCGGAAACTTACACGGAGGTGGACCTGGGGCTCTGGGCTCCGGCGTCGACGAGTGACAAGTGGTTCCAATTCGCCATTACCGGCAAGAATGCGAGCAGCGCCGGGTATGGAGAAGCGTTTGACTACATCAAGCTGATAAAGCAGTAGGGGCGTCTGGCGGAATTGGGCCGTCGACGAACACGGGGCTCGAAAGCAGGAGCATTCCTTCAGCGCTGGAGAAGTAGCTCCTGCTTTGGGAGCGGGCGGGGGTGTTATCGTTCGCGCCGAGGCCAGGCTTGTTGACAGAGCTCTCCTCCTGGGAGCGCAGACGTCTCGTCCGCACGGCGCGGAAGCGTCCAAAAAGACGGGGGTTCTTTTCGAGCGAACTGCGTTAGCAGCAGCTCGTTCGAAAGGGCGCACGGATCTCCCAGCGCGACCTTTCCTAAAGTGGCGGCGGGCGTCAGAATACACTCCTACGAGTTTCCGTTGTGTCTTGCCGCACGTTTGCGAACGAGCTGCTGCTTGATGCAGTTCGCTCAAAGAGCAGCCCGCGTCTTTTCGGACGCTTCCGCGCCGTGCGGACGAGACGTCCGCGCTCCCAGGAGGGGCGCCGCTCGTGCGCGAGAATTGGCTAATCTCAGAGCGCTGCTTCGAAGTGCGAGCGATGGTTGCAAAGCGGTTAGTGCGAGCGCGCCTGAAAGACGCGCAGCGATGGCAAAGCCATCCCGGGAACCCTGTGAGGTCGCGTCGCGGCTGCTCACCCGAAAGGATGATGTAAGCCGCTTTGCACGGGGCCAGCATGGACATTCATTGCCCTCATTGCCCCCGGATTTTCTCGCCCATCCTCCCTTAAATTGAGGCGGCGAGCCAGATCGTTCGGGAGCTTTAACCCCCAAAAGTATCCCCCGTGAAACATCAACGCGCGCACCTTTGCGCCACGCTCATCCGCAGCCTCGTTGTAGCCGCTGCCGGTATCCTGCACGAAACCCGGGCGTCCAGCCCGACTCCTTATCCACCGCCGGCTTGGAATCCGAATGCGCCGCTCTATCCGGTCACGTATACGTCCGCGCAGAAATCGGCGCAGACGACGGCTGGGACCAACATGCTGAGCGCCCTTTCGGCGGCGATCTCCTCTGGAGCCACCAGCTATACCATTGCTCCCGGGGTCTATCGCATTCCCGGTAACGAGGGAGCGCTCGGCGGGCGGACGGTTAAGCTGCCGACGAATTTTGTACTGTCTGGGGCTGGAGCGGAGATTATCACCCCGGGCACGGCGGCACCGGTCTTCTGGGCAAATAGCACGAACGTCTCGATCATGGGCGCGCCGGGAAATCCGCTCATCTTTGAAGCGGACCCGCTGCCCTTTTCGCAGGGCCAGGTCGTGGCCTTTAATACCTCCACGGGTGTGGCCACCATTCAGGTCATGACGGGTTATGCGATGCCGGCGGCGGGCGCCTCGGTGACTCCATGGGGGTACGACGCGAGTGGCAACTGGGTTGGCGGGCCGGCCTATCCCGGCTCGTATACGGCGACTCTGGTGGACTCGATGCATTTCACACTGCCGGTTGGGACGAGCAAGGCGACCCGCTTTGCAGTCGGGAACTATGTGGTGTGGAATTTTGGCGGTGGCTTTGCCTTTGAGACGATCGGCATCGCGGGAATGACCATCCAGGATGTTTCAACTTACTCCAGCGGAGGCGTCTGGGGCGGCGGCGGAAACTCCGGCGCGTGGAAATTCATTCGTTGGATGAGCGGTCGCCGACCCGGAACCAATCGCCTGAATGGCGGCGGCGGGGGGCAACAGTTTTCCACCACGGGACCGGGCAGCAGTGTGTTCTGGGAGGGGTGTGAAATCGGCTTCAGCAATGACGACACCATCGACTTCCTCAGTGGCGGGCTGTGCATGGCCTATCAGCAAACGGCATCGAATAGCGTGATTCTTTACGGATCCGGCAGCGCCGTGGGCGATACGCTGCGCTTCATCTCCTATCCGTCCCTGGAAATCCAGGCGCAGGGGGTGGTGGTTTCCACCGTAAAGCTTACTGATACAAATACTGAAGCGGCGGCGAAGTCGCTCGAGGAGAGTCAATTAAACTTCAATGACAATCGCTCCGGCATCTGGCAAGTCACGCTCGATCGCAATGTCACGGTGAATCCGGCAGCTCTGGTGGACGATATCTCGCACCGGTGCCAGAGTCTCACGATGCAGAACTGTTATCTGCACGATGGCGCGACCCGGGTGATGCTGCAGGGCGTGGTTAATGGCACGATCCAGAACAATGTCTTCGAGCGCATCAACCGCACGCTCTATCTCACCTCCGACTTGTGGTGGTGGGAAGGGGGCCAGTGGGACAATGTGAATGTCCTCAACAACGTTTTCAACCAGTGCCCCTACCAGAGCGGCGACTATGCGGTGAAATTTGGACCCTCTTCCTACGGGACCTCGACCGGGACGAGTTGGTTTGGCGGCGCGACGATCAGCGGAAACTCTTTAATCGGCGGGGCGGGTACGGCGATCTTCACAAACAATGCCGGCGGGCCGCTGAACATTACGGATAACGAGATCCTGAATCCGGGCGGAACCGCAATCACCTTGAACCCGGTGAGAGGGGCGACGGTCGAGGGCAATGTGATCAGCGCCAGCCCGGTGCAGACGGCGATTGGGATCAATAACTCGGCAAATTCGACGATCAACGGCAATACCATCAATGCAATCCCGGCAAGCCTGAATACCGCCACGATGATCGCGGTCACGGGCACGCAGAGCAACGTCACGGTGGCCAACAACAGCGCCAGCCACGGCAACGGCGGGCAATTCGAATGCGAATATTGTGAAGTCCCAGCTTACTCTGGACCGACGGTTCCGCGCGTGATGTACGACAATGCCTGCAGCAATGGAGCCGCCATGATCATTGACGCCACCGCTGTGGGCAATTCGATGACGCTGCTTGTGGAAAACGTCGTCGCCGCCACGTATAATGTAAAAATCGGACTGAAGGACGCCAATACGCGCGGCATCTTCCAACTGGCCATCGGACGCGCGGATAACTTCAATGGGACCAAAGCGAATCTGGGCAGCCCGGTCGACGAGTATTCGGCGAATCCCAGCTATCCCGTGGTAGACCTGGGAAATTGGACGCCCGGCACGACGAGCGACAAGTGGTTTCAATTTACGGTGACGGGCAAGAACGCCGCAAGCGGCGGCTATGGCGTTTCCATCGATTACATCCTGCTGACTCCCCAGTAAATCCCTCCTCCCGGAACCTATGAATACTCGATCCTTCAGATCGGCTGGCGCCGCATTGTTTGCGAGCGTAGCCGTCCTTGGCATTTTCACGGCGGTGACGACTGCGCACGCCGTGTACGATCCGACCACCTACAATTCGACCTTGCCGACATTCGTGAACGATGACTTCACGACGGCGCAAAAGGATGCCCAGCGAACTGCTGGAACGGGGATGATGCAGGCGCTGGTGAATGCGGCAACCGGGGGCGCGGGCAGCTATACGATCGCGCCGGGAACGTATCGCGTGGCGGCGGCGACTTGGAAGCTAAACGGCATTGCGAATTTCACGATCAATTGTCCCAATGTGAACATCTGGCTCGATATCCAGCCGAGTTACCAGGGCTCAGTGGATCTGAGCTGGCTGCAGTTCAAAAATTGCTCGAATATCAAGATTCTCGGAGGCAATACCAACTTCGATTCCGAGCAGTTGCAATTCATCCAGGCGACGATCACAGGTTGGAACGCCACGGCGGGCACGATCGATATCATCGTGATGCCGGGCTACGATGCGGCGGGCTTTCAGGCGCAACAAGGCAACATGAGCTGGACCTTCAGCCCGCAAGGCGTCTGCAAGACCCGTCCCTCCTACAGCGCCTTCACAAGCCTGGATCCCAACGATCTCACGAAAAAGCGGATCACGGTCGGCACGGGATATTTTACCGATGGTGAATCGACGCTGCTCCAGGCAGGGGACATCTTCTTCACCCGACATAATTCCGCCTCGTGGACCGCCGTGATCAGCTGCGACCGGTCGAATACGAATTTTGAAATCGATGGGATCAATTCGTGGTACGGGCCGATGTGGTGCCAGGACTGCTCCAAAGGGACGTTCACGACGAAGAATTGTTCGAACTACCGGCGGCCGGGAACGAATCGAATCGGAGGCAGCCAGGAGCCGCCCATCTATGCCAATATGCATACGTTGATCTTCGACGGCTGCACCGCTGGCGGACCGGGGCAGGATGACGGCATCGACTCCCTCGGCTTCTATTCCCTCGTGGCGGATGTCTCCGGGCCGCAGACCATCACCTTGTTTTCAAATGTGCCGATCGGGTCGACGATCAATCTGTACGATCCCTATACCTTCGCACCGGAGGGCCAAGCGGTCGTGCAGACGATGACGCAGCTGACGGACTCCACCAAAGCCGCGGCGCTGGTCACCGCCGTCAACCAGTACCAGGCCTCCCTGGGCGCGCGAAAGACGCTTGCGGCAAATCAGCAGTTCTGGGTGGCGACCTTGGATCGAAGCGTGGCGGCGGAGCAGTTTGCAGCCTACGATTGTGACGAGCTGTCGCCAAACATCACGGTGACCAATAGCTACTTTGCCGACATGAACGCGCAGGCGCTCTTCGTCAAAGGCCACAACATCACGGTGATCGGCAACCGGATCGATCGCTCGAATGCCACGGCCATCCACGCGCAGATTTCCCGCTATTGGTGGGAAGGCCCTGTGCCGCAGAATGTCACGATCCAGAATAACATCATCAACAACAACCCCTGCGCCTACGGCGCGCCCGGGGGAATGTGGAATTGGGCGCTTTCGTCGATCGGAGTGGAAGTGGAGGGAAGCTTGCCAGGAGTCGCCGCGATCCAGAACGTCAATATTGCAAACAACACCCTGACCAACTCTGCCCGCATTCCGATCCTGGTGAAGAATGCGGCGGACGTGGATATCACAAACAACACGATTGTCGCGGCTATGCCGACTCCGATCACGAATGCGAGCCTGACGGGCTATACCTACGGCATCGTGCCAAATGCCGCGATCTTCATTGCGGCGAGCCGCGGAGTGACGGTGACCGGCAATACGCTCTCGTCGCCCACGGCGTATTGCCCCAATCTCGTGCAGATGGGGCCTTACGACGGGCTGGGAGCGGTGATGGGACCGGGAATCTTCGAGGCGTGGACCAGCGCCGGGATCAACTGTCGGTATGCCGGCAGCGTCGCTTCCTATTCCGGCGCCGCAGATGTGTGGACCTTGAATAGCAATGGCTGGGATCTGGAGGGTAGTTCCGATCAGTTTCTCTATGTGAGCGGAGCTGCGGTGGGGGATCACACGGTGGATGTCGAGGTGACCGGCATGGCCAACAATACGGCGGATTGGGCGAAGGCGGGTGTAATGTTGCGCGACAGCTCGGCGGCGAACAGCGCCATGGTAAATGTGGCGACGACGCCAGCGCATGACGTACAGTTTCAGTGGCGGACGGCGGCGGGCGCCGCCGCGGGGAACTTCACGGTCGCGGGTGTGCCGATGCCGGCCGCGAGCAACCCGGTCTGGCTGCGCCTGGTGAAGAGTGCGGGCAGTTACTCGGCCTTCTACTCGCTGAACGGCGCGACCTGGACACAGGTCGGGGCCACGCAGGCGATCAATTTCAGCAACAGCCAATACCTCGTGGGACTTTCGGCCACTTCCCGAACTGGAGGCGCGGCGTTGAATACGGCGACCTTTACCGGCGTCCACTATTCGGATGGCTGGAATGCGGAAACGCTCTTGCCGAACGACGTCAACAACCATGGGATCGCGGGATCGGCCGTTTACAATGCGGGCACGGGTGTCTGGACGGCCTCGAGCGGCGGCTGGGATATCTCCGGCGCGGCGGATCAATTTACCTATGTGAATGAAAGCACGAGTGGAAATCGAACCTTCGTGGCCAAGGTGACCGGGATGGTGAATACGAACGAGTGGGCGAAGACGGGCCTGATGTTTCGCGGGAGTTTGGATGCGGGCAGCGCCATGGTGAATGTGGCGATGACGCCGTCACACGGCGTTCAGTTTGCCTGGCGGACAGCGGATGGTTCGACGCTCTCCAATATCGCTGTCAGCGGAGTGGCCATGCCAACGGTGGCGAATCCGGTGTGGCTAAAGCTCAGCGGATCGGGCTCCAGCTATAGCGCATATTATTCGTTAAATGGATCCACGTGGATTCAGGTGGGCTCCGCGCAGATGGTTGGTTTCAGCGGCGGGGGCAACTATCTTGCGGGATTTTCCGTGGCGAGCCATGCCTCAGCAGTGAATACGTCGACCTTTGGCGGGATTTCGTTTCATTGATTGGCCAAGCGCCATCGCATGCTCGCTTTCGGCGAGCATGCGGGCCGTAGGCTGCGCGCGCCTTTGGCGCGCCGGGCGGCTTTCAACCGCCCAGGCAGGAGGGCAACAAAAGTCTCCCGTGGCTTTGGGCGTAGTGCGAAAGCTACGCTGGTGGGCGCCAAGGATGGCTCCCCTCCCTGGACAAGCCGCTACCACACTCGGTGACTGTGAACGGAGCGCCCAAGGGGAGCCATCCTGGCGCCCACCAGCGTGGCCTTCACGCTGCACCCGAAGCTAAGCGGCGCTGGACTGCATCTTGCACCCGGCCTTACTTAATAAAACCGGCCAAAACGACAGCAGGCGGGCGGATTTCTCCGCCCGCCTGGTTCCTCCAAAACGATGGTTATCGGCTAAGCAACCTGCCGACTATTGCTTCGGCAAAAGGCGAATGTAGTCGAACGCCTCGGTATACCCGGTGCTGGCCGCGTTCTTGCCGGTGAGCGTGAACCAAAACCATTTGTCCGTGGTCGTTCCGGGCGTCCAGGTGCCGACGTCGATCTCGTCATACGCTGTGGAAGCGGAATAGAGATCCGTCGGAGACCCGGTGAGCGTTGGCGAGTTGTTGCCCGCCTGGCCGATGGCCAGTTGGTAAATGCCCCGGGTGTTGATCTTCTTCACGCCGAGGATGAGCTCATATTTGCCGGCGGCGAGATCCGGCACGACCACCGTGAAGGAGTTTCCGACGGCCGTCCCGTCGAGGATCCCGCCGGCGCCGCCGCTCAGATTTGTATCGGTGAAAACGCGGTAGGTTGCGCCGGACGTAGCCTGGAGCGTGAGGTTTTCCACTTCGAATTGCGCCGGGCAGACATTGCAGATGACGACCGTATTGCTGCAGGCCCAGGATTGGAGGGTGCCAGTCGGCGTTGCAGTTTTCCATTGATCCCAGGCGAGGCCGTCCGAACGGCGCGAGCCGAGAGCTGCCGCGGCGTTGGTCGCCATCCAGTCGTAGTAGTTGGCCCACAGGTTTTGCTGTTTGGCCATGTGGCCGAGCCAGCGAATGAAGATGCCATTGAAGCCGCTCAGGTCACCCGTCGAGCTGTATTGCGGCAGGATGCCGTTGCTGTCGCAAAGATGAGCCTGGGTGTAGGAAGCGCAGAGCTGGGCGTCGCTCAGGTAGGACGCCGTGCCGGTAATGCCGTAGAGATAATTGCCGGCGCCGAGGAAGGTGCCTTCGTTGTAGGTCAATGCGACCGTGCTCAGAGTGCCATCCGCATTGATGTGATCATAGACACTGCCGGTGCTGGCATTGAAAAGCGTGGACCGCTCCCAGGAGTAGAGCGATTGCGCTTTGGTGAGATACGAGCTGTCGTTGAGGATCGTATAAAGCAGGCAGGCGGCGATTTCGCCCGGCCCGTTTACACAGGAGTTCTTCGACGACTTCGCCGTGGACCACCAAAGGCCGCCGCCGAGCGTGGTGTCGTAGGCGCGGGCGTAGACGGCGTCGAAGTTGTTCTTGGCCAGGGTTTTGAACGTCGTGTTGCCCGTCAACTGATAAGCGCGGGCGCTGGCGATCGTGGCCCAGAGGATGTCGTCATTGAAGCCATTGCCGGTCCAGAGCGAGCCGTTTTTGTTGACGAAGCCGTTGATGAGCTGCGTCACCATCGTCAGATAGTTGGGATTCTTCGAACGCTCGTAGGCGTCCTCCATCATTTCGATTTCTTCGGCGCCGGTCCAGAAGCCGAAGCCGCCGCCGGTGGTGTCGTTTTTATACGTGCCGTTGCTGCCGCTGAGCACGAAGAATGCTGCATTGTAAGCATCCGTTACGGCATTCGCATCTGTGGTCGTAACGGCGGACGATCGCATTGCGGGGCCAAGGGCGAGCGCCGAGGCGAGGAGTAGGGACGAGAGGCGGCCAGAAAAGCCGCCAAGGAGACAAGTCTTTGGCATATTCTGCAAGGGAGTTGAGTTAGGGGAGATGAGCCGGTTCCACCGGCTCGCAGGACAGCATGCGGACGGCGGAATCTATCGGCCAGTCGCATGAAGATGTGATAATGCCTATCAATTTGGATAGGTGAACGGTTAGTGGCTGCGGCGGGCGCGACACGGTGCTCAGGCTTGACCGGGTATGGAAATGGAAGCTCCTTGACGAGGCGTAGTCGCTGGGCGGCTGAGGCGCCGGCGTCTCGCCCGGCCCCTGGGGAAGTACAACGCCGGACGTCGACTTTTTGCGCACTGAACGGAGGTTTTTAGCTGTCGGACGGAACATTCATGAACGAGCTGCTGCTTGACACGGTTACGGTCTTGGAAAGCGGCTGGAAGCCGCTTTTCTGAAGTTTGGCCAATTTCGAAGCAAGGCTGTAGCCCGGAGGGCTGTGGTAAAGTAGCCGGGGGTAACCACCCCCGGAAACGGACAAGCGAGCGATGCGCCCCGGCGGGGGCGCGGTAAAAGGCCGCTTACAAGCGGCGCGCATCTTGTGTGTGCTGAGCGCTTTATGCTCCCGCACCCCTGCCGGGGTGCGATCCGCGTAATGACAATTCCGGGGATGTTATCCCCGGCTACCTTACGGCAGCCCTCCGGGCTGCGGGAGCGGCTTTCAGCCGTTTGGAAAGCGGCCGGAAGCCGCTTTTACACCCGAATGCGTCACTTGATCGCTACCGGTTTCCGATGCGAACCCTTGCCGGAGGCGTTACGGAAAAGTTTCGACGCGGTCGATGTAATTCTCGGTCCCGTTTGCGACTTGGCGATCCTTGTTGTGTGTTCGCTTGCGCAGCCGGCCATTCTCGTAGCTCTCGTGATAACTTTCGTGCGACGGAAACGTCACCCATCGGGTTTTGATGACCAAATCTGGCGTGAAATCGATGCTCTCGCTTTCACCAGCGGCGCCGGCGATCGATGCGCTATAGTAGTTTACGCCTCCTTCCCCGGTGGTGTTTTCCTGCACCACGAGGAGGCGTTTGGAGCCGGTTTGTGCTTCTGGGAGTATGCGGGCTGCGGAGATCAAACGATCGTTCACGTCGAAAGTGAGATAACAATAATCCACGCCCTCGATTTTCACACCTGGCAAAGAAAGTGTCGGGCGATCGATCAGCTTTCCTTGGGCGATCCAGACCATCAGTGTGGCGGTCGGTTCTTCGGCCGGCCCGAAGGCCAATGTTTTTGAACTCCCGGCGCCGGTCACGGCGCCGCCCGAGGCGAGCGAGAGATGCAAGCCGAGTTCGTCCAAATCAGCTTCGGACGAACCACGTTCGAGATATTTGCGGAGAAAGGCGGCGCGCTGGGGTTGGCGCGGACCGAAACGTGCGTTCGCGTCCGCGAGCGCATCACTCCAGGTCGGCGCAGCGCTTTTTGCGACAACGAATTCGGGCGCGATTTGCTGTAGCGTCGTCGTTCGCAATGGGAGTGACTGCGACATGATGCGCAGCAGGCGCAATGCTTCCTGATCCATTTCGCCCGCAATATATTCGTCCGCATTCGTGGCTGGTGTCAGCGCCAGGAAAGCCATTGCGACCAAAATTACGAACTCGCGTTTCACGGGAAAAGTAGGCGGCAATCTGTGGCGCGAGGCAAGCCGAATCATCGTCGAACCGAGTTGATTGGAGAGGCTTCTACTGCTTGGCTCCGCCTGCGCCGACGATAACGGAAGACGCCGTGCCGGCGCCGGTGAGCGCTTCGATTTTATATTCATACTCGGCGCCGTCTTCGACTGCTTCGTCCCGGTAGCCGGCGCTCTGCGGAGGCAAGGTTGCGATCACGTCGAAATGCGCGCCTTTGACCCGGCGCATCACGCGATAGGTTGCCTCTTCCGAGGTCGTTTGCCACGAAAGGTCGACACGATGAACACCCTTCGTCCGAGCCGAGAGGCTAATCACTGCGGTCGGGGTCGCCGGTGTTTTGATCGAGACGGTCACGGTTCGCGAATTTCCCGCGCTATTACTTGCAGCGACGGTATAGGAATAGGCTGTTCCGGGAAAGAGTGCGGTGTCGGCGAAGGTCGTAGGCGCCGGCGCGACGACCGCCTCCGGCGTGTACTTTGCCGACGTGCCGATGCGGCGCGAAATGATGAAGCCAGCGTGGCCGTTATTCGGATCCTGCCAGTGAAGATCCACCTCGGTTCCCGAGGCTGCGGTGGCCGTCAGTCCGGTCGGCGCCAGCGGGATGCTTGTCGGCGTCGAATCAAATCTCCAGGTCGCGATGTCCTGGACTGCGGTGTAGCTTCCCGTGCCTCCGGTAAAGCCGACATAAGCCGTATTTCCTCCGAGAATGCTTGCTAGATTGATGCCATAACTTTTGCTAAACAGAGCCCCCGTGCGCGGATTGAGCACGGTCTCACTGAGGGTCTTGCCATTGTACACGAGTGAAACATTGAGGCGGTCTCCGGCCCCTAAATTGATGGGCGCGCCGGACATGCTCACCTGACCTTTTCCAGGTGTTGCTCCGCCGGTCGCCAGTCCGGTGGCATTTACATTGGGGAAGAAATTGAAATAAATCGCGGCGCTCGATGAGAGACCGCTGTAGCCCAGGCCGGCGCCCGAGCCTCCAAGCTTGTTTGCGCCGGCATTCTGCAGGCAGAAGGCAAAGCCATTGGCGGTCGCGTCCGTGAGCTGGAAGCTGAATTCGGTGCTGAACCGGGTGATGTTCTGAGGCTGAGGCGACCAGATTGCCCCGGCCTCATTCGGGTTGCCGTCAGTCAGGCGCGCGAGGTTATCTGTTGTCAGTGAAGCCCTGCCGACGACATTCAGGACGGCTCCAGCGAAGCCGGCGCTGTAATCGATGGCGGGTAATTGATAGCTGGTCGCGACGGTCGCCAGGCTCGAATAGCTGGAGTAGCTCTGGGTATTGAAATCATTGAAGGCGCGGACCCGGAAGGTATAGACCGTGAGCGGGCTGAGGCCGCCGACGGTCGCGGAAAGATGTCTGGCTCCAAGAGTAACAATGGGTTGGAAATTAATGCCGTCCGACGCTTCCTCGACGGAATATCCGTCCGCGCCGACGGCCGCTTTCCACGTCAACCTGGCTTGCAAACCGGCGAGCGCGGTCGCGGTCGGGCCGGCGGGTGTTCCCGGCGGGTTGGTTGACGCCGCGGGCGGACCATAGACGACGAGACTATTGCTCGTGCCGACCAGGACCCGGCCATCGGCCACGGTCGGGGAGCCGAAGCGGACAGCCGTTCCGAGTTTGTCACCAGCGACGCCAGCGCTCGTCCAGAGTTCGACGCCGAGATTCTCCGCATCGTAAGCGCGCAATTGATTCGAGGTCTGGTCGATCATCCAGGCAATGCCATTGATGGCGCCATTGGCAGAGATGGCGGGTGTCGCTCCGCGTCCGCCAAAGGTGTCCGTCGTCAGCGAGTCCGGAAAAGTCGAGAGCGTGGCTGCGGCCACGGTGTAAGTCTGGCCGGCGCCGAAGCCTCCGGCCCAGACGATGCGGCCGTTAAAATATCCCGGACTGCTGTACGATCCGTTCATCGCCTTCGCGATAGTCTGAACGACGTGATCCGTGTTCGGGTCCCATTTGCCCATGTGACTGCGGTCCAGAAGATAGATTTTCCCTTCTTTGCCGGCGCTCACGAGCAGATGCGGCGTCGCGCTGGATCCTGCGGCATCGGGCAGGAGCAACACGCCGCCGGAACCGAGGTCCAAGTCCGCCAGAGACAAGCTCTGTGAATTCATCGGCGAGAAGTAATCTGCGACCGAGACGCCCCAGCCGTTCAAGCTTTGGTTTGTCGGGCTGGTCGTCGCATCCTGAGCCAGTTTCAGGAAACAGTTGCCATAGTCGCCATGTACGGGAAAGCCGTGGTTATCGAGACCGGCGGCTCCGCCTCCGGAGGCGACTTTTCCGTCGAAGGTCCCGTTTCCGGTTCCGAGGTAAAGATAGCCATCCGTGTCCACTGCGGGGACGCCGCCGCCCATCCAGATGCCGCCGAGATTGCCATTGGGAGTAGCGTTGAACACGGCGGAGGGGAGGAGCGTGCCGGCATCGAAGCCCAGCAGCCAGCCATGGTATGGCCCGCGGTCTGAGTAGGAGGCCGAGGAGAGGTAGACCGTCCCCTGAAAGAGGATGAGACCGGCGCGATTGGCTTGGCGCATCGCGTCGAAATAGACGCGACTCTGTCCATTGACCGTGATGGCCCCGGCGCCCGTGCCGAAAATGAAGGGGTCCTGATCCGCAGCGGGATCGACGGCCGTCCGAAACTTGTGATTCGCGGCGGTCACGGTCGTGTCAGCCACGATTCTCCTGGCTAAAATGGCGCCGCTGCCGGTGTCGATTTTGTAGAGCGCCTGCACATAGTGCGGCACCGACTCTCCCGTGACATACTCTTTCGTTTTATCGGTCACGTACAAGCAGGCGGATGCCGGATCGATGACCGGGGTCGCGGTAATTCCGACTTGCGGAGTCGGATCGCTGCCGCCGACATCCTTGGTCGGGATCGAGGTGACAGCGGAGGCATTGGCCAAGCCCGCCGAAAGCAAAGAGGTACGCCAAAGGATCGCGCCCGTGTTCGCATCGATCGCATAAACGCTGTCGTGCTCCGTCGCGACGAAAACGGTGTCGTAACTCCCGGGAGCAGCGCCCGCAGTGATTGAGATGCCCGCCTGGTAGAGAGGTTGAGCAAAGACCTGCCCATCGACCGGCGTCGTGGATTTTTTTGAAAACCGGGGACTTTGCACGGCGGCCGGCGTGAGTCTGGTCTCCGTGAGAATCTGTCCGGTGCTCTGTCCATCGTTGTGATAACTCAGGACGTCCTCGGCCGCGGCCGTGGCGGCGATGGAGAAAAGGGCTGCCCAACGGGCAAGGAGTTGCGCGTGGCGCATGGCGGGGGTCGGTGGAGAAACGGGGAAGGAGTCCCCGCAGAACGAACTCCCGTCTGCGGGGCGAGTCAAGAGTGGATCTATTTGCATCGATGCCGGGATATGTTAGTTTCGCGCTCACCCGTACCCTCCTCCTATGATTGATCCGCACTCTGGAGAAATCGATTTTGTGGGCGGACTTCGCATTGCGGCGCATTCCCCGATAGACCGCTTGCTTCCCGCGCGAGAGCCCGATGATCCTGCTGGACTCTCGGGGCAAATCCGGAGTCGCGCTTTACCCATCGAAGGGTGGAATCAGTACCTCTTCGGCAGACATCGCTCGAGTTTCGGCGAATTTGAGGTCAATATCGTGAGCGGCGCCGAGCGCCGGATCGAAGGCGTCTTCTTAAGCCATTCCCATTCGTTTTATGAAGTAGGAACGACGGACGACTCCGAACGCCATGCGTTCCACGAGGGCGTCATCGCGACGGAACTCCGCGGGCAGCGGGAATTTTCCTGGGGCCATGTTTTCTGCCGATTGGACAAACGCTCAAACCAGGACTGGCTCGCCATCATCTACACGCCGTTTTCCAATATTCCCCTTCACGAACGGGAATTCGCTCGGGTATTGCTCGCCGAAAAGTGGCCGGAACGCGATGCGGGCGACTCCCGGGAACTTTAGCGGTGCAGATTTGGCGCCTGCCCACGCCCGGGAATATTGCGGGCGCCGCACACGGCAAAATCGGAGTGATGGTGGGTGGAAGGAGACGGCGCGCTTTCGCAGCAGTTTACATACCAGCGTGGGCGATTGAGCGTTTGTTGGCCGGCCTTTTCGTGAAAGCCAATCTATGACCTTGGTCCGATAGCCGAGGCGGCGCCGGGGAGTCAGGATGGCGATGCATTTCCTTTTCAACGCATGAGCACGAGATTTTTTAGCTCTACGTCGCCGGGTCCAAACGTCTGGGCGGAACGCCGGGAGTGATCTTTCCGCAAAATCATCGCACCCTCACCCATGTATTATCCTACCTACAATCCGGTCTACCTCATCGTCACCGGCGTGGCGATGCTCGTCAGTCATCTGGTCGGCGGGCAGATGAAGCGAAAGTTCGAGCAATACTCACAGGAACCGCTGCCCTACACGGGCGCCGAAATCGCCCAGCAGATGCTGAGCGAATACGGCATTACCGACGTCCAGATCCAGCCGGCGCATGGCATGCTCACCGACCACTACAATCCGTCCGACCGCACGGTGAATCTCAGCGAAGTCGTGTATGGCTCGGCGAGTGTCGCAGCGGCGGCGGTGGCGGCGCACGAGTGCGGGCACGCGGTCCAGCATGCCACGCACTACCCCATGCTCGCGCTGCGCTCGAATCTCGTGCCCGTCGTGCAGCTCGGCAGCAACCTGGCGCCGATTGTCCTGACCATCGGCCTTGGCCTCGCCTATGCCGGGCACAACCTCTTCGTGCTGCTCCTCGGCATCGTGCTCTTTGCCGCATCCACCGTCTTCGCGCTGATCACGCTGCCGGTCGAGTTTGACGCAAGCCGGCGCGCGCTCGAATGGCTCGACCACAGCGGCGCGGCCCAAGGGCTTTCACATAAGCAGGCGAAAGATGCGCTCTTTTGGGCGGCGATGACCTACGTGGTGGCGGCGCTGGCTTCGCTGGGGCAACTTCTTTACTACGTCATGCTTTTCATGCGAGCCCGAGACCGGAGGGATTGAGCGGGGTGTGGTGAGTCCTTTGCATTGAAGATTTTCATTTTTATCCGTAGCTCGGGCCTAAAGAGAAGGGTCTCGTTAGGTCGGACTTACCAGTTCGCAACGCCAACTGTATGAAAGAATCGGGAATTTACATCCGTATTCCCGAGCATGATCAATTTCAGATGGCGGCGACGGTGTGCGAAGCTTGCCGCGCTTTTGTCCAGTGCATTGCTGCCTTGGCCCGCGCGGGCAGCAGCCGAAACGGTCTCGCCAAAGCCCTTCGAGTCGGGCGCGCTCCACGAAGAAAATGGAACAACGCTTTACGATGTCCAATGGGGGCCGTATCGGGTCGCGGTGGTACAAGCTGCGGGGGCATGGATGCAATTTCGCATATCCGATGCTCAAGGGCAGGTATTGCGGGAGATCGGCGCCTTTAGCATCGATCACGTCGACTATCCTGACTTAAGCGGACGAGGACTTGGCGAAGAGTTGCGCGTTGAAGCTTCGCAGATGGATAATACTCTGCGGGACCGAAGAACGTTTTGTTTCTCGCAGCGCGGGCCGCTGCGGAATGTGCTGACCATGGTCTATGGCTTCGACGAAGTGCGGCGCCTGGGGCGAAGCCGACGTTCGATACTCATATCCGATGACCCGGCGCCTCTCGAATGGGCCGCGGGACTATGTCATGGTTGTTGCCCATGGGTGCGAGTCGTACTGACCTGGAACGGCGACGGGTATGTGATCGGCAACCGGCGATTTCCTTCGACGGTAAGACGGGCGGCCCGCGCCTATCGCGTGGAAATCGAAAAGGCGATTCGCGGCTTAAAGAATTCCGGGGATTCGACGGTCATGACTCGAAGTGAGCTCCTGGGGCTGGCGATCGGCTATTGGGCAAATCTGCGGACGATCGGCGAGGAAAGAATCGCACAGCGGTGGTTACTCCGAAGGCTGCCGGTCTATTACCGGAGCGATTTTCTGGAAGATCTGCCCGAGATCCGCGATCGCCTCGACGCGCTACAAAATGAACTCTGGGTGAGCCAGGAGCGGGTTGTTAAATTGGAAGACGATGGCCTTTGATCTGCGTCGAGGCATCGTGACCTCGATCGAGACTCGGGTGGATCGCCGGACGACCAATGGCGTTTGTGCTTTGTCGACCGAAAGCCTTGGTCCTTTGGCTCCAAATGAATATTGCGCGATTAGCCTATTTTGACGTAAGTCGGGATAGCGGTGGAGTCGCTCCAACATGCGTTCACGCATTCGCAAGCCCGTCGAGGCTTTTGGATGTACACTTGGAACCGAAAAGATTTTGTGTGAGGCTTCCACCCATGAGAGTCATCCCGTTCATCGCTACGCTGGCGTTGCTTATGCCAATTCCGGGGATTGCGGGAGAAAAGTCGGATCGGGAAGCCGATTTTGCGTGGTTTTCTTCGCTGGGTTATCCAGGTGTCGAGGGTTTGTCGTTCGTACGCTGCAACGTGGGGTCTGCGGCTTCCTTGAATTCCCGCGGGGAGCAGGAATTGAAAATCTGGTGGAAATATGGTTGGCTACTATCGGAGGACGAAAAGAGACTTAAGATTCTCACTCTTGCGTTGGAATCCGAGGAGCATGCCAAGGCTGGAGATGATGGTGGGTTCGAACTGCAGGATTTTTCGACTTATGTAGAATCGGAACTGCAAAATTCCGACAATGCCGCCGGAAGGCGGGCGGTTCCCAACCGGGCGGCGCGAAACTATACTAAATGTGATTATTTGTCGAGCTCCAGTCGTCTATTCATCTTGGCTTGGATGTGTTCCAGGCGAGGGCTCGATGCTCTCGCGGCCAAAGCTTATGCGGCGGCAGTTGGGTTGAAACCGGCAGAACATGGAACGGATAAATCCGAGACCAAAGTGGATCAGCCGTTACGTGACCAGATGGAGCGGGACCTCGGCGAACTCGAAATTTGGAAGATTCTGTCGGATTTTGCGAATCTGAAAATCACGAGGAATGAACTGCTCGCTCGCGCATCGGTTGTGCCGACGCGTTTTCCGCACTGCGAGTATCTGGAGCTTGCCGATCGTTTGACTACTATATTGAAGCGCATGACGGAGGAGGACGATGTGCACGCGGCGCTTACGGAGGAGGAGATAGCCAGACTTCCATTGGAAGAGCAGGTGAAAGAATGGATTTTTCAGTTGAGGGATGAGAACGCCACGCCAATTTCCAGACCGGGCTTAGTGAACTTTTTCGACGAGTACTATGAATTCACACTTGGGCCAAAGTCGCCGGCGCACCATCTCGCGGCCTTGGGCGACGCGGCGGTTCCGGCATTGATTGCGACGCTGGGTGACGAGCGCTTGACGCGCTCGGTGCAGACCGGAAGGAGCGATATGCAGATGCCAAGCTATCTGTTGAGCGTGGGCGATGTGGCGCTCGCTACGATCGAGTATATCGCGGCGCGCAAGTTCGAGGCCGTTGAAGATCCCGAAGGCGGCGCGATCCGTGGCGGTGGGATCAATTTGAAGCGGGAGGCGATCAACGCGTGGTGGCAGAAACGGCAGACGAAAGGAGCCTTCGGCGATCTTTCCGAGGTCGCCGCCCGCGGAGATGTTTCTTCGTGCACGGCTGGCGACAAGTTGCTCCGCGATTTTCCAGATCAAGCTGCAGAGCCCATCCTCGCGGGCGCAGCGGCTGCCACCAAGGAAGACGCGATCAGCGCCTATATCGACCTGGTAAGCCGAATGAAAGACGAGCGCGCTATGGCGTATTTGTTGAAGGAAACGCGCGAAGGCAAATTCATCAGTACACGTGCAAGGGCCGCAAGGCGGTTGGCAAAACGCGGCTCGCTTGAAGGAGTGGAAGCCCTGGCGGAGTACTGGAAAGTAAGCGAGCCGCTAGATGAAAATGAGATAATGCCGCGATGGGAGCTGATTGCGGCATTGGCGACCTCGAATTCCCCGAAGGCGATTCTTGCTTTGGCTGATGGCCTTCAAAACAAGACGCCAAATTGTCGGAACAGAATCGTCGAAGCATTCAGCCCGGGCGGCGCCATCGAGGCGATGATGTATCTCGGGGAATTCTCCGATCCGAGAGAAGTTCCCAAAGTCTCTTCTGAAACTCAGTCCGCCGTCGAGGCACTCTTGGCGGAGGAGCTCAAAGACGATGGCGAGCCTTGGGACGTGCGAGCGAATGGTTTCCTGCGCGGCGCTTCAGCGGCGTTTCGCCGCTGCGACTTAGCCGCGTATAGCCTGGTTATACGTTGGCCGGAGAAATATGCATTCGATATCCACGCGCCATTTGTGGAACGGGAGCGACAACGCTTGGTGATGCTGAATACTTATCGGGCGGACCATGGGCTTGCAACCCTTCCCTTGCCGGAGGTGCGGGCGGTGGTTGCGCCTGCGGATTCAGACAAAATTGCGGCAGTGTTATTTGCAGGGAGTCCTTTAAAGACTCCGGCTCCGGTTGCGACCTTTCTCGAGGGGGTAAAGGGCAGAAAAGTAGACGCCACCTTTTGTGATGAATTGCGAGAATGCTTTCTGACGGTCTGCGCAAAAGTGAAGCCTCGGCGGGATCAGGGCTTGGAGGTCACTGCTTTTCGGGAGAACGATCACAGAGGCGTAACGCTTGTCGTGAGTCCGGCTGAACGCGTTTTGTCCCCTAAATTTCTCAAACGCGATTGGGAGATGGACGTATGGGTTGATGTGGGCGAGAAAACGTCAAAGTCTTTCGAGCGTTTGGTATTTGAATCCGAGAAGCGACAAGGAGAGGCAGGCGAAACCAATGCCGCTATCGAGAAACTTCGGGCGCTTCCGATGGAAGCGCCATTTCGCGTCAGAGTCGTGATTGCGCCGGCCCAAACGATAGAAGACGAAGCGCTTTAGGCGTAGCGCGTGAGTTGTGGCGTTGGCTCGCAGACAGATTGGTCCCGCCCGCGGATTTATGCTGGATATCGAGCCGCATAAGATTACCGCTATCAATTGCCACACTAGCTATAGCTCCGAGCCTTCGGCCGCGCCGCGGACGGCGGAGATGAAGCGGTCGATGTCTTCATAACTTGTTCTGGGATTCATGAAGACGGCTTTTTCGCCGGGAATGGCCCCGCAACGGCCGCGGGCGTCGTAGTCGGTATGGGCGATGAATTCGACCCAGTTGGTGTAGAGTCCAACCTTGCCGCGGCGCAGGAAGATCTGGCGATGGTAGGTGTTGTTACGATCGAGGCGCGCGCGGTATTCCGGGGTGTCTTGGACACGGCATTCGTATTCGAACTCGGCCTCCGGATCGCAGACGTGGCGGGGATCGTAGAGGCGGAAGCCGACGCTCGGGCCCTGGTTTTGCACGGCCATGAGCCGGGCGCCGGGCACGCCGCTGAGACGGAAGCGGAAGTAGTTGGCATTTTGCAAGGCATTGGCAACGAAATGCTGAAAGCCAGTGATGCCAAAGTAGTGAAGCGCGGCGTAGGCGCCGAAAAGGCCAACGGCGCCGCGGGAACACTCGATGGTGGAGTGCAGGTGGGTCTGGCCTTCGACTTCGCGCTCGAAGTAACTAAAGTATTCGGCGTCGTGCTCCAGGGCTTTCAAGTCTGCGCGATCGCGGATCATCACCAGGCTGGAAGTGTAAGGGACGTAACCCCATTTCTGAAAATCCACGGTAAAGGAATCAGCGAGGCGAAGTTCGCGGAAGCGCTCGACATTGCGCCGCAGGCCGGGGAGGGTCGCGGCATTGATTTCCAGCGGGTTTGACTGGAAGTCGTAGTCGAGAAAGAAAAGCATCGGCCAGCCGATGGCGGAATCGATGTGGATATGGGGCTTTACGGCGACCTCGAATTGCGCGCAGAGGCGGTCGCGGATGTCACAGACGGGTTTGACGCGATCGACGCCAAAGGTGTCGGTGGTGCCCATGGTGAGCATGATGGTGGGCACGACGCAGTCGAGCTGGAAACAGGCGGTCAGCTGGCGCTCGAATTCGGCGAGATCCAGATCGTTATCTCCCGTGGCGCGAATGCGAATAGTCTTGCGCCGGATGTTAACCCCGAGGAGCGAGAGATTGGTCATGTTCGAATAGTGACCGACGCTCGAATTGATGATGCGATAGTCCTGGCCGTACTCGAGGCCGAGTTCGCGCGAGTGGGGGAGCGATTTGCGAATGCCGAGCAGATAGCCGTAGAGATTGCAGAAGGTGCCGCCTTGCGTGAAAACGCCGGTGGCCAACTTGGGATCATAGCCGGCGAGCGTGGCCATCTGGCGGACGACGAGGGCTTCCAATTCGCTGGCCAGCTCGGAGTACTCGGGGTGGACGAGATTGGCATTGGCGAGGATGCCGGCCATGCTGCCGAAGAGGGCGGGATCGGACGGGGAAGTGATGACGTTTTCCACGCTCGACGGGTCTTCCCAATTTTTCGACAGGGCGGCGGCGAAGACGAGGAGCGGGTCCACGCCGTCGCAGGGATCTTTGGGGGCGGCAGGCAGGCGGTCGCGGCTGCGGAGTTCGCCGAGCAAGGCCTCGCCGCCGGGATAGGCCTGCACGCGGGCGCGCAGGGGCTGCCGCTCCTGGCGTCGGCGGGCGATCTCGGCAAAAACGGGGTCGCCAAAGGCCGGCCAGCATTGCGGATCGCGCGAGAAGAAGCGCGCGCGGAGCCGCTCGATTTCAGCGCGGAAGCCCGGCGAGACTTGCTGGGTGAGGGGAATGGCAGAGGAGTTCATGGCGGGAAAATGCCGTTGATCGTTGGCGCGGGGCGCAGCGGCAAATCAAATGCGCGGTGGTGACACGGATTGCGGAGGTGATGGAGGCGTCTGTCAGGAGGCACGTGCGGATAGGCGCGCCATCGACCGGCGCGAGACCGGACTTCTGAGCCGGCCCTGACGGCTATGACGCGAAAGGTATTCGATCGCGAATTTGCGGCAAAGGAGCGGTGTGTCGACCGGAGGACTTCGGGTAGCTCCCGGGAGGTTACAAAAGTGTTAGAATTAAAACGATCCAGGATCGCCGAAGAGGCCTGAGGCGGGGGCCTTAAGTCGAAAGGTATTTTCCATTGTGCCGCACTCTCGACGGGTCTGAGATAACGGGTGTTTCACTGAGTGACTGTAATTCACGTGCAAGCTGATATGAAGAGGCGGAAGGAAAGCCGCACGAATCGTGTCTCTGCCGATATGTGATTGACTGCATCTTCGCCTGGACATCAATCTGCGCTCTTGGGAAACACAGAATTAATGTCAGGGACTATTCCGCGGATCTTTTTCTGCGGGTCGGCGTCGCGTCTCGGTGTGCTATTTGGCTTCAATAGCATCCTTTGGCGCGCCTGGACTCGCAAAAGCATTTCGGAGCATCGCTTCGGGCATTAAATCAGCGCCTCCCTTTTGGCCTATCTTTTATGAAATATACCACGATTTGCACTGCCGTCGCTGCGTCCGTCACCTCCCTTGTCGTCGCCTCCGCCGTCCACGGCGAATCTGTACCTACGGGAGCCAAACCGATGACTACAGACGCGGCGGTCGGCAACGAGCAAAGCAACTTTTCGTATGTGAAGGGCGCGTTCGACCACCGCACCGCGGGCAAGAACATGATTGTCTTTTCCAGCAGTCTGGGTCTCCAAGCGACGACGATCAAAAAAGTCTCCGCATTTACCGCCGATCACCGTGCAATTTTCTCCCAAGCGGTGAACAGCGTTCTCGGCGCGCCGAATTACACCGTCACCAAGGCCGGGCCTCTCAAGAAAATTACCACGCTGTCCATTCCGCTTCCCGCCCCGATTGCGGATCCGAAAGGAAGCACCCCTCCGGCGGACCCGACGCTCATCCCGCTCGACGGCTTCGCCTACAATTCAGACGAGGAATCCATCAACCTCACCAGCAAGGGCGCCCTCCCCAGCGAGCTCTTCTTCCACGCTCCGGGCAAGGGCATCTACGATATCAAAAGCGGCGCTATGGCTGCCCTCGTTCGACCCGAAACTGCGACGGCGTCGACCGTGCCTGGCGCAATGAAAAATCCCGGCAGTCGCTACGACAATACGGATGGCGGCAGTACCCAGCAATTCCGGTATGTCTTTGGCGCCTCCGTTCCAAACAAGAACATGAAGGGCTACGAACCCTTTCTCTCCCCTGGCAAAGGCGCGTCCCTTCTTGCTGACGTCGAGCCGGGCAAGGATCTCGGCAGCAACCCCTACGACTTCACCACCTTCGGCGATGCAAATGGCGTCACCTTGTACAAGACCGTCTATTTTCTCACGAACCCGGACGCCGGCGCCACCACCACCCCCTCGCTTTGGCGGCTCACGGTCAAGACCGAAGGCAAGAAGCTGATCTATGGAGCCACGCAAGCCGCCGGTCAGACGAATCTCACCACACCGCACTTTCCTGCCGGCGCCGGCGGTCCGGTTTTTCCCGCGGCCAGCGATCCCACCTATCCGCACCTCGCGACCGATGGCGCATTTCTCTTTCTGAGCAAGAAAGCCAGCTCCGGCGATGCCTTTAATTCGCTCTATATCTCCCAGGATATTCGAGAGATCCATAACGCCCAGGTTGCCTTTGAGTCCGATCCTGTGCCGCTCCAGAGCGGCGGCAATGTTATCGATGCGTCGGACTTCGTGCCCAAGCCGGTCAACGGGAATGCCACGGCTTTTGTCTCGACCGAGCAATCCAGCGGCCACCGCTTTTTCACTGTTTACTTCGCCACCGCCGACTCAGCCGCCTATACCGATGGAACCAAAAGCCTCCTCAATCCCACGAGCATCGTCGGCGTCGAGGACGGAGAAGAGTTCTTCTACATCGCCTCGCACAATGGCGTTCAATACGCCATCGGCGACAATACCCTCAACTCACTGAATACGTCGAATCTTACCGGCGGGGCCAGTCCCAATGCCCTGACCGACCAAAGCGGCGCGCTGCTGACCAATGTTAAGGAACTCGTAAGCATCGCCGATATCATCTTTGTGGTCGCCGATGGCAAGGTGAATGGAACTACGACTGCGGATGCGCTTTGGAAATACGATTCCGGAGATCTCGACAGCGGCAACTATAAAGCGGAGCCAGTGCTTTCCGAAAAAGGCAGCGCTCCGGTCATCGGAGCGCACAATCTCGGCGGCTTCGCCGAGAGCTCCGGGGTGTCGGACCGTCGACTCTACTTTACCGCGCCGATCGACTCCACTCACAATGCGGAGTACCGTCCGGTCGACAAACAAAAGGATCCTGTCGACGCGGGCACCAAGCCCTGGGTTTACGCTTTCTAGTCGGATTTCTGGCGGCGCGCGAGCGCATCTGAGACGAAAGCCGACGATCCCGTTAGGCCCGCGCTTTCAAAGATTGGCAGCGGAGTAAAAGCGAACGAGCGAGGCCTTGTTCGGTGAAGAGTGAGTCCGCTGCCCTTCTTCTCTCTTCACCACGTTCAGTCGACCTTAATCAGCTTGATGTAGTTGACGACGACGCTGTAGCCGGCGCTTTTCGTATTTTTACCAGTGACGACAAAGCGAAGCCATTTATCGCTCGGGGCGCCGATGCCCCATTGGCCAGCTAAAAGCTCGGCGCGCCCCTCGTTGACAGTATAACTATCTTGAGCCGGGCCCAAGTCCTTCAAAATCTTGTTGTCGCTGCGGCCGCCGGAAGCGATCCACATCCCCATACCGGGGCCGGTTTTTACGCCCACATGGACCTCAAAGGTCCCCTGCGGTACGTTTTGGATGAGAAAGGTCATCGATTCCTCCGTATTTTTGGCATCAAGGATGACGCCTCCCACATCGTTCGGCTTTTCGCCGTTGAGTTGACGCGCCTCTGCGCCTCTGGTTTCCGCGATTTGCAGTGATTTCGCGTTGTAAACGAGCAGGATCTTCCCGTCTGGTTTTGGCGCGAGCGACGCGAATTCATCTGTTGCCGGGGCGACGGCAGAGATACGCGCCGGAGCATTCGCGGGTGAGACGCTCGCGATGGCCGGTGTGGCGGCGGCTTCCCGGGGCGTTGGAGCGGTATCCGCAGCGACGGGAGCGGAACGCGATGCGCGCTCGGAGGCCGTTTCACCCGTTGGCGCCTTGGGGCGGGACGCGAGATAGGCGCCGGCCAAAACGAGCACGGCGAGAACCGAGGCGGCGGCGCTCACCCACACCTTTTGCATCGAGCCGTGGGCGCTCTGGATAGGGGCGCCGGGCGTCGCGGGTTGCGTCGCTTTGCCCAGCTGGTCCTGGGCGTAATGCAAATGTTCCAGAAGCTCGTCGTAATTTTGATACCGAGCCGATGGGCTTGCCTGCAGGCATCGCGCGAGGAGGAAGGCGGTCGGACCGGAAACATGGGGCGCCAATTGCCGGACATTTGGAGCCGCGTGGGCTCGCTGGGTCTCGATCACGAGCCGGACGGCCGCCGCATTCAGTGGAGGCGTGCCGGTGAGACAATGAAAAAGCGTGCAGCCGAAACTATAGATATCGCTGCGTACATCCTCGCCCTGCCGCAAGAGCTTTTCCGGGGCGATGTATTCGGGGGTGCCCCAAATGTCGCCCGAATCGTCAGCCGCTTGGTCGACAGGTGTAGCGAGACCGAAATCCGAAACTTTGGCGAGATCGTGGCTGGCAAAAAGCACATTTCCTGGTTTCACGTCGCGATGCAGCATGCCGCGTTCATTGGCCGCCTGCAGGCCTTCGGCGAGTTGGATCGCGATGTCCAATGCGTCTGCTTCGGACAAAGGCCCGAGGCGGGAGAGCTTCTCGGCCAGCGAGCCTCCGCCGACGATCTCCATGGCGATGTAATAGAAGCCGTTCTTGCTGCCAGTGGAGAAAACCCGGACGACGTGCTGATGATTGATGGAGGCGGTGATCAATGCCTCGCGCTCCAGAGCTTCGATATAGGCCGGATCGCGCGTGTGCTCGTTGCGCAAAAGCTTGAGGGCCACGTCTCGCTCCAAGGTCTGATCGAAGGCGCGAAAGACGGTGCCGGCGCCGCCGCGGCCCAACACGCTGAGGAGAGTGAAAAGATGGAACTCCCTCAAGACCTTGATCAAGGCGCCGCAATCCGGGCACATGGTTTCGGTCATCGGCTCGCAACCGGAGATATCGAGCAGCGCATCGCACTTCGGGCACCGCTCGAGCACGGCATCATGGTCCCGCATGCTGGAGACTGCCTGATCGTATTCTTCCTGGGTCGCTCTCCCACTGACGATCATGGTGGAGAATTTGCCTTGCGGATCGCTTGCGTCCATGTCGAATCGGATGGCTGGATCAGTTAGCGTCCAGAGCCGGGCGTAAAAACGCCTGCTCGGGCCGGAAATTGGGCTCGGGATTGTTCGTGGGAGGGTATGAAGGGGTGATTCACGAGCGAAAGAGAGCACATAGTGCGCCAGTGCTTTCCAGCAAAAACCTTCAGGGATCCGACGGCATTTCTTTCCGCCCGGAGGCGTAGCGGGTGTGTCTGGGGCCTTTGAAACGCGGGATTTCGTGGTGGATTTCGCCAACGATTACGTTCCAGTTGAACCTGGGCTGCCGATTTCTTCCTCCACGAGGTACATCTCGATTTCACCCTTATTCTTCGCAGCAACCTTCCCTCGGCGGTGCAGCGGAAGTGGCGATCGACGTGGGCTAATAAGGTGGCGCCCGAGATATTCACCTTGCCAACTTCGAAGGCAGATTCCAGGCGGGAGGCGGTGGTGACCCCGAAGATCCAAAGCGATTTCTCTCCGTGTTGAATCACGCGATCGGCAAGAATATCACCCGCACATCGATACCCAGAAAATCCATGGCGACATCACGCTCGTGGCGCTGAAACATCTGTGAACCCCGAATCCTGGACGTCCACCTTTGGAGACCCGGCGCCGACGCCCCAGCGTCTGGAGCGGGCCGTGCGCCTGGATTTTTACGCCGGGCATTGTCAGCTGAAATGGAGCCACTGCAGCGCGACGGCGAATTACCTGAGCGCCTTTTATGGCGAAGTGCTGGCGGCCGGGCGCACGCGGGCGCAATTGAAAGAAATTACACACTGCATCGCCTATCTGGCCAATGAGCTGATGGAGAACGCGGTGAAATTTCGCGCCGATGGCGATGTGGCGATCGAGGCGGGACTGGAGGGCCGGTGCTTTTTGCTGCGGATCGAGAATTGGATTGCCCCGACCACCAGCGCGGCCTTTCAGAAACTTCTCGGCGAAATCACGGCGGGTGAACCGGGAGATCTGCTCATCCAGCGCATCGAGGCGAATGCGGAGGGCGGCTACGGCTCGGGGCTGGGGCTGCTGACGCTCATGAGCGACTATGGGGTCCGGCTGAGCTGGCGATTCGGCGAAAAGGGCGATCGGGTCTTGCTCGAAACCGTCGCCCGGCTGAATGTCCCTGCCGCTTCTGCATCAACCGCCGCACCCATCTGAATATCGCCATGGAAATAAAGAGTAGTGAATATCGCGTCTGGAGTGAGGACACGACGGTCCATTTCGAAGGCGCCATGCGCTCGAGCGGCAAAGACGCCTATGCGCCGATCAATGAAATGCTCGGCGATATCCTGATGTTGCAGCCTTCGGAGATCTGCCTGGATCTGAAGAACCTGGAGTTTCTCAACAGCTCGGGGATCAATACGTTAGCCAAATTCACGATTGCGGTGCGCAAGCAACCCGAGGTGGCGATCACGGTGCTGGGCAGTTTGAGCATTCCGTGGCAGAGCAAGTCATTGCCGAACTTGAAGAAGCTGCACCCGGCGCTGGAGTTGCAGATCGATTAAGCGACCCGCTTGAGCTTGGTCACGCGGCCGACCTCGACCCACTCGACGACGAAAATGTTGCCAGTGTGATCGAAGATGGCGCCGTGGGGGGCGACGAATTTGCCGGGCTTGAAGGCGGAGCGATCTTTGTCGCGGATGCCGTTGTAGTGGCCGCCGTCGCCGAGGTGGGTGATGAGTTTGTTTTCCTTGTCGAAGATTGTGACGCGCGCCTCAAGGTCGGGGATCACCATGGCATCGCCGAAGGTATGGAAATGACACGGCGCGCGGAGTTCTTCGGTGACGAATTTCACGTGCTCGCCGTTAAGATTGAAGTATTGCAGCCGGCGATTGTTGCGGTCTGCAACGACCAGCAGAGGCGCGGCGCCGCGGAGGTCGACCATAATGCCGTGGGGGCAGCTGGTGTGGCCGGCGATCTTGCCGCTGCCGCCAAAGGTTTTCACATAGGTGCCGTCCGGATGATAGATATGGACATAGTTGCGGCCGTAGCCGTCGGCGACGAAGACTGTGCCATCGGGCGCCACGGCGACATTGGTCGGCACGTATTCCTTGGGGTCCTTGTAGCCGCCGGTTTCTTCCGGGCAGCCGCGTTGCCACACGACTTCGCCATCGAGCGTCGTCTTGACCAGCAGATGCCGGGCGGTGTCGCAGAGGTAGAAGAACTCGACGCCGTTTTCCTTGACCAGGTGCATGCCGTGGGCACCGCCGCGGAATTCGGCGCCCCAGGATTTGATGAATTTGCCATCCGGATCGTAGACGACGACGGCATCGCCCTTCTGGCTGCTCTTGTGGACGGTGTGCTTGATGTAGATACGGCCCTGTGAATCCTCGGCGACGCCGTGCGTGTTGCCGTAGGCGATGTCGTTAGGGAGCTCGCCCCAGTCGTGGATCAATTCGTAGGTGTAGGGGCCGACTCCGGCCACGGGCGTTTTGGCTTCGGCCTTGTCCTCGCCGCGAATGAAGGGCGCGCCGGTGAGCAAAGCAGCGCCGGTAACGGCGGTTTTGAGGAAGGTGCGACGGGTGGCGCCTTGGGGGGAGGAAGGGAGATCGTTATTCATGGTGAAAAAGCGGTTGCGACCGTATCACGCGGGCGAAAGCGGGCAAAATGGGAAACCTCCGGGGAGGCGGTGTCTTTGGTCCGCGTTGCGTGAGGAGGACGCGATCTGCCTAGGAGCGCGCCGAGTGCGGATGCGTCACAGACGACGCAGGTTTGTCTTAGAATCGGGGTTTGGCCGTTTGCGTCGCGCCGCGCCGCTGCGCGGCCCGCGGCTTAAAGTGACGGTCGAGTTCTGGATAGGAAGAATGGGAGGAATAGGAAGAATGGGAGCGGACGCTCCTTTGCGTTGCGCAGGGCGCGACAGACGGGCAGGAATGCCCGTGTTCTTTTTCAAAGCGCGCCTCTGGCTCGATCGACTATAGCGGCTCGATCGTATTCAGCCCCATATTGATGGCGATGGCGTGGCCGACGGGCATGCGCTTGAGCTCGTGGCCGCGGCCCCAGGAATCGGTGTAGAGGATTTCCTGGGTCTTATCGTTGTAGCCGATGATCAGCCGCATGTGGCCGCCGCTGCCCTGGGGATCGCCTTTTTCCGGAAAGAGCCCAAGCATGACCGACCAGACGAGCGGGATGCCCTGGTTGATGTGGTCCTGCACGGCGTGTTCGAAGCGGGTGACGTCCGACTTGTTTTTGGTGCGGGTCTCTTCCAGGACATCCGCCTTCATGGCGAGAAACATCCCATCGACGTCGATCATGTGGCCCGGATCCGGAAGAGGCGTGGCCCCGTCTTTTTTGGCCGTGCGATTGTAGTCGCGGATGAGAGTGAGCAGTTCCTTCACATCGAGCTGCTGCACGGGCCGGACTTTGACATGAAGGCGCGCGCCGAGTTTTTTCAGCGCTTCAAACATGGCGTCGGCGCTCGTGCCGCCCGCGGTGTTGGTATTGGCCGCCTGGGCGATCTCGTTTTCATCGGCCGCCACGCCGTAATAGCGCATCATGCGCTCCGTGCAGGCGACGGCGCAGTAACCCTTCTGGCCCTGGTCCACCATCGGCACGTCGGGAATCACCACGTCGCCGGAGGTCAGGTCCTTTTTGACGTGGGATGGACCATTGAATTTCGTCGCGGCGGGCTGGGAGACCGAAGCGAGAAGGCTTTTGGCCTGCTGCGGCGGAGTGACTGTGAGGCGGACAAACTCAGCCCGGAAAGGGATATTTCGGGATTTAACCTCCTTGGTGAAGGAGTACTCGAGCAGGTATTGCGCAGCGGGCGTCTGCCAGACAACGCCCTCGGCGTGGACGGCGTTCGACGCTTCGCGGCCGCGAGGACTGAAGGTGACGCCGGTGGCGGTATTGACCGCGGTGATCGTATTCTGCACCAGCTTTTTGAACGGGTCTTCCTCGAGGTCGCCGGCATCGCCCCGGGCGTAGACCACGGCGGTCACCTGGGTGAGCTTGCCGGACTCGAAGCGGGCCACCGATTCGACGATGGGAAGATTGAAAAGCGTAAGATCCTTCCGGTCGGCGGCGCGGGCGGAATCGTGCGCTGCCGAACTCCAGCCGTAGGGCCGGGCCTCGGGTTGCTGGGGAAAGGTATCGGCCGTGAGTTGCCAGAGGTCGGTCCGCTTGAGCAGGGGATCGAGGGGCGCAGCCTGAAGGCTGGCGGCGAGGAGTAGAAGCGTGGGGAGGAGGTAGCGCCGTTGCATGGGGTCCAGAGCTGAATATGCACGAGAACGCGTGGGAAGAAATGAGAAATGCGCCAGCTCAGCGCCCGGACGCCTGTCATGCCCTACGTAGTTTCCCTTATCGGAAATACCGAGAGGGTGCGACGCAAACACGGAATAGGAATGGCTCAGAATGTAACGCATGATTTCCGGCAGATTTCCCAGTCTTCTACGCGCTACATCGCGGCCTCTCGATGCGGCTGCGTGGCGGCGCGGCGCGGGCCGGATCGCACAGAAACGCCGGATGGTTCGGACGCGGATCGAGGCGGCTCTCGGCAAGAGCCTCGCGAAAAAGCCGACGCCTGCCTTCACCGTGCTTCCCTCTGCGGACCAATTTGCCGCAGAATTCAGGGTCGTCCACCTCCTCGGGCCGCCGCCCGGTCGCTAGCGCCATGAGGAACCACCACCCCACGAAAGATTGCGGCAGACCGCAGAGTAAAAGCGTTGCGTATTGGCGGCTGGAGAGCTTGAATTCACCCGAGTTCATTGCGAACCCGGCGCCGACGGACCGGCGGCCACTTTTGGAGGAACGCACAGCATGAAGTACATGCGCAATACTTCGATCAATGGCAAGCTGACCATTGTGACGATGTTCACGACCACTGCGGCGTTATTGCTGGCTTGCGCGTCCTTCGTTATCTATGAGCAGCTGACCTTTCGCCACACGATGGTGAATAACTTCGGGATCCTGGCGCAGATGTTTGGCGATAACGTGGCCTCGGGGCTGACGTTCATGGACAAGGATTCCATGGAAGATACGCTGAACGCCCTGAGCGCGCAGCCGCACGTCCTCGCGGCGGCGGTCTATGACAGCGAGGCGCGGCTCGTCACGAAATATGAGCGGCGCGACTTACGCGGCAGTTTTGTCTTCCCGGTCGTGGGCAAGCCGGGCTCGACCTTTGATGACGAGAAGCTGAATACCTTTCAAAAGATAGTCGTGGCCGGCGACGAAGTCGGGTCGGTCTACATTGCTTCCGATCTCACCGAGATCAATGCGCGGCTCGAGCGGTACGCCGTCATCATGAGTGTGGTCCTGCTGACCTCGCTCGTTGCGGCCTTTGTTATTTCGGGCCGGCTGCGCAAGATCATTTCCGAGCCGATCTCGCAACTCTCAAAGGCCGCGCAGATCGTGGCCGCGGAGAAAAACTACTCGGTTCGCGCGTCGAAACAGGCAGATGACGAGCTGGGCCGGCTCACCGATGTCTTCAACGACATGCTGGAGCAGATCCAATTGCGCGAAGTGGAAATCCAAAAATCGCAGTCGGAATTGGAGAGCCGGGTGGAGGAGCGCACCCATGAATTGGCCAACACCCTTTCCCTCGTTCGCGCCACACTCGAGGCCACCACCGACGGCATCCTGGTCGCGGACCGGGCCGGCGCCGTGACGAATATGAACGAACGCTTCGTCGAGATGTGGCGCATCCCGCAAGCGTTTCTCGGCGACCGGGACGACCGCCGGATGTTGGAGTTCGCCATCCAGGAGGTTGCTGAGCCGGATCAATTCCTATCAAAAGTCCAGAAGCTCTATGCCGCTCCCGAAACGGAAAGCTTCGATCTGATCGAATTCAAGGATGGACGGGTCTTCGAGCGGTACTCGAAGCCGCAGCGGCTGGGAGATCGCGCCGTGGGCCGGGTGTGGAGCTTTCGGGATGTTACCGAGAGAAAGCGCGGGGAGGACGAGTTGGAGAAGATTCATAAGGAATTGCTCGAGACCTCGCGCCAGGCCGGCATGGCGGAAGTGGCCACTAGCGTGCTGCACAATGTGGGCAACGTCCTGAACAGTGTGAACGTCTCCTGCTCCGTGATTTCTGAGAAGGTGCGGAAAATGCGCATCAGTAGCGTGGCCAAGACGGCCGAGGTGCTCGCCGAGCATCGCAGTGATCTGGCGGAATTTCTGACGAATGATCCCGCGGGCCAGAAGTTGCCGGGCTATCTGGCGAAGCTGGCGGAGCGCCTGGCCGCGGAGCGCGGCTCGGTCTTCGAGGAGTTGTATCTGCTCGCGCAAAACATCGAACACATCAAAGACATCATCGCGGTGCAGCAAGGGTATGCAAAAAACATCGGCGGCGTGCGCGAGACGCTGCCGGTGACGGATCTGGTGGAGGATGCGCTGCGCATGAATGCGGCAGGGCTGACCCGGCATCACATCGAGATCGTGCGCGAATTTCACGATGCCTCTCCGGTTTCCGTGGAGAAACACAAAGTCCTGCAAATCCTGGTCAACCTGGTGCGCAATGCAAAGCACGCGCTCACGGATGGCGGCCATGACGAAAAGCGGCTGATCCTGCGAGTGGAGCCCGGCGAGAGCGAGACCGTGCGCATTTCAGTCTGCGACAATGGGATCGGCATTGCGTCCGAGAATCTCACCCGCGTCTTCAGCCACGGCTTTACCACGAAAAAGGATGGGCATGGCTTTGGCCTCCATAGCGGTGTGCTCGCGGCTCAGCAAATGGGCGGCACACTGCGCGCGGAGAGCGCCGGCCCCGGTTGCGGCGCGACCTTTACCTTGGAACTGCCCCGAAGCCGGAATGGAAGCAAAGATCAACCGGCGAAAATAGCGGAGCCGACCAGCCCGCTGCACGCCACCACCGTATGAAACATCACCTGCTGATCGTAGACGATAACGAGGCGATTCATGAGGACTTCCGCAAAATCCTGAGCGTAGACAGCGCCGAGGCGGAGTTTGATGCGGAGGAAGCCGAGGTGTTTGGCAGCGCGGTCAAGATTTCGAGTCGTCCCGAATTTCAATTGAGCTTTGCCGCTCAAGGCCAGGACGCGCTCCAGGTGGTGCAGCGCGCCAGGGAGAAGGGGGAGCGCTTCTCCCTCGTCTTCATGGACGTTCGCATGCCTCCGGGGTGGGACGGCCTGGAGACGGCGATCCGGCTTTGGGGGGTGGACCCGGATCTTCAGGTCGTGATCTGCACGGCGTATTCAGACAAGTCCTGGGAGCAAATGATGGAGCGGATCGGTTCGCCGGAGCGTGTGCTGATCCTCAAGAAGCCCTTCGACACCATCGAAGTGCTGCAACTCGCGCATGCGCTGACGGAAAAGTGGTCGCTGCTGCAGGCGGCCCGGCGCAATACGGAGGAGCTGGAGCGCACCGTGCGCCTCCGCACCCGCGAGCTGGAGGCCAGCGAAGAGCGCTTCCGGAATCTGAGCGCCTCGGCGCCGATCGGGATTTTCGAAACCGACGCTGCCGGCAGCGTGATTTACACGAATCCCGTATGGCAGCGGATCACCGGATTGACCCTGTCCGAGAGCCTTGGCGAAGGTTGGATTCGCGCTGTGCATCCGGATGATCTCGAAGCCTTGCAGCAGCGCTGGCAGGCGACGCGAAAGGAAGCGCGCGAATCGGAGTCGGAATTTCGCTTTCTACTGCCAGATGGCGAGACACGCTGGGTCCAGGCAAGAACCACGCCGGTGCGCGCGGAGAGCGGAGATCTCTCCGGCTATGTCGGCTCGGTGGAAGACATCACCGAGCGCCGGCGCATCGCCCAGAAGCTGGAGCTCGCGCATGCCGCGGCGGTGGAATCCACCGAAGTCAAGGCGCGCTTCCTGGCCAACATGAGCCACGAGATTCGCACCCCCATGAATGGCGTCATCGGGATGACCTGTCTGCTGCTGAATACCCCCCTCACGGCGGAGCAGCGCGAGTACGCGGAAACCATCCGGGCGAGCGGCGAAAGTCTGCTCACCGTGATCAATGACATCCTCGATTTTACCAAGGTGGAATCCGGAAAGCTGCTCTTCGAGACCTTGGATTTCGATTTGCAGGAAATGGTCGAGAGCACACTGGGCCTGCTCGCCGCGGCCGCACAGGCCAATGGCGTGGAACTCATCGGCTTTGTGGATCCCGGCGCGCCCAATGCGCTGCGCGGAGATGCCGGACGCATTCGCCAGGTGCTGACGAATCTCACGGGAAACGCGATCAAATTTACGAAGACGGGAGAAATCGTCGTGCGGGTCACCGTTGACCAAGAAAACGAGCAGCGCGCCGTCCTGCGCTTTCATGTGACGGATACGGGAATCGGCATCGCGCCGAAATCTGCCGGGAAGCTCTTCGAGGCCTTCAGTCAGGCGGATGTTTCGACGACCCGAAAATTTGGCGGCACCGGACTCGGCCTCGCCATCAGCAAACAACTGGTGGAAAAAATGGATGGCGAGATCGGAGTCGAAAGCACGCCAGGGCAGGGGTCGACCTTCTGGTTTACGCTGCCATTGCGGAAGCAGGCAAACCCCGGAGCCGTCCTGGAGCCGAATCATGCACTCGTAAATCGCCGCATCCTCATCGTGGACGGGAACGCGACGCTCGGCCAGTGTTTGCAGACCCAGTTATCCATCTGGAGCATGCGCGGCGACGTGGCGGCAACGAGCGGCGAGGCGCTCGCGCGACTGCGGGCTGCAGCTGGGGAGGGCGATCCCTACGCGGCAGCGATCGTTTCGTTAAAACTGCAGGACGCCGACGGACTCGCGCTTGCCCGGCAGATTCAATCCGAGCCCGGGATCGCCGGCGTGCGCCTGCTGTTGCTGCGGGACTTCAGCGTGCGTCTGAACGCCCAGGAGTTGAGCGAAGCCGGGATTGCCGATTGCCGGGCGAAGCCGGTGCGCCAGTCCACACTCTTCCAATGCCTGGCCGGAATCCTCGCGCCCACGCCGGCGTCGATGACGACGGCGCAGGAGCAGGAGGCGAGTGTCGTGATGCGGCGGCGCAGGGAGGAGTTGATCCTCATTGCCGAAGACAACCGCGTGAATCAAACCGTCGCGCTCGGCATGGTGCGCAATCTCGGCTACAGCGTCGATGCGGTGGGCAATGGCGCCGAAGCGCTCCAGGCCCTGAATCAAATCGCCTACGACATCGTGCTCATGGATTGTCAGATGCCGGAGATGGACGGATACGAGGCGGCCATGGCCATTCGCGAGCGCGAGAAAGGCTCGTCGCGCCATACCTGGATCATCGCGATGACGGCACATGCCATCGCCGGCGACCGCGAGCAGTGTCTGGAGGCGGGCATGGACGACTATCTCAGCAAGCCCGTGCGGCTGGCGGACTTGTCGGCCGCGCTCGAACGCGCTCAATGCCACCGCTACTCGACGCCGGAGCTGATCGCGGCGCGTTCGGATTAGAGCTAATTAACTACTGTTGCGTCGGCGCAAAGGCCTGACTGGCCGTGGTGGGAAGCTCCGGCGACGCCATCCGCACGAGCAGCCACGTCTGGGTCGCCTGGTTATCGAAGTGGACGTAAATGGGCGCGATTTCCTGGGTGAGATTGGCGATGCCGGCTTCGAAGATGGTGTCCTTTTTGTCTCCGACGTGCCACGCGGCGCGTTGTGTAGCTCGGTCGACGGCGCCGGTGACGCTCGCGCTGTCTCCGGTCATCACGTTCGTATAGGCTCCGCTGATGAGACCGTCGTGATTGACGGATAACTGGAAAAACATGACCGCGTCGCCGCGCTCCTCCTGGGTGAGCGCGAAGACGCCCAGCGGCTGCCAGGCTGCGGCTTGTTCTTCGCTTTGCGGCGGCGTCGGCTCCTCGACGGGAACCTGGGGATTGGCCAGTTGTGTGACCAGTTGCGAATAGTCGGCGCTGGAGCCCCAATCCTGTCCATCGACATACACATCGCCATTGTCCGTCACCACATTGGCGTCGTAATCGTAGTAAACGGGCGCGTCGGAGCCGAAGTTGCAGAAGTTATTCAGGGTGGCCCAGTCGCAAGGCGTCCACCACCACCACGGGCTGTAGTATGCGACGACATAGGTATGGCCGTGGCGGCCATGCCACCAATCCGTAGTAAACAAATGATCGTAGGCACCGCCGATGTGGTCGCGGATTTCGTCGGCCCGCGCATAGCGGTAGTTCCAGAGATTGCGCCGGAAGTTATTCCAATCCGCGCCACGGCTGCGCGCCAGGCCGATGCGCTTGGGATCGTTTTCGCGCAATTGCCGCCAGCGCGTGCCGCGCTCCACCTGAAAGGCGGCCTGGCTGACGGTGTTCTGCGCGTGAGCCTGCTCCAGTGTGCGGCTGCGTCCGGCGCTCCAGGAGTCGAAGTTGAGCCCGCGGCTTTCCAAGTGCTTTTGGACTGCCGGCATCGCCGCCACAGAAGCGGAGGGCGTGGTGGGTGTTGTGGGTCGTCCGCCGGCTTGGCGGCCGCTCGGGTCCCGTCGGATGGCTGCGCCGGGCAAGGCTACGGCAGCAGACGCGCCGCCGCCATTCCGTTGTACGTGGGCAAAGCCTTCCGTCGGCGTCACGATACCGACCGGAGGCGCGACTGTGCCGGAGCGGACGGGCGGCGCGCCGGAGTGCACCGGGCTGACGAAGGTTGGGATGCTTCCGCGCGAGGACGAAGGGCCGGGACGGATATTTCCCGACCCGGCGGCCGGACCTGCGGGAGCGATCGGAGCGGGTGCGAAATTCGCATGAGCCGGCATGCGTCCGCCGCCGCCTTCACTTGCCACCGCATGTTGGGGAGGCGCCGAGAAGGAAGGGCGGGAGAAATTTCCGCCGCCGCCACCACCGCCGTTCATCACGGGAGCTGGCGCCGGAGCCGAGCCGCCGCCGTGGGAAAAGTTTCCGCCACCACTGCCGCCGCCACCCATGGCGGGGGCTGGAGCTGAGCCGCCGCGAGCGCCTTCTCCACCACCGCCGCGAGCTTCGCCGCGGCTATCCGCGGGCGCGGCCAAGCCCTGGCCAAAGAGAAGCATCGTCGCAAACGCCGCTGACAAAAAGTGAAAGGTGCGCATGGTGGCCGCTGGGTTGGGATTTGGTAGCTTAGCGTGGTGCAAGATTCGCGTCGAATCTGTTTTATTGGACGCGGCTGGGGCGCCGATATTCGGAAAAAGGGGGTAAGGAGTTTGAAAATTGCATCCTCGTTGAAATGCCCAAGCTCCAGAGACGTGGTCCGGTTTCGCGAGGCACCCCAAGGGGCGGCATCCTGGCGCCCAGGCAGGGGCAGCGGAGCTGGCGGGGGGGGAGTGAAAATGCAAGGGAGCACCTAGACGCGCGAATTTGCCAATCTGCGATCGGCGGCATTTCCTGGGAGCGCGGATATCTCGTCCGCCCGGGGGCTCAAAGGAAGTCAGCTTTTACTCTCGGATGGAGGTAGCATTACATCTTGGTGGTGTGGCGGGCGGTATGCGGCCGCCCACTGGGGATCGGCCAATATTAAGGAAAACTATCGGGCCGCGGGCAACAACGTCTCGGGTAGCGCTGGACGCAACGTGAAAGCCACGCTGGTGGGCGCCGGGGATGGCTCCCTTCCCTGGACACGTCGCGGCCACGCTGGCGTCGTGAATGAGGCGCCCCAGGGGCGGCATCCTGCCGCCCAGATGTTACGCTGATCGGCAGCCTCGCACTATTTCAGGCCCACCGCCGCTGGCTACGCCGCGCGAAGGAGGGGGCTTACTGTGACAAGCCCGAAATAGCGCCGGCGTAGCCGGTCAATTCCATATAGCCATGGCCATCCAGACGGCGGCCGTCGCGGGCACCTTGCAGGTCGACCATGCCTTCCCAATAGGTGAGCGCGGGGAAGACGAGTTCCTGGTTTGGCAGCGGTGTCTGGACGGTGAAGTCGAGCGCTAGGCTGGGGATGGAGACGCGCCATTTGATGGGATAGCGCGCGCCGTTGCTCTTGCTCGTCCAGTAGTCGAGCGGCGTGAGGAGATAGTCGCTCTGTTTGAGATGCCGGCTTTTGCCTTGCGGAGCGATGTAGGTGCCGCTGGAGGCGGCATCGGCGCCGCCCTGGCGCAGGCGCATCTGGTAGAGCATGAGTGAAGAGCCGTCGCTCAGATGCAGCCCAAACCAATCCCAGCCGGCTTGATCGGGCGCGAGTTGGTTGCTCGCCCATTCGTGGTCGAACCAACTGTCGCCCGTCACTTCGAAATGCTTTCCGCCCAGGTTTAGCGTGCCGACCGTACGCATGCGTACGCCGGAATAATATTGCGAAGCATGGCCCTCGCCGGCGGCTTTTTGGCTCACTCCATCGACGCCGTGGATCGTCCAATCCGGCAGGGCATTTTGCAGGTCCAGCTTGAGAGTAGCGCCGGCGCTTTCGTTGGCGGCCCAGAGTTCAATATGCCCGTCCGTTTTCAGATTTACAGACCACGGTCCATTCCAGGCCAGTTTCGTGACCGGTTCGTCTTTGGTGGATTCGCCATCGAAGCCAGCATCACCGCGGACACCGCGGGCGATACGTTGTTGAAAAAGAAACTGCCGGCCCTCCGGGTCGCTGATGCAGAAATGGGCGAAGGGCAGATCGTTGATGATTAATTTGGACTTGGCTCCGCCGCGCTGAGTGGGCGGTCGGATGCCCTGGCGAAAGAAAGTGAGTTCGTAGCCGAAGCGCCGGCCGGTTTCGGTGGTCGCGAGATTCCCGGTGAAATAGAGCCACTCGGTTTTAAATTCCCGGTGTTGGCCGTGATCGCGTGGGAATTCGTATTTCCAGCCGGGTAGCGCGGGGCGCCAGGCTGCGTCCTCTGCGGAAACCGGCGGTATGGCGAGAAAAGCGGTCGCGAGGAATAACAAGCATCCGATGGCAACTGACATGGCTCCAGCGCGCCGATGGATAGTGCGGAGTGTGAAAAGTGAGCGGTGGTTAGTCATTCTTCGCGAAGGGTTTCGGCAAGCCGCCGGTCGGCCGCCTGCCGCGCGGGACGCCAGGCGGCTGTCAGCGCGGCGGCGGCGACCCAGAGCGGCGTGAGCGCCAGCGGCAGCCAGGGAAAATGCAATTGGATGGTCCAGCCGAAAAAGGCCGGATTCACTACCTCAGTGAGGACCAGGGCGAGCAGTGTTCCTGACGCCAGCCCGAGCAGCGCGGAAACCAAACCCAACAGCGCAGCCTCAACCATGAGCAAGCCCTGAATTTGGCCACGGGAAGCGCCGATGGCGCGAAGCATGCCGATCTCGCGTTCGCGCTCGGCGACCAGCGTTGCCGAGGAGAGGTAAACGCCAGTGATCGCCACGAGGAGGGCTACGGTGCGCAGGATGGAGGTCACGGCAAAGGTCTGGTCAAACACCGTGAGGATGCGCGCGCGCAGGGCGCGATTCGAGTAGATGGAAAATTCGCCGGCGCGGCTGAATTCCTGGCGGAAGGCATCGGAGAGTTTTTCTCCGTCTGCGCCGGGCTGTAGAAATACGGCGAGCGAATGCACGCCGGGCTCGTCCCAGCGCTGGTCGAAATTCGGCCGGCTCATGAGGATCACACCTTGGTCGTGGCTGTAGTCAGAGTAGATGCCAGCGATGGGAAATGCCGCCAAACCGCGCGGGGTGGGAATCGTGACGGGGTCGTTTTCCCGCACTTTGAAACGGCGGGCAAAGCTCTCCGTCACCGCGACGGCCGTTCCGGCAAAGACCTGCGCCGCGCGCGCGTCGTCGTCGCCGCCGCGAAATTGCAGGTTGTGGCGAAAAGCGCCGCCAATCACGAGCAGCAGCGCTTGTTCCGCTTGCGGTCGGGCCGCCGTCTTTACGGTGATGCGCTGTTCGCGGATCGTATCCACCGAGGCGATTTCCGGGCGCGCGCGCAGCCAGTCCAAAGCAGCGGGCGGCACATCAGCGCCAAGGCCGATTTGTTCATTGGAAGCCGGCGCAATGAAAAGGTCCGCGACGATGCCGTGGCCGATCCAGTCGTTCACGCTGGCGCGGAAGGAGAAGATCATCACGCTGAGGCCGGTCAGCATAGCGACGGCGGAAGAGAGCGCGGCAACCGTCATGGCGTGGCGATGCGCAGAGCGGGCGAGGTTTTCGGCGGCGAGCCGCCAAATGACTCCCAGCTGTGCGACAAATGTCACGGCGGCGCGGGCGAAGCCGCGCAAGGTCACGTGGGAAAACAGTGAGGCGCCGGTGATCACTCCGAAGGCGGCGACAAATCCCAACATCGGCGGTCCGCCCCGCACCGCGCCGAGCGCGGCCAGGGCCCCGGCGCCGAGCGTGGCGAGCCCGAGCCAGGCGAAATCGGCGGCTCGCTCTCCGGCGTGCTCGGCGCGGGAGCCAAAGGCCAGCGCCGCCACCGGATCGGCGTGCGCCGCCTCCGCTGCGGGCAGCCAAGCGCCCGTGAGCGCGGCCAGCGAGCCAAAGAGCGCCGCGGTGGCGAAGTGCCACACGCTCGGCCAGGGATGCGCGATGCTCACGAGCACGTAGAGCGAGGTGATGGTGCGCTCCACAGCGGCGGAAAGCGTCTGCGCCAAGGCCGTGCCGGCGACGCAGCCGAGGGCCACGCCGGCCAGGCCGAAAAAGAGCGCTTCGCCGAGAAAAAGCGCGCGAATTTCCAACCGCGTCGCTCCGATGGCGCGCAGGATGCCGATTTCCCGCCGTCGCCGGGTCACGGCCGCTGAGATCGTATTGTAGATCAAAAATACGCCCACGAGCAGCGAGACCATGCTGAGCGCGGTGAGATTCAGCTGGAAGGCGGAAACCATGTGCTGGAGCTGAAAACTGCGCTGCCGCGGCGGCGCAGCCTGGGCATCGGCCGGCAGCCATTGATTGAGCGAGGCGGCGATGGCTTCTGCGTGGTCGGGTTTATCGACGAGCAGCTGCACCGCGGAAAGCTGCCCGGCGCGTCCAAAGAGCTCCTGCGCCCAGCCGATATCCATGAGCGCCACTCGCGGCTCCGCCTCCGATGCGGTATCATCCGTCTCCAGCAGCGTGAGGATGGTCAGCAGGCGCCGCTCGCCATTGACCAGCGCCTGCAAATGATCGCCCGCGCGCCAGCCATGCTTTTTGGCGAGCGCGGCGGAGATGGCGATTTGCCCGGGCTGGCCCAGCCAGCGTTCCAGGTCCCAGCCCGGTTGTTTTTCATTCGGCGAAACCGTGCGAAAAGGTTCGCCGGAAAAGAGGTCCACTCCGACCAGGCGCAGATATTCGCCGGGAAAATCCGGCAGCGTGGCGACGCCTTCCACCACGGCCGTCGCCGCCTGGATGCCCGGCGCCTGCTCCAAGCGCGGCCAAAGAGCCTCGTCCAGCGTTCCGCGCACCTCCAACTGCGCCTTGCCCGCGGTGAGATCGACGGTGGCGGCAAAGGCGCGGCTCGCCCCGGAATTTGCCATCTGGATGGCCAGATAGACGGTGATCCCGAGGGCGATGCTCAGCGTATTCAGCGCAGCCAGCGCCGGGTGGCGGCGCAAATCGCGCGCTGCCTGCCAGGCAAAGATCCGCCAGAGTTGCCGAGTCACGGCGAGAACCGCTGCGCGGGTTTATTCGAAGTCGTAAACGACGACGCGATGGCAGTTGGGCTTGAAGGTTTTCTCGACGAATTCGAGATGCAAGGGATGGACCTGGTAGTCGTCCTGCGCCTGCTTGGTGGCGAACTGAATATTCAACGCCACCTGGTAACTTTGGTCCACGACCGGCCGATGGCTCGGGGTCATGCGGCCGACGTGGAAATTCTCGACACCCGGGATGCCGGAGAGAAAGTGCTTCGCGCCGGCGATGAGTTCATCGGCCGCGGTCGGCTTCTCGGGAAAGGTCCAAAAAATGACGACATGGGAAAACATAGGAGGTGGGATAAGAGGGAATCGGGCGGGGCGTGGCAAGTGTGCGTTCACGGGGAGGGGTGTTCACACAGCTCCTGAGCCTTCACGTCTCAGCGCGTGACACGCCTTCGCTCATTCGAGCTTCGGCCCTGCAAGCTGAGATTCGTTGCGAGAAAATGCGATCGTATGGCGTGCGCATTTCGCGCCGCCTACGCCTTTCCGCCCATTATGGGATCGGTGATCCCCGGTTTCCCCGTCTCTATCCGCCCGGCATAGCGACGCGCGAAGCCTTCGGCGCCCCGTACCCGGATACTCACGTCGTACCAAGTGTGATCCCCTCCGCCAAATGCCGCCATTGCGCCTCCGCCAGGATGGATTTCCTCGATCGTCGGCTGATCCCTGATGATGGGGTTGTGCAACTCCACCACTTGCGTGACGCCACCGGCGGCATTGTCGATCACGACCTTGATGCTGCCGGTCAAGCGTTCGTCGACCCAGCTATCTTCACAGCGAATCGCCAGCGCCGGGTCATTCGTATCCCCCATGAATTCACGGAAATACCCATTGGGACCATAAACCCGCAAATGGTACGTCCCGGTCCGGAAATCCACGAGTGGCCAAGCATACGTCAGCCGATCGCCGGCGGCGACGGCAAAAGTCCAATTGCGAAGGCGATCCCACTCGCCTCCGGCGCCAATTTGCGCACCCGCAGACCGATAGGGTCGGAGCGCATAAACGGTGAAGGGGGCGCCGGCCGCGGCTTCGCCGAAGGCGGCCGTTTTGCAGGCAAAAGTGATCTCGAATGCTCCTGCTGCGCGATCGAGTTTTCCCTCCACTTCCAACTCGTACGGCAGGGCGCAGGATTGCCGGACGCCGGGCTCCTGGCGTGTCAACCACGGCGAGGTCTGCGGATCGGCCCGAAACTGTGCGATCTCTTCCGCGCTCAGCGCATGAAACCCCGCCGGCGTTTCTCTGAATTGCGCTTGGTGAATACTTGCCACGAACGGATCGCGCTCGAGGAATTTCGGCAGTTCGATTTTCTCGCCGTGATAGGGCCGGAAGGCCGAGGTGAGATTGCCGGAGACGGTTCGCCGCCAAAGGCTGATGTTTGTTTCCTTCACCTCGCGCCCAGTTTTGTGACTCACGAATTTTTCCAGGAACTGCAGCATGGACGTGTGATCGAAAACCTGGGAGCAGACAAAACCCCCGCGGCTCCAAGGCGAGGCGATGACCATGGGCACGCGGAAGCCCAAGCCCACAGGGCTCTCGCGCGTTTCCCAGGCCGGCCGATGTTTCTTCTCGGTCGCCGGAATCACGTATTCCGGGGTGGTATCGATGCCCTTGGACACCGCGCCGGATTCCGGCTGATGCGGATGCGGCGCGACAAAGGGCGGACAGTGATCGAAGTAACCGTCGTTTTCGTCGTAAGTCAGTACGAATATCGTTTTCTTCCAGAGTTCCGGAATGCGCGTGAGGATATCGAGCGCCTCCGAGACATACCACGCGCCGTACCAGGGTGAATCCGGATGATCGGAGAAATACTGGGGCGCCACGAGCCAGGAGACGAGCGGCAGTTGCCCCGTCTCGACATCCTTGCGAAGCTGATGAAACACGTCGCCTTTCGGGGCCTTCATCTCCCGCTCCACCGCGCCATCTTTGTAACGCAACGTCGCCAGCTCGCGGTAGGCCGGATCGCCGGTGTTCGTGCAGAAGGCTCTTTCGTGGAGCCGCTTTTCGGTCTCGCTGAGCTTTTCGTAATTTTCAGCACTGTACTTCACGCGATCCGCCTCGACCGTTTGCAGCTCGGCCTTGGCCGACGTCAATTTTCGCCGGATTTTTTGATCGCTTTCGGATTTTTCAGGGGCTGAGGCCAGCGCCTTTTCCAAGGCCGCAATTTCGCCGGGGAGAGCCGCGGCGCGGTCGTTCAGATACTTTCGATGCGCGGGCAGGAACCCCACACGGTACTGCGAAAAGCACTCCAGCGCATTGTCCTCGAAATTCGAGAGCCAGGACTTCTCTTCAGCGGTGAAGCCGGTGCGCACGCCGAGTTCGTTCTGGTAGATCTTCCAGGAGACCCCGGCTTCCTCCAGGCGCTCGGGAAAGGTCTTCCAGCTCACCTCCGAGCCATAGTCGATGTCGCTGTTTTCTACGCAGGCCGGCGCGTTGGGCGCGTCCCCGCGGATCGTGCCCGTCCAAAAGAAGACCCGGTTTGGATTCGTGCCTGTGAGCGAGGAGCAGAAATGCTGGTCGCAAACCGTGAAGGCATCCGCCAGGGAGTAGTAGAAGGGGATGTCCGCTCGGGTGTAGTGCCCGAGCGTGAAGGGCAGGTGAGCATAGGCCTCGTGCTCGGAGGCCTTGGCCTGCAGCCAGTGGTCGTGGTTCCCGTGATTGCGCGCGTCGACCTGGGTTTGCCAGGCGTGGGGCAGGCAGCCGGTCCAGGTCGCCTTGGTGTCGTGGATATTGAGGCGAAAGGGCGCGTAGGTTTCTCCTCGGTCGTTCGTCTGGAGCCAGACCGGATTTCCGTCAGGCAGGGTGATGGCGCGCGGGTCATTGAAGCCGCGCACCCCTTGCAACGTGCCGTAGCAGTGGTCGAAGGACCGGTTTTCCTGCATGAGGATCACCACGTGCTCCGCATCCTTCCAAGTCGTCCCCGGCTCGGGATCGATGGCGAAGGCGCGCTGGATCGATTCCGGCAATACGCCGAGCACGCCGCCGCTCCCGGTGAGGAGGGCGGCTTTCTTGAGGAATTCACGTCGGGTGTCCATGTCCTTACAAGAATCCCGCGGGCGCTTCGGCTTCCAATGCGATTTGCATTTTCAGCGTCATATTTTCAGCGACGCGTGTGTCTTCACCGCATCCCTGGACGTGGGGGCTGGGAAGAATGGGAAGAATAGGACGAATGGGAGCGCTCGGCGCCGAAAGCGGCTTCTGACTTATGCTGGGGTGGCAGCCTTTTCCACGGGCGACTCGGTCTTGATGACGAGTTCGCCGAGCTTGGTATATTTGTTGCCGCGCTGCTGCTGCGCCTGAAGGCGAAAACGGCGATTTTCACACCCCGGACATTTGGTGAGATCCATCTTGAGGAGGCCGGTGGCGCCGAAGCGCTTGTCGCTGAGCACGGCATGCTTGTTCGCGGCTTCTTGCAACTGGCCCTCTTGCATGAGTTCGCCCATGGATTGGAAGGCCGCCTTCATGGCGGGGATATCTTTCCACTTGGTGACTCGATGCCACACCTTCTTGAAGTACATCGCGCAGTGGTCGCAGTAGGGAATGGATTTGAGCCAGCCGTAGATGCAGAATCCGCCGAGGCAGAAGCCAAGGATTTGCAGCGCGGCGACACCCCAACCCAGCTTGCCGAGCTCGGTCGGCGAGTCGTGCGAACCGGCGCCAGTCGGCTCGTAGCGCATGTTTTCTGTAACCGCGACGAGGTAATCCGGGAAACTGATCCGGTCCTCGATGAGGACGCCGTGAACCCGGGCGTGCGTGTAGTCCAGGTGGTGAATGGCGAAGAAAGTCGTGAGCGAGACCAGCACGATATTGCAGAGCAGCATGCGCGTCGGTCGATGGTGGAACAGCCGTGCCCCGATCAAATAGCCTATGGCGGCGACAAAGCCGCACCCGATCGCCCCGACCGGGATGATGAGATTGGCCATGAAAGAGTAGAGCGTGAATCCCCAGTAGGTCGTGGCGGCAAAGCTCCCGTACGCCACCGCGGCGCTGGAGGCCATGCCAAAGGCGGAGACGATGAGATCTTCCACCAACGCACGCTTGGACGACTTGGATGGCTTGCTGGCCGGAGCCAACGGAGCCGTCTGAGAGGGAGGCTCGGGCGTGGGAGTGGAAACCGGAGTCGGATCTTGGGCTGAGGCTTTTTCTGGAATGCGACGCGCCAGCGCCGCCGGCCCGCGCATCCCGGAAGAAAAAGCGAACCGCGCGTCGTCTGCGCGCTCTTTGACCTAGCAAACCTTGGACCACTGTCCGCAGGACGGGGGCAATTTTCTCCTCCACTGGCGCGCTTTGCCCCTGCAAAAAATGAACCCGCGCCGCAGCAGTACGCTGTGGCGCGGGTTCTCTTGGTCCGGTACGGGCGACCGCTTACATCTCTTCGAGTTCGCGGCGCAATTCTTCCTTATTCCGGCCGAGGCGAGTTTGCAATCTTCCCAGCATCTCGTCTTCCTTGCCCTCCGCAAAGACGAGATCGTCGTCGGTCAGCTGTCCGTATTTCTGTTTCAGCTTGCCTTTGATCTGATTCCAATTGCCTTTGAGATTAAGATTTGTCATAACAACTATTGCATCGGGCGAGGGGAAGGAGATGGATGCCGTCGCTCTGTCGTGCAGCCGCCGGAAAGCGCTGGCGGCTGGCGAGTTGCAATCGCGTCCCGTTCCTTTCAAAGTCAAGGCGATGATTTGCCCCACGCACCGGCTGTCGGCGAGCTCCATGTCTTCTGACGTATGGGAGCGTAAAGCCGTGCTCATTGATCCCGTGAAATGGCAGAGCTGAACTGGAAGCGCGCGCTTTTTCCGGCAGCCTGCGCATACGCCATCTTCCTGGCGCTGTTTCTGGCGATTATGGAGTGGCGGGCGGAAACGCATTGGTTCTTCACGATCCTGCTCTTCGCGCCGGCGCAATTTTTCAGCTTACCGGCATTTCCGCTGGGACTTCTGGGCCTGTGGCGGCGAGATTGGCGCACCGTGGGGCTCATGATCGGCTGTGTGCTGCTGGTGTTTTTCGGCTATATGCACAGCCGATCGCGGAAATCTGAACCGCCGACGCCGCAGTCGATCACGCTCATCACGCATAATGTCGGCGAAGGCAATCGCCAGCAGTTTTACGGCTTCGTCGCACAGGAAAAGCCGGATATCATCCTCATGCAGGATGCGCGCAATCGAGCCAAGGAACTGGCTAAACTTTTTCCCGATTTCAATGTGGCGATCCAGGGGGAATTTGCCTGCGTGAGCCGGTATCTCATTCAGAATTCCAGGGTGCTCGAGGCGCCCAAATGGCGCGGCCGGGCGGTGCTGGCGCGGTACGAGATCGTCATTCACGGCAAATCGGCGGCGGTCTACAGCGTGCACCTGCCCACGCCGCGAAATCAGCTCTCCAAATTTCTGGGCGCGCGGACGGCGATTGCATTGTTTGGCAATGAAGAGTTGCCAGGCGGCCGCTCCACGCTGGCAGAGTGGAATGCCGAGCGCGTCGAGTTGTATCGACAGACGGCGACGGTGTTTGCCCAGGAGAAGCTGCCGTTCATCGTGGCGGGGGATTTCAATATGCCGAGCCATGGGTTGTTATATCACCGCTTTTTGGAGGTGATGGACGACGCCTTTGCGCAGACGGGGGATGGGCCGGGATTTACTTTTCCCGGCAATATGAAACGTCTGGGAACGTTCATTGGTCCCTGGATTCGCATTGACTATATTTATGCGGGCCGCGGTTGGAAGGCGCTGTCTTGTGCGCCGGAGCCGGGGTTGTTATCGCAGCATCGGGCGGTGGCAGCGCGGTTGTTGGAAAGCGGCGGGAAATAGGCCGGCTCGGGCCCAATTGCGGCCTCGTTCCGCTCCACGAGTTCTCTCGAAAAAATTCGTTCTCTGCACGAGAGCGAACTGAAAGAATCCGCTCCCCCAAACGGGGGAGATCGACGTCCTTCGAAAGATATGGCTCGGACTCTTGTTGAGTTGTGAGGCGAAAGTCAAAGTCTGAATTGCTGATTCCCCGAGTTTTCCACCCCGCGCAACCGTTTCTGAAGCGGAATGCCAGACGTGGAAAATTTTCTTTCCAAACCAGAATCCCCCTAACCCCCGATTATGACCCTTCCGCTACAACCATCGAATCAATCGCGCACTTTGCGCAAGCTCGGCGCAATTTCAACCGGCCTCCTCCGCCCCTCGCCGCTGGCCGTGGCGTGCTCCTGTCTCCTCGCGTTCGGGGCCATGGCTCCAGCGGCCAAAGCTGCGGTCACATTGAGCGTCGCCGGCACGGCCTTTACTTTGGCGGCTGGAGGCACAGGCGCGCAGAATATCCGCGTTGAAGCCACCGCCACCACGAGTACTTCAAATGCGACGGTTGTCGTCGGTTTCTTCGACTATCAAACCGGAGCGCAACTCGCCACCGGCTCCTTGCCGTTGGGAACGCAGACTGGCCTTCAGGTGCTCCAAGTCCCCGTGAATGTCCCGCAACTCGGGTTCTATAACGTCACGGTAAACGTCGTGCAAAGCGGAAGCGTTATCGCCACAGCCTCGACCTCCTATGCCGCGGTGCCGGTACGCAACTCGGTCGGACCGTCCGATTTCGGCGTATGCACGCACATCGGCGGCACGTCGAATACGAGTCTACAGGCGCCCTACTTGAATCTGGTCAAGCTCGCCGGTTTTTCGCGGGTTCGGGACAATGTTTATTGGACCACGATCGAACCAACCGCCGGCGCATATACCTTTCCCGCGAATTACGAGAACTACGTCAATACCGCCTATAGCCTCGGCCTCAAGCCGCTGCTGATTCTCGGCACCGGCAACGGCAGCGCCTATCCCGGCTTCGATTCCAACGGTTTGCCGAATACCACGACGAGTCAGACGGCGTTTGGCAATTACGCGAAGCAGTGCGTGCTGCACTACGGCGCGAAGGTGAAACAATGGGAGATTTGGAATGAGCCGGCGGCCGAATACTCCACTTATAGCTCGATGTTGCTTTCCGCCTATCCTGCGATCAAAGGTGCGGACAGCACCGCCACGGTGATCTCCTGTGCGGGCGGCGGTGCGGGCGGCGGAGCCGGAGGCAATTTTATTTCCGGCATTCACGCGGCCGGCACGGCGTTTGACGATCAGGACGGCTATAGCACGCATCCCTATATGTCGCCGAGCGATCCGGATCTCGGGTACTCAGCCCCGGGTTCGCCGCTTAACGGCCAGCGCGCAAATGTTTCTTCCGTGTGGGGTTGGGATAAGACGTATATCAGCGGGCATCCGAAATCGAACGGAGTCAGCCTGTCCTATTGGGTCACGGAAATCGGCTGGGCCTGTGTGAATACGGTCACAGATTCACTCCAGGCTGCCTATCTTGCGCGAACCTTCCTGCTCTCCCGCGAAAAGAATATCGCGCAAGGTGTGTTTATCTATGATTTCGTAAACGACGGAACGAGTACGACGAATTCCGAACTCAACTTCGGCTTGCTCCGGAACGATTGGTCTCCGAAGCCGTCCTATTCGGCCATGGCGGTGCTCGCCTCGACGCTCGGTTCGCTGCCTTGGACGAGTGCGCTCATCGAGAACTCGTCGACGAAGGTGGAGCAATATGGCTCGGGGACTAACTTCATGATTGCCGCCTGGACTGTGGCCGGCGATACGCAGAACATTACTTTGAGCCTGCCGTCCGGGTCCTACACGCTGCGTGATTGGCAGGGGCGCGACACAGTGGTTGCTTCGGTCGGCGGCAGTCTCCCGGTGCAAATCAACGGCCTGCCGCAGTACGTTTTGCCGCGCAATTTTGAAACGGAAAACCTGACCGTCGCCAACTATGTTTCCGCGTCGGGCGGGACGGAGCGCATCATGCCGGTGGATCCGAGCCTCAGCAATGCCGACGGCACGATCCTCGACTCCAACAATATCGGCGACTACGTCACATTTGTCGTGCCGAATATTGCCGTGGGCACTTACGACGTTCGCGTCGGGGTAAAGAAATATCCGGCGCGCGGCATCTTCCAATTGCAGATCGGGCGGGCGGACAATTTTTCCGGAACCGTCAGCAATGTCGGGACGTCCCAGGACGAGTACGCATCGACGGCGGTCTATTCCGAACTCGATCTAGGGAATTGGACTCCCGGGACAAGCAGCGATAAGTGGTTCCGCTTCCTGGTCTCAGGCAAGAATGCTGCGAGCACCGGGGATACTTACAACACGGCCTTGTGCTTCGATTACATCAAATTGATCCCGCAATGATCCGCGGCGGATTTGTTGAATGACCGATGTGACAGGCCCCGGCGGGTTCAACCGCCGGGGCCTGAATTTTAGCCGATTGCAAACCTCGCCTACATTGGCCGCCGCGTTCAGTCAGCGTCTACTTGATAAAACCGGGCCGCGGTCTTTCCCAAGATGGCTTCCCGTTGCGTACTTGAGAGGACGCCGATGTATTCATCCACGAGCCGATAAACCTGCTCATAACTCCCCGCGAGCAAACACACCGGCCAGTCACTGCCAAACATCAGCCGGTCCGGCGAAAACGCCTCGAATACGACATCGAAATATGGTCGGATATCCGCTGGCTGCCAAGACTGATGATCGGCTTCGGTGACAATGCCGGAGACCTTGCAAACGAGGTTCGGCGCCTGCGCGAGTTCGCGAATCTGTTCGCGCCAGGGGCTGATTTCTCCGGCTTTCACCGGCGGCTTGGCTATATGATCGAGGACGAAGCGCTGGTCCGGAAATCGCCGCACGAGCTCGATCGCGGCGGGCAGTTGCCGTGGATAGATGAGGATGTCGTAGGCCAGATCGAACTCTTGCAGAGCCGCGATGCCGCGCAGGAAATCGGGCTGGAGCATGAAGTTGTCATCGGGTTCGTCCTGAACGACGTGGCGCACGCCGACGAATTTCGGATGCGGGGCAAACTTGGCCAACTGGCCCGCAACGTCCGGCGCGCGCAAGTCCACCCAGCCGACGACTCCGGCGATGCGCGGCGACGCGTCGGCCAACTCCAGCAGCCAGCGCGATTCTTCCAGGGTTTGCCGGGCCTGGACGGCGATGGAGGCATCGAGTTGGGCGGTGTCTAGCTCCGGCGCGAGATCCTGCGGCAGGCGGTCGGCGTGCAGCGGTGAGCCGACGGGAATCCAGGGATACTGGGCCGCGTCGTATTTCCAGAAATGTTGATGAGCGTCGAGGCGCATGGGGCGGTTGAAACAGCCGGTTAATTAGTTAACTAACAACAATTCCGGATCCCGCGGAATTTCCGCTCGCTCACCGCGAGGAAGACGTTCTGCCGCGCGGTGCGCGCTTCGGCCGGCGCGCATTGGCAAGCCTCGACGCGGGTGAGTTCCCGCTCCAGTTCAGTTTGCCCCGAAAATTCCTTGAGCAAGGCGAAGCCAATCGCAATGGCACCCAGTGCGGGAACGGCGCCGCCGGGCTGCGGCGTATCGGGCGAAGCCAGAAAGACCGGAGCGGTTTCGCTCAGCTCTGCCAGCTTGCGGCGGGCGACCAGGAGGAAACATTCCCAAAGGGTGATCGCGACTACGAAAGCCACGAGAAGGAGAAAAATTCCGGCGACCCAGGCATCCAAGAGACTGTTGAAATGTAGCGCTCGATTTGCAGCCAGGGCTTTTTCCGCGGCCGCGATGCGCGTCTGGTCGCCGCTTTGTTGCGCTGCCGCCACCGCTTCGTGCAAGGGCGCTGCGGCGGTCTCCAGGGAGGCTGCGGCGGAGAGGAACCCGATCTTCGGCGCGGGATCGTAGATTTTCTGGAAGCCGGCGGAGAAAGTGACGGTAAGCAGCCAGCAGAGCGGGAGCAGTGTGACGAGGCAGAGCGCCGGCGAACGGCGCGAGCCATCGGCTCGAGGCTGCAGCGCCATCTTTAGAATCACCACCGTGGCCAGGCATAGAGCGATGGAGGCGAGGAGCTGATTGGCGATGCCGAAGAGCGGCCAGAGCGAATTGATGCCGCCTAGAGGATCGCGCACGCCCTGAATGAGAAAGGCGCCCCAGGCCGCCACAATGAGCCCGCTGGAGAGCGCATTGGCCGGCAGGCTGCGCACGTCGCCCAGCGGTTTCCAAAGATGGCCGAGGCCATCCTGCAACAGATATCGGCCCACGCGCGTTCCGGCATCCAGCGTCGTGAGGATGAAGAGCGCCTCGAACATGATCGCAAAGTGATACCAGAGATCGAGCCAACGCCCGTGGGACACGCGGGAGAAGACCTTGGCCATACCCACCGCAAGCGTCGCCGCGCCGCCGATGCGACCGTAGAGGGTGGATTCGCCGACTTCCTTGGCCAGCGCATCCATCTGCGCCGGCTCCACGTGGAAGATGGCGCCTTGGGCGTTCACCTTCGCCACGGTGTCGGCAGCGATCACGGCCGGGGTGGCCCCCGCGCCTTTCACATTCATGGCCAGGTAGACGCCGGGATCGAGGGTGCACGCCGCGATCAGGGCCATGATCGCGACGAGCGATTCCAGGCACATGGCGCCATAGCCGACCGGCCGGGCCAGCCGCTCTCGGGTGATGATCTTTGGCGTGATGCCGCTGGAGATGAGGGTGTGAAAGCCCGAAATAGCTCCGCAGGCGATGGTGATGAAGCAGAAGGGAAAGAGCTTTCCGGCCACGACTAGGCCCGTGCCATCAATGAATTTCGTGACTGGCGGCATCTGGAGATCCGGTAGCACCAGTGCGACGCCTACCGCCAGGCTGAAGATCGTGCCGAGCTTCATGAAAGTGCTCAGGTAATCCCGCGGCGCCAGAAGCAGCCAGACTGGCAGGACGCTGGCCAGGACTCCGTAGCCGATGATCATCCAGGCGAGCGGCTCCGCTTCAAATTTAAAGGCCGCGGCAGGGCCGGCGTGTGAATGGACGAATTGCCCGCCCCACACCGCGCCAAGCAGCAGCACGACGCCGATGAGCGAAATCTCCAGCACTTTCCCCGGCCGCAGCCAACGCAAATAGCCGCCCATGAACATTGCAATGGGGATCGTGAGACCCACGGTAAAGACGCCCCACGGACTTTCCGCCAGCGCCCTGACGATGACCAGTGCGAGGACGGCGAGCAGGATGACCATGATGCCGAGGATGGCCACGAGCGCGGCGAGGCCGGCGGCGCTGTTCAGCTCTTCCTTCACCATTTGCCCAAGTGATTTTCCATCGCGGCGCATCGAGCAGAAGAGGATCACGAAATCCTGCACGGCTCCGCCCAGCACCGCGCCGATGAGTATCCAGAGCGTGCCGGGTAGAAAGCCGAATTGTGCGGCAAGCACGGGACCCATGAGCGGCCCGGGGCCGGAAATCGCGGCGAAATGGTGGCCGAAGACGATCCATTTATTCGTCTTCACGTATTCGTGGCCGTCTTCATGGACCTCGCAGGGCGTGGCGCGGAGGTCGTCCATCGCCAGCACGCGGGCGGCGATCCACTTGGAGTAGAAGCGGTAGCCGAGCGCATAGGAGCAGAGGGCCGCGGTGAGAATGTAGAGCGAATTGACGTGCTCCCCCCGAGGGATGGCGAGCGAGACGACGGCAAAGGCGCCGAGCATCGCGACCGCAATCCATAGGAGGATGGAGGGAACTTTCTTCATGAACATGACTGAATGACCGATCGGGCGAAGTGAATGAAGCGAGAACTTCCGCTTCCCGGCGCCTTTTTTCTCCAGGGCCAAATGCCGGCCGAACCGTGATTTCCGGCTGGTCAAATGGCGGCGACCATCCTTATTTCGTGGTCCGATGTCCTTCCGAACCATTCACCTGTTGCTCTGTTTCGCGTTGTTTGCCACTGCATTCTCGAGTTGCGAGAGCCCGGAAAAGCGAAAGGAAAAGAAGGATAAGGCGAAATTTGCCGAGGAGCAAAAGAAGAAGCCGAAGATCCCCGACATGAGCGGTGACGAGAATTTTATGGCGTTTGTCAGCCGTCTGCGCCTCGCCGTGGCGAAGCACGATCGCGCCGTGGTGCAGCCGATGATGACGGCCGACTTCGGCTATCGCTGGGATCCTCCCATGCCGGGCGAGACGCCTTTCGACTACTGGGATCAGCACGGCCTCTGGGCGGAACTCGAAAAGCTCCTGGAGGAGAAATTCGTTCCCAACGGGCCGTACATGGTGGCGCCGGCGGGTTTTACGACGGATCCTAATTTCAACGGCTTTCGTTGCGGCATCCGCCTCGAGAACGGCGGGTGGAGGTTTGCATACTTCATTAGCGGGCAGGATCCCATGCCAAATTGAGCGAGCGTGATCCTGTGGCGCTGGGCTTGCCCCATCGCGCGCCGTTCATTTTCGTGGATGAAGTCTGCGCTGTGCAGGCAGGCGAAAGCGCGCAGTGCGCCAAGACCTTCCCGGCCGACGAGCCATTTTTTCGTGGGCATTTTCCCGGCGATCCGCTCGTCCCGGGCGTGATCCTCACCGAGGCTTTGGCCCAGACGGCGGGCCTGGCCGCGGGGCAGCCGGGGCGAGGCTTTCGGCTCTCGGCCATCCGCTCGATGAAATTCTTCGCACCGGTGCGGCCCGGGGAGAGAATCGACCTCTCCGCGCGCAAAGTCGGCGCGGTGGGCGGGTTGTGGCAATTCGAGACGACGGCTAAAGTTGGAGCGACGGTGGTGGCGGAGGGTTTGGTGGTGCTGAACGAGACGCGGATGGGTTAAGGGGAAATGGGAAGAATGGGAATGGCGCACATGGACAGCTAGCTGGGCGGTCGATGTGTGTTCCGAAGCGGCTGAGAGGCCGCTTTTCCATGTGTTTCCGACGGCAGAACTCTTATACCCCGCGTACTCTGTCCCGCATCGGGCAAAAATTCAGGAGCTCGATTTCGACGGCGTGTTTCTTCTCGGGCAGCAACTCGACGACGGTGACGCTGCCGTAGTCGACGGAAAAGTGCGCCATGCGCGCGAGCGGGAGCTCCAGCAGCAACGCGAGGATCACGCGAATGATGCCGCCGTGGCAAAAGACTCCCACGCGACGGTGCGGATTATCCTGGAGAATCTGCAGAAGGCATGGCCGCACCCGGGCGAGCAGCGCTTGGGCCGATTCGCCATTGGGAATGCCGGCGGCGTCCAGCACCTCCAGCCAGTCAAAGGCGCAGACGCCGAATCGTTCCTGGATCTCGTCCCAGCGAAAGCCCGTCCAGTCGCCGAAGTCCACCTCCCGGAGATCCGGCACGATCGTGGCTTCGAGTTGTTTTTGCCGCAGGAGCGGGGACATGGTTTGCTGCACGCGGAGCATCGGGCTCGCGTAGGCGGCGTCGAGGCGATCGTTGCCATACCAGTTTGCGAGCGCCTCGGCCTGCTCATGCCCGAGCGGCGACAGCCCCATGTCGATGCGCGAACCGCCAAAGACCTTGTGATACCGGTCATCCACTTCGCCGTGGCGAACGAGATAGAGCTGCGTGGGATGATCGGGAAGGTGAGCTTTCATCGCGGGAGAGGAAAGCGACCGAGCATCGAAGCCGGGAGCGCTGTGGTCAAGAGCGGGAATCAAGGTCGCGAATGAGCGTACGATGCCGCCAGGTTTTTGGTGCGGGAGCTTGCTCCCGCTTTGTCAGGGTGGATTTCCAGCAAGACGTCCGGGTCGCGCGAACCGAATCTACCACCAAATTAGCCGAGCTGTATCTTGAGCTGCCTCCCTGCGGGAGATATGATCCGCTCCCGGAGATGCAGTTCAAAGTTGGGAGCTGAGCGGTTCGTGTGAAACCGGACCTTACAAAGCGGGAGCAAGCACCCGCACTAAAAAGCTGGCCGTATCACACGCACCTTCCGCGGGGGCGCTCTTGTTAACTAACTATCTCCGCCCCCGCTGCTCGCCTGCGTCCCAATAAACAAGTTGTTATCATTGTTTACCCACGTGTCCTTGTCCTTGATGATGGCTTGCGGCGGCAAGGTCGGCGTCGCGGTGGCGACTCCCGGGATCTTCTTGATCGCGGTGCCGATGGCCATGAATTCGATGAGATTGCCCATCTCGTGGATATGTGTCCGCAGGCCGACGACGTCGTCGGCCTCGATGGCTTCAGCCTCGCGCCGCACCATGCCGATGGCGTGCTCGCGGGCGTCGTAGATCATCGAAGTGAGATCGCTGATCTCCCCGCGCACCAGCCCCTTGAACATCGCCTTCAGCCCGCCGACGAGCCCCAGGGAGTAAACCGCAGTTCCGAGCACGAGCTTCAGCGGCGCGTAGCCCATATTCGCGAGATTCCACATCTCCTCACAGGTGAGATCGCTGGTCACCGGCTCCTGGTCGGCGCTGGGCGGTAGCGCGGGATTGTGCGCTGCGGTGCCGAGCATCAGCATTTCATGGACGCCGCGAAAGGGGAGGATGCGCGTCTCGATGCCGACCACCGCATTGGCTCCCACGGCCTTCGCCTCCAGTGATATACGCCGCAGCGCCAGGTGCCGGGTCTGATTGAAAATATCGCTGAATTCCCGGATCTCCCCGCGCGCCATGGTTTTCAGCGCGCCAAAGATGCCGCCCACCACGCCGACGGAGTAGGCCACATTGCCAAAGACGAACTGCCGCGGCGCAAAGCCGGCATCCATGGCGCAGTACAGCTCCTGCCCGTTATTGCTCGAGGAGAAGAGCCCCATGGGCGGCGGGGTCGCCGTGCTCTGCACGGCCGAGGCCACGGAGAGAAACTCGACATTTCCCTGGAAGCGGCGCAACTCGCTGGTCACCCCGGTGATGCCATGCGCGCCGTGCTGCTGGCCTTCCTCGAGCAGCCGGCGCAGCGACTGGCGGCGCCCGTCGTTGATGATCTCAGTGACCTGAGTGACTTCGCCGCCCAGCATCCCTTGCAGGCCGGCTCCGATTCCCCCGAGAAATCCCAGGGAGTGTACGCTGTTGCCCACCAGCAGTTCGCCCGGCTTGTAGCCCTTGAGATTGAGGCAATAGATCTCGTTGCCCGAGAGGCCAGTCATGATCGGCATAGGGCGCGATCTTGAGCAGAAATCTACTGGGCGCGAAAGATGATTCGCGCTTTCGTCAGATCATAAGCCGAAAGCTCCACTTCGACTTTATCACCGGGGACGATGCGGATGAAATGCTTCCGCATCTTTCCGGAGATGTGCGCCAGCACCAGCGCCCCGTTGGGAAGCTCGACTCGAAACATGGTTCCCGGGAGCACGTCTTTGACGATGCCCTCGGTCTTGATCGCGTCTTCTTTGGACATGCGAATGATATATGGGCGGAAACCCGGCTTCCGCGAACGGTGAAGGAGCAGATAAAGCCGGCTGGCTATAACCACTAGCAAAGACCGTTGCCGACTGCAAGGCGACGCGTGAGCAAATTGGCGCTTCGGGTAAATCCGCCGCGACAAAGCTTTCCCTTCCGCTGCGACCGGGTAATGCTGGCCCATACTCTCATGGATACCGGCAATCCCACGCCTGCGCCCCTTCCTTCGGTCCCCCCTGTTCAGTGGACCGAAGTCGATCGTTATATTTGCGATCTTCTCATCCCGCCCGATCCGGCGCTGGAGGCCGCCCTGGAAACCTCCACCGCTGCCCAGCTCCCCTCTATCGCGGTCTCGGCCCCGCTGGGAAAGTTCCTCATGCTCCTCGCTCGGATGCATGGCGCGCGGCGCATTCTCGAGATTGGCACGCTCGGCGGCTACAGCGCCATCTGGCTCGCCCGCGCCCTGCCGGCAGACGGCCGGCTCATCACGCTGGAGGCGGAGCCCAAGCATGCAGAAGTTGCCCGCGAAAACATCGCCCGGGCCGGTCTGGCCGATCGTGTGGCGATCCGGCTCGGCCCGGCGCTCGAGACGCTGCCGAAGCTCGCGGAGGAAAAGCTGCCGCCCTTCGACTTCATTTTCATCGATGCCGACAAGCCAAGCTATCCGGAATATTTTCGCTGGGCCCTGCAGCTCTCCCGTCCCGGGACGGTGATCCTCGCCGACAATGTCGTGCGCAATGGCGCGGTCTCCGATGCCTCCAGCACGGACATCTATGTTCAGGGCGCGCGCCGCTTCAATACCCTCGTGGCTGCGGAACCGCGCGTGACTGCGACCATCATTCAGACCGTGGGCGGCAAAGGCTACGACGGCTTTGCCCTGGCCATCGTCAATTCGTGATTTTTTGCCCGGCGCGACCCATTTTTTCCATGCTCTTGAATCCGCCCCATGCGTAGCGAAGAGGGATTTCTGCTGCTAACGGAAGCCGGCGCCATTCGCTGGGCGAATATCTCCGCCGCAGAGCTGCTCGGCTACTCGCGGGGGGAATTGCTCCAGATGTCGCTCTCCTCGATCGAGACGAGCGGCAATCGGCACCCCGACGCGCCCTGTCCGCTCACCCGGGCGCTGCGATCCATCATGGAGGGAGAGATCACGGAGATCGCCGGCGACGCCCGCATCTCGACCAAGGTCGGGAAGCGGATCGCCGTGCACTGGCGCATGTGGCTGCTGCCCGGCGGTCCCGTGGGCCAACAAATCCTCTTCGCGCTCTCCGAGACTGCCCAGACTTCGGCCGAGGGGCCGATCACGGCCAGCTATCGGGATATCTTTGAAAACGCGGTCGAAGGCATCTTCCGGTCGACCATTCGGGGCCAATACATCGAGGTGAATCCGGCCCTGGCGAAGATGTTTGGCTACGGGACGCCGGCGGAATCGATGGCCGCGCTGCAGGATCTGAACACCCAGCTCTATGTGCAGCCGGGGCGCCGCGCCGAGTTCCTCCGGCTCATGCGCGAGCAGGGGTATGTGGCGGGCTTTGAGTCTGAAGTCTGGCGGGCCGATCGCACGAGCATCTGGATCTCGGAATTTGCCCGCACGGTGAGCGACCGGGACGGCGTGCCGCTGTACTTCGAGGGCAGTGTGATCGACGTCACCGTGCAAAAGATCTCGGAAGCGGCGCTCCGGGAAAGCGAGGAGCGATTCCGGCGGCTGGCCGAGACGACGAATGTCGTCCCCTTCGAATTCGACGCGACTTCGGAGCGGTTTCTCTATCTCGGACCGCAGGCGGAAACGATCTTCGCCCCGGGCCTGGTGCGCGGCTGCACGCTCGATTTCTGGGCGGCGATGCTGCATCCGGAGGACTTCGAACTCGGGATCAACTTCGCGCGTTCGGCCGGCCGGCGCTCGACCTTGAATTTCCAACACGAATTCCGGCTCCGGGTCGCGAACGACCGCATCATCTGGGTGAAGCAGATCGTCCATTGTGCCAACGGGCCGGACGACGATCCCGATCGCGTGCGGGGCTTTCTCTTCGACATCACCAAGGCGAAGCGCGAGGAGGAGGATCGGGAAAGCTCGCGGCTCCAGCTCCGCGAACTCGCTGCGCGCAGCCAGCAGGTGCGCGAAGACGAGCGCATGAGCATCGCCCGGGAAATCCACGACGAACTCGGCCAGGCGCTCACGATGCTGAAGATCGATCTTTCCTGGTTCAGCGGGCATCTGCTGGAGTCGCTCTCCGGCGATCTCCGCAAAACGGTGCGCGAGAGGACGACGAAGATGGAGTCGCTCATCCACGGCACACTGCAAGCCGTGCGGCGCATTCTCTCGGCGCTTCGTCCGCCGCTGCTCGACGAACTCGGCCTCAAGGATGCCATTGAATTCCAGATGCAGGAATTCTCGAAACGCGTGGGCATTCGCTATGAAGTAAAAGCCGAGCCCGTGAGAGTGCTTTCCCCGGTCGTGGTCAATGCGGTCTTCCGTATCTTTCAGGAAATCCTCACCAACGTCGCGCGCCACGCCAATGCCTCGCGCATCAAAGTGCTGCTCAAGGAAACCGAATCGCACGTGCTCCTTCGGGTCGAAGACAACGGCCGCGGTATCCGGCGGGATAAACCCTCAACGACCAAGAGCTTCGGCCTCCTGGGTATGCGCGAAAGGGCCTGGGCGATCGGCGCCGAGCTGGAAATTAACGAAATCGCGGCGCCGGGGACGGGGACAGTCGTGGCGCTGCGGGTGCCGCTAGAGGCGCCGAAGGCGCTGGTGACGGCGGATTGATAATTCCTAGTTTGGTCTTGGTTGACTGTCGGAGGAGCGATGCGGTCGATGTGGCATCGTTCGGTCTACGGAGGATTCTGAAGGCGGATTCGCCGACTGGGTAGATGAACTCACTGCTGGCGGGTGAGACGCAGACCTGCCGGTGATCCGGAGCCAGCCGTCCGGATGGCTGAACAGCAATGCCGCGGCAATGCCATAGGGCAAAAGATAGACAATAAAGCTAACGATGAAACTTCCAGCCCCCGCGGAAAATGCACGACACTGGGTAGCGATGGCGCTGACCGTGGCAAATTTTGCGGCCGGCTTGAGTCCAGGGTGAAACTCGCGCAGAGCTTCGAAAATCGAGGCCAGCAGTGAGTCCTCGTCGAGCGTGGTCAGCGAGGATCCGAATTTCTTACGCAGGAAATCAATTGCGCGGGCCTGGCTCCATTGTGCGCGCAAGGGAGCCAGCAGACGGAGGCCGCAGATCACGAACACCACCTGCACGAGCAACATGAAGTGGGCATCCTTGGCCGGAAGAAATTTTTTCCCATGGGAGAGTGCGACTGCACAAGCCAGAAACGCGACGGGCGTGGACCCGTAGAAGGCGGCCCTCGCTTTTGGGAATCTCCGAAAAAGCAGGATGTCCCAGATCTGCCCGCCGTCAAAAAAATGTAGAGGAAGCAGCAAAAAGAGATTGAGAATGAGCAACTCGACGCCAAGGCCTTCCCACCGCGCGAAAAATGGAATTTGTATGATGAGGAGACCGATGAAAAATCCCGGGAGCGGCCCCAGAAAATAAACCACGAGTTCTTTCCATGGCTTTACTCCCGGGCGAATACCCCTGCCGTGCATGGGATTCACGAGGGGGAGGTACTGGATCGGCAACTTGTTAAAGGCAAAAATCCGCAAGCCGAGCAAATGACCGCATTCGTGAAAGACAAAGCTTCCAACAATGCTGAACAGAGCCTGCCATGGGCCGGAAAAGCGGGCGACACTGCCCAGCACGCCCAGCCAAATAAGCATGAGCGCGGCGAAGGCGATGGCGATGGCTCTGGGGGCCCTGCGGTCTCTGAGCCGTGCAGCGGTCTCCTGGAATTGCGTGACCTCGTCGCGGACGGTCATTTTCTCGGAAACAAGCGTTGTCGCGCGCTGGAGGGAATCGCGCGCCGCTTTGTTTCTGCGCAGGGCGCCGATTTTCGCCGTAAGGGAAAGGGTCTCTCGCCAAGCTCCAAGAATGGAAAAGGCGTAACTATCATCGGCGAGGCGAACGACGTCGCCGCGCTGCTCACGCTGCTTCATGGTTTCCGACCATATTCTCGCCGACCGCGCTCGGAGCTCCTCGTGCGTCAGGATTCGTGGCTGCGCCTTCCCGGCATGCTCGTCAACGAAGGCCAGATGGGAGCGAAACATGATCTCAGCTGTCGACTCGGGCGTTTCATTCCACAAGAGGCCTTCGATCGACTCGGGCCGGCAATCGCGGCAGCCCGTGTCGATGGTTCGCCCATCGTCGAGATCCGTTTCGAAAATGCTGCGGGCGATCGAGCCTTCGGCCAATTGCAGCCGAAGCACGGTGACGCGGACGGATGCGTCCTGGTGGAGAAAATCCCAGAGCGGAGTTTCGAACGCTGCACCTTCGGACGGCGTGCAAATCGCGGCGCGCTCGAAATGAAAGCCAAGTTTGATCAAGTCTTCCTCTACGCTTTCCAGCACTGTGGTATCAATGGGTGGTGTCTCCTCCCTGGCAATGGTTTCGATTTTTCGCGGTCGGAGTCGGAAGCCGCGCAGACGTGCGAAGAGTGCTGCGCGTAATAGAACAGCCTTTGCGCCAAGGATCAGGAAGAGAACGCCAACGATTGGCCACCAAGTCAACATGGCGCCACCTGTAGCACGAAACTCCGCTTTGCCCGCTCATTTTTCTGTCGGCAGGATCGTCTACACTGGTTGTGGATGCCGCGTCCACGTCGCGCGGACGTCTTTGAGCTTCTTGAAGTGGGACCAAGTCAAGTTGTCTTTGCAGTGCAGAGACGATCTCTGCGCTATATTCTACACGCTGGTTTCCCAAGTTGTCCTGGCGGATGCGGCGGCTGATATCTCAATAGAGCGTGACGAGGCCCGAATCGATTGCCTGGGCGACTCGCGAGCAGTGACGATGAGTTCCCGGACATCGTTGAGCAGCAACGGTGTGATGTTGGATACGGATCGGGCAGGCTTCTTTGGCATGGTGCAGTTAGCCCCTTCTGAAGAATCCTGTCGAATAACCGTGCCGTCGAGATGAATGCATAAAATGCGCTCGCCCCTCTGTGCATTGCGCAGCAGAAGGGCGAGCGGTTGTTGCTCCTGCAGAAAAATCGACTTAACGAACTCCCTGTTTACCGGCTGGCTTTCGCGCCGCCAACCGAACCGGCATTGCCTTGGACCGGGACGCCGGCGGCTCTTTCCCCGGCTTCGCGGCCTTCTTCGGATTTCTGGGCTTCCTTGGCGCGGGCTTCGGCCGCTATGGAGTCTTCGGCTTTGGATTCCTTTTCGGCCTCCTTTTCGGCGGTTTTTCCGGGAGCGGGATTGCCCGAGACGGTGTCGCCGTGGGATTTGGAAGGGGCTGGAGCAGTCGAGGTGCTTTGTTTGCCGGGGTCCTTGTCCTTTTCCAGCGCTTCGCCCGGGTTGGTGGGAGCGAGGATGGGGGCTTCGGTCTTGGGCGTTTGATTTGAGGTGCTCGTACCGGATTTGCCGGGCGCTTGCGGGTCTTCGGCGTAAGTGAAGGTGGGCAGAGCGACGGCGGCGGCTACGGCGAGAATGGTAAATTTGGTTTTCATGATGAGATCGTTAGTTATGGATTGCGGCGGAGCGGATGTTATCCGCGTCTGGCGCTGCGTTAGGGAGTTCGGCCTCGAATGAAGGCGCGGACGGGTGCGCGTCGACGGCCGAGGGCCGATTCCGACGGGGTTTTCGCGGAGACTCAGAGCGTAAGCGCCTCTCGGCTTACGCTTTGTCGCAACTGAAGCGACCGGGGCCGACGAAGAAAAAAATCACTAACAAAAACAGCAGGTCCAGGTGCAGTTCGGCGCGGGCAACGCCGCCAGAGTGGAAATCGGAAAGAGCGACACGGGCCACCAAGGCGCCGATGAGCAGGGCGGCGGGACGCGTCCAGAGGCCGATGATGAGGAGCAGCGAGGCGAGGGTTTCGCCGAGCGCGATGAGGGTCATCCAAAGGTTGCTCCAAAAGCTGTGATGCGCGCCGTGGTGGCTCCAGAGGGAGAAGGCGGAGAGGAGCAGAGGCCAGGCGTGGAAGCAAAGCAGCATGGATCCCAGCGCGGCGCGGATGAAAAGGAGAGCGGCGTCGGTGTAGTTCTTCAGGGCTGACCACATGGCCGAGACGCTTTAGCGTGGCGGCAAATGGGGTGCGAGTTCAAAAAAGGCCGATGAGGCGCAGGGAGGCCAAGCCGGCGAAGATGACGAGCAGGATCTCGAAAAGCCGCTGAGGGACGATTTTGATGAGCCGCTGGCCGAGGAAGGCGCCGAGGCCGACGGCGGGCGCCATGATGACATTGAAAAGCAGCGAGCTGCCGTGGATGAGTCCGAGCCAGGCGCTGAAGGGAACTTTGATGAGATTGACCAAAAGGAAGAACCAAGCTGCGGTGCCAATGAATTCGTATTTCGGCAAATTCACGGCGAGGAAGTAGAGCGACATGATGGGGCCGGCGGCATTGGCCAAAAGGGTGGTGACGCCGCTCCACACGCCCATGGACCAGGCGAAGGCGGGGCTGTGGGGGACATGTTCGAAAGCCGTGGGTTTCCACAGTCGCAGGCCCTGTAAGGCGGTAAGCAGGAGGATGATATAGCCGATGACGGAGCCGAATTTCCGATCTGGGATGAAGTACATGATCGCGCAGCCGGCGACGATGCCGACGACGGCGGGTGGAAGCATGCGGCGGATCTGGCGCCAATTGGCATGCCGCTGGAAGGCGACGACCGCGCAGATATCGCCGACGATGAGCAAAGGCAGGACGACGCCGGTGGATTCCCGCGGAGGGAAAAGGCGGGCCATGATGATGACGGTGATGAGGCTGAGCCCGGTGAAACCGCTTTTCGAAATGCCAATGCAGAGCACGGCGAAGAAGGCGGCGATCCATTCCAGGGCGGAGAAATGCAAGGGCATGAAAAGGGCGGTTTCGCGTTTTGCCGGGCGGGTGGCGAGCAAAAACGCCGGGGAGAGAGGCGGGGTATCGGGGTGGACCGGGACGTGTAAGCGCTTCGTTACCCGATAGTTATGCGATTTGGAGCGGAAGCGTTGCCTGGAAAAGGGTCAGCCCTTTGCGCTAGACGAGCGACAAAGGGCTGTTTGTTCCCCTCAGAACAAGTATCAAAGTTGTACAAGTGAAAATCCGGTGACGACGGATTCGTTAGGAATGTTGTGAAAAATGTTTTTGAGGGAGATTTGTTGCGCGAGGACGGGGTGCACCGGCGAGGCTTGGCGTGGGCGGAGCGCCGGGTGGCCGGCCCGCAGACGCCGGCCGGCGAAACGGAGTTTCGCTCCTCAGTGCGTGACGAATCTGGAAATTCGTCGCGAGAATAGCCGCGCGCTTAGGCGGAAACCTATTCCTCTTCCGTCGCTGCGCCGGTTCGCTGCCGCCGACCGCCGAGCCAATCGCAAAGGCCTTTCTTTTTCGCGGCCTTGGCGAAATCCAGGAATTCACGAGCTTCCGGACCCCAATCCTGTTCCTGGGCTTCGGCCAAGGCCTGCGACAGATTTTTGCCGCGGCGATAAAGGAAATGGAAGGCGCGCTTTATTTCGAGGCGTTGCTCAGCGGAGAAGCCGGCGCGGCGCAGGCCGATGACGTTCAGCCCGGCGACGCCGTTGCGTTCCGCAGCCATGGTAAAGGGCGGGATATCCTTCGAAAAGGCGCTGGCCCCCTGGATGATGGCGAGGCGGCCGATGCGGATGTGCTGATGGAAGACGCAGCCCCCGCCGATGAAAACCCGGTCCTCCACGAGCACGTGCCCGCCGAGGAGCGCATTGTTGGCGGTGATGACGTGGTTGCCCAGGCGCACATTGTGGGCGAGGTGCGTGCCGCCCATGAGAAAACAGTCGGAGCCGATGACGGTGGCGCTGTTTTCCGCGGTGCCGCGATGGATCGTGCAATACTCGTGCAGGCGATTGCGATCGCCGAGGCGCACTTCACTGCGGATTTGCGGTCGGAAGGCGAAGTCCTGCGGATCTCCGCCGATGATGCTGCTGTAGCCGATCACATTTTCCACGCCCATGACGACATGCGCGCCGATGACGGCGTGGGCGCGGATGACGCAGCGATCGCCGATGACCGCGGCGCCTTCGATGACGGCGTACGGGCCGATTTCCACATCATAACCAAGGCGGGCCTCGGGATGAACTACCGCGGTGGGATGGATAGCCATGTGAGGCGAAGGCCTAAGCCAGGCCCTTGGCTTCCAGCAGGGCTAGGGCTTTGTCGTAGCTGCGCCGCTGCAGGTAGTGCGCGAGCTCCGGATCGAGCGGGCGCGGCAAGCCTCGCTCCACCGATTCCAAATGCTCGGAGACAGCCTGGAGCTTCCCGAGGTGTCCCGCGGGATCGCGGTTGTAGAAGTCGCGGTCGGCGATGACCGTGAGGCGTTCCCGGAGCGCGGTGGCGAGGGCTTGCGTGGAAGCGGATTCAGACATGTGAGGTGTTGGAACGGTTCTGGCTGACTTCTCAAAGAAAGCCACTGGCCCGCGCCGCTTGCAACCGCAAAGGGGCAGCCGTTCGCCCGGCCACACCATGTCTTTCGAACCGGAAAAGCACATTCTCGTCGTTGATGACGATGTCTACGTCTTGCGCCTCGTGCGCGAGGCGCTGGAAGCGTTGCTGCCAAATTGCGGCATCGATGCGACGCCAAATCCGGAGTACGCCTTCGAACTCATCCTGCGCAAACGCTACGATTTGCTGCTCATCGATTTCGCCATGGCGCATCTGGACGGCGCGGCGCTCTATTCCCTGGTGCGAAAGATTTTCACGATCGAGCCGCCGCAAGGCCGACCGTTGCCTCCGATGCTGCTCATGTCGGGCTTTGCCTCGCAGCCGCGGGCACAGGAACTCCTCAGGTCGCCAGGGGTGCGGGGATTGGTCGCCAAGCCCTTCAGCATCGAGCGACTCGTGGAGCAGGTGGCCGACGTATTGAACACGCCGGGACGGGCCTAGGTGAAATATCTGACGTTTGGAGACGTCCGGAGGTCGGCCGAGTTGCGAATGGGGGCTGCGACACGCGGATAACGGCAACCGTGACAAGGAAAGCGTCTTTTCAGTTGACCGGTCGGTAAAGGCGCGCGACGTTTCTCCTCTTGCACGGCCGCCCCAGACGCTGCTCAATTTTTCCCCAATGAAGAAACCCAATGATACCAAAGAGAAGCTGCTCGAAGTGGCTTTCAATCTCATTTGGGACAGCAGTTATGGCGCAGTCAGCGTGGACGATATCTGCAAGCGCGCAGGGGTGAATAAGGGGAGCTTTTACCATTTCTTTGCCTCCAAGGCAGAGCTGGCGGTGGAGTCGTATCGCCAGCGTTGGGCGACCGTGAAGCCGATGTTCGACCGCATCTTTGCTGCGGATGTGCCGCCGCTGGAGCGTCTCCGCGGGTGGTGCGCCCATGTGCGCAGGATCCAGGCGGAGCGCGCCGCGCAATTTGGCCATGTCTGCGGTTGTCCCTACGCGAGCGTGGGGAGCGAGTTGGCGACGTTGGATGAAACGATCCGCGCGAGCAGTGAAGAGCTGATCTACGCGGGGCGCTGCTATGTCGAGTCGGCGATCGTCGATGCGATGCAAGAGGGCTCGGTAAATGTGCCGGATGCGGCGGTGGCGGCGCAGCGCGTGTATTCCATGTGTCTGGGAATGCTTTTCGAGGCCAAGGTCCAGAATAGCCTCGACGTACTCGACGGCCTGGAACCCGCCGTCATGGACATGATTGGAGCGAAGGCCGTTTCGACTTCTTTATGCTGACCACCAACGCCGCGCCGAAGCGCTTCGGCCGGATATTTCTCTCCACTACGCTCCTCGGGCTTCTGGCGGTGTGCGCCGCGATGTCTGTGTCCGGCTGCAACAAAAAGAAAGAGCCGCCGGCGCCGGCTCCGCCAACCGTCACGGTGAGTCTGCCCTTGCAGAAGGAAGTCACCGATTGGGACGAATTCACCGGGCATCTCGTCTCGCCCGAGACGGCAAACGTCGCTCCGCGGGTGAGTGGCTTCATCGAAGAGGCGCCGCTCAAAGAAGGTGCGCTCGTCAAAAAAGGCGATGTGCTTTTTGTGATCGATGACCGGCCCTTCAAGGCGGATCTCGAAAGCAAAAAGGCGACTGTGGCGAAGGATCAGGCGCAGGCGGATCTGGCGGCGACGCAGTTGGCGCGCTATGCCGATCTCTTGAAAAAGCGCGCGGTGGCCCAGCAGGACTACGATACGAACAAGGCGGCGTACGATCAGGCGGTGGCGCAGGTGGATGCCGATCGCGCGGCGGAAGAAACGGCGCGGCTGAATTTGGAGTGGACCCGCGTGACGGCGCCCATTTCCGGGCGGGTGAGCAAGATGTATGTTACGGCGGGCAATCTGGTGAATGGCGGGGCCGGTCAGGCGACGCTGCTCACAACAGTGGTGTCGGTGGACCCGATGTATTGTTATGTGCCGGCGCCGGAGCGCCGCTTTCTGGCTTACCAAGCCTATGCCTCCAAGGAAAAAGGCGTGGCGCTGAGCGAGGCGCGGCTGCCTTGTTATGTGCAGCTGGAAAACGAAACCGGCTTCCCGCATGAAGGGACTATCGATTTCATCGATAACAGCCTCGATCCAAATACCGGCACGATTCAGTTGCGCGGGGTGATCCCGAATCCCACCGGGGCGCTCACCCCGGGGCTCTTTGCGCAGATGCGCATCAATGGCAACGGCCAGCACCGGCGCTTGTTAGTGCCTGATGTGGCCATCGGCACGGAACAAAACGAGCGCTTTGTGATGGTCGTGGGCGCGGAGGATAAAGTGGAGACGCGCAAGATCGTGCCCGATGGGCTTTTTGGCAGTCTGCGGGCGATTACGGAAGGCTTGAAGCCGGATGATCGCGTCATCGTGAATGGTCTGCAACTCGTCCGGCCCGGCTCCCAAGTGACGCCCCAGGTCGTCCCGATCGCGCCGGATGTGGTGCAAGCGCTGGAAGCGGCGTCAAATGGGCTGGCCATGGCGAGGGGCGCCGGTGTGGAAACTCCCGCCGAAGCGCGGCCGTGAACATCGCCCACTTTTTCATCGATCGGCCGGTCTTTGCGTCGGTCATTTCGATAGTTACGGTCATCGCCGGCGGACTGGCGATCGTGGGGCTGCCCGTCTCGCAATATCCCGAAATCGCGCCACCCACGGTCACGGTGACGACGAGTTATCCGGGCGCCAACGCGAAGACGGTAGCCGACACGGTGGCCACGCCGATCGAGGAGCAGGTGAATGGCGTGGAGAACATGCTCTACATGTCCAGCCAGTGCACGAACGACGGCAACATGAAGCTCACTGTGACCTTCCGCGTCGGCTCGAATCTGGATGCGGCGCAGGTGCAGGTGCAGAATCGCGTGGCCATCGCCCAGCCGCTCCTCCCGCAGGAGGTGCAGCAACAAGGCATCACGATCAAGAAAGCCTCGCCGGACATCAACGTCGTCGTCGCGCTCTCGTCGCCGGATAACTCGCACGACACGGTCTTCATGAGCAACTATGCGACGTTGCAGGTGAAGGACGAGATCGCGCGTCTGCCCGGAGTGGGCGATATCACGATCTTTGGCGTGCGTGACTATGCCATGCGGCTCTGGCTCGACCCGGATAAACTCGCGGCGCGAAATATGACCGCCGGGGATGTCGTGACGGCTGTGCGCGAGCAGAACGTGCAGGTGGCTGCAGGCATCATTGGCGGGCCGCCGCTTGCGCCGGGCGCTGCGCAATTTCAGTACACGATGAATGTGCAGGGGAGGCTTAGCGATCCCGACCAGTTTTCCGATATCGTCGTCAATGTTGGCGCGGATGGCCGCATCACCAAGCTGCGCGACGTGGGGCGCACGGAACTGGCCGCAGCCGACTACAGCACGGCCATGACTTTCGACGGTCGGCCTGCGGTGGCCATTGCGGTGTTTCAATTGCCGGGCACCAATTCCATTCAGACCGCCGACGCCATCTACAAGAAAATGGCGGAGCTGAAGAAACGCTTTCCCGAGGGCGTAGACTACGAGGTCCCTTACGATACGACACGCTTCGTGCGCGAGAGTATCCGGGATGTGATCAAGACGCTTTTCGAAGGCGTGGGATTGGTGGCGCTGGTGGTGCTGGTCTTTCTCCAAAATTGGCGCACTTCACTGGTGCCGCTGGTCGCCATTCCGGTCTCACTCATCGGCACTTTTGCCGTGATGTTGGTTGCGGGCTTTTCCCTCAATATTCTTTCGCTCTTCGGGCTGGTGCTGGCGATCGGCATCGTCGTCGACGACGCCATTGTGGTCATCGAAAACGTGGAGCGCTGGATTGCCCAGGGCTTGAGTCCGCGCGACGCCGCCGCGCGGGCGATGAATGAAGTAACACCGGCGATCATCGCCATCGCCTTCGGCCTTTCCGCGGTCTTTATCCCCGTGGCTTTTGTGAGCGGCATCACCGGGCAATTCTATCGCCAGTTCGCGCTGACGATTTCTTTTTCCACGCTGCTCTCGGCGTTCAATTCGCTCACGCTCAGCCCCGCGCTGGCGGCCTTGTTGCTCAAGCCCCACGGGGCCAAAAAGGATTGGTTTACCCGGCTCATGGATGCGTCGCTGGGGTGGTTTTTCCGGCTCTTCAATCGCGCCTTCGAAAAGACCAATGCCGTCTACGTCATCATTTTGCGCAAGGTGATGCGGCTCACGGTGGTGGCGCTCGTGTTATACGGCGGACTCGTTTTCCTCGCCTATCATAACTTGAAGTCTGTGCCGACGGGCTTTATTCCGCCCCAGGATCAAGGCTATCTCATTGTCACGGTGCAATTGCCGGATGCCTCGACGATCGACCGCACGCGGGCAACTTTGGCGAAGCTCTCCGAAGTGGCGATGAACGTTCCCGGGGTGCGCGGCGCTTTCACGGTCGCCGGATTGAACGTGCTCACCAGCTCCAACTCTTCGGCGGCGGGCGTGATGTTTACCCCGCTCAAGCCCTTCGACCAACGAGTGGGCCACGACGATATGTCGTCCATCGCAATCGCTGCGCGACTGAACAAGGAATTCGCCACCGTGCCCGAGGCGCGGGTGCTCGTCATCCCGCCGCCGCCCGTTCGTGGCGTGGGCGCCGCCGGCGGCTTTAAGATCATGATCGAGGACCGTTCCGGCGGCGGGTCTCCTCAGCAATTGCAGGCGATCACCGAACGGGTCATGGACGAGGCGAGACAGCACAAGGAATTCGCCTTCGTTGCCTCCAGTTTTCGCGCGAGCGTGCCGCAATTCTATGGAGCCGTCGATCGCGTAAAGGCCAAGCAAGAGCGTGTGGCGGTGACGGACATTTTTCAGGCCTTGCAAGTGTATCTGGGCGGTCTGTACGTCAATGATTTCAACTATCTCGGCCGCACTTGGCACGTGACGGCCCAGGCCGATTCACAATTCCGCGCCACGGCCTCGGCTATTGCGCGTCTGCAGACGCGCAATGCCGTCGGGCAGATGGTGCCGCTTGGCGCGGTCATGGATCTCAAGGACATCACCGGCCCGGATCGTATTCAGCACTATAACTTGTACTCCGCGGCAGAAATCAATGGCAGCGCCGCGCCGGGGATCAGCAGCGGCCAGGGCATCGCCCTCATGAAGGAAATCTGCAACAAAGTGCTGCCCCGGGAGTACTCGTATGAATGGACGGATCTGGCTTACCAGGAAGAGTCGGTGGGCAACACGGCGTATCTCATTTTCCCGCTCTGCATCCTGCTCGTGTGGCTCACGCACTCGGCGGAATACGAGAGCTTCGCGCTGTCCACGTCCATCATTCTCATCGTGCCGATGTGTCTGCTGTGCGGCATCGCCGGCGTCATGATGCGGCACATGGACAATAACATTTTCACGCAGATCGGCTTTGTCGTGCTGGCGGGCATGAGTGTGAAGAACGCGGTGCTCATTGTGGAATTTGCCAAACAGCAGCAGGAGGAAAATCCGGGCATGTCCGCGGCCGAGGCGGCCATCGAGGCGGCGCGCTTGCGCCTGCGGCCGATCCTGATGACGAGCTTTACCTTCATCTTCGGCGTGCTGCCGCTGGTGTCGGCGGAGGGCGCCGGCGCGGAAATGCGCCAAGCCATGGGCACGACGGTCTTTTTCGGCATGCTCGGGGTGACGTTCTTTGGAGTGTTTTATACGCCGGTGTTCTTTGCAGTGATTCGGAAGCTGACGGGGCGGACGGTGCTGAAGGAAGGCCACGGACCTCACGGAAATGCAGCGGCGACGCCTGGAAAACACCGCCCGGAGTTGCACGACGGTCCTGCTGAACCGGCGCTGACCAAATGATGGGCGATCGGCCGGTCGCATGAATCTGGCAGCTGGCCGATAAATGGGACTGGCGTTGCTGCGGTCCGTTGACACATTGAACAAAACCTCGCCGCCTGTGTCTCCCAGTCCTTCCCCGGTTTCCATGAAAGTACGTCTGTTCTCTTCCGCCTTTGCCGCTTCACTGTCTTTGCTCTGCGCCGTCCCATCGCGCGCGGTGGAGGAACCCGCTCCGACGGCAGCCGTCAAATCGGCGATCGATAACGCAGTGACCTCTGTCTACCCGGCGCTGGTGCGCATCCAGGCGGTGCTGGAGGAGGGATCCGAAGGACGCATGCGAAAGATGACCGGCGTGGGCAGCGGCAGCATCATCAGCCCGGATGGATATGTGCTGACGAATCACCATGTGGCCGGGCGCGCCACGCGTATTCATTGCCAATTGAACGGGCATGAGGAACTCGACGCCAAGCTCGTGGCCACCGATCCGCTGAGCGATTTGGCGATCATCAAATTGGATCTATCGGGCCGCCATGCAGATGCCAGTCCGCTACCGGTAGCGAAATTTGGCGACTCCGATGCCCTGCAAGTGGGCGAGACGGTCCTGGCCATGGGGTGCCCGGCCGGGCTCTCGCAGTCGGTCACGCTGGGCATCGTTTCGAACAAGGAAATGATCGCGCCCATGGAGATGGGCGATCTCGACATGGATGGGGAAAATGTCGGCGAACTCGTGCGCTGGATCGGCCACGATGCGGTGATTTTTGGCGGCAATAGCGGCGGTCCGCTGGTAAATCTGCGCGGCGAAATCGTGGGTGTGAACGAGGTCGGGATCGGCAGCCTCGGCGGCGCCATTCCGGGCAATCTGGCCAAGACGGTGGCGCGGGAATTGATCGATCATGGGGCGGTGAAACGGAGCTGGGTCGGCATCGAGGCGCAGCCTCTGCTCAAGAGCATGGAGGACAAGGACGGTGTGCTCGTGGCTTCGGTGATCGAGGGGAGTCCGGCGGAAAAGGCTGGGGTGGAGGCGGGAGACGTAGTGGCAAAATTTGACGGCGTGCCGATCGTGCCGCCGGCCCGGGCACGTGAGGATATCCCGGTTTTCAATCGATTGGTCCTCGGTGCGGCAGTGGGCGCTAAAATTACGCTGGAAGGGCGGCGTCACGGCCAGCCCATGACTTGGGAACTCACGACCGTCGAGCGCGAACGGACGTTGGCGAAGGAGGAAGAATTTACAAACTGGGGCGTGACGGCGCGGGACATCAGCCGCCTGGCCGCGCTGGCCCAGCACCGCACCGACGCCAAGGGGGTGCAGATTCACAGTCTGCGCAATGGCGGACCGGCGATCGAAGCCAAGCCCCCGCTGGCGCCCGGCGACATCATCACCGCAGTCAATGGCAAGGCCGTGGATAACACCCAGAGCCTGCGCGCAGCGACCTCGGCTTTGACGGATGGCAAGACGAATCCGGTGCCCGTGACCGTCTCATTTGACCGTGATCAACAGAAGCTGCTCTCGGTCATTCGGCTCGGCGCCACGGCCAACAAAGATTCCGCGGCCGCGCCGGACAAGGCTTGGCTGGGCGTGAATACCCAGGTGCTGACGCGCGAGCTTTCCGGCGCACTGCAGGTCAATGCCCGCCGCGGCGTGCGCATTACCGAAATCAAGCCGGCGACAAGCGCGGAAAAGGCGGGGCTTAAGATCGGCGACATCATTACGCGGCTCGACGATTCGGTGATCAATGCAAACCGACCCGAGGACACGGACATCTTTTCCAATCTCATTCGCCAGTACAACGTCGGCTCCGAGGTCACGCTGGATATCCTGCGTGACGGAGAGGCGCTGAAGCTCAATGTCCCGCTGGACAACCAGCCGCGCAATGCGGAGGGGTTGCCGGAATTGAGCGATCCGCGCTTCGAATTCACGACACGGGAACTCGCGCCGGCGGATCGGTTGGACAAGAAATTGAAAGCCGAAGTGAAGGGCTTGCTCGTGATCCGCGTGGAGTCGGCGGGCTGGGCATCACTGGCTGGCCTGCGCAGCGACGACATCCTGCTTACGATCGACGGGCAGGGCGCCGACACGGTGGCGCAGTTGAAAGATATCCTGGCGGCCTGCCGCGAGCAGAAGGCCCGGCGGGTGGTCTTCTTCGTGAAACGCGGCATTCATACTCGCTTTGTCGAAATCGAGCCGCAATGGTGACGCGCCGCCGCCATTTCGTGTGAGTGGAGCGGCGAGCCTCTCTATGAATACCAAATCGCTTTCGCCTCTCTTTCTCGCCCTGTGCGCAGCTCCGGCGGCGCTGTACGCTGGCAACCTCTCGCCCGAACAGGGGCGCGCGATCCTCGCGGCGCACCAGGATTCGGTCCTGCCTTTCTACGCCGTGGTGAACTCGAGCGCCAGCGCCGGCGGCCGCTCCATGCCGGGTCGCGAGCAGACGACGCGCGGGGTGGGGGTAGTGCTTACGGACGATGGGCTCATCGTGACGGCGCTGAGTTCGATTGATCCGGCTTCGATCATGAATGGCCAGAAAATCGCCACGGCCAACGGACGGGTGGAACTGAACGTGGTCACACAGATCAAAGAGCTGAAGATAGTTATGCCTGATGGCTTGGAGATTTCGGCCGGCGTCGTGATGAAAGATACGGATCTCGATCTGGCTTTCTTCCGGCCCAAGGCGGGAAATGAGGACGCGAAGGATGCGAAGTTTCATCCCATCGATCTCACGGCGAGCGGTCCGGCAGAGGCGCTGGATGATGTCTTGCTCGTGAACCGGCTGGGCAAAGCCTATAGCTACCAGCCATCCGGAGCCATTTCGGAAGTCACGGCGAAGACGGAGAAGCCACGGCCTTGTTATCATGTTATCGCGGCCTCGGGTGGCGCGCCGGTTTTTACGATCGATGGCAAACTCCTGGGCATCGGCGCGAACCGCAAGCCGCCGGGCGACGACCCGACCGATGACCCGCGCACGCGGGCGGCGGAAATGATGGTCGTGCTGCCGGCTGCCGAGATTTTGCGGACCGCGGAACAGGCCAAAAAGGCCCCCGCTCCGACGGAAGATGCGCCCTCCGAGCCGGAGGCAAAGCCGGATGGAAAAGGTGAGAAGCCCGAAGCGAAAGAGGGCGCTGCAGCGGCGAAGCCAGAAGGCGCGCCCAAGGCGGAAGGCGAAGCGAAGCCGGAAAAGGCGCAGTAGCTTGCGTCAGCGGCAGAAGGTGTTGCTCGCGACGAGATTTTCGGTGGCGAGCAACACTCGAAGCCAACCGTGGACAGGCCTTGCATCGCGTGGCGAAATCTTCAATGCTCCACGCCCCTATGAAACGTCGCACGTTCCTGAAATCCTCGGTCGCGGCCTGTCTCGCCGCTCCCGCCCTCGAACAAACCAGCCGGGCCGCTGATGCCAAAGGCGCTCGCGAGCATTACGAGCTGCGGGTGTACACGATGAAACCGGAAAAACAGCCGATCATCGATGCGTATCTGAGCAAAGCTTTCATTCCCGCCCTGGGCCGTCTCGGCATCGGTCCAGTCGGCGTTTTCACCGAGCTCAGCGGGCAGAACAAGGCGCCGGCGGCGGCAACACCGGCGGCCGGAGCGACACCGGCTCCGCCGACGGGGAAGCTCCAGGTGTATGTCCTCATCGTGCTGAAATCCGCCGAGCAGGCGGCCACCCTGCCCGCGCGTCTGGCGGCGGATCCGGAGTATATCAAGGCGGCGGGAGACTATTGGAATGCGCCGGCGAATGATCGGGTTTACGAGCGGATCGAAACTTCGTTGCATGCCGCCATCGCCGGCATGCCCGCCATCGCCAAGACGGAAACGACGACGAATCCCCGGGTGATCAATCTCCGCATCTACGAAAGCCCCAGCGAACGCGCGGCGGCGAAGAAAATCGAGATGTTCAACGAGCACGAACTGGCGATTTTCCGCAAGGTGGGTCTCACGCCGCTGCTCTTCGGCGAAACCATCATCGGGTCGAAGATGCCGAATCTGACTTACATGCTGCACTTCCCGGACGACGCAGCGCGCAATGCGGCTTGGGGCAAATTCGGCGGCGATCCGGATTGGAAGAAACTGAGTTCAATTCCGGAATACACGGACAAGGAACTCATTACGAATATCACGAACAAGATCCTGAAAACGACGGACTATTCGCAGATCTAGGCGGCCGACTTTTGTTGGTGAAAGAGTGGCGATAAATGTCGCCACTCTTTCGCGCTTTCGGGTGACGCTTGGTTGGTCGGCGAATTAACTAACTAGCGTGGCGTATTGCTCAATTCCGCGTAAACGTCCCTCAGCTCTTGCTGGGCGCTTGCCAATTGCGCCTGGAGTTTTGGGCGCTGCGTGGTCAGTTCACTCTTGCTGGTGATCCGGCGCAGGGCGACCCGGTCGAAGTTTTCGCGTGATTCGTCCTGATAGCCTTGCTGGATGAGAGTATTCAGGCGTGCGACCTCCTGGACGAGGAAATCACGTCGGCTTTGGAGATCCTTGACCGATTTGCCTTTCGCGTAGGCCTGCTCGCTCGCCGCTGTCTGGCCCTGCTTTTGCAGGATGCCCTGCACCTGGGATTGCTTCCATGCGGCGACGGCATTCCTTTTCGCAGCGTCTCCCTGAAGGGCGGCGGCAGCCGCGTCCAAATCATTGCTCACCTGCTCCTTCTGGACGTCAAATTCCTTGGCGCCATCGGAAACTCGGAGCGTGGCGCCATTATCCGTGACGAGTTTCAGTTTCGTGCCCGGAACGACTGAACTGATGCCTTCGTCCGTCGTGATGGAAATGCGTTGGATCGCGTAGAGGACACCTTCCGGCGCCAGTCGAGGAGCGCGGGGCGGTTCCGGCGCTGGCGCGGGCGAGGTAAGCGGAGCAGGAGTGCTGAGCGCGGCGGCGGGCGGGGGAGTTCCCGGCGGCGGTGTCGCTGGGTCTATCGGGGCTTCCTCTTTGGCGGGCTTTGAGCAGGATGCCAGAAGGACGGCTGCAGACAGGATGAGCGGACGCGCAACGGTGGATAGTTTTCCCGTGCATCGGGAGAACACGCGCTTCGACGAATCGAAAACCGTAGGGCGTTAAGAGGTGGTTGAGACTGGTTTCAGTCCAGCCACATATGCGTCGCCAGACCGAAGGCGCCGGAATTTGGATGAGGCTAGGAAAAAATCAAGCTAGTAAAAACAAAGCGAGATGCATAAGCGCACCTTATGAAGGTCGATGGAAGCATTGCTTTCGGCTTTTCCACCGCGCACGTACTTGCTATTTCAACAGCCATCGCAAGACTGTCGAACCATGCGTGCGGTGAATTTGAGCCTCTCCAATTTCGGTCCATGTCTGTCTTGAGTGATGAGCGAAAAAACCGCCTGCTCGGCGCGCTCTGGGGCGCGGTCACGGGCGATGCCTTAGGCGTGCCGGTAGAATTCCTGAGCCGCGAAATCGTCCGGCGCAATCCTGTGACCGGGATGCGGGGTCGCGGAACGCACAATCAACCGGCTGGGACGTGGTCAGACGACTCGTCGCTGCTGCTTTGCAGCGTTGAAAGTCTGACGGTTTGCGGTCAGTATGACCCCGCGGATTTGGCCAAGCGATTTGTCCGTTGGGAATCTGAAGGATTGTGGACTCCGCACGGGTCTCTTTTTGACATTGGGATCGCCACGAGGCGCGCGATTTATCGACTTGCGCAACGTGTCGCGCCGGAAGAAGCGGGTGGCGACGATGTCAATAGCAACGGCAATGGTTCGCTCATGCGCATTCTCCCTATCGGGCTATGGTTTTCCTCGGCGAACCCTGAAGAGTTGGCGCTGTATGCGCAACGCGCGTCGTCGCTTACCCATCGCCATCCGCGTTCACAGATGGCCTGCGCGTTTTATTGTTGGTTGGTGGTGGAACTCCTCTATGGCGCATCCCCGAAAGACGCGGTCGACGCAACAGTCGCCAAGTTTCGTCAGCGCTACAACGATCCGCCATATGCCGCGGAGCGGATGCATTTCGGAATTCTCGAAGGTGGCAAACTTGCCGAGCAGAGCGAGGACGACATCGCCTCGAGCGGATATGTGATCCACACCCTCGTGGCAAGCGTCTGGTGTTTGCTGACCTCGCATTCATTTGAGGAGACCGTCCTCAAAGCAGTGAATCTGGGCGAAGACACCTATACGACAGGAACGGTGGCTGGCGGATTGGCGGGGGCGTGCTATGGAGTTGGAAGCATTCCGCCGGAGTGGCGCGCAACGCTCGCGCGAAATGCCGAGTTGGCGCTTTTGTTTGCGCAGTTTTCTGCGAGCCATTGCCCTACGCGGCTTGCGACCGGATCGAATCTGTGCGAATGAGCCTAAATGCTCGTCGAACGTTTTCCTGAATTAGAAAATTTGGATGCCGAGGAGAAGTTGATTTTGGCTGGAGAACTTTGGCGGGCCGCGACGCAGCCAGGAACGGCAGGAGCGGCCCCAGAATTACCGGAAAGCTCAGTGGCATTGATTGAGGCTCGTTTGGACGATTATTTGCAGAACCCACAATCGGGAAGCTCCTGGGAAACGCTGAAAGCGCGTATTTTGGGTGGATCGAATCACTGAGATCGTCTACACGGCGGGAGCGACACAGGACCTTCAAGCGCTCTTCGCCGAATTGGAGGCGATTCGAAGCGGCCTTGGAGAGAAATGCATTTTCGCGGTGGATGGTGCGCTCGAGTTGCTCCGCGTTTTTCCCAAAAGAGCGTCGTTCGTTCGTGGCTCAGCGCAGCTGCGAAGGTTGTTGGTTGGCCGCAATCGTGAGTGGGGATTGTATTAGACTGTAATGGGGACGCGCATCGTCATCGCGGCCTTGCTCGATCTTCGCCAAAATCCCGATCAAGTGGAAGGAATTCTCCGGACTCGTTGTTAAACGCTGACGAAACCATCACCCAAAAAGGCGATGCGTTTCGGCATTGCGAGGATGGCCGAGGGCGAGAAGAGTGGACGCCCGCCGCCACGCTTCCGACCTGAGATGGCGCCTTACCCTCAATCCTCATGCTTCGACTTTCGAATTCCCGCCGCTGCCGCCGAATATTGCTCGCTTCTCTGGTCTGCGCCGCGGCGCCCTGGGCGCTGGGCGAGGGGAGTGCCTTTCGGCCGCCGGCGGTCCCGCTGGTGGTGTCAGATCCGATGCTGAGCATCTGGTCGGAGGCGGATCATTTGACGGACGACAATACGCGGCACTGGACGCATCATGAGCATTCGCTCGTGAGCGTGATTCGCGTCGATGGGAAGGCTTACCGGCTCATGGGGAAATCGCCGGCGAACGCGCCGGCCTTGCCGCAGGTGGGTGTGCAAGTGACGCCGACCCGGTCGATTTACGATTTCGAAGGGGCGGGGGTGCACGTGAACTTTGCCTTCATGACGCCGTCGTTGCCGTCGAACCTGGATGTGCTGACGCGTCCGGTAACTTATCTGACGTGGACGGTGCGGGCGGTCGACGGCAAGGAGCATGGCGTCGAGATTTACGACAGCACGAGTTCGCAGCTCGCGGTGAATCGTACGAACCAGAATGTCTCGTGGGCGCGGGAGACGATGGGGCCGCTCACGGCGCTGCGCGTGGGGACGGCGGAGCAGACGCTGCTTGGGCAGGCGGGGGACGATGCGCGGATCGACTGGGGCTATGCCTATGCGGCGGCGCTGACAGCCGAGTCAAAGTCGGCAATCGGCGCGAATGATGCGCTGGTGGAGGGATTTGTGAAGGATGGCGGATTGCCGGCGGCGGACGATACGCGGATGCCGCGCGCGGTGGACGACGCGCAGCCGGTGCTGGCTTTTGTTTTCAACCTGGGGAAGGTGAGCCAGCTGGGGCCGGTCACGCGGCATTTGCTCCTCGGTTACGACGAGATCGAAATGATCAAGTTTTTTCGTCAGCCCTTGAAGCCGTATTGGCGGCGGAATGGCGCCAAGCCGGCGGATCTCTTTCAGGCGGCGGAACGGGATTACGTGGCGCTGATTCCGCGTTGCGAAACCTTCGACAAGGCGCTGGTGGCCGATGCGGTGAAGGTCGGCGGGGCGGAGTATGGCCAGATTTGCGCGCTCGCCTATCGGCAATGCCTGGCCGGGCATGGGATCGCGGCGGATCCCAACGGGCAGCCGCTCATGTTTACAAAGGAGAATACGAGCAACGGCGATATCGCGACGGCGGATGTTATTTTTCCGGCGGACCCGCAATTGCTCCTGCTGAGCCCAACGCTGGCCAAGGCGACGCTGGCCCCGCTGCTCATCTACGCGGAGAGCGACCACTGGAGATTTCCCAATGCGCCGCATGATCTCGGGACTTACCCGATCGCGCGCGGGACGGATGATGGCGGGGAGCAGATGCCGGTGGAGGAAAGCGGGAATTTCCTAATCCTTTGCGACGCGATCTGTCAGATCGAGAACAGTACGGAATTCGTCGATCGCTGGTGGCCGCAACTGACGAAGTGGACGGCTTATCTGGAGCAATTTGGGTTGGATCCAGGAGATCAGCTTTGCACGGACGATTTCATGGGGCATCTGGCGCACAATTCGAATCTCTCGATCAAGGCGATCCTCGCGTTGGCGGCCTATGGCGACATGTGTCGCATCAAGGGCGATGCGGCGAATGCGCAGCGCTACAATGCGCTGGCAAAGCAGGATGTGGCGCATTGGGTGAAGGTGGCGGTGGCGGGGGATCACTCCCTGCTGGCCTTCGACAAGCCCGGCACCTGGAGCCAGAAGTACAATCTGGTGTGGGACAAGATCCTGAAGCTCAACATTTTCCCTGCGGAAGTGGCGGAGAAGGAAGTGGCTTTTTACAAGACGGTGTTGCAGCCCTATGGATTGCCGCTGGATTCGCGGACGAAGACGAGCAAGGCGGACTGGACGATCTGGAGCGCGACGCTGGCGGATAAACAAACGGATTTCGAGGCGCTGATCGCGCCGCTCATGCAGTACCTGAATCACACCAAGGCGCGGTCGGCGTTTGCCGATTCCTATGAGACGAACAAGGTGGACAGCGTCGGGATGCATGCGCGGCCGGTGATCGGCGGCGTGTTCATCAAGATGCTGGCGGATCGGCCGACGTGGCAGCGGTGGGCGAGTCTGGATAAGACGAAGACGGGCAACTGGGCGCAGATTCCGGCGAAGCCGAAGTTGAAAGAGATCATCCCAACGGCGCAGCGTGATTCGCAGATGTGGCGTTATACGACGGAGCGTCCGGCGACGGATTGGATGAAGCCGGGATTTAACGATAGCCAGTGGAAGGAAGGGAAGGCGGCGTTTGGCAATCGCGGGCCGAGCCATACGGATTGGAAGACGAGTGATATCTGGATTCGCCGGACATGGACGATTCCGCAGGGGGATTTCAAGCATCTCGTGCTGGATATTTTCCACGATGAAGACGTGGAGATTTATTTCAACGCGACGCTGGCGGCGAAGGAGTCGGGATATGTCGACGCCTACGACACGATCGAGCTGACGCCTGAAGGGCGGGCATTGGTGAAGCCGGGCGCGACCATTGTCGTGAGCGCGCATTGCCACCAGACGATTGGCGGGCAGGTGATTGATTTTGGGTTGTCGGAGGCAACTCCGTAGATGGGAGTTACTTGCCTAACAAAATGGTTTGCTCCGAGAGGCCGATGACGCTGTTCATGGAATCGGTGAAGGGAGCGTACATACCGGCGGGGTATTCGCCGCTCTTTTCCTCGACCTGGCTGGCCAGGTGAAGAGTTTTGCCGCTGAGCGTAGCCTGGAATTTTCCCGTGCAGAACTTGAGGTCGATCTTGCGCGGCTTGGGAACTTCGGCTTTCCAGCCCGCGGGGATGGCGAGGGCAGTGGTGGAGTCGATGTTTACTGGCGCCCAGATGCGGAAGGGCGTGTAGCGCTTGACGACCGGGCGTGTGGCAAGGAAGAGACGCTCCCAGGCGGCCGGCAGGCGGACGATGATGTGGCTGCCCGCAGACTCGCAGCGCTGGTGTGCGGTATATTGCAGGTGGACGCGCAGCGGGAGGTGGCGATCCTCGAGGTTTTCGATTTGCGCATCCTGGAGGTCGATGGCCGGAAGCTGGGTATTGATCGTCTGGAGGAGCGCCCGCTTGCGGTCGGAATCGGGGACGCTGAGGAGCGAGCCGCGGATGGAGACGGCGAGCGCGCCGCTGACGGTGAGCGTTTCTTTCACCGTGAGATCGCCGGCATTTTCCAGCACGGAGATTTCGCGCTCTAGCTTGGCTGTGGCGCTGCCGGGACCGTACTCGGGAATGGCCACGAGGCGTGGATGCTCGTCGTCGAGGATGAGCGCCTGCTGGGTGGTAAGTCCGTCCGGCGGGCCGCCGGAGGCGAGGTCGCTGTACTTCGCCGTGCAGTCGATGAAGTTGCCGGTCTTCGCCGCGGGCAAATACACGACCATGTGGTTGAACTGATCGAGTGAGGGCAGCTCCGGCCGGATGTGCATGCCCGCGGAGACAGCGGCCAGTCGCGCGGGAATGCCGACCGAGTCCAGCAACTGGGAGAATAGCAAGGCGTGGTCTTTGCAGTCGCCGTAGCGATTCGTCAATGTTTGCGCCGCCGGCGCCGGGATGCGCGCGCGGCGGCCGAATTCGATGCCCTTGTATGCCAGGTCCTGCTGCACGAGACGGGAGAGCGCGGCGATCTTGGCCGTATCGCCGGTGACGCCTTTGGTGGCATCGAGCGCCGCCTGGCGCACGGCGGGATCGATGGTGCGACGATCCTTGATCTGGTCCAGATAGGACTTGGCTTCGCCGGCCCAGGTGGCGTCTGCGTCGGCGAGCCAGACAAAGGGATAGATTTTTTCCATGGGCGCTTCCAGCGGCTCGGCGCGGACGATTTCCGGCCGCTCGATGGTCCAGCACTGGGCCTCCGCGAGCTTCTTCGCGGTGACGCCGGGACTTGCCTCAACCTTTACGGTTCCGGGCGCCGCATAGAGCGCCACGCCGGCGCGCAGCACGGGCACAGACTTGGAGAGTATGTGCGATCGAAAAACGAAAGTCTTGGCATCGCCCGTTTCACGCCGGGTGACGGTGCATTCGATCGTGGCGCCGGGTTGCAAACCGGGAACGGGCGTGTGCAAGACCTTGCGCTGCGTGGCCGTGCTTTCCACGCCTTCATCGGCGACGTAGCTGTTATCGACCAGCGCCTTGGAAATGGTCTCACCCTTGGCATTCTTGACCACGAGTGAGTTAACAAAGATTTCTTCGGAAAAGGGATCGAAAGGAAATTCCAGGTTGCTGAAATTCTGCACGCCCTGCTGGTCGAGCACGGTGATGACGTCGCGATCGGTAACCTTTAGCTCGTGGCCGCGCTCGAAGGCGATGGAGCGCATGTGCTGCAGATAGTAGGCGCTGAAGCCGGCGAGATACTCGTCGTTCGGGCGCGGCTCCGGCGCCGTGGCCAGTTCATCGGGCAGCGGAGCGGGGCTAATGGGAGTCTTGACCGCGCCATTGGCGCCCTCGCCAAGCATACCGGCGAGGTGATCGAGCATGCGGCGGGCTTCGGCATCGGAGGGATCGGCCTGACAGACCTTTTCCATGGAGTCCTTGGCTTCGCGGTAGCGCTTCAGCGCGACCAGAGCAAAACCCCGTTGGCGCTGCGCGCCGTTGGTGTCGATGCGCTGCTCGATGAGCTTGTCGCAGTAGCCGAGGCTTTCTTCGTAGCGGCCTGCGGAAAAGGTGGCCAGCGCAAGTTGGATCAGCGTCTCGTTATCGGTGGGCGTCGTGTGATAGAGGTCTGTGAGGATCGCGATGGCCTGGTCGTATTCGTGGCGAAAGCGAAGCAACTGCGCGCGCAGCTTGCGAAAGCGCGGCGTGTCGCGGCCTTTTGCATAGTGATCGAGCGCGGCGCTGGCCGCATCGGCCTGCTGATGTTCACAGGCGAGGCGCAGAAAGTTGGCAAAAACCTTGTCATCGGCGTAGCCGGAATCGAAGAGCGCCGAGTAGGTCTTGACTCCGCCGGCGGCGTCCCCGGTGGAGAATTGCAGATTTGCGCGGACCGCGGCCAGCTTTTGATTCGATTCAAACGAAGCAAAATGTTTGTTGAGCTCCTCGAGCGCCTCGTGTTCGTCCCCCTGGCCGATGATGGCCGAGATATAGTTGGAAAGCACCGTCGCATCCTTGTCATTGAGCTCGACGGAACGTTGCAGCCAGCGCTTGGCCGGCTCCCACTGTTGCCGATTTAGATAATTAACTCCGAGGGCATTGAAGAAGAACCCGTGGGCGCTCGCCTCGCGCGCATTGAGATGATGCAGGTCCGGAGGCGTCGGCGAGGTAGAGTCGAAATGCAGGTGACCGATCGGCTCGTCGAGGAGATCGCCATTTGTTTCCAGCATGGTGTCCTGCCAGGCAGCGGTCAGAAAGGTGCAGGTCTTGGCGCGGATCACGTGGAAATGATAGAGCAGATTCCGCCCATCGCGGGAGCCTTCCCAGGCGAAGGAACGCCCGGAAACCTGCGGCTGCTTCGGGTCGCTCCAGGGCTTGGCATTCGCCAGGGCGTCGTCCGTCGCCGCGACTCCGAAGCGGCTCCCGCAAGCGGCGGCCAGGCTGTCGAGATCGGATTCGTTTTCACCGATCCAGAGTGGCATCACGCAAAAGACGGCGGTGTCGGCGGCATTGCCGATGCCCCATTCCGCGCCCGGCACGGACTTTGCCATCGTCGTCCAGTTCCGATGCCAGCGCGTGCCGGTGAGATCGACAGACCAGCCGTAGGAGGGCGAGTGATAGACGGTTGAGGCCGGCTGAGCGGCTGAGGTCTCGAGCGGGGCTTCGGAATTCGCCGGCGCGTCCAGCAGGCGGAAGTTGGAGCGAAGCGCGACGTTGTCGCTGCGAATGCGCTCCAGCGAGCTGGCGGGTCCCCAGCTGATGATTTGATAGGCATACCCCGGCACGGAGGCGATGCAGTGAATCATGATCTGGCTGACCGGGCCTTTCGAGATCTTGCTCTCCAGTCGCAGTCCGTCGAGTCCGCCGAAGCGCACCGTTTCCTTCGGAGCCGTTTCGACCTGATCCCGGGAGCGCATGCGTCCCTTGAGGGATTCCGCCATGACTTCGAGATCCGCGGCGCGATTACCGGCGGTATGTTCGGCGATGATGATGGAGAAAATTTCCGGCGAACCTTCGACGAAAGCGGCGCTGGCGGCGGTATTCAGCTTTTTGGCGTCCGTGGCGGCAAACCCGGGGGGAGGGGTGATCCGGTAGTTGAATTCTTGAACCACCACGGGCCCGGCGGGCTGAGCCGAATTCCCTGCCTGCGAGCGTTCCCGGCGCTCCTGGCTGGAGCGCATGATCCCGACGATGATGATGAAGGAGAGCACCACCGCCAAAGTGGAGAGACCGATCGCGACGTATCCGCGTTTGATTCCGCTGCGGAATTTTCCCGGCGAGCGGTGGGCCGTGGCCAGGCCGACAAAGGCTGGGATGGCCCCGAAGACATTGAGCAAAGCAAGGCCGATGATCCAAAATCCGAGGAGGGCGCTGTGGAGCGGAGCGTGCGTTCCGATGACGGCCAAAGTAATGCAGATCAAAAACCAACCGCCGGAGGTGATGGCCGCGCCGACGAGGGAGAGGACGTTGGCTCCCGGCGAGCGGATTCCGAAGAGAGCCGCCAGCGCCGAGGCCATGAAAAAGGCGGCGACGAGGCAGAAGATGACCGGCGCGGCTATCGGATGAGAAGCGTCTGCCAGGAAAAAGGGCCAGGTAGGCATGGTGAACGGCAAAAATTCCACAGATGGAGGCGCGAAAAGTAGCAGACAGCGGGAATTCGGCCAGTGCGCAGACGTGAGGGAAATCGACCGGCGGAAGGCCGTGCCGCGCCCCGCGGCGGCTCGGGCCGGGTAGCAACCTGCTGCCGCATCGAGATTTGACAGGGCGTGAGACGAGATTAGATTTCCCCCCAGTTCTTTGTTACATGCCTAGTGTCCCGGTCAACATGCTGGGACAGCGGGGGACCCAATTTTTCCGCGAAAGCGGGATCGGGGCTTGCGGCGCCTGCGGCGCCGGGAACGCTTGGTGGTTCCAGCCCGACAGCTAACCTCGTCAGCACAACACCGAGAGCAAGGAGCGTTCCTTCTTCCAACGTGGAAAAGGACGCGTCCCCAGTCTCCAAAGGACGCCCTGGATCTTCCTCACCGCAGTCCGAGGAATCCCATCCCAACATCAGATCAAGTGAAGCTAGCAGTTCGTATTGCGGCCTTTGCCGCAGTGACGTTCACCGTCCATGTCGCCAACGAATGGTGGCATTCCACCGTGCAGTCGGGCGAAGCCGCCTCTCTGGCCGTCCGCCAAGTTAATGGAACCTCGCAAGACGCCGCCGGCCTGCGCTGGGCCGAGCTCCGAAAAAACGACGTCGAGTGGCTCGACTTTGCCCTCGTGGCCGGAGCGTCGGCGCTGTGTTTTGGCGGCCCCTTGCGCCGCGTCTGGGAACTGCGCCGGCCCAAGCTGACGCTGGCGCTGCCCGTGACCCTCGCGGCGATGAGCCTTACCGGTTGCATCAAGCCGTACGATCGACCGGAATTCGTGACGATCGATACGGCGGAGACAGGCTTTCTCGTCCCGCTGGAAGGAGATGGAAAGCAACAGGCGAAATTCGAGTCCGAAGATTACCTGCGGCAGCTCAAGGTCGCGTCGAAGCGCGTGCAAGTCACCCATCGCTGGCAGCAACTGGGCCGCATTTCCAACGACGGGGAATGGATCCCGATGGTGCGGCTCATCAAGGTGCAGCGTTCGCCGGTGACCCGGGAGTGGACGGCGGAAGCCAAGTCCGGCACATCACATAACAATCAAGCTATCTGGATTGAAAGCGCCGACAGTGTGGGCTTTTCCATGGGCTTCACTTGCACCGCCTTCATCGCGGAAGAGGATGCCGCGAAGTTCCTTTACTGGTACCCGGCGGGTTCGCTGAGCCAGGTGATGGATAGCGAGGTGCGTGCGCGCACGCAGCAGGTGGCGGGAGAGGTGGCGGCGAAGTATCCGCTCGATCAGTTGCGGACGCGCAAACAGGAAATCGTGGATGAGGTTCGCAAAGATATCGTGACGTTTTTCACGGTGCGCGGCATCACGGTCACAACGATGGGGATGTTTGGCGGCATGACGTACGAAAATCCCGAGATCCAGAAGGCCATCGATAAGACCTTCATCGCGCAGCAGGAGAAAGTCGTGAACCAGGCGAAATTCGAAGCACAGCAGCGGGAAAACGATCGCGTGGAGCTGGAGGCTCAGGCTTCGGCGGAGAAGGAACGCCGGGTGGCGCAGGGCCAGGCCGACGCGAAGCGGCTCATCGCCGCGGCGGAGGCAGACTCGATCGCGAGTGTGAACAAAGTGCTCCTTGAGTCGCAGCAGAATCCGTTGGTGTTGCAATTCAAGCAGCTCGAGGTGGAGAAGGCCCGGGTCGAGAAATGGGGCGGAGCGTATCCGCAGTATTACCTGGCGCCGAGTGATAAGGCGGCGGTCTTGGTGCAGGCGCCGGTGGTGAAGTAGTCCATTCGCCACATCTGCAGGTTCCCTTCGGACGGTCTGTGGGTGAGATTCGTGTCTTCGTGCCTTCGTGTGAGATTTTCTCCGCCGGTTGCACACCGCCCTTCCAGGGGACGCGTGCGTCCAGCTCAGCAGAAATTTTTTTCGCGAAAAAAGCGATTCGGTGTCCAGAATGCCGGTCGTCGTTCGTCGTCTCCTTGAAATCACGAAGTTCACCTTCACCAAAACGACTATCAAAAATATGAGCGCGAATAATTCCACCGAATACCTCCTCCTCTTCCGCGGCACCGACTGGGATCGCTCCCTCTCGCCGGCAGAGCTGCAAAAGACCCTCGGCTCCTTCATGACCTGGTTCGAACGCCTCGGCGCCGAGGGCGTGGTCAAAGGCGGACAGCCGCTCGCGGACGAAGGCCGCATCGTGACCTCCAAGACGGATGGCCCCTACGTGGAGTCCAAGGAGACGATCGGCGGCTACTTTATTATCAATGCAGATGACCTCGAATCTGCCGTGGCCATCGCCAAAGGCTGCCCCATGCTCGCGCACGGCGTGACCGTGGAAGTTCGCCCCATCGCACTCGAGTGCGCCACGACCCACCGTGCGAAGCAGCGGATCCAGGAGGCGGAAGAGCTCGCCACGGCGGGCGTATAGTCGAACGGGTATCCGAAAATCAGGCTCCTAAACCGCTTACGGAATATGACGACTACGCTCTTGGAAGAGGAACTCGCCGATCGGGAAATTGTCAGCTCACGCGTGATTGCCGCGCCGCGCGAGCTCCTCTTCCAGGCGTACAGCGATCCTACTGTATTCACCCGGTGGTGGGGGCCAAATGGCTTTACGAGCGACTTCGAGAAGTTCGACTTCGTCCCAGGTGGCGAATGGCGCTTCGTCTTTCACGGACCGGACGGGCGAGAATACCCAAATGAGGTCATCTTTCTCGAAATCGAGCCGGCGCAGCGGATCGTACTCGATCACGTGAGCGCCCCGCGTTTCCTCGCCACACACACGCTGGAAGATGCCGGCGACGGGAAGACCCGGTTGACGTGGCGGATGGTCTTTGAGACCGCGGAGGTCTGCGAGAGCGTGCGGCAGGTCGTCACGCCCTGCAACGAGCAGAACTTCGATCGGCTGGAAGAGCAACTGGCCAGGATGGCGCCGGCGAATTTGGACCCGGGCTTTGTCATCAGCCGGGAATTTGACGCGCCGCGGGAGCTGGTCTGGAAAGCCTGGACGGAGGTGGAGCGACTGAACGCCTGGTGGGGCCCTGCCGGCTTCGAAATGCTGCATTCGAAGCTAGATTTGTGGCCCGGCGGCATGTTCCACTACGGCATGCGCGCGCCCAATGGGTTCGAGATGTGGGGCCGGTTTCTCTATCGCGAGATCGTTCCTCAGGAACGCCTGGCGCTGGTCGTGTCGTTTTCCGATCCGCAGGGCGGCATCACCCAGCATCCCATGAGCGCGACCTGGCCGAAGGAAGTGCTGAATACCACGATCCTCGCCGAGCACCACGGCAAGACGACGCTGACGCTGCACGGCATTCCCGTGAATGCCACGGAGGCCGAGCGGCGCACCTTCGCCGCCGGACACGATTCCATGCGTCAAGGCTTCAAAGGCACGCTCGATCAGCTCGAGGCCTATCTAGCCAAGGAGCAAGCACGCTGAAGTTCTCGTCACAGAAACTCAAAATCCCAACAATCATCGCTATGCTCAAAATCCTCCTCCTTGGATTCCTCGGCCTCATTGTGATCTTTCTCATTGTGGCAGCCCTGCAGCCGGCCGACTTCCGCATCTCGCGGGCGGCGACGCTCGCCGCTCCGCCCGCGGTGGTTTTCGATTACTTCAACGACTTTCATCGGTGGAACGAATGGTCGCCCTGGGCACGGATGGATCCCAATGCGAAGCAGACCTACAGCGGTCCGCCGTCTGGCGTGGGCTCCGGATTCGCCTGGGCGGGTAATAACCAGGTTGGCGAGGGCAACATGACCATCACGAAAAGCGAACCCAACGAACTCATTGAGCTGCGGCTGGAATTCACCAAGCCTTTCGCCGCGGTGAATAAGACGGAATTTGTATTCAAGCCGGAAGGCTCCGGAACAAACGTGACCTGGACGATGTCGGGCCGCAACACCTTCATGGCCAAGGCGGTGACGCTCATCATGAATTGCGACAAGATGGTCGGCGGGCAATTCGAGCAGGGCTTTGCCAATCTGAAAGAAGTCCTCGCCAAGCCCGTTCCGACGGCGTCCTAAATTGCTCTTGCCAATCCGCGCGCGCTCGCGCCGGATAGTAATACTGAAATTCCCAACCTTCACCAAAATCTTCGTTTAGAACCCTCATGAAATACGTACCCCATATCGCGGCAGCTCTTTTGGGCCTGCTTTTTATCGTCTCATCCGTGCCATTCCTATTGCATATGATGCCGATGCCGGAAATGCCCAAGGATCAGCCGCCAGGCATGTTCATGGGCGCGATGGTTCCCACGGGCTACCTCGCTTTTGTAAAAGTGGTGGAGCTGATTGGCGGCATCCTGGTGGTCATTCCGCGCACCCGCAATCTGGGGCTGCTCGCGCTTGGGCCCGTGATCGTCAATATCCTCGCCTTCAGCGTTCTTATCATGAAAGGCGAGGGCCTGGCGTCGCCGATGACGGCGATCATCGTCGTGATTCCCCTCTACCTTATGTGGTGCGAACGCCGGGCCTTTGCCGGGCTCGTCAATCGGCCGGCGGCTGCCTAGCTAAAGCTTTTCCGTAAAAACCAACAACGTAACCGAACCAGACAACAAACCCATGTCAGCCACCATTACTGCGAAAGTCGTTCAGCCATACCTCATCTTCGGCGGCAAGTGTGAAGAAGCGGTCGAATTCTACAAAAAGACCGTCGGCGCCGAAGTCGAAATGATGATGCGCTTCAAGGATTCTCCGGAGCCGTGTTCGCCGGAGATGGTCCCGCCGGGGACCGAAAACAATGTCATGCACGCCAGCCTGCGCATTGGCGAGAGCGTGATCATGGCCTCCGACGGCGGATGCAACCAACCGACGGGCTTCCAGGGTTTCTCCCTCTCGCTCACGGCTGAAGATGCCGATGAAGCGCAGCGGGTCTTTGCCGCGCTCAGCGAGGGTGGATCGGTCGATATGCCGCTGGGGAAGACCTTCTGGTCGCCGCTCTTCGGCATGCTGAAGGATCGCTTCGGCATCGCCTGGATGATCACGGTGCCCTACAAATAGAAAAGCCGAGGGCGCTGGCTGTCTAAATAGCCGAGGCGCCCACGGAAGACGATGCAAAGCCCGCCAGCTCATGGTGAGCTGGCGGCGCAGCTCGGCGGCTGCCGTAAAGCTCGGGTAAACACCCTCGGAACCCTAGGTAACGCCTGGGAGCGAGACACATACGAATGCTGGCCATGAAGGGATGGCTCGACGGCCTTTTGGCATTCAAACTCCAAATCGGGAGCGAGCTCCCGCGCTCTGGAATTTGGCCAATTTTCCAGAGAAAGCTGCCAGAATGGAACCTGGCCGAAAGCAGCGGATAGGCCATCTCAGCGCCAACGGCGCGCCCCATATTAGCCTGGGCCGTAGCGAAGCAAGGCCTAGGTTATCACAAATAACCGGTTGAGCGCCAACGGCGCGTTCCAACCAAGTCCGGTAAAACTTCGCATCCACGAAGGGATCGAATTCATTTGCACAGCCAGAACGATGAATCCACATTTTTCCGCGCGCCCGATGGAACGCGCCGTTGGCGCTCGATCGCTTGTGGTAGTAAACCTAGGGCTTGCTTCGCTACGCCCTAGGCTAATTTGGGGCGCGCCGTTGGCGCTGAATGACCGCAGCGCCTCCTTTTTCACGCAGAATTGGCCAAACTCCAGGGCGGGAGCGATCTCTCGATCCGGCAACCCATTGACGGCTGGCGGGCAAATCGGCCGGCTCCTTTCTCAAGCCTTTCATAAGATATTACGACGCAATCTAACCAAACAAAAAGAATATGTCTGCAACCATTACCGCTAAACTCGTCGAACCTTGCCTCATTTTCGGCGGCACGTGTGAAAAGGCGATCGAATTCTACCGCAAGACCGTCGGCGCCGAAGTCGAATCCCTGAAACGCTTCAAAGATTGCCCGGAGGCGTCCTCGCCAGAGATGCTCCCGCCGGGAACAGAAAACAAAATCCTGCACGCCAGCCTGCACATTGGCGAAAGCGTGGTCATGGTTTCCGACGGCATGTGCGACATGGCGGAGGGCTTCCAGGGAATCTCCCTCTCGCTCACGGCCGAGGATGCCGATGAAGCGCAACGGGTTTTTGCCGCGCTCAGCGAAGGCGGCGAAGCCAGCATGCCGCTGGCAAAGACCTTTTGGTCACCGCTTTTCGGCATGCTGAAGGACCGCTACGGCGTGAGCTGGATGATCACGGTTCCCTATAAATAAAAAGTCGATGACCACGATTGCATCTGCGGCAGCGGATCCCGTGGAAGACGAGGCGACCATCCGCCAGCTCGTGGAGAGCTGGCGGGCAGCGCTTTGCGCCCGGGATCTCGATCGATTGATGGAGCACTACGCGGAGGATGTGTTGTTTTTCGACGCCGTCCCGCCGTATCAGCATCGCGGTGCGGCCGCGTATCGAGCGGCGTGGGAGGCGTGTTTTCCGTACCTGCCGCAGAAGCTAGGCGCCGAGTTGGCGGATGTCGGCATCACGGTGAGCGGGGATCTAGCGGTGATGCATTGTTTGAACCGGTTGCTCAACGACGAGACGAAAAAGGCCGCGACGTGCGGTTGGGTGCGGGTGACGGTTTGTTACCAGCGTCAAGCGGAAGGGTGGAAGGTCGTGCACGAGCATGTGTCCGTGCCGTTTGATCCGATGACGTTGAAGGCGGCGTTTATTCAGGAGTTCGAGTAGGGTGTCGTTGTGTCAGATGCAATCTAAGGAAGGCGGAGCGCTGTTCCAGCTACGATCGCTTCGCGGCCCCCACGCGAGGTGGAATATCTCGCCGGCGCTGCGAAGCGGCGCACTGAGTTTGGCCAATTTCCTTGTATCGAGTGACCGGGGTGTTGGCGTTTCGCAAACGTTTTGTTTATGAACGAGCTTCTGCTGTAAGCAGAAGCTCGTTCATAGGCGCGCGCCCGGTTGCACGACACCCTGTAGGTGGCCTCTTTGAGGCCGCGGGGGCGGCGCAGCCTCTGGGCGGGGACAGCTTGGAAGCTACCCAAAATTGGCCAAACTCCAACGCGAGGTATTGCTGCTATGGGCCGCATATCGGACGGCCGGTTGTCGTCGAGCCCTCGCAAAGCTGGACCTAGGCATCTCAACCGGCCTAAAACTCCTCTCGCCCTATGAAATGCCCCCAATTGCTCGCCAGCCTGGTTGTTTCGCTCACCCCTCTTCTGGCCTTTGGCGCTGACACTCCCACAAAAGACCGCCCAAACATTGTCTTTCTGCTGACCGACGACATGGGCTACGGCGATCCGGGCTGCTACGGTGGAAAATTCGCGCCGACGCCGAATATCGACCATCTGTGCCTTGAGGGCGCGCGGTTTCAGCAATTCTACGTCGACGCTCCGCTTTGCTCACCGTCCCGCGCCGCGCTCATCACCGGCATGTTTCCGGGGCGGTGGAATCTCACCAATTATCTCCAAACCCGCGCGGGCAATCGCGCCAGCGAAAGCGCGGATTTCCTCGATCCCAAGGCGCCCAGCATCGCGCGGGCGTTAAAAGCGGCGGGGTATGCGACCGGGCACTTTGGCAAATGGCATCTCGGCGGCGGTCGGGACGTCAATGATGCGCCGAAATTCAGCGCCTATGGATTTGACGAACACATCAGCACCTTTGAGAGCCCGGAACCTGATCCAGACATCACCTCGACGCATTGGATTTGGGCAGCCAGCGACAAGGTAAAGCGCTGGGACCGGACGCGCTACTTCGTCGACAAAGCGCTCGATTTTCTCGCGCGGCACAAGGATCAGCCGTGCTATGTCGACGTCTGGCCGGACGATGTGCACACACCCTGGGCGCCGAGCCAGGCGCGCCTGGCCGAGTATCCGGAGGGGCCGAGCGGTCCGGAAGACAAGCGGAGCTTCAGCGCCGTGCTGGACGAGTACGATCGGCAGGTCGGCCGATTGCTCCAGGGGATCAAGGATCTCGGGCTTGAGAAGAAGACCATCTTCATTTTCGCGAGTGACAATGGACCGATGCCGTCCTTCAAGCACGAGCGCACGGCCGGTCTGCGCGGATCCAAGGACAGCCTCTACGAAGGCGGGATTCGCGAGCCATTCATCGTGCGCTGGCCGGAGCACGTCGAGGCCGGGCGGTTTGACCGATCGACGGTCATCCACGGGGCGGATTTGTTTCCGACGCTATGCGCGTTGACTTTGACGACCTTGCCGGTGGGCGTTCCTTTTGACGGCGAGGATATGAGCCAGGCGATCGTGGGGCATGGGCAGACGCGCACGCGGCCGATCTTTTGGGAATACGGGAGGAACAACGAGAAAGCTTTTGGTTATCCGCCGGCGCCGAAGGATCGCAGTCCGAACGTCGCGGTGCGGGATGGGAAGTGGAAATTGTTAGTCAATGCCGATGGCAGCGATGCGGAGCTGTACGACATGGAAGCCGATCCTAATGAAACGAAGGATGTGGCGGAGGCGGAGACCGAGACGGCAGCGCGGTTGAAGCAACTGGCGCTGGAGTGGCGCAAAGGGTTGCCGATGTTGCCGGCGGCGGCTCCGGCAAAGTAGTGATTGAGGCCGCACGGCTTTTTGGAGTGCGGGAGCTTGCTCCCGCTTTGTTAGTGAATGTTTCCAGCGCGGCGTATGGTCTGCCCGAAACGGAATCTCCCCGAGAGGCTGTTTGGTATTTAGTTTACTAGTAACATCCGGCCCCTGCGTGTGATCGGTTTATTTTACCGCGCTTGAGATTTCAGCGCGTTTCGTGATATAAACGCGAACAAAGCGGGAGCAAGCGCCCGCACCCAAAAAACTGGCGGCGATCCCTCTCGTGGGGCGGGACCAAAGTCTACAATGGTGTCTCTGCGAACTGCGGATGCTCCGCGATCAGCCGCTCAAACCCTGCCTTTTCCTCCGTCGCCACCGCCGCCGGAAACTTCGCTCCAGAGCGCCGCCATTTCTGCAGCCACTCCGCGCCGAGATACTCGTGCCGCTCCGCGATCTTCGTCTGTCGCCCCGCGGGTGTGACGGCAATGGTGGTCTCCAGCTTCGCACCGGTATTCCGCCCCTTGGCGACGTAAAAGCCCGTGGCCAGCAAAGCTCCGCGGATGGCCGTGGAGCAGCTATATGTAAATAACTCCGCCGGCCCATCCCCGCACGCCTGGAAGAGCTGGCGAAACGTCTCCAGCTTCCATTGTTCCGCATTCGTCTTGCTGGAAAAGAAATCGAAGAAGATAACATCCGGTCGCGCCATCGCCTGGTTGATCGTGCCGGGAAAATCCCCGGTGACCAGCGACCACCGCAGTCCGGCATGTTGCTTCGATTGCCACGCGCCCTCCTGAAGCAGCGCTGATGGCGCCGGATGCCAGAGGTAGGGAAACAACCAGTTGTATTTCTGCGCGAGGCGCAGCGAATCGAGGTCGTTTTCGAAACTGACGATGTGCAACGGCCGAACCGGCCCCTGCGCCGCCGCTTCATAACAACGAATCGCCGCCATCGCATTAGCCGCCGCTCCGAGGCCGACATCCCAGATGACCAGCTCCGCTACGTCTTCGTCCGCCTTCATGGGCAACCGTTCGGCCAGCGCGGACTGATCGATATACAGCCGCTCCGCCTCCTCCATAGGCGGATTGTGCGAGTGCATGATTTCGCCGGAGGGCGTGTGGCGAATGCTGGCGTGGCCTTCCGGCGCGGTGTGGATTTCGTAGTCGCCGAGATGCGGCGGCCGATTCTTGGGCGTCTTGTTTTTGCGGGCGGAGACCGGGTTATCGAGATCGTCTTCGTGCAGCCAGGCGCGTTTTTCGTGGTAGAGCTCGAGAAAGGTTCCGGCCAGGATGCTCGCGCGGATCTCCCTCATGAGCCGATGGTAAAAGTGAATGTTATGCAGCCCGAGCAAATGCCAGCCGGTGGTTTCTTTGGTCTTGGACAGGTGATGCAAGTAGGCCCGGCTATACCGCGTGCAGGTCGTGCAATCGCAGGCCGCATCGAGCGGCGCCTCGGAGCTCTTGTAAATCCCGCGCCGGAATTGAATGAGGCCGCGCGAAGTAAAGGCCACGCCGCGCTGCGCCAGTTGCGTCGGGATGATGCAGTCGAACATATCCGCGCCGCGATGGACGGCTTCCAGGATATCCAGCGGGGTGCCGACGCCCATGAGATAGCGCGGGCGATCGTGGGGCAGGAGCGCCGCCGTCGAGCCGCACAGATCCTCCCGTTCGCTTTTGCTTTCGCCCACCGCCAGCCCCCCGATGGCGAATCCGTCGAATGGCAATTCGCAGAGACCCGCCGCGCTCTGCCGGCGCAGGTTCGGATACAGCGCCCCCTGCACGATGCCAAACATCGATTGCGGTGAGTCGCCGCGCGCCGCCAAGCTTCGCGCCGCCCAGCGCTGTGTGATCTCTACTGCGGCTTTTGCCGTGGCTTCATCGCAGGTGGAGGGAACGCACTGATCCAGCGCCATCATGATGTCGCTGCCGATCGCGACTTGCGTCTCGATGCTCACCTCCGGGCTCAGCATCAGCGTCTGTCCGTCGAGATAGCTGCGAAAGACCGCGCCGTCCTCCGTCATCGACCGCGAGTGCGGCAGGGAAAAAATCTGAAACCCGCCCGAGTCTGTCAGGACCGAGCGCTTCCAGCTCATGAACCGATGGATGCCGCCGACGCTGCGAAAGACGTCGGGGCCGGGCCGGAGGAGGAGATGGTAGGTATTGGCCAGCAGGATCTGCGAGCCGGAGTCTTCGAGATTCTGGTTGAGCTGCGCCTTGACCGTGGCCTGGGTGCCGACGGGCATGAAGAGCGGAGTGAGCACTTCATTGTGCAGGGTGCGAAAGGTCGCAGCCCGGGCGTTGGAGCCGGAAGCGACAGCTTCCACGCGGAAGTTCAAGCGAGAGGAAGACATGGGGTGAAGGAAAGCCGGAAAAAAAACCGCCCCGGATTCGCAAAATAGCGCATCCGGGGCGGCAGGGAGGGAAAGTCTGGCTGAGAAAGACTAGGCGGCGGCCGGCTTCGCTGTGGCCGCGGCGGCGCGCTTGGCGTCGAGGGCGGCAACCACCTTGTCGAGGATCACCTTGAAGGCGGCCTCGTCGGTGATGGCGATGTCGGAGAGCACCTTGCGATCGAGCTCGATGCCGGCGGCTTTCAGCCCTTCGATGAAGCGGCTGTAGGTGATGCCGTGCACGCGGGCGGCTGCATTGATGCGCTGCTGCCAGAGCATGCGGAAGTTGCGCTTGCGGGCCTTGCGGTCACGATACGACCAGTACTCGGCCTTCATAACCGCGTTCTTGGCGTAACGGAAAAGTTTGGAACGGCGTCCGCGGAAGCCCTTGGCTTTTTCCAGGGTTTTGGCGCGGCGACGACGGGAAGCCGGGGAATTTGTGGCTCTTGGCATTTATCGGTTAATTTTCAGTTTCTTTCGGCGCGCTGTTGTTTTGGGTGTGGTGACGATCCGCTGCCTCGTGCGCCGATGGGTCCCGATTTACGGGACAGGCAGGTGGATCGAGCGGGCTATGTAGAACGGGCAACTGGCCCGGAGCCCTCCGCTCACCGTGAGGCGAGCGGCGGATGGGTTCTAGTGGAAGGGCAGGCACTCCAGGACGCGAGCGACCATGGTCTTATCGACCTGGCCGACTTTGCCCAGATTGCGCTTGCGCTTCGCATTCTTCGAGGACGCGAGGTGGCGGAGCCCTGCCTTGCGGCGAAGAAGCTTGCCCGTCGCCGTCACCTTAATCCGCTTGGACACAGATTTTTTCGTCTTGCGACGTGCGATTGACTTTGGCATGGGGCGGGCACGGTAGCGGGCAAAGTGGAAAGCGCAACCACTTTTTGCGCCGTTTTTGCAAGGAAACGCGGTCTTTAGACCTTCAGCCAGTTCTCCACTTCCGCGGCCTCTTTCACCGGTCCCACGATGGCCACGCTGAGCCGCCCGCGATGCAGGCAGTGGCAGGCGACCCGCTGGATGTCCTCGGCCTGCACGGCGCAGACCCGGCTCTCGATTTCCTCGGGGTCGAGCACCTTGCCGTAGCCGAGGATCGATTCGCCCATCCACATCATCTGACTGGTCGTGCTTTCCAGACCCATGAAGGTCTGGCCCAGCGTGTAGTCCTGCGCCTTGCGCAATTCCTTGGCCACGGGCTTTTTGTGGCAGATGCGCTCCAGCTCACGCAGGATCATCTGCATGGATTTCTGGAGCTTGGCCGGCTCGATGCCGGCGGAAATATGGATGCAGCCCGTGTCATCGAGCGTCACGATGCTCGTCTGCACGGAGTAGCAGTAGCCGTGGCGTTCCCTCAGGGATTGGAAGAGCCGGGAGCTCATGTTTTCGCCGAGAATAACGCTGAGCAATCGCAGGGCAAAGCGACGGTCGTCCTTGCGGCCGAAGGCGTGGAAGCCCATGGCGAGATGGGTCTGTTCGGTCTCCTGGGTGAAAAGCGAGACGGGCGAGCGATCCTCCTGGAGGCGGGCGCGGACGAAGCGCGGGCGGCGGCCGGAGGGCATTCGCATGAGATCGGCGCGCAGCAAATTCACCACGTGCTCATGCGTGACCGGTCCGGCGACGGTGACGATGGTGGTCCGGGCGTTGTAGTGCTTTTTTTGAAAGCTCACCAACTCCGTGCGACCGAAGGATGCCAGCGTTTCCTCATCGCCCGTGAGCGGCCGGCCGAGCGGATGTTCGGGCCACATCGACTCGGTGAGCAACTCCGCGACGTGCTGCTCGGGATGGTCCCGGTAGGAAAGAATTTCCTCGCGAATGACGTCCCGTTCCCGCTCGATCTCCGCCTTGGCAAACTGCGAGTTCAGGAACATGTCCGTGAGGACATCGCAAAGCTGGGGCAGGTGCCGCGCCGCGGCGCGCGCGTAGTAGCAGGTGTGATCCTCCGTCGTGAAGGCATTGATGTAGCCGCCGATGCCTTCCACATCTTCGGTGATCTTTTTCGCCGAGCGCCGCTTCGTGCCCTTGAAGAGCAGGTGCTCGATGAAGTGCGAGATGCCGCACTGGCGGCGGGATTCGTGCCGGCCGCCGATCTCGACCCAGAAGCCTACGCTCACGCTGCGCATGTGCGGCATTTCCACCGTGGCGATCCGAACGCCATTGGGCAGAGTCGTGAGACGGTAAGGATTGGCCATCGAAGAATCAGCTGGGTGTGTCGCCATTCGCCTTTAGTTTACTCGCGGGTCGTCGTCTTTGTTTGAGGTTTCACATCACCATAGCTGCGCCCGAGGGAAGGCGAAGTGGGTGGAAGAAGCGCTGCCGGAGCCATTCAGGTGGCCAGCTGCGCTTCTTTTCGCGCTCTCAGTGTGAGCACGTGCTCTGCCATGGCGATGTCCTTTGGGAAGGTGATTTTGAAATTCCAGTCGTCATTTTGCAAAAGGGCGATGCGTTTGCCGAGTTTCTGCACGGCGGAAACCTCATCGGTCACCATTTCATGTTTCGCAATGAGAGAAACGTAAGCCTGCAACACAAGGCCGCTGGCAAAGATCTGTGGCGTTTGCATCCCCCAGAGCCCGGTGCGCTCCACGCTCTCCGTGATATCGAGCTCGGGCGAGGCGCGCTTCACGGTGTCGGGAATCGGCGAGGCGCAGCAGGCGGCGCCCGTTTCCCGGGCGATTTCCAGGCAGCGCTGGATCAGCGCGGGCGTGGTCAGCGGTCGGGCGCCATCGTGGATGGCGACGAATTCGCTGCCCGAGCTTTCGATGGCCTGGAGGCCTTTCCAGACGGAAAGATGCCGTTCGGCGCCGCCGATGATGATGCTGGTGACCTTTTCCAGATTTTCCGACTCGACCAGCGCCTCCACATCTGCCACCCGGTCTTCCTTCGTCACGACCAGGATTTCATCGATTGCTGAACACTCTGAAAAGGCATGCAGCGAGTACCAGAGCACGGGCTTTCCAGCCAGCGGGGTGAAGAGCTTGTCGAAGCCCATGCGGCGGGAGCTTCCGGCGGCGACGATGATGGCGGAGACCATGTGTGAGAATTACGCAGCGACCGTAGGTTGACGGAAAACGGACAAAAACCCGGGCGCGAAGCGGCGAAGGTTCACCCAGCGAGGCGCAGGCCTCAAAACGAGGGTGAGAGTCAGTCGGTTCACTTCAATTGCGCGGCGACGGCGGTGCTGAGCGTGCGTCCATCGGCCCGGCCGGCCGCGCGTTCCGTAGCCAGCTTCATGACCTGGCCCATCTGCGCCTTGGAGGTGGCGCCGATTTCTGCGATCACGGCCGTGACGAGCGCTTGCAGCTCTTCGGATGAAAGAGGTTCCGGGAGATAAGTGGCGAGGACCGCGATTTCGGCCTTTTCCTTCTCGGCCAATTCCGGACGTCCACCCTTGGTAAAGCTTTCCACGGAGTCCTGGCGCTTCTTTACTTCTTTGCGCACCACCGTCTCGGCATCGGCGTCATTGAGGCGGGCATCGGCCCCGCCCTGCTCGATCGAGGCATTTTTCAGGGCCGTCTTGAGCATGCGCAGCACGCCGAGGCGCTCGGCCTCGCGCGCTTTCATGGCTTCCTTGAGGTCGTTATCGATGCGAGATTGGAAATCCATTGGAGAACCCACAGTCTAGCCCACGCTGTTGGCTCCGCAAACGGATTGTGAACGGAGGCCAGACAACGTTATTGCCGGTGAAAATTCGCGTTTCCACCGGAGCCAGCGGCCATCCGCCGGCAATTTGATTCGGAAAAGACGGAACTTATTCCGCCGGAGCAGCGGCAGGCGCGGGAGCGGGAGCCGGCGCGGCGGCGGCAGGCGCCGGGGTCTTCTTCGCGGGACGGCGAGCTTTTGGCTTCGGTGCGGAGGCCGCCTTGGCCTTGGCCTTCTTGCGCTCGAGATAGGCGATGCGGCGGCGGCGTTTCTGAATCTTGTTGGTCTGTTGGCCCATAAAAGTAAAAATTGATTGGCGAGGAAAAAGAGGGGCTTGTCAGTATGAGGCCGGGCCCCCTGTGTCAAATGATTTTCAGGGGATCGCGCTGCGATGCGAACGATCCCGGGGCGATCGGAGACAATTTCGCCGCCGGCAGAGGCAAATTCCGGGGCGAAGGGCGCGAACGTTGCTGTCACTGAAGATGCAGCTATGGAATCACCCCAATTGACGACGGAAAAAAAAGGCCTTCCTTTGGAACCAACGGGATCTCCTTCGGGGATGGCGGTATCGTGCGGACTTTGCGGCTCATCTAAATCTCTTTCCGAGATCGCGATGCATGGCGCGGTGAGTTTTTGCCGAGACTGCGCGAGCAAACGGCCCGAAGAGTGCCTGTCGCGTATGCGGGGCCGGAAGCGTGGAAAAATGCCCGTGCTCGCCATGGTCATCGTATTTCTGGGTATTGTCGCCGGGGCGGCCGTGTGGATCGTGAAGAAGCCGGAAGCACCCAAAACGGCTTCCGAGACTGCTCAACGCGATTTGCCAAAGCACGACGGCGCGGCGACGCCGGCTCCGGCGCAACCCCTGGCTTCCGCGATGAACCTGCTCCATGATGCGGCGCAACACATCCAGGCGGCGACCCATTCGCAAGCGCTGAACACGGTTCACGATGTGGGGATGATTCATCTCCTTTATGTCACCGGCGCGGGCACGGATGCAGCCTCGGGCCTCGCCTCGCGTCTCTATATCACTACGGAAGCTCCCGAAGACGTTCCGGCAAAGCTCGTGACCAAGGTCGGCGACCAGATGGAAGCCTCATTTGAGGAGGGACTTCGGTACGTGCGAAAACTCCCTCGCGAATGGGAAAAGGACATGGCGATCCGGTTGAGTTTCGAAGATCGATATACTCCGAAGGATGGCGGTTCCGCCGGCACTGGATTTACCGTTGCGATGCTCGCGGCTATCCGAAAGATCAGCCTGGATCCCGAACTGGCGATCACGGGGGATCTCACGATCGATGGCGAAGTCCAGCCTGTGGGCGGGGTGGTGGAAAAGTTGCGCGGAGCGATTGCCGCGAAATGCAAGATCACGCTCATCCCCAAGCGCAACGCGCACGATGCGATCGACTTGGCAATACTTGATACTTCATCTCAACTCTGGGAGACGCAGATCTTTTCGATCAACTCTGTCGAAGAGGCGGTAGGATTGGCGCGCAAAGATCGCGAGGAAAAATTTGCGGAGGCCATTTCGCGATTTGAGCGGTTGCGCGCGCGCTTGCCGAAGGTCGTCACCGCGAACTATCTGCAGTCGCCCATTGTTCAGTCCGAGTTGAAGGAAATCCTGCGCCTCGCGCCCACGCACCTGTCCGCGGAGACTTTGCTCTCCGTCGTAGAGGGGCATCTGCCAAAAACTCTGAGTCTCAACCGATCGGTGAACGAGATTCTTTCGGCATCCTATCTCTTTGTCGCTCCCGTGCTGGGATCGGAACGTCGCAGTCACGCCAAGTCAGACAAGACCAAGGACGACGAGGATGAGCCCGAGTCCGACAACAAGAACCGGATCACGATTTTCCCGGAGCGCGAGTACGCGCATATCGTGAGCCGTTTCGAAGCGCTGGCGCCGATCGTGGATCCGCGTGCGGTCGAGTTGAAAGCGGCGTGCGGACAGTATATGGCCGCGCTCCGTTCGGAGCTGCTCTACAAGCCGCCGACAGGGCCGGACCGCATTTATACCTACGACCAGATGGCCCACTGGAATATGATCGCCAAGAACGAGAATGCTGTGGTGAAAGACATCGAGGAAGCCTGCAGCACGAGCCGGTCGAGGCTTCTTCTCGTAATCCGAAAGCTAAATACCGACGGTAGCTTGCTCTCCGAGATTTCCCGGAAATAGATGGTCTTATCGACGTGGCTCGTTCGAGCCGACGAAAATCGACTGTCGAAAGGAGCCTGTGCAAATCGCGCAGCTTTTTAAGGCTCCAGGTTAACTAATCGCATCAGAACAATGTCGGCTAGCGACGCGCCTCCCGAATCTTTCATCACTTGCGACCTTTGCGGGATGAGCTGCCATTCCGAATTCATCGCTGTACGGGGGCGGCTGAATTTCTGCCGGATGTGCGCAAACCATCGCTCCGCGGAGTGCCTGGCCCGGCTGCGGTTTCGGCGGTACGGAGGTCTCTTCGCGGCGCTGATCGCAGTCATAGCTCTCGGCGTTTTTTGTGGTGTGAAGATGCGAGCCTCGAAGAAGCCGGAGGATCCGGAGCGGGGTGGCGAGCTCCCGCATCGCGATACGGTCGTCGAGATGCTGCAAACAGACCCGCCGGCGCCGAGCGCGAAGGTCCTTAGTTCCGATCGGTACGTCGGAATGATCAATCTGCTTTTTAGCGGCCGGCCAGAGGCGGGCATCCCCGTGGGCCAGGTTTGGCGCCTGGAGATCGCCACCGACTCCCCGAATGCGGTTCCCGCCAGGCTGACGATGCCTTTTGTGGGCGCTGACCGACAAAATGGTCAATCTGATCCTGGGGCTCCGGTTCGGGAGCGACTCGCCGAGCCCGCTGGAGATGGCATGGCAGCGGCCTTTCAGGAGAGCTTGCGGTATATACGGAAACAGCCGCGGGATTGGGAAGCGACGATGGCGCTGCGCTTGACTCTCGAAGGCCGATACCGGCCAATGGATGGCGGTTCAGGCGGAGCCGGATTCGCCGTAGCGATGCTGGCGGCCATTCAAAGACTAGACCTGGATCCTGCGGTGGGTCTCACCGGGGATCTCACGATCGATGGCAAAGCCCGTCCTGTATCCGGCCTGGTCGGAAAACTTCGCGGAGCCATCGCCGCCAGATGCAAGGTGACGCTCGTTCCCGAGCGCAATGTCAGCGATGTCCAGGCGCTGGCCATTATGGACGGCACGATGCAACTCTGGATTACGCAGATCTTCTCGTTCAACTCGGTGGAGGAGGCGCTGGCGGTGGCGCGCAGAGATCGCGAGACCGATTTCACTGAGGCCATCTCACGGTTTGAAAAACTCCGGTCGCAGCTTCGCAAGGAGTTCGCGCCACAGGGCCTGCAGTCGCCACTCGTTCAGGCCGAACTGAAGGAAATTCTGCAACGCGCGCCATCCCATCTCTCCGCGGCGACTTTGCTTGCGGCGGCGGAAGGCCGCCTTCCAAAGAAGCTGAGCCTGAGCCAATCCGCAGATGAAATCATCGCGACTTGCCGTCGCTTTATGGTCCTGGTGCTGGGCGATGAAGCCGGGGATTCGACTTGGGAAGACCAACAGAAAGCATACAAATTTATGGTGATGCATTTTCCCGATGTCGAATACGACAAGACGGTCAAGCGTTTGGATGCGCTGTCCGGCGTTTTGGATCCGCGCGCGCTCGAACTCATGTCAGCCTGCAAGGAATACATGGCTGAGCTCAAGTCGGAGGGACACTTCTGGAGATCGAGACATTTCTTTGTCACCCGGCAGACGGGTGCATACCCAAGTCAGGTCGTGCCCGATGACGAGGCTACGCTCAAAGCTGCCGCAAAGGGGTTCGATGCGCCTCATTCCAAACTCGTCCTGATCCTCCGAAGGCTGCGTGCCGACGATGGTTTGCCATTCGATATCCTGGACGAAAATCTGGTTCCAAAGTAGTGCGGCTCGAGTCGGAGGGGAATTGAAACGATTTTACGGAGCGAAAAACATTCCACCCGGCTTCACGCTGTGATGACGTCAAAGAAATCATCTCAAAAATGCTCCGTTCCCACGCTGCCCTCCTGGCTGTTTTCTGCGTTTCTTTTTGGCTGCCTCGAGCCCGTGCGGAGGCGCTCAAGCCAAATTTTATCGTGATCCTCGCCGATGACGAGGGGTGGGGGACAACGTCAGTCGCCATGGATCCGCAGATTCCGGAATCGCGCAGCGACTTCTTCGAAACGCCAAATATCGAGCGGCTGGCCGCAGCCGGCCTGCGCTTTACGGACGCCTACGCGTCGCATTGCAATTGCTCGCCGAGCCGGGCGGCGCTTTTGACCGGGCGCTCGCCGGCGGCGCTGCACATGACCGACATCATCGACCGCAGCGGCGGCCGCGACTATGTCGGCAACCAGCTCATCCCGCCACAGCACGTGACGGCGCTTTCCGCTGAGGATCCGACGATCCCGCAACTCTTGAAGGCACACGACCCGACGTACCGGACAGCGCACCTGGGGAAATGGCATCTGGCCGGCGGCGGTCCCGAGAAACACGGCTTCGACGTCTCCGATGGCGCGACGTCCAATGCCAATGGGCGGGGCAAATTGCCCGAAAATCCAAAGAAAATCTTCGGCATCACGAATCGGGCGATCGACTTTATGAAAACGCAGGTGGCGGAGGGGCATCCCTTTTACCTGCAAGTCTCGCACTATGCGACCCACGAGCCCTGGCAGGCGCGGCCGTCGTCCGTGGCGAAGTTTCAGGCAGCGCCCAAGGGCGCCCGGCATACGAACGTCGAGTACGCGGCCATGCTCTACGATCTGGACGAGGGGATCGGTGAGCTCTTCGATGCGGTGAAGGCGGCAGGCATCGCTGATCACACCTACCTCATTTATACGTCGGACAATGGCAGCATTCCGACGAACGATCCGGGCAATATTAACGGTCCAGTGCGCGGTTGGAAGGCGACGGTCTGGGAAGGCGGCATTCGCGTGCCTTTCATGGTCGTCGGGCCGGGAATCCAGCCGGGCGCGATCTCCCGCACGCCGATCGTGGGCTACGACATCCTGCCGACGATTTGTGATCTGGCCGGTATTGCAAACTGGCCGCAAAAAGTGGAGGGCGGCTCGCTGAAGAAGATCCTGCTCGGGGACTCGTGGGGGCAGGTGGTCCGGCCCGAAGATTACCTCGTTTTCCATTGGCCCCACTATCAATTGGAGAAAAAGAGCACGCCCGATACGACGATCCTGGGTCCGGGCGGGTGGAAGCTGCACTACTGGTGGGAAACCAAGCGCACGCAGCTCTTTCACCTCGACCAGGATCTGAGCGAAAGCCGCGACGTGTCCGCGCAGCAAGGTGACCTGGCGGAGCGGATGAAGACGCAACTCCTCGGCTATCTCACCAAGGTCAATGCTCAGCTTCCTACTCCGAACCCGAATTTCCAGGAATCGGCCAAGCCCGGAAAGATTCCGGCTTCGGATGACGACTAAAGCAGGTTGTTAAACGCGCCCTAGTCGACGGCTTTCTCGCTCAGGACGAGGCGGTGCGGCAATCCGGCGGCGATGAGTTTATCGTTTGCCGCCATGATGTCGTATTCCAGGCGGCGCAGTTCCACGATTTGCTCCTCGGAGTCGTAAATGCAGTAGGCCGCCCGCCAATCGCCATCGCGCGGCTGGCCCACCGAGCCGACATTCACGAAATACTTCTTCCCCGGCTCGATCCAGAGTTGCTCCAGGGCCACCATCTTGACCGCGCTGTCGCGCATGTAGGCGCGGGGAGTGTGGGTGTGGCCGTAGAAACAGAGCTGGGTCTTCTGAAAATTGAAACTCGCCGTGGCGTCGAGCTGGTTGAAGACATAGCCCCACTTGTCGGGCTTATCCAAGGTGGCATGGACGATGGTGAAGTCCGCCACGGTCTGGGTCAGCGGCAATCCGTTCAGCCAAAGCTTGTCTTCCGGGCTGAGCTGCTGCCGAGTCCATTTGATCGCCCGCTCGGCTTGCGGATTGAAGCCTGTGTGATTGCTATCCTGCGAAGCCACCTCGTCGTGGTTGCCTTTCACCACCGGGCAACCAAGCTCCCGGATCAGCTTGACGCACTCCTGCGGGTCGGCGTTGTAGCCGACGATGTCTCCGGTGCAGACATAGTGGGTGGCTCCGTAGGCTTGGGCATCCTCCAGGACGGCCTGGAGCGCTTCGAGGTTGGCATGGACGTCTCCGAAGATCGCAAATCGCATTTTTTGGGGGTGGGGTCGTACAATCGCAGTTTGCAGCAAGTTTGAGGCAAGATGCGAACGATAAAATTGTGATTTTTAGCTCAGCCAGTGTTCAATCGCCGTCGAACCCTGTCAGGCACGGATTCCACGCCATGCTGCGGATCAGAGGTCGTACGCGACGCGGCGCAGTTCGATGATCTGCTCGTCGGTGTCGTAGATACAATAGGCCGCCCGCCGATCGCCGTCGCGTGGCTGGCCCACCGAGCCGACATTGACAAAGTATTTCTTGTCCGGCTCGATTTGAAGTTTGTCGAGGACCACGGTCTTCACCGACCGGTCCTGAGTGTAGGCGCGCGGAGCGTGGGTGTGGCCGTAAAAACAGACCTGCGTGTGCTGATGGTGGAAACTTGCCGCGGCGTCGAGTTGGTTGAACACGTAGCCCCACTTTTCCGGCATATCCAGAGTTGCATGGACGACGGTAAAGTCTGCCACCGTCTGGGTCATCGGCAGTTCGCTCAGCCAGCGTTTCTCGTCTGGAGAGAGCTGCTGCCTGGTCGAATCGATCGATGCCATGACTTGAGGATGGAAGCCGGTCGCATCGCCGTCCGTCGATGCCAAATCATCGTAGTCTCCTTTTACCACGAGGCAGCCGAGGTCCCGGATGATCTTGACGCACTCGCGGGGACTGGCGTTGTAGCCGACGAGATCTCCCGTGCATACGTAGTGGGTGACGCCGCATCCCCTGGCGTCCTCCAAGACGGCTTGCAGCGCTTCGAGATTGGCATGGACGTCTCCGAAGATGGCAAATCGCATATTTGGGCGCGCAGTCGCGCAGCCGGCATATTTCAGCGGGATGAAGGCGGCAGGCGAGGGATAAAATTGCGATTTTCGCTGCATCCATTTACCAACTGCCGTCGAACCTCCTCTGGATGAAATCCACGCTGCTGATCTGCATGTCCTTTTTTACCTTTTTTGGCCTAGCTCCGTCGCGCGGATCAGAGATCGGCGATGCTGCGCCGACCCCGTCCTCGGTGACCGACGATGGTCAACCGTTTCACTTTGCCGACATCTATAAAAAGGGCGTGACCCTGGTCTATTTCTACCCCAAGGCCAGCACGCCCGGCTGCACCGCGGAAGCCTGCAGTCTGCGCGATAACTTTACCGTGCTCCAGAAGCGTGGCTTGCAGATTGTCGGTGTAAGCGAAGACCACCCGGACGCGCAGAAGAGCTTCAAGGAGAAGAATCAATTGCAATTTCCCCTGGTCGCGGACTCCGATGGGACGGTGGCCAAGGCCTTCGGCGTTCCGACGTTTTTAGGCTTGGCCAAACGGCAGTCGTTTCTGGTCAAGGACGGCAAAGTCGTCTGGCGCGACCTCAGCGTGTCGCCAGCCAAGCATGTCGCCGAAGTCAGTAAAGCGCTGGATTCCCTCGACGGCAAAGGCGAAGCCACCCCAAAATAGGCGAACTTCGCGCTGGCGGTTGGCCAATTTTGATTGCACGCAGCACTCGCCAAATACCCCAAATAGTCCCGGAGAGACGCCAGAATTTAGCCGGTGGCGTAAGCCACCGGAGGCGAAGTTTGTAACCTCGCGCGGTGGGGTGGAGAAGCGGCGGGGAGGTGACGATGTCCAAGCTATCCACAATCTTGAGTCAGGCGGATATTTTCTGTTCACCCGTATAGGAGCGCCGCGGCGTCTACTTTCCGTACGAATTACGGCATCCGCTGAAGATGGTCGGGCGGATTAGGGTTGAGTGAATCAATCTTATCATCCAAGCAGTAGCCGCAATGACTGATCTGAGCCGGCGTTGCCTCATTACCATCCGACAATGGTTCGATTCCGACTATTTTGCCGAAGGTCCGGATATTGTGCGCCAGCGTCCGGATAAATTTGAGCTCCGGCGTTGTCTGCCGTTCGTCTTTTTGCACATTGGTTGCATTCTCGTCTTTTGGGTCGGCCGGAGCTGGACGGCCATCGGGGTGGCGGCGGTCCTTTATTTCGTCCGCATGTTCGCGATTACGGGCTTCTACCATCGCTATTTTTCGCATCGCACGTTTCGCACCTCTCGTTTCATGCAGTTTGCCTTTGCTGCGATTGGGAATTGCGCGGTGCAGCGGGGGGCCTTGTGGTGGGCGGCCGTCCATCGGCATCACCATCGGCATTCGGATGAAGAAGGGGATGTACATTCACCGGTCCAGCGGGGCTTCTGGTGGTCGCACATCGGTTGGATGACGAGCAGCCGGAATTTTCCGACGGACTACGGTGCGATTCGCGATCTGGCGAAGTTTCCCGAGCTGGTTTTCCTGAACCGCTTCGATCTTGTCGTGCCGGCGCTTTTCGGCGCGGCGCTGTACGGCGCGGGCGCGTTGCTCCATCGGTGCTGGCCTGGGCTGGGCGTCACGGGCGGCCAACTCTTCGTGTGGGGCTTTTTTGTGAGCACCACGGTGCTCCTGCACTGCACGCTCTTCATCAACTCACTCGCTCACGTCTTTGGCAATCGCCGCTTCGAAACCGGCGACGACAGTCGGAATAATTTCTTCCTGGCGCTGCGCACTCTCGGCGAGGGCTGGCACAATAATCACCATCGTTATATGGGCGCGGCGCGGCAGGGCTTCTATTGGTGGGAGATCGATCTCACTTACTATGGCCTTAAGGTCATGTCCTGCCTGGGGCTCATCTGGAGCCTCCATCCCGTCCCGAAACAGATCTACGAAGAGGTCCGGACCGCGCGCGCTGCCTTGCAGGACGCGCAAACCGCATCATGACCCGCGTTGCCATCATTGGCACGGGCATCTCCGGCCTGGGATGCGCCTGGTTGCTGCACTCGCGGTGCGACCTCACCGTCTTCGAGCAGAACGACTATGCCGGCGGCCACACGAATACGGTGACCTTTCAGGAAGACGGCCAGGAAAAGCCGCTCGATACCGGCTTCATGGTCTTCAATCACGTAACCTATCCGCTGCTCACCCGGCTCTTCCGGGAGCTCGGTGTGGCGACGAAGACCACGGATATGTCCTTCAGCGTGCAGCATCGGCCAAGCAATCTGGAGTACAATGGCGGCAGCCTCGATTTGCTTTTCGGCCAGCGGCGGAATCTTTTCCGTCCGCGCCACTGGCGCATGCTCGCCGCCATCAATCGCTTTAACCTCGAGGCCGTGACCGCGCTGGAGGATTCGAGCTGTTCCCAGCAAACGGTGCGGGAATATGTGGAGCAGCGCGGCTACGGCGCCGATATGCTCAATCTCTATCTCGTGCCGATGAGCAGTGCCGTGTGGTCCACGCCGCCCGAGCGGATGCTCGATTTTCCCATCACGACGCTCATTCGTTTCTGGCACAATCACGGCTTTCTGGGCCTCAATACCCAGCACCAGTGGCATACCGTGGTGGATGGCGCTCGCAGCTATGTGAAGAAGCTCACCGCGCCCTTTCACGATCGCGTGGCGCTGCGGGAAAAGGCCGTGAAAGTGCGTCGGCGCGACGGTAAAGTGGAAGTTACCCTGGCCGGCGGCGCGGTGCGGGAATTCGACAAAGTGATCCTCGCCTCGCATGCCGATCAATCGCTCGCGCTGCTCGAGGACCCGACGGAGCTGGAGGGGCGGCTGTTGTCAGATTTCAAGTATCAGCCAAATAAGGCGACCGTACATACGGATCGCTCCGTCATGCCGCGGACGCGGCGTTGCTGGGCTTCCTGGAACTATCGCATCGACGCCGGTCCGGAGCGCCGGACGTTGCCGTCGACTCACTACTGGATGAACAGCCTCCAGGGCGTTTCCAATCGGCAGGATTACTTCGTGTCTTTGAACAGTGAGGATCGCATCGACCCGGCGAAAATCCTGAAGCGGATCGACTACGAGCATCCGCTTTTTTCCGTATCGGCCGTCCGCGCGCAGCGGGAATTGCCGGCGCTCAATCGCCTCGGGCCGGATCAGACGACTTACTATGCCGGCGCTTGGCATCGCTTCGGCTTTCACGAAGATGGCCTGTGGTCGGCGCTCAATTGCGCCCGGGCTCTTACCGGGGAGCAACTATGGAGCTAAACGCAGACCGCTCTTGTCTCTATGAGTGTGAGGTGATGCATCACCGGCTGGAGCCGCGCCGACATCACTTTAAATACCGCATCTTTCTCTTCGCGCTCGACCTGGACGAGATCGATAGCGTCGCGCGGCGCGTCGGCGGCTTCAGCCGCAACCGCCGGAATCTCTATAGCTTCTTTGACCGGGATCACCTCTCGGGAGAGGGCGGCGCGATCAAGGCGAATATCACGAGTTGGCTCGAATCCGCCGGCGTCACGCTCCCGGCAGAGGCGCGGATTCTCCTGGTCACGCTGCCACGGGTCTTTGGCTACATCTTCAATCCGGTTTCCTTTTACTTCGTGAGCGATGCGGCGGGGCAGCCGCTGTGCGCGGTGGCCGAAGTGCGCAATACTTTCGGCGAGGCCAAACTCTATCTCCTGTCCAAGCCGGACGGTCCGGAGCGCTTCCGCCTCATCGCGCCCAAGCATTTCTACGTCTCGCCCTTTTCCAGTCTGGAACTGTGCTTTGACTTCAAGCTGCGCGTGCCCGGCGAACATCTGGAGATTCACATCGATGATCGGGCAGGAGATCGCACGGTCCTCCTGAGCGCGCTCACCGGCCGTCGCGCGGCGCTCACCACAGGGCGGCTTGCCTGGTTTTCTCTCAAGTATCCATTCGTCACCCTGCAGGTTATTTTTCTCATTCACTGGAATGCGCTGCGGCTCTGGCTGAAGCGCGTCCCGTGGTTTGCCAAAGCCGCCAATCCTGAATTGCAGCGCGACGTCCTGCGTCCCCACGCCTCGATCTCCGGAACCCCATGAACGATACCGTCGCCCTCACCGCCTCTGCTCCCACCGCTGCGCCGCGCGCCGGCGGCCTATTCCAGAAGCTCGTCTTCGATGCCTTCGAACGCATGACCGCGGGTTGTCTGCGGATCACTCTGCCGGATGGCTCGGCGCGCATTATCGGAACGCCGGATGCCGCCGTAACGGCGGAAATGCGCATCCACGATGCGGCCTTCTTCAAGCGCTGCGTGTTATTTGGCGATGTGGGTTTCGCCGAAAGTTATATCGACGGCGAATGGGAAACGCCTTCCATCGAGCGCGTCATCGCCTGGGCCATTCTCAACGTGGAAAAGACGCCCGGCGCCGCGGGCTCCAAGGCGCGCCGCCTCACGCTGAATCTCCTGCAAGGCGTGAATCGCCTCGGGCATTGGCTGCGGCCGAATAGTGTTTCGAAGTGCCGCGAGAACATCGCGGAACACTACGATCTCGGAAATGATTTCTATCGGCTCTGGCTCGATCCCTCGATGACCTACTCCAGCGCACGCTTTACGGAGGCTGGTCAATCGCTGGAATCGGCCCAGAAAGCCAAATACGACGCGCTCTGTCAGAAGTTGCGGCTGCGTCCATCGGACCATGTACTGGAGATCGGTTGTGGCTGGGGTGGCTTCAGCGCGCACGCGGCGGCGAAGTACGGTTGCCGCATCACTGCGGTGACCATTTCCCAGGCGCAGTTCGACTATGCCGTGCAGCGGATTCACGCCGCGGGCCTGTCCGAGCGCGTGGAAATTCGCCTCCAGGATTACCGGCATATCACCGGCAAATTCGACAAGATCGCGTCGATCGAAATGATGGAAGCTCTCGGTGATCGCTATCTGGACACCTACTTTGCCACCATCGATCGCCTGCTCGCGACCGATGGCCTCGCCGCGCTTCAGTACATCACGGTGCCGGACTGCCGTCACGCCGAGTTGCGCCGAGGCATCGACTTCATCCAGAAACACATCTTCCCGGGTTCGCTGCTTCTCAGCGTGGGTCGGGTAAATGCCGCCGTGAATCGCACGGGTGATCTTTTCCTCCACCAACTCGAAGACCTCGGCTCCAGTTACGCGCTGACCCTGCGACGCTGGTGGGAGGGCTTCAATGCCCGCCTCGAAGAGGTCCGCCGGCTGGGCTTCGACGAACGATTCATCAGGAAATGGAACTACTATCTCCAGTACTGCGAGGCGGCTTTTGCCATGCGCAACATCTCTGTGGTTCAGGCCTGTTATACCCGGCCAAATAACCTGAAACTGCACGACGCCTATGCCTCGTAGCCTTCAATTGGAGCGCTTTCCCGTAAATGTCGGCCCCTGGGAGCGTATGGCCTGCGCCGTCCTGGCCGGCTGGATCCTGGCCGGAGCCGTGCGCCGCAAAAATGCCCGCGTGGCCGCGCTTGTCGCCGGCGCTTTGGCCTTTCGCGCCCTGAGTGGCAATTGCAAAGCCTACGAAATCACGGGGATTTCTACCTGCCCGCGCCGATGATCTGGACGCTGCGCATCGCTTTTCTCGCCGTCCTCGTGACTATGCTCGTGGTCACGACCTGGGCGAGCAATCTTGTGGCGCTCTGGAATACGCCGCACGCCGTGCTCGGGCACCCGTGGTTTGTCGCGACGCTGTTCGACACCTACTTTGCCTTTCTGACTTTCTACGCCTGGGTCGCATACAAAGAGACCTCGATCCTGGCGCGAGTTCTGTGGCTGGTGGGCATCCTTTTTCTAGGCAACATTGCGATGGCTTCCTATATGCTCGTGCAATTGTTTCGGCTGCCGACAAATGCTTCCATCGACCAACTCCTGCTGCGTCGCAAATGAACGAGTCCGCCGATGCCACGCTCGCTGCGGAACCGCGGCCTGAAACGTTTTGGCGTCGTCGCCTGCTCAATCCCATCATTGCGCAATTGCGTCAGGGCATCACGCCGGACGAAGTCGCTGCGACCATCGCGCTCGGCGGGATGTTATCGATCTTTCCCATCCTCGGCAGCACGACTTTGCTTTGCGGTCTGGCCGGGTATTTGTTTCGGCTCAATCAGCCCATCATTCAGCTGGTCAACTATGCGGCTTATCCCGCGCAGTTGCTCCTGCTCATTCCTTTCTATCGCGCGGGCGAATCGCTCTTCGGCCAGCCGCACATTCCGCTCTCGATTCCGCTCTTCCTCGAGCGGATCCACGCCGGGTTTCTGCAGTTTCTCCACGATTTCGGACGCATCGCGCTGCAGGGGATTGTTGTCTGGGGCCTTCTCGCCCCATTCGCCGGCGCGCTCGTCTATTTTGCCATCCGTCCGCCGCTGCGGACGCTCGCCCGTCGCCTCGGTTCCTGAAAATGTCCATCATTGCCCTTGCTGCAATTGCGCTTTTGTCCTCGGCTGTAGCCTTTGCGGTCGTCTGGGCGATCAGCGTGTCGATCCGCAACTATGGTTTACTGGATGCTGCGTGGTCGTACACCGTGGCGGCGTTGGCTCCGATTTATGCGACGCTGGGTCCGGGAAATGCCATCCGCAAGTGGCTCATGGCGGCGATCGGGATCGCCTGGAGCTTGCGCTTGGGGACCTATATCCTCCTGCGGGTCTTACGTCATCATCCGAAAGAGGATGTGCGCTACGAGACCCTGCGCAAGAAATGGCCCGGCCCGGCGATGTTTCTCGTCTTCTTTGAGTTGCAGGCGGTGATTGCGGTCGTCTTCTCGCTGCCCTTTTTGTTATCCGCCTATAACCCTGCGCCGCGGTTGGCCGCCGTCGAAATTGCCGGCCTGGTCTTGGCCGCGCTCGCGCTCGCGGGAGAAGCGTTGTCGGATCGACAAATGGCTGCTTTTAAGGCGGATCCAGCCAATCACGGCGCCGTCTGTCAGGTGGGACTTTGGCGTTATTCGCGGCATCCCAACTACTTCTTTGAGTCACTCGTGTGGGTGGGCTTTTTCCTCGCCGCGCTCGGTTCGCTTTGGGGCTGGACCATGGCGATTTGTCCGCTGCTCATGCTTTTCTTTCTTTTCCAGGTGACGGGCATCCCGCTCACGGAGGAGTACGCAGTGAAAAGCAAAGGCGACGCCTACCGCGAGTATCAGCGCACGACCAGCGCCTTCATTCCCTGGCCGCCGCGCAAGTAAGTTTGTTTCCGCTAAACTATGATTTCCATCGATCGATTGCTCGAATCCGGCGTTCTGCCCGACACCCTCATTCGCCTCGGCATTCGCCATCTTCTGGCGCAAACGCTGGTGGAAAGAAGAGGCGGAACCGTGGACAGCCGTCAGAAGGCGTTGCAGGAGCACATCGACGGCCTGCGCCAAAGCCCCATCGCCATCGATACCGCGGCGGCAAATGAGCAGCACTACGAAGTGCCCGCGCCCTTCTATCATAAGGTCCTTGGCCGCCGGCTCAAGTACAGCTCGGGCTACTGGGAGCCGGGCGACAACTTGGATTCCGCGGAAGAGCGCATGCTCGCGCTCACCTGCGAGCGCGCCGAGCTGGCCGATGGACAGCGCATCCTCGAACTCGGCTGCGGCTGGGGCTCGCTTTCCTTGTGGATGGCGGCGAAGTACCCGTCCGCGCAGATCACGGTCGTTTCCAACTCCCACTCGCAGAAGGAATACATCGATGCGGAGGCCGTCCGCCAGCGGTTGAAGAATCTCACGGTCATTACCGCGAACATGACGGTCTTCGACACAGACCAAACGTTTGATCGCGTCGTCTCGGTCGAAATGTTCGAGCACATGAAGAATTACGAAGTCCTCCTGCGCAAGGTCGCCAAATGGCTGAAACCGGCGGGCAAGCTCTTCGTCCACATCTTCACTCATCGGGACATCGCCTATCATTACGAAGACCGCGGGCCGAATGATTGGATGACGCGCTACTTCTTCACCGGCGGCCAGATGCCTTCGGATGATCTGCTGCTCTATTTCCAGGACGACCTGCGCATCGAGCAGCACTGGGCCGTGAGCGGCCGGCACTATCAAAAAACCGCCGAAGCCTGGCTGGAAAACATGGACGCCGCGCTCCCGGAAATCGGCCCCATCCTGGCGTCGACCTATGGCGCGGAAAACAAAACGAAATGGACCGTCTACTGGCGGGTCTTTTTCATGGCTTGCGCCGAGCTCTGGGGCTACCATGACGGCGAGGAGTGGATCGTTTCACACTACCGCTTCCGCAAGCCGTGAAGGGCCTTTGGTTCAGCATCTGGGTAATCGCGTTCGCGATGCTGAACTGTGTTCACGCTTCCTCAGCTCCAGCGCAGGATGCTGGCGAATCGATCTATCGCGATCTCGTTTTTTCCCGACCGGGCGGTCGCGATCTCTTGCTGGATTTGTACGTGCCGCACACCGCCTCGCCACCGCCCGTGGTGATCTGGTGGCACGGCGGCGCGTGGCAATATGGCGACCGTCGGTGGCGCTTTTTCGTCCGTGGACTCACGCGCTACGGAATCGCCGTTGCCACCGCGCAGTACCGGCTCTCCCTTTCCGCCCAGTGGCCGGCCCAGAAGGACGATGCCTTTGCGGCATTGCGCTGGATGCAAAAGCATGGCCGGGATTACGGAGTGGACCCGTCGCGATTGGCGGTGAGCGGCGATTCTTCGGGGGGCCACCTCGCCTCGCTCGTTGCAGTTACCGAGGGGAGACGGCAGATCAAGGCTGTATTTGCGATGTATCCAGTGACGAATGTGACCGAACTCGCTCTTCGTTACCAAAAGTACAAACATTTGAATCTCATCACGCAATTATTCGGTGGCCCCTACGAAAAGACGATTCGCCAGATGACCGCGGCGAGCCCGGTTAATTTCGTCAGTCGCGACACGCCGCCCTTCCTCATCTTTCACGGTGACCGCGACATCGTCGTTCCCATTGAGGAAAGTCGTGAAATGGACGCGGCGCTGCGGCGCCACGGAGTGGAATCCCATCTTGTCGTCATGCCGGGCCTCATTCACGGCTTCCATTTGGACGAGAAGCACTTTAAAATCGCCGCCGATTTTCTCAAAGCACACCTCTGACAATGTCGATCATGAAAAGCGCAGTCTTTGCATTCTTCCTGAGTTTCCTCTGCCTCGCAGCTTCGGCGGAGGATGCCGCCTCCCTCATCAGCAAAGGCGATGCTTTCGACAAACAGCTCAAGACCTCCGATGCCCTGGCGGCCTATCTCGAAGCGGAAAAGCAGACGCCGAAAGATGCCGACCTGCTCTGCAAGATCGCCAAGCAATACGGGCTCTCCATGGACGATGTCACTGGAGCCGACGCGATGCGTGAGCGAGCCCAGAAATCACTCGAGTACGCCAAGAAAGCCGCCGCGGTCGATGCCAACAATGCGCTGGCCCAGCTCTCCCTGGCCATCGCCTACGGACGTCTCGCGCCGCTTCTGGATAACAAAACCAAGATCGCCTACTCCAAACTGGTGAAGGAACACGGCGAACGGGCCTTGCAACTCGATCCCAACAACTACCTGACCAGCCACGTCCTGGGCGCGTGGAATTACGAACTCGCCAATCTCAACCCGGTGCTGCGCGTGATTGCCTCCGCCATCTACGGAACCTTGCCTAGCGCCTCCAACGAACAGGCTGTCGAGTACTTCAAGAAATCCATCGCGCTGAATCCCAATGGTGTGGCCAGCCACGTGGAACTCGGCCGGACCTACCTCGCGATGAGCCAAAAGAGCCAGGCCGCAACCGAGCTGAAAAAAGCAATCAGCCTGCCGTCGAAGGAAAAGGACGACGAGTACTGCAAGCGCCAAGCCCGCGAAGTGCTGGCCAAGCTGTAACAACTCGCCGGCCAACAACCTGCACGCGATGCGGGCGCCTCGAGTTTGGCTAATCAATTAAGCGTGAGTGCGCTATTTGGCCGATTGCAGCGTCCCACGAGAAGGGGGCGTGGAATGCCGCCAGGTTTTCGGAGTGCGGGTGCTTGCTCCCGCTTTGTCAGCGTCAATCTCACACAAAGCAACGGCGCCTCCAGTTCGGGTGAACGGCGCCTTCCCGTAGCGGAGCTGCCGAGGCGCTGCTAAAATAATCAAATTGCCTTCACCCGTGCCCTGGGTATGTAAGCCCCCGGCTGCGCTGATGGAGCAGCCTCACTGCCCCCCATATGAAGCTGCACACGAGTTGGTTTGTCCTGGCCCTCACCCTGGCTTTGTCCGCAGCGCCGTGGGCGCGCGCGCAAGAGGATCTCTCGGCAGAAAATCTCGCCCGCGCCAAAGCCGCCACCGTATTGGTCGATCTTGGCCGTCAGGGCAGTGGCAGCGGCTTCCTCGTCGACCCCTGCGGCCTTTTCGCCACAAATCGCCACGTGGCCGAAGCTGCCCAGCCCGGGGCGACCATTAAGCTCGCGCTCAATTCCGGTCAGGCCGACCAGAGGATCGTCTCGGCCCGGGTGGTCGCGCTTTCCGAGGACGCTGACCTCGCGCTGCTCAAGACCGACGAGCCCGTGAAGGCCGAGCCCCTGAAGCTCTCCGACGACACCGGGCTCACGGAACTCGCGAAGACCATCGTCTTTGGCTATCCCTACGGCAAAATGCTGGCCGAGGGCGGGGAGCCATATCCGGCGATCAGCATCAATGTCGGGCGCATCAGTTCACTGCGCCGCGAGGGCGGCAAGCTGGAGCGTATCCAGATGGATGCGGCGACGAACCCGGGAAACTCCGGCGGCCCCGTGCTGGACAAGGATGGGCGAGTCGTCGGCATTGTTGTTTCCGGCATTCCCGGGGCGAGCGTCAATTTCGCGATTCCCGCAGCGAAACTGCTGGCGATGATAAAGCAACCGGTGCTCTCGCTCCGCGCGCCAGAGATCGCGTACGCGCACCGCGGCGATTCCCGGGACTTCGAGGTCGAGGTGCTGCCGACCGCGCCGATCCCGACGGATGCGCAGGTCGTCTTGAAGCTGGGCGAGACCCGCAAAGAACAGCGTTCGTTTCCCGCCCAGCGGAGCAATGGCAAATGGATCCTGAAGGCCGCCCCTTGCGACACGAGCGGCGCGCCGGGCTTTCCGCGGCTCCGGCTGGAAGCGGATTTCGGCGCTCATACGGTGATGAGCAATGTCGACGACTGTCCCATACGCATCGGCAACCAGCAGTTGCGGCTCTCCGAGGTGAGGGGAATGGATCGCCGAAAGGGAAAGGAAACCACCATCCTGACTCATCTCAACAAAGACACCTCCGAATTCGATACGGTTCCCGGCTGGGTCTATGGGATGCCCATGCTTCACGGCGAGTATAACAACATGACTCTGGATCTGAATACGGCCCAACATATCCGCATCGGCGCCTACGACCCCGGGCTGGTCAAGATGCCTTGGGAATTGGTCATGACCTCGAAAGGCCAAGCCGTGGCCAATGCGCGCGGAACGCTGAATTTCACGGACACGCCGCGCAGCCTGGATCCGGACGACGACGTGAAGCGTTCCGGCGGCCACGGCATGAAAATAAAAGGACTCACACTTTTCTTTCGTTCGATCAGTTCCGAGGGGTTTCGCACGGATGGGCTCATCGAACCGGCCAAGGACGCGCGGGCCGGAACATGGACGCGCAATAGCGACGGTCTGCTCGAAACCGGCGCGGAACAGGCCGCCTGGTGCGATGTGCCGGCGATCCCGACAACGGATTATCAGGTAAACGTGAAGTTCACACCGAAACAAAAGGGCCGCGGGGAGCTGGACTTGCAATTGCCCATCGGCAAGGCCCGCGCTCTCCTGCATATAAATGGGGAGAAGGGCGCCATGTCTCTGGATGTGGCCAATGTCGACGAAGGCGACGAGACCAAGGCCCGGATTCCCGCTTTTGAGAAGGACAAGGAACTCGACGCCGAGGTTACGGTCGAAGTGCACGACAAGTATGCCCGTATCGTGGTCACATGCGGCGATGCCAACCTCTTCTGGGTGGGCAACATCAAGCGGCTCGCGGAGCCGAAGGATGTGCCGGCAGACCTGGCGCCGCTGGCCCTCGGCCAGCACGATCTCGAGATGACGCTGAATTCCCTGGAAATCGGGACCGAGGATGGCGGCCTGCGCATCATGCGCGAGATCGCGCCGGGCGTGCGGCGCACCGCGGAGTGGTTGCTTGGGCTCTACCCGCTGGATGTCGCGCCGAAGGGGAAAAAGATTCACTCGTCCGCAGATCGCGGTGTGGTCGCGGTCACCATTGGTTCGCCGGAGATCGGCGTCCAGCCAGCGGCGCTCGGAGCTGGCGCCATGCGCCTGAAGGGCGATTCCTCGGGCTTGCAGCTTGAGGAGAACGAATACACCAACAAAGGCTCCTACCCGGGCCGCACCGTTTCCTTCTGGTTCTGCGCCGACGCGCCGGATGCCCCAAACGCGCGACAATACCTCTTCGACGAAGGTGGCTCGGACAAAGGCTACGCCATCTATCTGGAAAATGGCGCGATTTTTGCCGGTGGTTGGGACATCCCGGGAAATTGGAAGGGCACCTGGTTCACGGCGCCCGGCATCGTGGCGAACCAGTGGCATCACGTGGCGCTGATTATCAATGGCAAGGAGAAGGAAAAGGACAAAGCCTTCTTCCTCATGCTCGACGGCAACGAGATCGCGCGTGGCTTTGGGAAAACCATGGGCCCGCACGAGCCGATCGTCTTTGGCACGACGCAAAAGACCACACGTTTTCGCGAAGATCCGCCTCCCAATCCGGAGGCGACGAACCAATCTTTCCGCGGAATGATGGACGAAGTGGAGATCTACAACACCAACCTGGGGCGGCCTGGGCAGCACATCATGGCGGGCGGCCGTTTCCTCTCGAAGCCTGTGGCAAAAAAATAACAAACGAGAAGCGGATCTCCACAGCCCACTCTCAAGATTAAAATTCACAGTCTGCCCCTGAAAATGACGTTTCGTTATATGGATCGGTTTGTTATCGCGCTTATCTTCGTCTTTGCCCTGGCTGCCGCGCCGCAGTTCGCTGTCGCGGATGAGGATCTCTCCGCGGCAAATATGGCCCGCGCCAAGGCCGCCACCGTGTTTGTCGATCTTGGCGCCTATGGCAGCGGCAGCGCATTCCTCGTCGACGCCTCCGGCCTCTTCGCCACGAATCGACATGTGGCCGACGCGGTCCCGCCGGGCTCGCCGATCAAGCTCGGGCTGAATTCCGGCGAGGATAATCAAAAGGTCGTTTCCGCGCGTGTCGTCTATCTTTCCGAGGATGCCGACCTCGCCCTGCTGAAAACCGACGAGCCCGTGAAAGCTGAGCCGCTCAAGCTTTCCGATGACGTCCAGCTGGTGGAGCTCACCAAGACCATCGTCTTTGGCTATCCGTATGGCAAAATGCTCGCCGAGGGCAGCGGTTCCTACCCAGCCATCAGCATCAATGTCGGGCGCATCAGTTCGCTGCGCCGGGAGAATGGCCAGTTGGAACGGATCCAGATGGATGCCTCGACGAACCCGGGGAATTCCGGCGGACCGGTCCTGGACAAGGATGGTCGCGTCATTGGCGTGGTTGTTTCCGGCATTCGCGGAGCCCTGGTGAATTTCGCCATCCCATCGGCCAAGCTGCTCGCGATGGTAAAGCAGCCGACGCTCTCGCTCCAGGCTCCCGAGATCGTCTACTCCCACCGGAGCGAGCCCAGGGAATTTAACGTGGAGATCTTTCCGACCGCGCCAATTCCCGCCGACGGGGAAATCGCGCTGAAGCTTGGCGAGCCCGGGCCGGGACAGCGGGTCTTTCCCGTGCAGCGAACCAATGGCAAGCTGTCGGTGACGGCGCCGCCCTGCGACCCGGCGACCACCGCCGGTCCGCTGCGCCTGCGCTTCGAAGCGGACTTTGGCGCCTTCGTCGTGACGGCCAATACGGATGACTGTCGCGTGCGCGCCGGGAACAAAAAGCCCTGGCTCTCCGAGGTGCGGAGCGTCGACTGGGTGCAGGGAAAGCTCGTGGCGACCCTGGCGCATTTTGACAAGGACAGCCATGAATACCAGACCTCGCCTGGCTGGGTCTTCGACATGCCCAAGCTCTATGGCGAGCACAACGACGTCTATCTGGACCCCTATTTCGCGAGGCACATCCGTATTGGCGCCTACGATCCCGGGCTCGTCGAAATGCCCTGGGAACTGGTCATGACTTCGAAGGGACAAGTGGCGGCAAGCGCCCACGGCATGCTGCACTTTCTCGATACCCCGCGCGGCCTGGAGCCGGACGACGAGGCGAACCGCTCTGGAGGCGAGTCGGAAAGCCAGCGGGCCGGCAGCTATTTTCGTTCGTTGCAGGAGCAGCCTTTTCGGGCAGACGGGCTCATGGATCCGAGCAAAGATGCGCGCGCCGGCACGTGGACGCGCAATTCCGAGCGCCAGCTCGAGACCGGCGCGGAGAAGGCCGCGTGGTGTGATGTGCCGGTCCTCCCGACCACCGACTATCGGGTGCAGGTGGTTTTCACCCCGGCGCAGAAAGCTCGCGGCGAACTGGATTTGCAGTTCCCCGTCGGCAAGGGACGCGCCCTCCTTCACGTCAACGGCGAGAAGGGAGCCATGACGCTCGATCTGGCCGGAGGCGCCATCGGCGATGAGAATAAAGTCACCATTCCGGCCTTCGAGATAGATAAGGCGATCTGGACCACGGTCTCCGTCGGGGTGCACGGCAAGCATGCTCGGATCGTGGCGGAGCGGGGGAGCGCCACCCTCACGTGGACTGGAGACATGAATCGACTCGCCGCGCCGAAGGATGCGCCGGCCGGCCTCGCGCCGCTGGCGCTGGGTGCGCACGACCTCGAGATGACCGTAAATTTCCTGAACATCAGCACCGAAGATGGAGGTCTGCGAATCCTGCGGGAAATCGCGCCTTCGGTGCATCGGAGGGCGGACTTGCAACTCGGGCGCTATCCGCTGGATTTCGCGCCCAAGGAGAAGAAAATCCCCACCGCCTCGGAGCACGGCATTCCCGCGATCCAGATCGGCTCACCGGAGATCGGCATGCAGCCGGCCGCGCTGGGCGTTGGCGCCATGCGCCTTAAGGGCGACGGCTCCGGATTGCAGCTCGAGGAGAATCAATATAGCAACAAAGGAGCATCGCCCCCGGGCCGCGCCGTTTCCTTTTGGTTTCGGGCTGATGCGCCCGCAGCCCCAAATCAGCGGCAATATCTGTTCAGCGAAGGCGGAGCCGTGCGGGGCTACGCGGTCTATCTGGAAAATGGGACGCTCTTTGCTGGCGGCTGGGACCTTCCGGAAAATTGGAAGGGAAATTGGCTCTCGGCACCCGGCATCACTGCAAATGAATGGTATCAGGTCACCCTCATTGTGAATGGCAAGGCGTCGGACAAAGACAAAGACAAAGCCTTCTTTTTCGCCCTCAATGGGAAAGACATGGGCCACTGCTTCGGCAAGACTTTTGGCTCCCACGAGCCGATCTACTTCGGCACGCCGGGCAAGACGATACGGTTCGCCGAAGATCCGGCGCCTAACCCCCAGACGACGAATCATTCCTTCAGCGGCATGATGGATGAGGTGGAAATCTTCAGTCAGACCTTGAACAAGGAGGAGCAGCGCATCGTGGCCGGCGGCCGCTTCGAGGCCAAGCATCTGCCCAAGTCGGAATAGGTGACACGCATGCCGCGGTTCGCGCCGACCCTCGGACTTGCGCACCTCGCCCGCCCTACCTATGGTCGCCGCGTTCATGTCCACAGAAACCGCTGAAACGTCCGCCACCCTCTACTCGCGCAAGAATCCCTTTCCGGCGAAGCATCTCGTCAATCGTCCGCTGAGCGGCGCCGGTTCGCAGAAGGAAACTCGGCATCACGAGATTTCCCTCGAAGGCTCGGGCTTGGCGTACGAAGTCGGCGACTCTCTCGGCGTTTTCCCCAGCAATGACCCCGCGCTCGTCCAGGAGATCATCCAGGCCATTCGGGCCAGTGGCGATGAGCAAGTCCTGGGCGCCAATGGCCAGCCCAAGTCTTTCCGCGAAGCGCTCACCACGGACTTCATCATCACCACGCCGTCGAAGGAGTTCATCAAGGCCCTCGTCGACCGCGGCGGCAATGGCTCCGATCACCTGCGCACCCTTTCCACCGACCCCCTGCGCAAGAAGGAGCTGGAAGAATACCTCTGGGGCATGGAATTCATCGATTTCCTGCACTCCCACCCGTCGCTGCCCTGGACCGCGGAGGAATTGATCAAGGTCATGCGGAAGCTCCAGCCGCGCCTTTACTCCATCGCCTCCAGCATGAAGGCCGTGGGGAATAACGTCCACCTCACCATCGCCACCGTGCGCTACGAGAGCCACGGCCGGAAGCGCCACGGCGTCGCCTCCTCCTTCCTCGCCGATCGCACTTCGGCCGAGACGCCCGTGCCCGTCTTCGTCCACACGGCCAAGCATTTCCGTCTGCCGGAAAATCCCGAGACCCCCATCATCATGGTCGGCCCGGGCACCGGTGTCGCGCCCTTCCGCGCCTACCTGCAGGATCGCAAGGCCAGCGGAGCCAAAGGCAAAAACTGGCTCTTCTTCGGCGAGCAGCGCCGCGAGCTGGACTTCCTTTACGAGGAGGAATTGGCCGCCCTTCGCGAGAGCGGAGTGCTCACCAAGCTGGACCTCGCCTTCTCCCGCGATCAGGCGGAGAAGATCTACGTCCAGCACCGCATGCGCGAAAATGGCGCCGAGCTCTACGCCTGGCTCCAGGAGGGCGCGCACTTTTACGTCTGCGGCGACGGCGCCCGCATGGCGAAGGATGTCGACGCCGAACTCCATGCCATCATCGCCCGCGAGGGCGCGATGCCCGCAGAAAAAGCCGCCGAGTACGTCGAATCGCTCAAAAAAGAGAAGCGCTACAAGCGGGATGTGTACTAATCGCACGGCCGCCCCTTAATCCGCCATCCGCCAAGCCCTTACGCATTTGTAAGGCGCGCCCAAGCCTTTCCTGATTGCCACAACGGCCAGTCCACCTTTAAGAAGACCAATCCGCTATGAGATTTCCGCTCGCGCTTACCACTAAAATCGCCTCCTACATCGTCGGCAATAAACTGCGGCGCGTGGAGAAATTCGCGACGGTCCTCCAGTTGGAGCCGCTCCATACCTGCAACCTCACCTGCACCGGTTGCGGGCGCATTCGCGAATACTCCACCTCGCTGAAGGACATGATGTCGCTCGAGGATTGCCTCGGCGCGGCCACGGAGTGCAATGCGCCCATGATCTCCATCTGCGGCGGCGAACCGCTCATTTATCCGAAGATCGAGGAACTTGTGGACGGCCTGCTCGAGCAGGGTCGCATCGTCTACATCTGCACGAACGCCACCAGCATGCGGAAGAAAATGCGCGAGTACCTTGCCTCCCGCTATCCGAACGATCCCGACACCGTCGAGGCTGAGCTGCAGATCCTCGTCTCCGAGGAGCTCATCTCCGCCAAGGAAGCCGAAGCCGTCCGCAGAGGCCCAAAAGACGCAGCTCGTCCGGTCATCGGACCCTCCGCCTGGATGTATTGGAACGTGCACCTTGACGGCCTGGAGCGCACCCACGACCTCATCGTCGAGCGCGAGGGCGTCTTCAAGGAAGCCGTGCTCGCCATGCGCATGGCCAAGATCCTCGGCTACCAGGTCGCCACGAATACCACGGTCTACAAGGAGACCGATATGGCCGAGATCGAGCAGATGTTCGCCTACCTCTCAAGCCTCGGCATCGACGGCCACACCATCTCCCCCGGCTACGAATACGACGCCGCCAAGGCCGACATGGTGAAGCGCCTGAACCTGCGCCCCGAAGCCTTTTTCCTCACTCGCCAGTCGACCATCGAGAAATTCACCGACATCGAAGAGTGGGGCCGCAAATACCCCATCTTTGGCACGCCCGCATTTCTGGAATTCCTCGCCGGCCGCCGCGACCTCACCTGCTCGGCCTGGGCCATCCCCACCCGCAATATCCGTGGTTGGAAAGCCCCGTGTTATCTCATGACCGACGGGCACTATCCCACCTACCAGGAGCTCCTGGACAAGGTCGAATGGTCGAAATACGGCGTCGTCAAAGGCGAAGTCCGCGATTCCCGCTGCGAAAACTGCATGATGCACTGCGGCTACGAGCCCACCGCCAGCCTCCTCCTCGACGCCCAGCCCGGCGACACCTGGAAGATGGTCAAATTCAACTTCGGCCCGCGCCCCAAACCCGTCTCTGCTGACGGCGTCGAAGCCTTCAACGGCGTCACCGCCGGCAACGGCCACCTCACCGGCAAAAGCCCCGCCACACCGCTCGCCGTCGCCAGCTAGCCTTTCCAAAAGCCTGTCCAAAAACGCCGGAACCGCCGCAAGGCAGTTCCGGCGTTTTTTTGCGCCCGCGTGCCCTCCCGCCACAGAAACCTCCGAGCAAGGCGAGCCGCCAAAGTAGGCGAGGTATTCTTACCTCGCGCGGTGCGTCGGAGAAGCGGCGGGCAGGGGACCGCGCACTGCAACCAACAAACTTCCCATCACAAAATCACGCGCTCCCATAACTCCCATTCTTCCCATTCCTCCCACCCCCACGCGCAGCCAAAACCCTCCATCCCCGGGACCTGCCCCTGTAGGCGGCCTCAATGAAGCCGCAGCAGCAACTCGCCTCCACCTTCAAAACAAAAGACCAAAAAACCACTCTTAGAAACTACCCTCTGTCGAAATCCCCCACCGCCCACACGTCATCCTCCTGACAACGAATCCCATCCGTCAAAAAGCCTCACCTACCAAACCCATGCAATACCTCCTCATGATCTACAGCGACGAAACCCGCTGGCCCCAACTTCCCGCCGCCGAAAAAGCCGTATGGATGGCCGCCTACCAAGCCTACACCGAAGCCCTGAAAACCGCCGGCGCCTTCCAAGGCGTAGGCCGTCTCCCACCTCCACCGCCACCAAAGTTCGCATCGTCGATGGCAAAACCCAAGTCCTCGACGGCCCCTACGCCGAGACCAAGGAGCAATTCGGCGGCTACTTCCTCATCGAGGCTCCCGACCTCGACGCCGCCGTCTCCTGGGCCGCCCGCTGTCCCGCCGCCCGCCACGGCATCATCGAAGTCCGCCCCACCACGAACCTCTCCGGCGACTAGCTTGGCAAAGCCCGATCCGCTCACCAGCGAAGCCGCCACCCGCGCCACGGCCGATGCCGTGGCGCGCCGTAGCTACGGCAAACTCGTCGCCTTCCTCGCCGCCCGCTCCGGCGACGTCGCCGCCGCCGAAGACGCCCTCTCCGACGCCTTCGTCTCCGCCCTCGACCACTGGCCGAGCCAAGGCTGCCCCGCCAACCCCGAAGCCTGGCTCCTCACCGCTGCGCGCCGCAAACTCATCGACGCCGCCCGCCGCCGCCAACGCGCCGACACCGCCTACGAAGCGCACACCCACCTCTGCCAAACCTTTGCTGTCCCCACCGCCGACGGCGAAATCCCCGACCAGCGCCTCGCCCTCCTCTTCGCCTGCGCCCACCCGGCCATCGAAGCCGGCATCCACGCCCCGCTCATGCTCCAGACCGTTCTGGGCCTCAACGCCGCCGCCATTGCGGCGGCCTTTCTCGTCTCGCCCGCTACCATGAGCCAGCGCCTCGTCCGGGCAAAAACCAAGATCCGCGCCGCCGCCATTCCCTTTCGCATCCCCGACCGCGAGGAAATCCCCGAGCGCCTCGGCGCCGTCCTCAGCGCCATTTACGCCGCCTACTCCGAAGGTTGGTCCGACCCCGCCGGCACGGATGCCGCGCGTCGCGACCTCGCCGCCGAAGCCCTCTTCCTCGGTCGTATCGTCATCGAACTCCTCCCCGACGAACCCGAAGCCCTGGGCCTTCTCGCCCTCATGCTCCACGCCGAAGCCCGTCGCTCCACTCGCCGCGACCCGCGAGGCCAATACATCCCCCTCGCCGAACAAAACCCCGCCGCCTGGGACGCCCCCATGATCGCCGAAGCCGAAAGCCTCCTGCTGCGCGCCAGCCGCCTCGGCGCCATCGGCCGCTACCAACTCGAAGCCGCCCTGCAATCCGCCCACGTCCACCGCCGCCGCACTGGCCTTCCGAATTGGGACGCCGTCGTCCAACTCTACGACACCCTCCTCACCCTCTCTGCCTCGCCCGTCGTCGCCCTCAACCGCGCCCTCGCCATTGCCGAACTCCAAGGCCCCGCCGCCGCCCTCGCCGCCCTCCCTCCACTCTCCAGCCATCCGGCTCTCGCCGAATACCAACCCTATTGGGCCGCCCGCGCCGAACTGCTCTCCAAAGCCGCCCACCCTGTCGAAGCCCGCCACGCCTACGAAGTGGCTCTCGGCCTGGAGCGCGACCCCGCCGTCCGCCAATTCCTCCAGCAGCGCCTCGCCGCCCTAAGCCCATGAAGACCGCATGCGCGACTGCCTTGTCGCGACTCATTCGCCATCCTCGATTCCCTCTTGCTCACCGGGCCGTTTGGCGAAGAAATCGCGTCGCGCGACGTTTTCGTCCAAAAAACCACTTGCCACCCCGGCCGCGCCCGCTAATTTCCCCATCCGCCGACGCCCCACCGGGTGTCGCGACGACCATGCGCGGTTAGCTCAGCGGTAGAGCACTACCTTGACACGGTAGGGGTCACAGGTTCGAACCCTGTATCGCGCACCATTTTAGCTTCTGCGGCGACTGGAGCTCCAGCAGGTCACATTTACCCGCCTCAATGCGAAGCTTTGGGCGGGGGTTCGAACCCTGTATCACGCACCATCCTTTAGCGCTTGGAGATCCGCGTTTCACGCGATACGGACCACGAGGCATGTTTTTCTACACCTATGTCCTTCGGTGCACCGATGGTGATCTCTACATCGGCTCGACGAATGATCTGAAAAGACGTCTTTCGCAGCACGAGGCCGCCGAAGTGCCTGCGACCGCTCCTCGGTTGCCAGTTTTGCTCGTCTACTACGAAGCCTGCCGTTCTGAAACTGGGGCGCGCGTTCGCGAAAAACAGCTCAAAACCGGATTCGGGCGGCGGTATCTCAAGCAACGGCTGGAGTTGTAGTTGGTCACATTCACCCGCCTCAATGCGAAGCTTTGGGCGGGGGTTCGAACCCTGTATCGCGCACCATTTTAAGCTTCTGCGGCGACTGGAGCTCCAGCAGGTCACATTTACCCGCCTCAACGCGAAGCTTTGGGCCGGGCGAACCCTATCCCACACGTGGGGTCTCGCTGGATTGGATGCCCTTCTAAAGCGTGATTCCGAACGTAGTCCTGTCAGATAGGATTGGGCCGAAGGTCCTGTGCAAGACAGCCCAGCAAGGTGCGGAGGGAGCAGGGAGATTGCTTGGCGGGCGAGGAAACAAGCGACCGTAACGAGCGCGGCCCCGGCCGCCAGGCGCAGGCATCGGCCGTGACAACTTCCCGCATTTCGGAGAGCATTTCTCCATGCCCTTCTATCACTTCGACGAGTTCGATCCATCCGACTTTGGGATCGAAGACCTGGAGCCGCCGAAATCTTCGGGCGGTGAAGGGTTCAAATATGACGGGCCGACAGAATCGGAGTTCGACTTCGGGCAGCTTGAAGGCCTGGCCGCGCTCATGTTCGAGATGCTGGTCAAGCAGGCGGCGACGAAGCTGCGCATCACCTACGATGGCGGACATGACGAAGGCTTCGCGCATTTCGACGGGGCATGGATCGGTGACACGGAGTTGTCAGCAGAAATCATGATGTCGCGGCTCGCAGAGGATGGCGCGAAGCCCCGTATACTGGAGGCGATCAAGAAGCCCGGCAGCACAAACTGGTACAATGCGGAGCAAATGTTTTCCGCCGCCACGCCTGTAAAGGCGGTTGGCTACGCGATGGACGATCTTGCGCACAAGCTGGCCGAGAAGCTGGTGGGCGATGGGTACGGCACGGGCGAGTATCAGCTTTACGGCGCTTTCACCGTTGATGTTCAGACGGGGCGTTTGCTGGACGATCCGGCCGCCAAGATGCCTCCGAGCATGTACTGACCGATGGCGCACCCGTGGCATCACGCCCTGCGTTCCGCCAAGCTCTTCGGCGGGCGGGCGGAAGATTATCTGCCGATTCACAACTGGTTTGATGAATCGAAGGCGTCCATGCCCGATCTCCGTCACCGTGCTCTTCGGCATCACGCGGAAGGTATTTTCCAGTGCGAACGCCAGTTTGGTGTGACGCTCAGGAACACTGACGCGCGCGACGTACCGGTGCGGCAGATTGGCGAGCAGCATGTGAAGGACGACCTCGGGTGGATCCCGACAGTCAAGGACTGGCTGAGTAACTTGAAGTTCGAACCGTGGATGTCACGGACTCCGTTTCTGCCGACAAGGGAGGAGGGTGCTGCAATGGATTTACCTGATGCCTAACAATAAAACGGGCTGTGACAATTAAGCCTCTAGCTAGTTAGGCATCTGTCCCGGTGTGGAGCGTGGCGATCTCACGGATGGGGCGGCGAAACAAACGCATCTCGATCGGGGTGTTTTGAACGGTCAATTCATAGTGCTTCCGGGTGCACCCGTGGTAGAGGTTGTAAGGAGAGACCCGGGCTGTGGTTGTCATTGCGCAACCAGAAAGCGTCGGCGATTCCACCGAGCAGGCGGGAGGCGATCATCACCGTGAGCCCTGGCGGGAAAAGGGCGCCCGATTTCAAAAGAATGCGCATTCGGGACTTTACAAAATTTGCCGTGATCGCGAAGCTTTGTCGCCGTAGCACGTGGTGGGCGAAGCCCTCGGCGACGAGCGTCGGGAGGCTTCTTCCAATGCGAGCTACGCGAAATGGACGCAGGCGCCTGTGCGAACTTCTCCGGGAGCGGTTCATGGCATGGGGCCGACGTTTTTTCAGCGCCATAAGCGCACTCAGTCTTGTTCGTGCGAATGACGTGGGTCGCGGCGCCTCTGTAATTGTCGCAGATTCACGTTTCCTTCTCCCTTCTCCCTCCTCCAGACTACCATGAAGAAAAGTACTGTTCGCGTTTCCAAGGCGAGCCGCGCCACTCGCGCCGCCCGCTTCGCCATTTTGAGCGCTTCGATTTTCGGCGTCTCCGCCATCACCGTGCGCGCGGTCAGTTGGTATTGGGACAGCACTACGAACAACTGGAGTTCGTCAACGGATTGGGTTGCGCCGGGCCCGGTGGGCCCGCCTGTCAGCGCCATCGACACCATCCTCAATTTTGGTGGGAGCGGCGCTACGAGCTACACGTCGACAGATGATCTGACGGGCGCATTTACCCTGAATGGACTTATCTTCAACAGCAGCGCCAGCGTCACGGAGACCGTTACAGTGGGGTCCGGCAACTCCTTGGATCTCGAGGCCAATGCGGGCGTCAATCCGACGGTCACGAACAGCGGCGCGGGGAGTTTTACGGTTGGAGCCCCGATCGCGCTTGGCGCCGCGACGACGTTTGGCGGGACCGGGACGGGGACCGTGACCGTGAGTGGTGTTGTAAGCGGCAGCGCAGTAACGGTATCCGGCGGACACTACGCGTTGAACAACAAGTCGAATTCGTTCAACGGTTTGACGGTGACGGGCGGCATATTGGAGATCGCGGCGGGCGCGGGGCCGATCGACGTTTCGGGCGCCGGAACAAATTCGTATTTCGGGGCGGGCTCGATCACGATCAATGGCGGGGAGTTGCGGCTGACGACCACTGGTAACACGGCCAATAACGTAATTTTCAACACGGCTCTGGGCCAGACGATCAATTTCGGCACGGCGGGCGGCATCTTGAACCTGAACGGGATGGATAACACGACGGGCTTGAATATCACTCTGGCCAACGCGCCTGCGGCGACGGCGGTGGTAAAATTCGCGGGCGGCGCGCAGGGTCTCGACGGTAGTTTTGGAGCGACCGCCACAGCTTGGGCCGATGACACCAACGCCCTTCGGTTCACGACGATCGGCGGAGCGACGGCGAGCACGCCTTTGGAGATCGATGTCACAAACGGAGCCGAGTTGGTGCTGAACGGCGCTTTAGGTGGAACGATCACGGAACCACTCACGATCAGCGGCGTGGCGGGGGGAAACGAGAGCGCCGGCGGCGGTGACAAAACGACGGGGCGCGTCGCCGTCCTGACCGGCCCCTATACGTTTTCAAACGGGCTTTTCCTTTCGAATACTCTGCAAATCCAAGCGGGTGGAGGCGCCCGGATCTTCAACGGAAACATCACGTTGAATCCGGGCGCAAATGTCGGTTTCCAAGGACGCGGAACAGCGACGGCGATTGGCACACCCGAGGCGAGCGCTCTGGAACTCGGGACAAGTGCGACGGTCAATGCGAGCACCCTGACCGTTTCCAATGGCGCCATCGCCACGATGGATGTGCGGTTTCGAACCGATTTGGCCACTGCGCATGGCATCCAGCTTTTCGACAAGACCAATATCCTGGCCGGCGGCACGCTCGCGTTTACCCAGAGCTACGCGATGGCAAACGGGAATAACGTCGGCTGGGTGGAGGTCGGCGGAAATATCGTGGGCAATGGCACGACCGCGGCAGACTCGGTGATCAATTTGCTCGTCGGAGCGGCCAATACGGCCGGGCCATTCACGAACGTGAATGGCGTCGTGTTCGATTCTGGATCCAATCTCATTGTGAATGGCACGGGTTTTGGCGGTCTAAAGGTGACGGCCAGCGGCGCGATCATCCGGACGAGCGTGGCGACGGGAGCCGCGGCGACTTACCTCTATGGTCCGACCGGGGCGAGCGACCCGGTAAGCGCCAGCGCCAAAGTTTCGAACCTTCTCACCTCCACGCGCCTCGCTGCGCTGACCGGCTCGGGAGGCTATCTCACGCCCGCGGCCAGCGGCGTAGCGTGGAATTTTCCGGCTGGCGGCGAGTGGGGCGCCGGCGTGCCGGTGGGCTTGCATGTGTCGAATAGCAATGCCGGCGGGGTCAGCGTTTCGCTGGGCGCCCTGAGTGCGTTCCAGCACAATGTCGCGATCGATGCGGGCGCGACGCTTGATACGGGAGCAAGCAATATTACCTTTGGCCCGGCGAGCGTTACGGCTGGTCTCGGCCTGTTGACCGGCGCGGGCACGATCAGCGGGACTGGTGGGATCACCATCAATAATGGGGCGACGGTGCTGCCGGGGTTGGGCGCGATTGGCACGCTTACGGTTGGCAACATTACGATCAATGGCACGCTGCAAATCGCGATGACCAATACGCCGAGCACCGATCTGCTGGCCGTGAATGGGAATCTGACGCTGGGCGCGAACAGCATTCTGTCTCTCCCGGCGACAAATACCTACAGCACAACCACGGGGAATATTTATACCCTGGCAACATTCAGTGGATTGACGGGCACTTTCGGGTCGATTCAGGGTTTGCCAGTCGGTTATCAGGTCGCGTACGGCTCGAACTCGATCACCTTGCAGAGCGTGACGATCGTCTCGCGGGTCTGGAATGGCAACATCAGCGGCGCCTGGGATGTCAACGGGACGGCGAATTGGCAGGGGGCGACCACCTTTGACAATGGCGACACGGTCACCTTCGACGGAACGGCGGCCGGGCCGAACTTTACGGTCACGGTCACGGGTGGAAATGTTTCTCCGGCAGCGATCACCGTCGACACGACCGCCCACGCCTACACCCTGGTTTCCTCCGCGGCGGCGCAAATCACCGGAACTGCGGTCCTGACGAAAAATGGCAATGGCATCCTGACCCTCAGCGGCCCCGCGACTTATGGAGGCGGCACCGCCATCACTAAAGGGACACTGGCGCTCGGCTCGAACAACGCCGTGCCGCCGACCGGCCCAGTAAACGTGGCGTCCGGCGCCATTCTGGATACGCAGGGCTTTAGCAACGTCTTGGCCGATCTGACTGTGAACGGCGCGGTGAACGGCGCCACTGGCACGCTTACGGTGAATTCGCTCACCCTGGGCAGCGCGGCAACCTTCGCGCCAAATCTGGTCCTTCACGGCCCTCTCACGGCGAACAATCCCAATGCCATGGTTTTGGCCGGAAATATAGATCTCGGCGGAGCGGCGCAAACCTTTGCCGTCACGGCTGGGACCGCTCCCGAGCTCACTTTGAACGGGGTCATCTCAAACGGCGGGCTCACCAAAGCGGGCAATGGTACGCTCGTGTTGGGCAATGCCGCAAATAGCTACACGGGGGGGACGATCGTGAACGGGGGCACACTCCGCGCGCCTCTCGCCGGATCTCTGCCCAGCGGAACCGCGGTGACCATTAATGGCGGGACGCTGGATACGAATGCCAATCCTTTGACGGTCTCTTCCCTGGCCGGTACGGGCGGCACGCTGAGTCTCGGCGGCGCAGCTTTGAACCTGGCCCAGGGCGGCAATTCCAGCTTTGCGGGCTCGATCACTGGCAGCGGCACGGTCGTGACGAAAACGCTTGGAGGCGCGCTCGTACTTTCCGGGAGCAATACGTTTTCTGGAGGACTCAACGTCAATGGCGGCGTGCTGATCGCGGGATCGGCGGGAGCCGTGGGCAGCGGAACGGTCACCGTGAATCCGGGCGGCGATTTCCAAGTGGGCGCGGCCTTGACGGCCCCGATCGTTTTGGCCGGAGGGACGCTCTCCTCGCAAGGGACGACGCAAGTGACGAATAGCACGCTCACGGCATCCTCAAACTCGGTGATCTTGCTGGCCGACGCGACGAATCTCGGGACAGCGGGCGACATGCCGCTGACTGGGACGCTGGCTGGAACGGGAAATCTGAGCGTGACTGCTGGGACGAGTGGTGTCTCCGCGGACGCCGGCCCCGGGTTTCGTCTGCGCGGAGCGGCTGCCAGCACCTACAGCGGGACGATTACCGCCGGGCAGTTCGTGAAGGTTGAAATGCAAACTGCGGTGGCTGGCCCCTTCAGCCCTGCTGGCGCGGGCAATTTCGTGCTCACCGGCGGCTCGTATACCACGGGTTCGACCAATGGTAATTATTCGGAGGTTCTGGTCCGCAATAATTTCGCCGGCGACACCGTGCTCGGGAACAATGTAGCCCTCACGGGAACAGTTGCGGGCGGAACTGCTTGGGGCTTCCTCAATCTCGTTTCCGTGGCCCCCGGGCCCGGCGTGATTGATTTGCTCGGAAGCGTGAATCAGTTCGGAACCCTCACGCTGCGCGACGGACAAGGCCTGGGTGTCTATCGCAATGCGGGGAATGTCAATGCCGCGCAATTTACGGGCGTGACCCTCACGGGAGGAACGTCCTCATTTGCGGCAGATCCCATTGGTTTCACCGCAACGGGTTCGGCCAACCTCATCCTCGGCCCGATCGTTGAGACCGCCCGCACAAATGTAGTCTTTGCCATTGGGCAGAGCAATGCAACTACGCCGGTGGCAGGGACCATTCTCCTAAATAGTGCGAACTCGTACACCGGCTCGACCACGATCGCGACGGGAAGTACGGGCACGCTGGCGCTCGGCGCGCCAGGCGCGCTGCCGGCCGGCACGGCCTTGACCGTCAACGGCGGCACGCTCGATGTGAACTTCAACGGCGCCAGCAACGATCAGATGGTGAGTTCGCTCGCCGGCTCCGGCGGAAGTGTTACGAATAGTGATCCCATCAATACGCGCACTCTTACGGTGAACCAATCATCGGCTGGGGGGGCGACAACTTTCAGTGGCCAGATTGCAGGAAATCTGAACCTTACCAAAGCAGGTTCGGGGACGCTGATTCTCGCGAACGGCGGTTCGTACAGTGGTCAGACGATGGTGACGGGTGGGGTTCTCTCCGTGAATGGCGCGCTTCCGTCGCCGATGGTCACGGTGGCGAGTGGGGCGCTCTATGGGACCGGCGTGTTGTCGGGTAACGTGACGGTCGGCACAGGCTCCGGCCCAAATGCGAGCGCGATCATCGATCCGGCGGATAACGCAAGTACGGGAACACTCACGACCGGGCCGCTTTTCCTGGCAAATAGCGACGCGGCCTACGTCATGGAGCTCAATTCCTCCACCCTGACTTCCGATTTGCTTATGGCCACCGGAAATATAACACTCGGCATTGGCTTGACGCAATTCATTCCGAGGGATTTGGGATCCGCGCTGCTGGCGCCGGGTCAAGTGTTCATCATTGCGCAGAGCACCACGGCGATCAATGGAGAGTTTGCCAACTTCCCGGAGGGGCAGCAATTTGCGTTGAACGGCAACTTCTATTCCATCAGCTACATGGGCGCCGGCGCGACGGAGATCACCTTGACCACCGTTCCGGAACCGGGCGCCCTGAGCGCTTTGGCGACGGGCGCCGGCCTGCTGACGGGACTCGCGCGGTTCCGTCGGCGCAAGGCGGCTAACACGCCCTGAGGTCAGGTTGATACTCGAAGGCGCCACGCGAAATCCAAATGCGCGTAGGCGCCTCCGCCTGCTGAATCAACCGGTTACCCGCTTGTGTTGCTCACCGTCTCGCAATACATCGTCACCCCCATCAAGCGCTCGGCGGCGTTCTTCAGGGTGCCGCTTTCCGGCGTACAGCCGTAAATGCCGAGTTCCGAGAAGTTGAGCGTCATAAGGACGCTATTCTTATCCGGGGCCTGAAAGTCCGTGAAGTTTATTAAGAAACTCTCATCGTGCACCAAGCAATTCCGCTCAAGGCTGGCGAATCCGCGTGCAATGCCGCGAGGTTTTGGAGTGCGCGCGGTTCTGCGCCGCTTTCGGAGAGGGCCAGTTGAGAAAAATCCAAGCCAGCCGAACTCTCACCCACCAAAACATCGCGTTCACGCGGATGGCGGGAAAACCGTGTAATTGCGGTGCGCCGCGACATACGGAACCTGGGCAAAATGCCGAGAGGCCCGTTACGTGTAGTCCCGTCGGCGTCTCCAACTGTTGAGCCAACCAACTACCCACTCGTGTTGCTCACGGTCATGCTCACCGTCTCGCAATACATCGTCACCTTCATCAAGCGCTCGGCGGCGTTCTTCAGGCTGCCACCTTCCAGGGTACAGCCGTAAATACCCAGTCCGAAGAAATTGATCGTCATGTAGACGGATTTCTTATCCGGAGCCAGAAACTCCAGCGTGCCGGTCTTTTCGTTGGTCTCCAGATGGTGGCCGTTGCCTAAGAAATCGTCGGCGAAAGCCACAAAATCGTCGGCGAATTCCTCCGGGCAATAGAAGACCAGGTCGGAGACATTCAGCGGCGACCCATTCAAAACGGCGAGACTGTCTGTAAAATCCCGACTGATGGAGATGGACTCGATTTGTGTGACCTTCGCGCAGGAAGCTTCCAAACCGGAGATCGAGAGACGGAAGTTCGAGACCATCAACGCCTTCGGTTTCGAGCCGGTCACTTTCACGCCCGGGTCGGGAACAGTCTTGCGTATGGATGCCGGCAAGAAAGAAAGGGCAATCGTCGCCGGCGTCTTGTCGCGCGTATCGAGCGGTGGGAAAACCACCTTGGAGATCACCGCGTTAAAAAAAGTCGTGTGCGAGCGCATGTTGCCCTGAGCATCCGCCGACACCATGTCCCCGCTGCGAGGGCCGTAACTTCGGCCCATGGTCGCAATGATCCATTGGTAGACCCCGACGGACAGCCCTATGCCGACCGCAACCGTGACCTCTTCGACGCCGACGGCCGAAATGCTCTTTTTCGAGACGTTGGCGGGGCCGAGATAAGACGTCGTCACCTCGCCGCGGTAATTTCCGCCTATGAGGTCGAAGGTTTCATCGTACGGATTGCCGTCGACAGAGAGAAATTGCCGAAAGGCGGGCGCATACTTTTCCGGCGCCGATGCCGCCTCCGCGACCTCGGTCGCAGGCAGCAGGGCGGTGGCGGTCGCTGTTCCCACGGTCTTGAGAAAATCGCGTCGATCGAGTTCCATAAGTCAGAGGAAATGAAGATATATAATCCGGTTTGACAGAGTGTCGAGAAATGAAACGGCGTGCAGGTTGCGATCGTGGGCTGAGTTGTTCCCTCAGACATTTCGCGAGGGACGTCTCCAATAAGTTGCGAGAGCCGAACGATGATCGGCCGTGAGCCATTTTAGGCGCGCGTGGAATTCGAATAAAGTGAAGTGCTGATTGCTTTATTAGTGGTCGATGCGCTCTAAAAAACGGGAACTCAAAGAAGCCGATTAACCGAGATTCTGAGGAAGCCCATTACGCAATTTAAAGACAGCAAGAAAATCGAATGCAGATTCGATCCAATTGCCGGCCTCGTCGAACGGCTTGTCGCCGTTTGCACCCGGTCGCACGTGCGCATGGTGATGTTTCTGGCGGCGCTGGGGCTGTGTGCGTTCCTTCCGGCATTGACGACGATTCCGCCGATCGATCGCGACGAGCCGCGTTATGCGCAGGCGGCGAAGCAGATGATGGAGAGCAGGGACTACGTCGATATTCGGTTTCAGGACCAGCCGCGCTATGTTCAGCCGGCGGGCATTTACTGGCTGCACGTCGCGGCGGTCCGATTGACGGGGAGAGGAGTGGAGGCGCCGATCTGGGTCCATCGATTGCCTTCAGTGGCCGGCGCGATTCTGGCGATCATCCTGACGTGGTGGGTGGGGTTGACGCTGGGCGGCGAGGTGTCGGGGATTGTCGCCGCGCTGTTCATGGCCGCGAGTGTCCTGCTCGGGTTCGAGGCGCGGAATGGCACGATCGATGCGGTGCTTCTGGCCACCATTCTGAGCGCGATGGGATTCCTGGGCCGGGCGTATTTGCGGTTGCCGTTGAGCCGTGGTCAGGCCGCGCAGTTCTGGGTGACGCTGGCGGTGGGACTGATGCTCAAGGGGCCGATCATTTTGCTGGTGGTAGGGCTTACGGCCGCGACGTTGAGCGTGCTGGATCGCTCCGCCAGGTGGCTGCGGGCGTTGCGGCCGTGGCCGGGGATCGCTCTGCTGCTTCTGCTGGCGCTCCCGTGGTATGTGGCGATCTGCCTCCGGAGCGGCGGCGAGTTTTTCCGGATCGCGTTCGGCCTCAACCTGCTGGGCAAAGTGGTGGTGGGTCGGGAAAGCCACGGTCTGCTGCCGGGAACTTATCTTCTGTATTATTGGTTTACCTTCTGGCCGGCGGCGGCGCTCGTCATCCCGGCCGCGCCCTGGGTTTGGAAGCATCGGCAAGATCGCGCGATCCGGTTTTGTCTTGCCTGGCTGGCGCCGACCTGGGTCGTGTTCGAACTGATCGCGACGAAGCTGCCGCATTATGTCCTGCCGGTTTACCCGGCGATCGCCATCCTCCTGGGACTGGCGCTCGCCGACGGGCAACGCCCAGGCCCTGCGCTGAAATGGCTCATGACCGCAGGTGCTATGATCTATGGGCTGCTCGGCGCCGGCTTGCTGTTTGCATTGGAGCGGAGGGTCTCTGCGCCCGCGGTGCTTCTAGCTCTCGCGGGGGCGACGATCTTTGCCTGGGCGCTGCATACGCCACGCCTCACGCCGCGGTCCTTTGCGGCAGTCCTCGCCGTGGGGGCGCTTCTGCTCCACACGGCGACCTTCGGCTTCGTGCTTCCTGCCCTCCAGACCGTCTGGGTGACGCCACGGCTGGTCGCCGCCATCCAGCGACATGCGGGGTCTCCGCATCCGCAAGTCGCGGCGGTGGGCTTTCACGAACCCAGCCTTGTGTTCCTGACGGGTACGGATACCAAGCTGGTCTTTGCTCGCGAAGCCGCAGAATTCCTGCTCGGCGCCGAGGGCCGTGTGGCCATCGTTGAAAAACGCGACGAACCGGAGTTTCTCGCGCAGTTTGCCGCCCTGGAACGGTCTCCGGTCTTGCGCGAGCGGGTCACAGGCATCTCGATCGGGCGGTTTGGTCGGGTTGATATCGGTGTCTACACGTTCGCCCGTTAAATAACTAACTTTGGAGGTTGGTGACTTTCATGGGCGGAGCCTCGGTTTTCAGCGCTAACGGCGCGGTCCATTTTTGTTACCCTGAAACCGGTGGCGCATATCAAAAGCATCGGATATATCTCATCTCGTGCTCAACGAAAAAGGAAACATCACCAAAGCGCCCGAAACGACGCCCAGGACGTGTTTCTCTGAGCAGGATTCGTCAGGATCGCGCGCTGTAACCCGGCGCACTCTTCTGCCCTGTAGCGCAAGCTGTGCGGCAGCCGATCGATCCCGGTCGCCTCGTTTCATCGCGAAATTCAGTCTGTCTCGACAGTTCGGGAACTGCCGCAGACGACTGGAAGATCCTGCCCTGCGTCTGATCACAGGGAACTCGTTTTGCTTTCCTTCCCGCCGCGGGTCCGCCCGGAGACGTTACCGGCCTTCAACAAGCCGGCCTCCGGGGCTATCCGCGCGTCAGGAGGAGCCATTGCCCAACGATCCCCTTGTCGCGGCTTCTGCGCAAACAGATCGCTTCGAAACAAAGGCGTATGACCAATACGCTCCAAGGGAGATCCGCCGGCGGTGGTTGCGACCAGTCGTGTCCTCGGACTGGCGCATAGCCGTAGAGATCCCTGCAGCGAGATCAAGCCGTGACGACCAAGGCCTCCGCGTGTGCGGCGACCGCCGGGAGTTGCGGCGAGCTATCAAGTTCTGAGGGTAACGTTCTCGAATCGCTCCCAAGCGAATCCCGCGATGCCTATTTGTCGCCAGGGTTGCACACCCCGGCGGCCAATCGCGCCTCGCGCTTCGCCAGGGGCATTTTGGCAAGCTCGCTTTCGCTATCGAAAGCGAGTTCACCAAAATGCCCTGACGGGAAAGAGGCGAGAACGTTGCCCGCGAGAAGTCCGAGCGTTGGACTCGTCGGCCATCGTATTCACTTACGATCGCCCACAGCCAAGCGTCGGGACTTCCCTTCAAGAGAAGCGATCTCGAGACACCGCACGTTCTTAGGCGAGCTTAATTGCTCGCCCGGACCGAACCACCCTCGTTGCGGCGCTCTTCGGCTTCCCTGGCCTGTTGTTGAAATCCTGCATTGCAGGACCAAAGCAACAGAGGCGGGAGAAAGCCGGCGTACACCCACCCAACCAAACACCACCGTCCTTCTGGGACACCCCCTGGTTTATCCAGGGATTCGTTCTTTCTCATCTTAAATTAGCAGCAGGCGATGCAGCGCCGCTTTCGGGCGACGCCTCGTGTCCACGCTCCTCCTACGGTCTCCTGTGAAGGAGCCCGCCGAACCTTGTCGCGCTTCTTTGCGGAATCGCGCCATCAAGGCCACGTCCGACGCGCCCCTACGGCGACCTCCGAGTCACCGACGGGCCCCTCCTGGGAGCGAGGGCGTCCCGCCCGCCCGGCGCGAAAGCGTCTCACGAGACGTCTTCTGTCGCCCTCGGGCCGCGCCAGTTCCCGCTCTGCGGGACCTGGGAATGCGCGTCCAAGTAACGCGGTCGCGACTATATATAAACGCGATTCTGCGCTGCTTTCCAAAAGCGAACTTCGTCAAGCAGCCGCGCGTTTACTTATCCACCGACGCCAATCTGCCATCCCTTCCTCCCGCCGTATTCTCGGGAACCTCCGCCGGCAGACAAAGGAGAATGAGCAACAGATAAACAAAAATCGCCCCACAGGTCAGCCATTCCCAGAAAGCAAAGCTCAGGTACAACGGCACGTCCATCCTGGCCCATTCCGGACCGACCCAGCCGAAGTGATTCGGCACAAGGAACAGATAGCCCTGGCTCAAGCCTGCGCCGAGAATAGGGCTGACGGAAATGAGGGAGAGCGCCGCGAGCGACCAGCCCGGCCATCGACGTTCGCGCAGCAGGAAGGCTGTGAGACAAATCCAGTTGCCCGCGATCCCCAGCAACAGCCCGAAAAAAGTCACAATGCTGACTGTCTCGTGGGCTTTGCGAATGTGCCAAATGTGATGCTGGGTAAGCAGGCGCTCCACGCCGACCGCGACGCACCCCAGAAAGCCGATTCGAATGGCCTGATAACCAAACTCTGCCGCCCGTGGGGCATAAGGCTCAAAGCGCACGCGAATGTAGCCGCAGAGCGGCAGTCCCGTGCTGAAGGCGATCATCAGGCCGACGCAGCTGAACACATAGCCGTGCGGATTCGTGGCTGCGGAACAGAGGCTGGTGAGGGTGCCGTAGCGCCAATCAAAAGCGCTGGGAAAATTATGGATCGAAAGCAAAACTCCGGTGACAAAACTGAGCGTCGCCAGTGGAAACCAGACCCGGAGTGCGAATTCTTTGCTCCATTCCTTGCCGGAAAAAGATCTCATTCGGCAGCGGCGCTCGAGGCAAGGATTCGCCGATGAAAGGCGCTCATCAATTCCTGAGCCTGGATTCGACTCATGGCGCGGGAGTCGAAGTGATAGGTGATCCACAATCGCCCGGCATAGGAGCCCGCCACAAAGGCCGCCTGCATGTGGGGTCGGAGCGGAGACAGCGCATCGACGGATTGAAGGGTGACATCGCCGACGACGAGCCGACCGCCGCCATCTTGCAACGGCGAGTATTCGAAGAGTCTCCCCAAATTGCTGAGCATGCTCGAAACGAGGCATTTGTTCGCCCAAAGGTGCTTCTTCAGCCCGCCGGGAAGGCGCCGGCCCAAAGCAAGCGCGACGCGCAGCAACTGGCTCATGTGCCGTTTTCTATGGCGTTTCATTTCATGACTCACGCCGTGCAGCAATGCGCCGGGGTCATCGAAATTCAAGCCGCTTCGATCCAGAAAAACCATGCTTAGGATATTCGAGGCGGGAACATTGTGGTCGTCCGGCGTGCGAAGGTTGATCGGCACGGCAACGCGGAGCCAGTCCTTCGGGCGCTGCGACTCCTGCGATTTGCGCCATTCTTGGATGGCCAGAAAGAGATCGCAGAGCAGGAGATCGTTAACCGTGACCTTCAGTCTTCGTGCGGCTTGTTGCAGCGCAGAGGTTTCGTTGGAAGTCAGTCGTACTGCCCCGGTGAATGAGGCGTCGCTGGCGGCGGGCGCGCCGTCATGAGGTTCAGCCGGATGCGAGAGCAAAGCGGAGGGCAATCTTTGCATGAACCCGGGGACGGCCCATAGATTCATGAACTGCCGTGCCGCAAATGTCAGTTGTTGGGCGATCGGCAGTGCGAAAGGCCCGCGGCGCAGCCGCTCCCATCGGTCGAAATCGAGCCGAGGAATTTGCTCCACCGGTCCATGAGCCGCGGCATACTCGAGCAGAATTTCGTGGAGGAATTGGAAGATGCCGACCCCGTCGCAAACGGCGTGATGGAAATGGATAAAGAGCGTGCTTTCCAAGTCGTGCTCATCCACCTGAAAGCGAATGCCGGCTCCAACCCGAAGATCGATCGGAGCAACAGGCGGAAAGGCTTCGGCAGCCCGTTGTGCTTGCCAAACGATCAAAGGCCGAGGGTTTTCCACAGGCGTCCAGACCAGCCGGGAGCCGTGGCGCTCGACTTTGGATGTGAAGAGCGGATGGCGCTGAATGACCGTACAAATGGCCGACTCCAGTTTTCCCCGATCAAAACCGCCGGAGAATCCAGCCCGGATAAGACAACAATAGGGGTAGGCGGGCCGATCATCCGTGAAAAACAGCTCCTCGATAGGAGTGAGAGGAAGCGGCCAATTCATCGAACGGTGGTCGGCGTGAAAGCAGAGCGTTGCATCGATCAGGGTGCCAGGAGACGCCGCACACGGTCGGCCACGGGGAGGTAGGGCGAAGTTCGTTCACGGGCGAAATCCGCCTCGGTCATTGCCAGAGTCCAACGGCTCCCATCGGGCCGGGCGCGCCACCTCGGATGGAGCCAGTTGTATTGTTCGGCATATTCGAGAATCCACGGCTCGAAGGCGGCGTTTATCCGGCGGGTGAGCTGAGCGATCGCGGCCTCGGAGTAGGTGGCGGCCTGCACCGGTCGGATGGGCGCCTCGAAGTGAGCGCAAATGTGGGCTGTACCGGTCCGGACGGCGACGGCCGGCACGATAGGCACACCCTGGAGAATGGCCAGCCGAGCCGGACCGGACGGGCAGGTGGCTGGCACTCCCAGAAAATCTGCGACCGTGCCGCCGGAAAGCGTATTCAGGTCGGTCATCAGCCCGACGATCTTGCCCGCCCGCAAGGCGCGGGAAATGGCCTCCACGTCCTTGCTTACGATCCACTCGATGCCGTACGCCGAGCGAATCTCCTGAAAGATGCGGTCGCTGTGCGGATTCAACGCGCGGCGATAGACGCCGACCACCGGCAGCCCGGCGCTCGCTCCGTGATGAAGTGGTGACTCCCAGCTTCCCAGGTGGACGCCGCAAAGGATCACGCCGCGGCCCTCGGCGTGAGTCTCGAGGATGCGTTCAGCCTGATGAAACTCGACCTTCAGATCGGTGTGCCGCAGTCCTTCCAGATAGCTGCTCAGGTGATGCTCAAAAGACAGCATGGCCAGTCGCTGTCGTTCTTCGCTCGCGAGATTTGGGCCAAAGACTAGTTTGAGATTTTGCACAGCCCACTGCCAGTCGTGGCGCAAAACCTTCGTCAGGACTGGTGTGAAAAGGCGAAGTCGCTTCCTGGCTAGCTGGAAATCGCCGGCGCGGAAGCATGCCAGTAGTCCGCGCAAGGCCAGCGCCTCCAAATGAAAGCGCCATTGGAGCGGTTTCGATGCGTTTGTGCTCGACGGCGGCGCTGCTTCAATCGCCTCGGGCATTTCGGTATCGTTGATTGGCGCGGCCGGAGGATCGGGCGGCGCATTTATTAGTTCGGAAGACTTTTCGCTCGCCGCCGGCGCCGACCGGAGCGGGGGCTGAATTGCCGCAGGGACGACCGGTGCGCCGGTGAGGAGTCCAAGCACCTTGCCGGCAAGCTTCGCGACCGAGCCGTCGATACTCCCGGGTGGCAGGGAAATCCCAAACACAGCTTCCAGGCGATTCCCCAGCTCGACGCTCATGAGCGAATCGAAGCCCAGTTGATTCAATGGGCAATGCAAGTCGAGCTGTCCCGCCGATGCTCGCAGCACGTGGGCCACTTCCTCCGCCAGTCGCGCAGTGCAGGCGGCCAATTGCTCCTCGGGCGGGAGGCTGAGAATCGTAGTCCGCGCCGAGCTGTTTTCACCCGTGGCGCTCGAGTCTCCGCCAGCGAAAAGGTCCGCAAAACGCGGTGACTTTGCAAACCCGGTCAGCGCCTCTGCTCCGCGGCGTCCTTGAAACCGAAAGGCCCCGACCTGTGCGACATCAGTCTGCAGCAGGTGGCCGAGGATCGCCATTGCTTCGGCTGCGCTAAAACCCGCCAAGCCGTGATGCTCCAAAGACGCCTCCAGTCCGGCCGTGCGCGCCACGTAGCCCACGTCGGCAAGCATCCCCCAATGGATCGCCAGGGCCGGCAGCCCAAGTTTCCGTCGGTGGTGCGCGAGCGCTTCCAGAAAACAATTTGCCGCGGCGTAACTAGCCTGCCCGGGATTTCCGATCACCGCGCTCACGGACGAAAAAAGGACGAAGTGATCGAGCTCCAGATTTGCGCTTCCGGCATGCAAATTCCAGGCGCCTACGACCTTCGGCGCCGTCACCCGTTGGAACTTTTCGCGGCTTTGTTGGAGCAGGGTGCTATCCTCGATCACCATGGCGGAATGCACGATGCCGCGCAGGGGCGGCAATTCCGCGGCGATCTTCGCAAAAAGGCGTGCGACTTCTGTACCGCTGGCCACATCCACCGCGAGCGCGGTGATCTCGCCACCCACGGCCTGCAGCCTGGCCGCCGCCTGCTGCGCAGCTTCGCTCGATGCGCCGGAGCGTCCGACCAAGACCAGATGCTTGGCGCCGTTCTGGATTATCCATTCCGCCACGGCGAGGCCCAGACCGCTCAGCCCCCCGGTGATCAGGTAGCTGGCGTCGGCCTTGAAATGGATTGATTGGCTCTCCGGCAGCGGCGTCACGGAATCCGACTTCCGTGAGAGCACGATTTTTCCGATGTGCCGAGCCTGCGACATGGTCCGGAAGGCCTCGGACGCCTGGGACATCGGAAAACAGCGCATCAGCAAGGGGCGCAATCGACCGGCGGCGACTTGGTCCATCACCACCCGCAACATGGCCTGAATGTAGTCCGGCGAATCTCGAAGGATCTGCGCGAGATCGATGGCAAAGAAAGTGAGGTTGTTGCGGAAGGGGCGAAGTCCCAGCTTTGTATTTTGGAAAAGGTCCCGCTTGCCGATTTCCAAAAACCGGCCGCGCGGGGCGAGGCAGGAGATGCCTTTGGCGATCGCTTCACCGGAAAGGGAATTGAGGACCACATCCACGCCTCGACCGCCAGTGAGCGCCCTCACTTCGTCGGCAAAGGCGAGCGAACGCGAATCCATCACATGACGAATGCCAAGGGAGTGCAGGAACTCGCGCTTTTCCGGGCTGCCGGCCGTGGCAAATATCTCGGCCCCGAGATGTTGGGCGACCTGGACCGCCGCCAGTCCGACTCCGCCCGCTGCCGCCTGGATGAGCACGCTCTCACCCTGGCGCAGGCGGCCGAGTTCGTTCAGCGCATACCACGCGGTGAGAAAGGCCACCGGGATGGTGGCGGCCTCCTCAAACGAGATGCCGGCCGGTTTGCGAACGACCAGAGCTGACGGAAGGGTGACATGCGAACCAAACGATCCCGCCGCCATGGCGAGCACTTCGTCGCCGACCTGAAAACCACTAACATTTCCACCGAGCGCGACGATATGTCCGGCGCATTCGTCGCCCAGGAGGCTGTCCGCATCATCCTCCGAGGGGTAAATGCCGAGAGCCTTCATGACGTCCCGGAAGTTCAATCCCGCCGCCCGCACTTCAAGTTCCACTTCGTCGGCGGCGGGCGCGCGCCGGGGTTGCGCGCGGAAAGCTAGTTGATCGATGCTCGCCACCGCGCCGAGGCCCACTCGGTAACTCGCTTCGGAAGGTCCGGAGACAACCTGCATGGGAAGTTGTGCGGCGGAAATTTTAGCGAGCCGATGAATGTATCGCGTGCAGCCGCGGAGCGCGGTCTCCTCCTCCTGGTCGTCAATCTGCAACTCGGCGAGCAGTTGGCCAACTTCGTCTTCACCTCCACGAGGTGAAAGATCCACGAGGCGAGCCCGAAGCTTGGGAAATTCATTGAGAAGCACCCGTCCGACTCCCCAGACCTGCGCCTGCGCGACTGCGACGGAATCACTGGGTTCGACCGCCTGCGCGCCCCGGGTCACAAGCCAAAGGCGGGTAGTGGCTGATAGAGCGGAGATCTCCGCCAGCGCCTGAACCAGCGAAGCGACGCTGAGGCAACCGTCCTCCTCTGCGCGTCGGAGCGTCGTCGCATCCAACGCTGCTGAGGCGGCCGCGTTGAGATTCCAAAAGTGAATCACTCCGCCGACCTGCGGCGCGCCGGCAGCGTGGATCTCCGCGAACAGTCGCTGGAAATCTTCCCGCGAATCCGATCGCACTTCATAGTGAGTTGTCGACCGCCGAATATAACTTTCCCCGGCGTATGCAAGAATGACCGTGTCGCCGCGGGAGTTCAGGCGTTCGGCGAGTTCCGCGCCGAGCCCAGCGCGATCGGCCAGCAGCAGCCAGGAGTTCGGGAAGCTTGGATCACGCGTTGCATCGGCCGTTCGCTCGCGGGGATCGGGCATCCACTGAAAGTCGTGACACCAATCGTCTGCCTCATCCTTTGCGCCGCCGGAGCTTACCGCCTGACAACGAAACCCCTCGACCGCGATGAGCCGGCGGCCGTCTTCATCGAGGATATCAAGATCTCCCACGAGCGTCTTGCCACCGTACTGAACGAGGCGGGCGTGGCTCCAAACGCGCGCTCCGGGTCGCGCGAAAAATCGGACTCGTTCCACATGCACCGGGAGAAAGAGGCGGGGCTTGTCGCCGGCTTCCCTCGGCAAAGTGTGCGAGAGCACTTGAAAGCACGCATCCAGCAGCGCGGGATGGATCTGGTATTTTTCGGCCTGAAGTCCCGCAGGCAACACCACCCGGCCGAGCGCTTCGCCCTCACCCCGATAAACGGTTTCAATCCCACGAAAGGAGGGTCCAAAATCGAGCCCTGTCTCGGAAAAGCGCTCCAGGCTGCTGCTGCCGGAAACGGCCTCCGGGCAGCGCGCCCGCAGGGCATCAATCGGGGTCCGCACGTCGGCTTCCGTCGCCGCGGCAATGCGGCCTACGACATGTGTCGTCCACTGGCCCCCGTCGCGAGAACTGCTGATCGCCAGACTCGCTTCGCGCGGGTCGTACGTCCATTGGAGCGAGGTCGCCTGTTCGGATTCCGGCAGGAAGAGGGCAGATTGAAAATCGATATCCTCAATCGTTGTCGGCTTCCCCTGAAAGAGCAGGGCCGCAGCGCCGATGCACATCTCGAGATAGCCTGCAGCCGGGAAGACGATCTGCCCCTGAATACGATGATCTTTGAGGTAAGCCAGCGCCTGTAGGTCGAGTGTGGTTTGCCAGGTCGGTAACGCCGTTTGGAGGGCCCGTTCGAGCAGCGGATGCCCGGAGCCGGCGCGCCGAGCCGCGGTCCATTCCGCAGACTCATTCCAATACCGCTGCAGCTGCCAGGCATAGGATGGGAGCCGCACCGCGTGGGCTGACGGATAGAGCGTTTTCCACGCGATGGGATTGCCCAGCGTGTGAAGCGCGCCGAGCGAGCTAAGCATGTTAAAACCCTCCGGCTCCTTCCTGCGCAGGGATGAAAGAACCGAGCCGGATGTTTCGCGCTGACCCAGGCATTCGACCATGGCGCCAGTTAACACCGGGTGCGGTCCAATCTCGAGAAACACGCGATGGCCGTGGTCGATCAGACCTTCGATTGCGGCTGCGAATCGCACCGGTTTTCGCACGTTGCGCCACCAGTAAGCCGGGCCGAAATCGTCAGCGGCGCAGGCGACGCCGCTGACCGTCGAGAAAGTCGAAACGCTGGCTGGCTGGGTCGCAAAGTTGCCAAGTGAGCGCAAGAGCTCCTCGCGAATCGGATCCATCTGCGCGCTGTGGAAAGCGTAATTTACCGTGAGAAGGCGGTGGAAAACACCGCGCGCCTCCAGCGAAGCCGCCACCTTTTCCAGCGTCGAGCCGGCGCCCGATAGCACCACAGATTTCGGGCTGTTATACGAGGCAATCGAAACATCGCAAGTCTTCACGAGCTGTTCCGCTTCGGCTGGCGTCACCCCGACCGCGAGCATTCTTCCACCTTCGGGAGCGCGGCTCATGCAATGGCCGCGTTGGGCGATCACATGCAATGCATCCCGGAGACTAAGTACCCCCGCCGTGCAGGCCGCTGCGGCTTCTCCTACACTGTGCCCGACGACGGCCGCAGGACGGATGCCCCAACTTTCCCACAGCGCGACCAGCCCCATTTGCAGAGCGAAGATCGCGGGCTGCGCTATAGCCGTGTCCTGCATTCGCGAGGTCGCTTCGTCGCGCTGCAGTTCGTCCAGGAGCGACCAGTCCACCCACCCGCGCAGGAGTTCGTCGCACTCCTGGATCTTCCTCCGAAAGACGGGCTGTTCCGCGAGCAATTCGCGGCCCATCGCCCACCACTGCGGCCCTTGCCCGGAGAAGACGAAAACCGGATCCGCGGCTCCGTCGCGCACGTGCCCTGAGGACAACCCAGCCCTTGTTTCTCCCGCGAGAAAGGCCGATAGCTTCTCTGCCATTTCCAAACCCGTTGAGGCCGCGACGGCGAGCCGATAGGGATGCTGGGTGCGACAAGCGCCCGCTGTGAAACAAACATCCGCCAGTGACTCGGCGCTGGTCGTCAGGAAAGTTCGATATTTCGCGGCCAGGTCGCGAAGCGCGGCGTCGCTCTTGGCCGAGAGTGTCAGCAACTGGCATCCCTTCGCGGGCTCGGTTCCGGCCGTCGGCGCCAGCGGCGCCGCTTCGAGTATCGCGTGCGCATTGGCCCCGCCAAAGCCAAATGAATTCACCCCCGCCAGCGCGCGCTTTTCGCCGCGCGGGAAAGCTTCGAGTTCCCGCGCGACCCGGAGATTTGCCTTCGCGAAATCGAGCAGGGGATTCGGACTTTGAAAATGCAGGCTGGGCGGAATCTGCCCGTGGTAAAGGGCGAGCGCGGTTTTGATGATGCCGGCGATTCCCGCGCCCGCTTCCAGGTGGCCGATATTCGTTTTCACCGAGCCGAGCACGCACGGCGCTTGCGGGCTGCGCATTGCGCCGACCGTCGCCGCGAGCGCGGCAAACTCGATCGGATCACCGGCCGTGGTCCCGGTGCCGTGGGCTTCGACGTAGGCCAGTTCGCCTGGAACGATACCGGCCTGGGAGCACGCCTCGCGAATCAGAGCCTCCTGAGCAGCCGTGCTCGGGAGGGAGAGCCCGCTGGTCCGGCCGTCCTGATTGGTCGCCGTGCCCCGAATCACCGCATAGATCGGGTGGCCCGCGGCCATTGCCACCGAGAGCGGCTCGAGCGCGACAACGCCCACCCCTTCTGCGCGCACAAAGCCGTTGGCGCGCGCGTCGAAGGCCTTGCAACGTCCATCCGGCGATAACATCCCGCTTTGGCTGAAACTCACAAATGGGGTAGGGAGCAGGAGCGCATTCACTCCGCCGACCAGCGCGACCGGACACTCTGCCCGGCGCAGGCTCAGACAAGCCAGATGGATCGCGAGTAGCGAGGACGAGCACGCCGTATCTACGGCAAAGCTGGGGCCGTGCAGATCGAGGCAATAGGAAAGGTGATTTGCCGCGATGCTGGCGACCCCGCCGGTGGCGCTCCAAGGCTTGAGTGCGCGATGGTCGCCGGGACTAAATTGCAGCTGGGCGTAGTCGTTCGTGGAAATCCCGACAAACACCCCGGCCCGTGTGCCGTCGGCGGCCTGGATTCCGCCGTCCTCGAGCGCCTCCCACGCCGCCATGAGCAGCAGCCGGTGCTGCGGATCCATGCTCGCGGCTTCGCGCGGCGAGATGCCGAAAAAGCCGGCGTCGAATTGGTCAATCCCATCGATGAATCCACCCCAGCGCGAAATCGATTTCCCCACTCGGCCCGGCACGGGGTCGTAAAAATCATCGATGCTCCAGCGGTCCGGCGGGATCTCGCTGATGGCGTCGACCCCATTGGCGAGGAGTCGCCAAAAGCTCTCCGGACCATCCACGCCGCCGGGAAATCGGCAGCCAATCCCAATGATGGCAATCGGCTCGTTCGTCATGAGCAGAAGGTCATCGCCATCACTGCTTGCGAAGCTTCGCTTCGGTCGCGAGCTTCTTTTCCTTTTTCTGGACCTCCTCGAAGACCGGCGCGAAGTCGAGTTTCACCTGAGGATTCGCTTCCTGGTCGAAGATCTCGGAGCCACCGGAGAGCATGGTTTCGAGATCGTCCTTTTCAAAGGTGTCCGCCTGGTCGCTGCCCCGGCGCAGATCGCGCAGCGTCCGTTCGGCCAGCTTTTGCCGCTCTTCCGGGTCCATTTTATTGAGCGTCTTGATC
>FTCV01001338.1_pt1 | contig 152772 bp, 96 predicted proteins | sample 1639691 | NCBI WGS metagenome assembly FTCV01 (sample SAMEA3914864, study PRJEB12502) | metagenome | biome: forest; material: soil | place: USA | collected 2012-03-12 | depth 0.3 m
ATTCTGGTCGCTTTAACTGGAGTGACGCGCGGGGTTTTTCCCTTCGGCCCAGGCGGCAACGCTTGGCCACTTGGCGAAATGCCGTGTGCCTCTCCCGGAAAGTGACAAAGAAAACCGGCCCGTGAGAAGTCCGAGCGCGGAGCCCGTCGTCGATCGTAACCATCGATTGCTCGCGGCCCCACGTCGGGACTTTTCTTCAAGAGAAGCGATCTCGAGACGCCGCATGTTTCACCGTTAGATACACACACTTCGCGGCGTTCTTTGGCTCCCCTGGCTGGTTGCCTGGGGCCTGTTGGCAAGTTCGTTTCGGTGAGCTCCATCTCGCCGGAAGCGGGTTTCCCAATAGGCCTTACGCAACAGGGCGGGAGAGAGCTGGCCTCCATACATACATACACACACTCCGCTCCCCACGGGGAGCACCCCTGGTTCATCCAGGTACAGTTCTTTTGTCATCTTAAAACCGAAGGCAACCGGCCGCTTGTGGCCGTTGTGTTCCGCGGCGACGTCCATCGTCAACGCTCGCGCCAGAGGCCGTTCTCCAGTGAGAGTCCGGCTTCCCCCATCTGGTCTGCGTATTCGACGATAACGCCGTCACTCTTCCTGCGCGCCGCGGCGCGATCTGCTCCAGTCTTGTAGAGACCGGGAGCAGTTCGCATCGCAGCGGAGGGAAATGCACGCCCTCGGCTCACCCCCGAAGCAAGCGCTTGCGCTCCAAATCCCTGACGGTCAACCGCTGCTCCGTGGTCGCCGGCCTCCCCCGCTGGTTTTCCCGATCTCCGCCGTAGGCGTTTGCCTACGACCGCCGCCCGTGAAGCCCCACTTGTGCCGAGCGGGGAACCGCGCCATTTTCCTCCTGTAAATGCAGATCGCTCCTGCTACTTTTACCTCCGTGAAGCCCTCCCTCAATAAGAGCCGGCCATCCAGGCGCGCCGCAGGCCTTCCCCAGAGAGCCGTGGAACATGCGCTCCAGCATCCTTTGCTCCGGGCGCTCGTCCCCACTGGGGTGGGGTATTTTCCTGAAGCGGCCGGCGACCGGTTCGAATGCCCCGGGGGCGTCGACCAGGCCATTCTCATTTACTGCTCCAAAGGCCGCGGGTGGTGCGAGATCGAGGGTGAGCGGCACGAGGTCAACCAGGGCGATCTGCTGGTGATTCCTCCTTTCACCGAGCATTCCTGCGGGGCGGACCCGGAGGATCCCTGGGTGATCCCGTGGGTGAGTGTCGCCGGGGACAACGTCAAACCTCTGCTCGCGCAACTCGGCGAGGCCGCGAAGACGCCAGTCATTCATCTGGGCCACGATCCGAAAGTCCTCTCGCTCTTCGACGAAGTCTTCACGACGTTCGAGCAGGCGCGGACCTTTACGACGACGAATTTGTTCCACACTTCGCAGACGGCCGGGCATCTCCTCGCGCGCATCATCTGGCGGCAGCGCCAGGATTCGGCGAACCGGCCCAACGTCAAGGAGCGGATCGCCCAGGCCATCGGGTTTCTCGAAGAGAATCTGGGGGCGCCCCTCCAACTGGAGCGCGTGGCCGCCGTGGCCGGTATCTCGCCCTCACATTTCTGTGTCATATTCCAGCAGGAGACCGGTCACTCCCCCATGGAATACCTCATCCAGATGCGCCTGAAGCGTGCGTGTGAGCTGCTCGAGACGACCGACACCGCGGTGAAAGACATCGCCCGGGAAGTCGGCTATCAGGACCCGGCCTATTTCGGACGCGCTTTCCGGTGCCAATATGGCGCCTCTCCCGGTGAATACCGGGAAGCGCATAGCCGAGCGTGAAGACAGAATCTTACCCCATCTTGGCCGGCTCGGCGGGGCCTGCTTCCTATGATCCGTTCGGCGTGACGACCGTGATCCTGAACCGTTCCCGGTTCATGGATCGCGTCACGGAGAGCTGCCCGCAGTGCGGGGCGCCGGCCGACGTCTCGAATCTTTTGCCGCTGTCGGAGATATTTTGCGGCCAATGCCAGGGCGTCTTTGTCGCGCGCCGACTTTTCGGGCGCTTTCAGGTCGAGGAGTTGCTCGGTCGTGGTGGCATGGGCGCGGTTTACAAAGCTCTGGATGTGGTCCTCGGTCGGCGGGTGGCGCTAAAGATCCTGCGGGAGGATCTCGGCAATGATGAGGAATTCGTCTCCCGGTTGGCCGAAGAAGCCGAAATCACGGCGTCGGTGAATCATCCGAATGTAATCCGCGTCTTCGGCCAGGGCGCCTGCCACGGGATGTATTACATCATTCTCGAGCTGGTCCAGGGCGGCTCGCTGGCGGATCTCATTGCGGCGCAGGGCCCAATCCCGGAGGAAACGGTGCTCAATCTGGGGATTCAAATTGCCTCCGCTCTGGGCGCCGCCGCCGGCAAGGGCCTGCTCCATCGCGACGTCAAGCCCGGCAACATCCTCCTGGGTCAAGGAGATGTGGTGAAGCTCGTCGACTTCGGCCTTTCGTCGTTCCAGGGCGAAATTCCTCCTCGCCTCAACGAAGTGTGGGGCAGCGCTCACTATGTCGCCCCGGAAAAACTCGATGGATTGGAAGATATCCGGAGCGACATCTACTCCCTGGGCGCCACCTTGTTTCATGCGCTGGCTGGCCGGCCTGTCTTCACCGGCGCCAACAGCGATGATATCGCGCAGAAACATCTCGAAAATCGCGCGCCGAACTTACAAACGTTTGCGCCGACGGTTTCAAAATCCATTGCCTACTGCATCAAGCGGATGTTGGAGCGAGACCCGGTGGATCGCTATCAGACCTACGATGAACTCATCGAGCATCTTAAGTTCGCCCGCGACTATGTTTCCCCGCTCCAGACCCATGGAGTGGAGGGAAACAACGGGTGGCTGAGTGCGCCAAACGCCGGGTTGGCCGTCAAACACGGGCTGACCTTTGCGCCGAAGCGGTCCGTCCTCTATGCCGTCGCGGCGGCGCTCGCCGTTGGCGCAATCATTGCCGGCGGGACGTTTGCGCTTCCGCAAAAGCCGGAAAAAATTGTGATCGCGCCCCCGGTCGAAGCGACCCCTTCGCCCGTGATGATGCCCCTCGCTACGCCTCCGCTCGCTCCGGCGGTCTACGAAGCGGAAAATGGGCTGCTCTTCGGCGGAGCCAAGTTCAATAATGATCACTTCAATTATTCGGGTGCCGGGTATATAGAAGGCTTTGAGGAAACCGGCGCCGCGGCAACTTTCATGGTCTACATTCCCGTGGAGGGATTTTATAAAGTGCGGCTGCGCTATGCCAACTCGCACAACTCCCGGAATGCTAAGGAGACGGCGACGATCAGCATCTATGTAAACGGCGAGAAAGTCCGGCAGACGAATCTGCCTTACATGGAGACCTGGGACGAGTGGGGCGATGTGTCTGAAATCCTCCCGTTCATCAGCGGCTGGAATACCATTGCATATCAACGCGACGCTGCGGATTCCGGCCGCGTCAACCTGGACTTCATTGAGGTGAGCGGGGCCAAGCGGTAGTGACTAGTTAAGGCCGATCCCAGGATCAGTTCGAGACTGGGAGGCGGAGATTTTTGGTGCGGGAGCTTGCTCCCGCGCTGGAGTTTGGCCAATTCTCGTGCGCGAGCGGCGCCCCTCCTGGGAGCGCGGGCGTCTCGCCCGCACGGTGCGGAAGCATCCGAAAAGACGCGGGTTGCTTTTCGAGCGCACTGCGTTAAGCAGCAGCTCGTCCGCGCATGGCTTTGCCATCGCGCCTACGGGAGCAAGCACCTACACTCCAAGCTGTCAGACATTTCGAGCGTCGAGAACTTCTCTGTTCTCGGGGGCGGAGACAGCCGGGGAGGACCGTGGGGCCGACCTCGATGCGCTGGGGCAGCATTTCTTGCGCGAGGGTCTCGCTCATCGCAGCCCCACGCCTTCCCCGCCTGCCGTCCATCGATTCGAAAGATTCTTCCATCGATTCGAAAGAGCTTCCTGTTTCGGAACTCCGTGTCCCGCACAATACTACAGGACGTTACCCAATTGGCGCGCTCACCCCAGAACCCGACCAAGCCTACGCAGCTTCCGCTTCGGATTCTGGCAAATGCATCGCCCCCTCAAATCCCTCTCAACATCGTGCAAAATATTGTCAAACAAGCGCTGCCGCAACCGGACTCGGTGCACTCGGCTTCCCGCTTCCTTGCCGTTGGCGGCGTTTGAGCCGGAAGAATGGCCTCTCAAAAGCAATACAAATCGTAAAGCAAAACCCTCCTAAATAATCGACCTAACGCCTCCTCCAGAACCCGAAAATCTGCCGTCATGAAAAACCTTTCCACCTACTTTCTGCTGCTTGGCGCCTCGGTGCTGCCATTGTCTCTATGCAGAGCGCAAACAACTGTCTTTCGAGATTTTACTCCCAGCGACACTTCCGGCAACAACATCATCGGCTCTAACCCCATCGTGGGTGGGACGTGGTCGGGAGATGCCGGCGGCGCCGCGCTCAAGTACGGCAGCAATGGCGGCAATACCGAAGCGACGCCTTACTCGATGTATACGGATGGCGCCGGCCGCAGCATCTTTGGGCAATTTGCCTCTGCGCTGGGCGCGGGACAGAAGCTCACGGTTACCTTCAATCTTCTGGGCTTCGGCGGCAACTGGCCGAATACCGGCGGCTATGCCGGGGTGAGCTTGTATGTCGGCAACAATGAAGACGAGTTCATCGGCGAACCGAACAACAACAATTCGATCGGCCTCGATGCGTTGGCGACGGGCCATCAGAGCAGCGGCAATACCACCGTGGGCGTTCTGGCCAGTTTTAGCTACGTGTACGACACGGGCGCGTGGACATTCATCACCACGGGTGGGGTTAGTATGTCTGGGACCGGAACGGCCAATCTGGCGTTTGACAAGCTTCAGATTCACAACGGCAATGGCGCCGACATCGATCTGAACAACCTCAGCGTGGTTATCAGTCCCGCCACGAAAAACCAGACGGTTTTCCTGGATAGCTTCAGCGAAGCTTCTGGCACGGTGCTAGTGGGGCAGCCCGCGAACATTGGCGGAACCTGGTCGCAAAACGGCACGAGCGCGAATGGCCTCACGGTCGGACCGGCAAACTCGCTCAACACCCGTGGAGCCGGCCGACAGGTCTTCAATGGCTTCACCTCGGCTCTGGGAGCGGGGCAAATGCTCACGCTGACCTATGATACCGTGGACGACGGCAATACCGCGGCGCTCAACGGCGGGTGGGCCGGCGTCAGCCTGTATAGCGGGTATGTCAGCGGAAATACGGTTGGGAACGAGCAGATCTTTGTGGGTAATCCCAGCGCCTCCGCCTGGGGCACGGATGGCGGAGTTACCGGCCGTAATTTTGGCGGAGACAATACTTTGGTCAACCACTTGACTCTCACCTACGTGTACGACACTGGCGCCTGGACCTTTTCCTCGAACAATTTCTCCACGGCCGGCACTGGTGTTCCAAACATTGCGCTGAACGGCTTGCGCGTCGGCAATGGCAACAACGCGGATATCGATCTCGATAACATCACCGTGAATATCAGCGCCGTTCCGGTAGTTATTCGTGGGTCGCAGCCTTCCGTGGGCACGATCTATTCGTTTCCAAGCGCTCCGAATGTGACCGGCGACGGTCCGACCGCGCTGATTCAAGGCACGGATGGGAACTTCTACGGAACGACCCAATATGACGGCAGCCTCGGTTCGGGTACGGTTTACAAGATCACGCCGGGCGGAACAGAAACGACTCTGTACAGCTTCGGGGGGGCTCCCTTCGATGGATTGACGCCCGTGGCTGGCCTCCTTCAGGGAGCCAATGGGGGTGACGGCAGCCTCGTCTTCTATGGAACAACGGAGTTCGGCGGAACCGCCGGTTCCGGCACGGTGTTTGCAATCTCCATCAGCCCGAGCGGGAATATCACCGAGAGTGTGCTTCACAGCTTTGGCGTGACGGCGGGCGACGGGGTGAATCCCGCGAGCGCGCTCATCGTCGGCGCGGATGGCAATCTTTATGGCACGACGCTGCAAGGCGGCGCAAATAACAAGGGCGCGGTTTTCCAGATCTCGAGCGGCGGGACGGAATCGGTCTTCTATAGCTTCGGCGCGAATCCGAACGACGGCGTGACCCCTTACTCCAGCCTGCTCCTGGCTTCGGACGGAAACTTCTACGGAACGACACAGTTTGGCGGCTCCAATGCGAATGGAACGGTCTACCAACTCTCGGCCGCAGGCGTTGAGACGGCGGTGTACAGTTTCGGAGGAGCGACACACGATGGAGTGAATCCCCGCAGCGGCCTCGTCGCGGTGACCAACGGCGGCAACGTGACCTTCTACGGCACGACGCAGTATGGCGGCGCCGCCAGCCAGGGAACCGTCTTCAGCGTCACGTCGCCGGGGCCGGGCGAGTTGGCAGAGAGTGTCATCTACAGCTTCGGCGCAGCGGCGCCCGATGGGTCTTACCCCGCGGCGGGCCTCGTGTTGGCCGCTGACGGAAATTTGTATGGAACGACGCAAAACGGCGGGAGCTATGGCGGCGGAACGGTCTTCGGAATAACAACCACGGGAACCGAGACCCTGCCTTTCAGCTTTGGCGCAAATACAAATGACGCGGCTTATTCCGTGGCTTCTCTGACCATCGGAAACGACGGCAACCTTTACGGCGCTTCCACCGCCGGCGGACTGAACTCGGATGGCGCCATCTTCAAAGTATGGCTCACGCCTCCCACTGCGCTGCCGCCTGTGGCAAACGACTTTGTGGTGGTGCTGACCGGTGGCGCTGCGCAGCCGATCAACGTCGTTATGCGGGGAGGCGATTCGGATCCGAATAGTCCGGCCCTGCCGCTCACCGTGACCTCGGTCTCTCCTGCGACCCTGGGCTCGGTGAAGATCACGGGCGACAACACCGTGCTCTATACGCCGTACAAGAACTTCCTGAAATTCTCCGGGACTGACACCTTCACTTACACCATCGGAAATGGTTCGGCTACGGCGACCGCCTCGGTCACCATCGCCAACCCGTTCTATTTGCAGAAGGGCAATTTTGCCGGTTTGGTCGCGGCTCCGGATGGCTCGCAAGCCTATCTGACATTGACACTGGCGGGCGGCGGAGCGTTTACCGGCAAGCTGCGTTCCGATCTGGGCCTGTTTACTTTGAAAGGTCAGTTCGATGCAAATGGCCAGTACACGGCGACGGTGGGTCACCAGACCTTCACGCTCTCGGTAAATATCAACGACATCGGCGGCAATAGCGGCTCCGGTGATGGCAGCTTCACCATCGCCGGCGCCTGGGCTGGCAACGACCTGAGTGTGGGTCACGCGCTATATAACGCCGTGAGCAACCCGGCGCCTCAGGCCGGCACCTACACCGTGCTGCTTCCGGCGGCCGCGCCAGCCAGTGCATCTGTCCCGTACGGCACCGGCTATGCGACGCTGACCGTGGCCGAAACGGGCGCCGTGACGCTCGCCGGCAGTCTCGGCGACGGCACGAAGATTAGCGATGGCGTCGTCATCACCGGAGGCAACAGTGGCCTGGGCAACCAATTCGGTGTGATGATCGTGCTGCCGTACAAGGCATTGAGCAGTTCCAGTCAGCCGGGTGCGCTGAGCGGTGTCATGACCTTCGAAGAAGTGTCAGGCGTAAGCGATTGTGATGGTGTTCTCGAATGGTCCAAACCGCAGACGAAGCCCGGATTATATTCCGACGGCTTTGACACCACGGTATCCGCGATCGGCTCGCAGTACACGGCGCCGCCAGTCGGAACTCTGGCCATGGTCCTGCCGGCCACCTCGCCAAATGCCGCCGTGGGTCTGGCCGAGCCGGACTTCACCAGCACTCTCGCCGGGGTGGTCAATGTTACGGTTGGCAAGGGGAATAACGACACGGTGACCCTCGTGAGTGGAACGGCCACGGGCCTGACCATGACCATCACCGCCAAATCGGGCGTATTCGGCGGCACGTTCCTCAATCCGAAGTCGGGCAAAACCGCCAAGGTCCAGGGCGTGGTGTATCCCAAGCAGAACATTGCCGGCGGGTACTTCCTCAGCCCTGCACAGAGCGGCGCCGTAACGATGATCCCGTACGCTGCCCCAGTGGCGGCGACGATCGTCAACCAACCCACACGTTGAAAATGAAATCACGTAAATGTGACCTCCACGGAGCGCGCCGCAACGGTGGCGCGGTATCCGCCCTTATCCTCTCCGCCTTCACGCTCTCCCACGCGTCGGCCGTCCAGTGGACGACCAATCACTTCGACAACGGGCGCGACGGAGCGAACCTGAACGAAACGGTGCTGAACCCCAGCGCCGGCAACGTGAATAACACCACGTTCTTCGGCAAGGTATTTGATCGCGACGTCGACGGTGAAGTGTACGCCGAGCCGCTCGTCATGGACAATGTCGTCCTGAAGAATGGCGCCGGAACCGCGCACCAGGCCGTGTACGTCTGCACAACGAAGAACAATGTCTATTGTTTCGACGCCGAGGATCCCTCGCAGTCGGCGCCCCTCTGGAGCGTCAATCTGGGTCCGGCGATTCTCGCCTCCAGGGTTCAGTGCTGCTGCCCGGACATGTCGCTCTGGTGCGGCATCACCGGCACGCCGGTCATCGATCCGGTCAGCCAGACGATGTACGTTGTCGCCGCGACCTATAACAATGCGAACGGCGCCTTCGCTCAAGCCCTGCACGCCCTGGATATCACGACGGGCGCCGAGAAATTCGGCGGCCCAAAGACGATCTCCGCGACGCACGGAGCCGTGAGTTTCAGCCCGAATCTCAACCATCAGCGCGCCAGCTTGCTCCTGCAGAATGGCAACGTCTATATCGGCTGGGCTTCGCATAACGACTGCGGCGCCTATCACGGCTGGATCATGGCTTACAATGCCAAGACTCTAGCGCAGACGGCCGCCTACTGCGATACCGCGACGGGGACCCAGGGCGGCATCTGGATGGGCGGCAACGGCTTCGTAGGCGACGGGACCTATGTCTACATCACCACCGGCAACGGCACCTTCGATCTGAACGTCGGCGGCGTGAACTCCGGTGAATCGTTCCTGAAGTTCAACAGCAAACTTGTCGTGCAGGATTACTTCACCCCGCACAACCAGGCGGCTTTGAACAATGCGGACCTCGATCTGGGCGCCGGCGGCATCATGCTCATTCCCGGCACGCACATGCTGCTGGGCGGAGGCAAGGGCGGCTACTGGTATGTGGTAAATACCGGCGGCATGGGCGGCTACAACGCGACCGTGGATGCCTGTGTGCAGAGCTTCCTCGTGACCAGTCCGAACCAGGCGCTCAATCACCTCCATGGCGGGCCGGCGTTTTTTAATAACGGTACGACCCGCCAGTGTTATACCTGGGGTGAGAGCGATTACCTCAAGGCTTACGCCTGGAACGGCTCGCGCCTGCCTGCAATTCCGACCAAACAGTCGACCTTCACCGGTCCGCTGAATAGCATGCCCGGGGGCACCCTGACCGTCTCGGCAAATGGGACGGCCAATGGCGTTCTTTGGGGCGATGCCGTCTATTCCGGCAACGCGAACCAAGGCTCTCAGCCCGGCATCCTCTACGCCTTCGATCCGTCGAATGTCGGCAATCTCCTCTGGAGCAGCCGACTGGCGCAGTATCGCGATGACTTCGGTCTTTTCGCGAAAAACCCGGGGCCGGTCGTGGCCAATGGTCATGTCTATCAGGCTACCTTCGGCCAGCACATCTCGGCCTACGGCCTCTGGCCCACGCCGGCTGGCGCGATTTACGAGGCGGAAAATGCCACGCTTTCGGGCGGCGCAAATCCGATCAATAACCACAATAACTACTCCGGAACCGGCTTTGTCCAAGGGTATAACAATCAAGGGGCAACGACGACCTTCCACGTCACGGCGCCGACGAACGGGACCTACGCGGTGCGTTTGCACTTTGCCAATTCGACGGGCGCCGCCCAGAACGTGAGTGTCTTCGTCAACGGCGCCTCGGTTGGAAAAGTGACGGCGCCCAATCTGCCTAGCTGGGACAACTGGAGCGATGTGACGAGCATGGTGACGCTTAACACCGGCCCCAACACCATTGCCTATGTGCACGGCGCGGATGACAACGGCGACATCAACCTCGACTACATCGAGGTGGCTAACTACTACGAAGCTGAGAAAGGCGTCCTTTCGGGCGGCGCTGGTTTCGCCAATGACCACATCAACTACTCCGGCACAGGCTTTGTCGCCGGAATGGATAATCTGAACGCGGCGGTCGCCTTTACCGTAAATGCCCCGGCCGCAGGGCCGTATAACGTCCGTCTGCACTACGCCAACTCGGCCGGTAGCAACGGTCAAATGACTCAGACCATGAGCGTGCTCGTCAACGATTCCTTTGTCCGGCAGCTCAACCTGCCCGACTTCGGCACGTGGGACTACTGGGGCGACGTCACGACCGTGTTGAACCTCGAGGCTGGTCCGAACAAGGTTGCCTACCAGCATCGTTCTACGGATACCGGTGTGGCCAACCTCGACTACATCGCGGTGGAGAGCGCTCCGCTGCACTTCGAAGCCGAGAACCTGACCGTCGGCGCCATCGGCGCGGGCGATAAGGTGGTCCGCATCAGCGCCACCCAGATGATGGGCGGCATCGGCAGCGAGCTGCAAGCTCACGCCGCCGGCGGCTCCGTCACCTATGAAGTCAACGTGCCCGAAGCCCGGCCCTACGACATCAAGATCCGGGTCAAGAAGTCGAACACCGGAGGCATCGTTCAACTCGCGACCGCAACGTCCTTGGCTGGAACTTACACGAATCAAGGCAACGCGGTCGATCTGTACAGCGCAACGGCGCAGTATACGACAATTGATCTCGGGCGAATCACGTTCTCCGCGGCGAGCCCGACGACCGCCTTCCGCTTCACGGTCACCGGGAAAGACTCGGCGGCTCGTGGATACGATTCCGCGCTGGATTACTTGCTGCTTATTCCAAACTGAATCGGACTGGGAAAATTGGGCGCCGACCAAGAGGGGAGCTTGGGTTAGCGCTCGATTCAATCTCAGTCGCCAAGAACTGACCCAGGGCAACCTGGGTCAGTTTCTTTTTTCCGGCAACAAGCGAATCTTCCCAGGCTCCGTCGCCGCGCCGCTCTCGGCGCTCGCGACGGCGGCGAAGGCCAGGGCGAGACTAGCCAGATTGTTGCGCGCGCTGTGCTCGGGCGCCCGCTCTTCTTCGATGGCGCAGAGGAGTTCCGCCATGGCGCCGTGGAAGCCGGCGCCAAACCAATTCCCCTCCAGCGCCGGTGACGAAAAGCCCGCCGCGGTATGCAGGGTGACGGTCTGCTCGAGCAGGTTTGGTCCGGCGCTGGTGAACGTTCCCTTGCTGCCGACCACCGTGGTCAGGTCACTGGGGCCGTAGGTGCAGTCGGCATTGAAACTTAAGGTCGCGAGGCCGTGATCAAACTCGAGCGCGACATGCGCCAGAAATGGCGGACGGGCGAGTTGCGAAAGGCTGCGGGCGGCCGCCGCGTAAACCCGCCGGGCCGGACGGCCGCGAAAGACTTCGGCCGCCATGTCGAACCAGTGAATCGCAAAGTCGTGGAGGACAAGATGCTTCATCTCTTCGAAACGCGTGCCGACTGTCCAATGGTGGTTCCAACAAACCGTGAAGTTCGCGCTCCCGATCTCGCCCAGTATTCCGGCCCGCGTGGCTTGCCGCAGGTAACTGAAATGCGGAGCCCAGCGTCCATTTTGGTTCACTGCCAGCTTCACCGCCTGGCGATCCGCGAGTTCAGCCAGCCGCTGGCCCGTGTCCAGATCGGTGACGAAGGGCTTTTGACTGAGCACATGTTTTCGCGCCAACAGTGCGGCTTCGATGATCGGGCCGCGCTCCGCGGGATGCGTGGTGACATCGGTCACCTCCACCGCCGGATCTGCGATCAGCGCGCCATAATCGGTGTAGAGCGTCGCCTTTGGGAAAAACTCCTCCCGGCGTTGCGCTGCCTTTTCCGGATTGCGATCGCAGAGCGCCACGACGCGATAGCCCGCCTGCCGGTACGCGCGCAAATGATACTCGGAAATGCCGCCGCAGCCGATGAGGCCGATGCCGGGCGCGTAGCGCGTTGGCTCTCGCGGTCTCCAGGGCAAATCGGGCGCGGGGATCGCGCCGGAGGCGATGCGGGCGCCGATGCCATAGCCGGAGTCATCCGTCGTACTCATGGGGCCGAAGGGTTTTTAACGAAGGAGTAGGCGGAGGCTGGCGTTGTGATGAATATGCGGTGCAACATTTCCGGGGTCACGCCTTCGCGCTCGAGGCGCGGCTGGAAGGCTTCCAGCAGGTAGCCCATGCCCGGCCCGCCGCCGTAGCTCTTCCAATAACTGCGCCGCGCCGCATCCATCCCGAGCATGATTTGGTCGGGAAACTCGGGCTGCAGCTGCAGGAGCAGCTCCAGCGTGATGTTAGGCTCTCCGGATTTCCAGCGAAAGGCGCTGTCGTATTCCACGCGGACTCCAGTGGACAAAACTTCGCGATGGTAGGTGGGATCATTGCGCCGATCGAGATGCGAAAGGACAATGTGATCCAGGTGAACTCCGGCTTGTTGGAAAAGGGCGACCTGTTCCAGTGCGGCGGTTCCTTGCTCCGTGTGCGTGAGAATCGGGCAGCCCGTGGCGAGGTGCGCTTGGGCCGCGGCATGGAAGATCTTCTCCTCGCGCGCCGTCAGCGCATCCTTGCCGCTGGCCACTTTGATCACGCCGGCGCGATGGGAAGTGCGGCGCAGCAGCGGTCCGCCATAATCACCGGCGTCGATGCCTTCCTGAATGTCGGCAATGAAAAGCCCGGCCATTTCCTCGACGGAATAGGTCCCGCTCCAGTGTCCGGGCGGATAGTATTTTTCCAGATGCACGCCGGTGGGCGCCACGATATGGATGCCGCTTTGTTGCGACACCGCCGCCAGTTTGAGAATGTTGCGCCCGCTGTCGCAGGGCATGGAATCGATCACGGCGCGGCCGCCGAGCGCATACAATTCGCGCAATTCCGCGGCTGCGGCATCCACCGAGTCGAGCAGAAAGCTCGGATCTTCATGGGTCGGGAAACTCCGGTCGATGATGATGTGCTCGTGTGCATAACAAACGCCGAGCTGCGCCGCAAAAATGTCGCCGAGGACGGTGCGAATGAAACTCATGAGGTTTGAGCGACGGGTTTGGAAGACTAGTTATGAACGTTTACGATTCGCCTGCCAGCCGTCTGGCTGGATATTGGCTGGGCGACTCGGAGATTCCAGCACCGCGCCGGCTTGGCGCAGCCTGGCCTGCAACAGTTCGATCGGAACTTCGCCGGCGCCACAATTCCGCTCCAGCGAAAGCGCGGCGGCGAGGCCGGCGGCGTGGCCCATGGCCATGGTCTGCGCCATGGATCGGCAGGAGGCGTGGGCATCGTGGGTCGCGCTGAAGCAGCGGCCGGCGACCCAGACTTCCTCCCGGCCGCGCGGCACGAGCGTGCGGTAGGGCACGTCATAGGCCTCGCCGCCAGGCACATAGGCCCACTCCGTCTCGTTGCGCCCGCCGGTCGCCGCGCGATGATCTTCGATGGGCGCGCCGCAGAGCAGCACGCGGTCTGTAAAGCGCGCCACGCCGAGACAGTCCTCCCGCGTGAGCCGATACTCGCCATGAACGCGGCGGGTCTCGCGTACGCCGATCTGGTGGGAGAGGCCGATGATGTGGGAATCCGCAAAGCCTGGGACCCGTTCCCGGAGAAATGCTTCATAGGTATAGGCTTGGCGCCGGCCTTCCATTTCCGCGGCCGTGAGCTGCTCGAAATCCGTGGCATCCACATCCGCGACGCGCACCGCCACTGTGGAAATGCATTGCGCGGCATTCATGCGATGCAGGCTCCCGCTCTTGCGCGGCAGCGCATAGGCTCCTTCATCGACGGCGCGCGCCATTACCGCGGCGAGCATCTTCTTGTCGCCGGCGCGTTCGTAAGTCGCGAGGTCGACATTGCTCATGCGAAAGGTGGTGGTAAGGGTCTGCGCCGGCTCGAGGTCGCCGGCTCTTTCATAGGGAATCCCCGCGAGATGACAAAGGTCCGCATCGCCCGATGCATCGACGAACCGCTTGGCCGCGATGCGGAAAAAGCCGCGCTTTGTCCAGATCACAGCCGAGCGGATCCGGCCATCCGCTGCCGTCTCGGCGTCCACCAGCTGTGTATGGAGGAACACACGCGCCCCGCTGCCGATCAGCAGTTCGTCCCAGGTGAGCTTCAGTCGTTCGGGGTTGTAGTTGACGCCCGTTCCGGCTCCATAGGTATTGGGCCGCAGAAAGATGGCTCCCGCAGCATCGAGTGTGTCCACCACGCGATCTGGGATGCCGCCGACAACCTTCTTCGGCGATTCGCCGGGCGTGAAGAAGCCGTAGAAGGTATCGAGCATCTGGGTCGAAGTGCCGCCCAGAAAGCCGTATCGTTCGACTAGCAAAACCCGCTCTGCTCCACCCTCGCGCGCGGCGAGCGCGGCGCAACATCCGGCCGAGCCGCCGCCGACCACTAATACATCGACCTCGGCAATGACGGGAATTTTCGAGTGGTCGAGGAACTGCTGCATAGCGCGGGAGGATTAGAAAACTAGGCGCCGAGGTTTTGGTAAAGTCGGGCCATGCGGCGGCCGTGTTCATCGTATGCGGCTTCAAAAAGCTCCACGGCGCGTTCGGCGCCCACGACGTTGGCCGCGCTGAGCACCCGTGGCGGCTGGCCTGCGGCTACGAGTCGGGCGGCGATTTCGGCCTTGAGGGCATTCACGATCAGGCAGCCGCCCACGGTCGAGCCCGGCGCCACGGGGGTATCCAAGCCTTCGAGAGTTATCATGGCGTCGCCCTTCGGCGCGCCGGTGTCGAGGACCAGATCGGCAAAGTCCTGCAATTTGCGCCCGTCGCTCCTCCGGCTGACGCTGGCCTCGGCGTGTTGCCGGCTCACGATGGCCACCACGCGGACTCCCCGCTTTTGAAAGCCTTCGGCCATTTCGATGGGAACGAGGTTGCAGCCGCTGGAAGAGATGACGAGCGCCGAATCCTGCGGAGAGAGGTCGAAGTTGCGAAGGATGCGTTCGGCGAGTCCGCTCACATTTTCGAGAAACATGGCCTGGCGCTGGCCGTTGGCGCCCACCACGAGGTTATGAAAGCTGAGTGATAACTCGACGATTGGATTGAAGCCGGGAAACGAGCCATAGCGCGGCCACATCTCCTCGACCAGGATGCGGCTGTGCCCGGAGCCGAAGAGATGCACCATGCGGCTGGCCAGAATGCTCGCGGCAAACCAATCAGCGGCTTGTTGGATGGCAGCGAGCTGCGTTTCGACCGTGTCGAGGAGCGCGCGGCTGCGTTGCAGGTAGGCGAGAGCGGGTTGGGCTGTCATTTAATAGATTGAATCGCATTCCAGGCTGCGCCACAGGCTCCGGCAAAGTCTCCAAGCGTCGCGCGCCGGAGTTGCACGCGCCGGCCGGCAGGGCGCCATTCCACTTCGTCCAGCGTGGCGGCCAGTGGCTGGAGCAAGGCATCGCCGGCTTCCGCGATGCCGCCGCCCAGGATGATGGCTTCCGGATCGAGAATGTTAACGAGCGAAGCAATTCCACAAGCTAGCGTGCGAATCGATTCGTGCCAAATGTTTGCCGCCGTCTCATCGCCGGCTTCTGCAGCGGCGATCAGTGCGCGGGTATCGGAAAAGCCGCCGCCGCTGCGCGACGTCAGAGTAGCATTTCCGACGGCGTCCTCCAGGCTGCCTGGCAGGCCCACAATATCGGGCGGTCCGTGAGGATTGAGACAAATGTGCCCGAGATGGCCTGCGCGCCCGAATGCTCCGCGTAACAAACGTCCGCCGGAAATAATCGCCCCGCCGACGCCGGTGCCCAGCGTGAGCAGGATCACGTCGTTCAGTCCGCGTGCGGCGCCCGACCAGCGTTCGCCGAGCAGCGCGGCATGGCCGTCGTTCAAGACGGGCGCAAATTCCCGGCCCAGCGCCGTGCTCCACTCAAAGCCTTCCAGGCCGCGCAAACGGCCGGGCATGAACTCGATCGCGCGTCCGTCGGCCCGTGCCAGTCCGGGCGCGGCGACCCCCACGGCTGCGGCAGGCGCGCCGCAGGCATTCTCCAGCTCGGCGATCATCGTCCGCACCGCGGCGGTGCAGTGCGGCATATCTCCATCGATTGTTTCATGCATCTGGCGACAGCGGATCTCGCCTTCGGGCGAACAAGCCGCGCCCTTGATGTGCGTGCCTCCCACGTCGATGCCTATCGCGTAAGTCATGGCACTTGTCCCTCGCTAACCGACCAGCCGCCATCGACGGACAAGACCTGGCCGGTGGTGAAGCGCGCGCCGTCGGACATAAAGTAGACCGCCGCGGCGTCCAGGTCATTTGGGTGGCCGATGCGTCCTCCGTCCAGTGGTTGTTTGGTATGAATGAAGGCGTTGATTGTTTCGTCATTCGCAGCCCGGCGCGCCATCGGGGTATCGACCAAAGCCGGCGCGAGCACATTACAGCGGATATTCGCCGAAGCGTAGTAAGCGGCGATGGATTTGGTGAAGCCGATGATCGCCGATTTCGCCGCCGCATACGCGTGAGTGGCGAAGAAGTGCGGTGACGGCGAGGCGCCGAGGACCGAGCCCATATTGAGAATCGCGCCCTCGGATTTCTGGGCCAGAAATTGCCGCACGGCCGCGCGATTCGAATACATAATGGACGTCAGATTCAGCTGCATCGTGTAGTCCCAGCCTTCGTCGCTGAGCTCGTGCAAGGGGCCGTCGCCCGCCTTGCGGCCGCTCCCGCCCGCCACGTGGTAGAGCCCGTGAAAATCGCCAAAGGCCGATCGAGCCAGCTCGATGGCCGCGGGCGCGGAGGCGGAGTCAGCGGCATCGCCCGTCAGCCCGCGCGCGGCATCGCCTAACTCCGCCAAAGCGCTTTGCAGACTCTCTTCATTCCGGCCAAGCGCCACGACTTTCGCCCCGGCCTCCACAAAGGCCCGCGCAGCCGAAAGCCCGAGTCCGGTCGTGCCGCCGATGACGACCAGGATTTTGCCGGCGAGGAGATGGGAGCTCACGAGGGAAGCTTTCCGCGGCGCGTGGATGTCGACAAGCGAGAAAGTATCAGTCGGGTGATAAACTGATATGATAAAGGAAAGCGCGAATCCTTTGCAAAGCTGGGCGGGAAAAAAGGATCAGTTGCGAAAAGGGCGATATGAGTATTAGTCGCGATGCATGCCCCGCCCGCGCAGCAACAAGGTTGCCGAAGTCAAAGCCAAGCTCCTGCTGAGCCTGCAGCATGGGATTCACCCGCCGGGCAGCGCTTTTCTTTCCACGCGCGCCATTGCGCAACGGTTTGGCATCAGCTACCAGACCGCGCACCGACTCAGCGTGGAATTGGCCGAGGAAGGCTGGCTGGAGCGGCGGAACGCGTCCGGAACCTATGTGGCAGGTCGCCAGCCCGCGCTCGGTGGGGTGCATCTCCTTTTCAATGCGCGCGCGAAACGACGTGAAAGCTTTGGTCGTCGACTCATCGAATGCCTGACCGCGAGTCTGGATGCCGCCGGGATATCCTGGCGAATCTCCTGGGTGGAAGATCGCGTGCGGCTTCGCGCGGATCTGCTGCCGATTCTCTGGGAAGCGCCGGGGGCGCTGGCGGAGATTGGCCGGACGAAAGTATTTGCCGTGTTGCTCCACGATCGACCTCCGGCGGGCCTGGCCGGAAGTTTTGTCGACAGCGTGGCGGTCGATGACTTTTCCGGCGGGGCCTGTGCGGCGGAACTGTTGCGTGAAGCCTGCGGTCCGCTTGGGCGCCTGGCCGCGTTGGCCGGACCGAAGCTGGATCCGCGCAGCCTTCGGCGCGTCGCCGGCTTCTCTGAGGTGCTGCCCGGAGCCCGCGTGCGCTGGTCGCCCTCGTGGTTCTCCGAAGACGCCCTGCCCGCGGCGCGCGATCTTTGCAGCGGCTACGACGGCATCTTTTGCGGCAACGACCGGTTGGCCGCCGGTGTGCTGGAGCATTGTCGCGCGGCAAAAATCGACCCGCCCGCGCTCATCGGCTTCGACGATGCGCCGGTGGCGGAAAAGCTCGAACTTGCGACCATCGCGATTCCCTGGCGGGAAATCGCGGAGGCTGCGACACATGTCGCACAGCGCCGTCTGGCCGGAGATTCCACTACGGCCGCGCAGCATATTTTCGCGCCGCGGCCCGTAGTGCGAAAATCCTTGCGCAGGGGAGGGCGACCGTAAAGGAGACGCGCATGAGATGGCCCAAAGCCGGCCTGGATATCGGCCGGACTACCCAATACAATCCATCGCTATGGTTCGTTTTATCGTTATTTTTGCAGCAGCGCTCGGCGTCGCGAAAGCTTGGGCGCAAGACGGCAACTTTCTGAATGTCGCCATCATAGAACTGCCTGCCCGCTACCTCGCCGACATTCCTCGCGAAGAGCGCGCCGCATTCCTGCTTCACTTGTCCGAGCAGTCCGGAGATACACGTCTGGATTATCAGCACGGCTGGCTTCATTGGTATTCGGATTCGGGGCGGTCGTCCTACGGGACTTCGATGCTTTACCTGAAGCTTCTTCCTCGCAAGGACCGCGCTCCGCTTGTGCTGACGCACATGCCGAAACCCTTCGCGGATGGCAAGGCGCCCGCCAAGAATCAAACTTTCGTTCTCGAACGCGATGGCGGCGAGTGGCGCGATGTTACGAGGAGCATCATTCCTAAGCAGGCCGAGCTCACGATGCACTTTTCACCTCGCCGCACGTCCGGTGTCGTCGAGGTGGCGGCTTACGAACGCTCCAAACTCCAGGGGGGGCGCGGCTACAGTTGCAGGTTCGGAAACCGTGTGATCGACCTTGTTTGGAATGGCGCCGCGTTCCAGACACGCGCTCCAGCAAGGAAGGAGCTTTCGGACGACGACGTCTCTAACTGATCAAGCGATTCAAGGCCGACCAGGAGCCTCAGTTAACTCAATATAGTCGAAATTAACTCGTCCCGTATCCGTCGGGTCGAATTGAAATTGTATGCTATTCGGTCCCGCCTGCAAGGTGACCGCCTCGGTTAGGTCGCTCCAGGTGCTCCATACTTCTGACGGAAGTATGAGTGGGGATCCGAGCGCGTTAAATGTCAGTTTCGATTTTTTTTCCCCATTCACGTAAAAGCTGATCGACTTTGCGATCGTGTCCCCGTTTGCGTAGTGAATACGTACATTGTAAGGTCCGGCCTTCGGCGCCGAAATTCGGAAAGCCACCGATGACCCCTGGGTCCAGAGGCCTTCTACGTAGCCCGATCCCGAATAGTTGTGATGCTTGCTGTTCACCATGGCGCTGCGGGTGAGTACGGCATCCTCCGCTTCGTAGATTGCAGAAAATGGTCGGGCCGGCTCCGTGGCTCGAGGGGTGGATGGAGCGGCGGCAGCCGCAATGGCGGAAGTGCCTTCCCGTGCCTGTCGGGAGGAAATGAAAGCAAACGCAACAATGATCAATGCGGCCAGCGTGGAGAAGAAAGCGATTCGGGCTCGCAAATTCCTGGCAGATCCGGAGCTGGGCGGTCGCGATCCTTTATTGGAAGCGGTCGCTTTGGTCGGCAGCGCCTTTTTGTCTCGAACGTAGTGAAGATGTTCGATCAGCTCTTCGTAGTCTTGATAGCGGTCGGCGGGGCTGCTTTCCAGGCAGCGTTTGATGATGAAGGCAACGGCGCCGGAAACATTGGGCGCAACCGCCTGAATATTTGGAGCCTTTGGGACGGCTTGATCGCGAATAAAGGCCATCACTTGCGAGGTATCAAACGGCGGCCGGCCCGCCAGGCAATGAAAAAGGGTGCAGCCAAAGCTGTAGATATCGCTCCGGAGATCTTCGCCCTTTCTGAGCAGTTTCTCCGGGGCCATATAGGAGGGAGTTCCCCAAATGTCCTCGGAATCGTCCGTTGGACGCTCTATGGCCAAGGCCAGCCCGAAATCGCCCACTTTGATGGCCTCGTGGCCGGCGAAAAGAATATTGCCGGGCTTTACGTCACGATGCACCAAGCCGCGCCGCCAAGCCGCTTGCAGTCCCTCCGCGATCTGGATCCCGTAGGAAAGGACAGTGCTTTCCGGCAGATTTCCATGGCGATTCAGTTCCTCCGCCAGCGTGCCGCCATTGAGGATTTCCATCGCGATGTAGAAAAATCCATTTTTCCACCCGGTGGAGAAGACTTTTACGACCTGCGAGTGGTTGATTGAACCGGTGATTTCCGCTTCCCTCTCGAGCGCCGCTCGAAAAGCGGGATCCTGGGTGTGTTCGTTTCGCAAGAGCTTCAAAGCCACATCGCGCTCCAAAGTTTCGTCGAAGGCTCGATAGACGGTGCCCGCTCCTCCCTGCCCGAGTTGGCTGAGGAGGACGAAGTGATGGAAGTCGCGGAGCACTTTGATCAAGGCGCCGCAGCAGGGGCAACTCGTCTCCGTCAACGGACTGCAGCCGGAGACATCGAGCAAGGCTTCGCATTTGCGGCAGTGATCGACGACCGCATTTCGCTCATTCAGTTCGGTCGTGGCCCGCTCGTGCTCCGCGCGGGAGGCGCTCCCGCTGACCACCATCGTCGACATGCTGTTGTGTTCCGATTTCATTCGCGAACCTCCATGAACCGTTGGTCTGTCTTTGACTTAACGAGAAAGGGATCTACATATCCATGCGACGACGGCGCAGGCGATGGGTGATTCTTTGGCGGGAATGAAGCGGGGTGGCTCACAGTGCATTTCCAGCAAATCCTATGCCATAGGTTTGGCGCTTTTCGTTCTGAAGTCTCACCCCGTCTCCGGTTGGGAGGTGAGTCGTTGAGAGATGGTTGAAGGTGGCGTTCGAGCGACTGTCGTAGCATCCAATTAGGTTTCCGACGGCTGAGAATCGAAGCCACTTTGGCCGAGTATTATTACTACCCGATCATGGGGGTAGGCGCGGCGCTGCTCTCCGCGCAGTATCGCCTTCATGCCAGTGTTTCTCCCGGAACTCCGATGCTGTTTGCAGCGATCGAGATGTCCGGAGAGCGCCGCCATACCTTAGCCGGCTAGCCCCGGCTTCCCTCCAACTACAAATCCCCAGAATGAAATTTACGCCTCTTGCAGCATTATGCTGCTCCCTGGCTCTCTCCGCTGCCGCCTTTGGTCAACTTCGCATCGCTTGCGTTGGCGATAGCATTACTGCTGGCGTCGGCGCGACAGCGGGCAATTCCTATCCATCTCAGCTCGGGCGGCTGTTGGGCTCCGGATATACCGTCGGCAACTTCGGACACAGCGGCGCCACGCTGCTTTCCACCGGGGGCACGCCCTACCCGACGACGCAGGAGTATACTAATAGCGGCGCTTTCAATCCAAATATCGTTGTCATCATGCTCGGCACGAACGACTCGGGAGACTCCAATTGGGCGCATCACGGAACTTTCACCAGCGACTATGCGGCGCTAATCTCTCACTATCGCTCCCTCTCCAGTCACCCCCAAGTCTACGTGACCACGCCGCCGTTCATGTATGGCACGGGCTTTGGCGGCAATTCGGTCAACGTGCTGAATAACGTGATCGCCCCTCTCGAAGTGCAGATTGCCGCAGATAACAATGCGCTGCTCATTGACGTGCATGCCGCCACGAGCGGGCATCCCGAATGGTTCCCCGGCGTGCATCCGAATGACGCCGGGGCCGGCGGCATCGCTGCGGCCGTCGAGGCGGGCATCCTGGCGCCGGAGATGTTCGAAGTCGAAACGCTCACCGTCGCCGGCTTTACGGGGCCCGGATATCACGTGGGATCGGATTCGGGCATGAGCGACGGCGAAGGAGTCTTCCTCGATGCTACGGCCGTCGCGAATTCGATCACCTTTCTGGCTCCGAACATTCTCGCTCGTCCGTATAACGTAAAAGTGGGCGTGAAAAAACTCAGCTCGCGCGGAATCTATCAGGCCGCGATCGGCCAGGCCGGCAACAGTTCCCCGACGCCCTTGGGTTCGCCTCAGGACTTCTATTCCGCGACGGTAGCGTATGCCGAAGTGAATCTTGGCGCATGGACTCCGGGAACGAGTGGCGATAAATGGTTCCGCTTCACCGTTACGGGGAAGAATGCGGGCAGCAGCGGGTTCGGCGGCGGCTTCGACTACATCGTGCTGACACCGCAGTAGCTGCGGCCGTCCATCCATATCCAAATTTCTCATCCTGTCCCCTCAATGAATCCTATGAATCATTCCCTTCAAAAACCACAACCTCCACGAATCGTAGCTTGCAGTCTCAGTCTCTGTGCGCTGGGAGTCGCTACAGCACTCTCATTGGTCGCGCCGAATGCGTCTGCGCAATCCGAAGATATCGCGAATGCGGCGTACAACGACTGGACCACGGAGTTTCTCGTAACTTCGGGGAGCCAGACCATGTATTGCAATAGCGTCAATAACCGGACATTCCAAACGACATGGGGCGTGGCCATTTCCATCGAAGTGGCCATCGACGCCTATGAAAGGACTCCCAGCGCCGCCAACTATAATTTGGTCAACCAATTGACCACGAATTTTCTCATCCAAAACGGCAGCGACTGGTCGAGCGATCCGTGGAACGACGATCTCGCATGGATGAGCCGCATGTGCATCCGCGGCTATCTGGTCACGGGCAACGCCAATCTCCTGAATGCGGCGAAGAATAATTGGAACACCATTTACAACCGTGGTTACAATACCACTTATGGCGGCGGCATCTGGGAGCTGATGACCACGGCCAACGCCGGGACGGGATCGAAGTCTGCCCTGGCCACGATTCCTACGGTCATCACGGGCTGCCTTCTGTATCAGGCGACGGGAGACTCGACCTATTTGACGAAGAGCCAGAATCTCTTTGCCTGGGTGGAGCAAAACCTTCTCGACGCCACGACAGGCCAAGTCAACGAGGGGATCCATACGGCTGGCCTGGAAGTCTCCAACAATGTCTACAATAGCGGGACCTTCGTCAATGCGGCGAATCTTCTCTATACGCTGACCGGGAACAAGACGCACTACAATGACGCGGTGCTCGCGATCGACCACGTCGTCAATCACATCACCGCCAGCGGGCAGCCTATTCTCACCACCAGCGGCAATGGGACCTGGGCCAGTGAATTCGGCCGGGGACTGGGCTATTTCTGCCGGGATAACAACCTTTGGGACAAGTACTATTCGTGGATGGTGCTGAACGCCACATCCGCTTGGAATCTTCGCCGCACGGACCTGAACATCACTTGGAATCAATGGGCGACGCAGACTCCACAGACCGATTTGCACATCATGGAAACCTTGGGCTTGCCGGATTTTCTGTTGTGCATGCCGCGGCATTTTGAAGTGGAAACTCTCACCGTGCCGAATTATAGCGGCCCGGACTATCGAGTCTTCACTGAATCCGACCTGAGCGGAGGAGCGGGCGCGATTCTAGACTCCACGGCTGTGGGCAACTACCTTACCTTTGTGCTGCCAAATGTTGGCGCCGGGAAGTATGACGTGCGGGTCGGGGTGAAAAATTGGGGAAACCGTGGAATCGTGCAAATGGCCATCGGGCAGGCCGGCAACAGTTCGCCGTCGAACACCGGATCGCCGAAGGATTTGTATTCGAGTTCCTCTCAGGTCACGGAACTCGATTTTGGCTTCTGGACGCCGGGTACAACGGGCGATAAATGGGTGCGATTTACAGTCACAGGCAAGAATGCGAGCAGCACCGGCTATGTGGCGGCCTTCGATTACATCCGCTTGAATCGCATCAAGTGATTCGTGAAGATTTCTAGCCCTTTGGCCTGAAAAGCATTTCGGGCGTGTTGTCAAAATCCATTTTGGCAATCTCGCGGTCCCGCAGTCGCGGGACGCCTTGGTCTCAGCCAAATTTGCTCGCGGTCTCGCGAAAAGCGATTTTACCAACACGCCCTATGGGTATATTCCATGCCCGTGACCGCCCCCGCGTCCGAATTGCAGGCCGCCAATGCCGCCGCTGACTTGCGTCGGCATATGGCTTTGCTTGCGCCGCAGATGCGGAAAACGTCTGCTCCTGGGCGTCTCGGTCATGTGGGAATGAACGTTATCTGGGCCATCGCCGTTTTAGCGATGGCGGCGCAGGGGAGCGAGATTGACGCGGGTGCGATTTCAATCGCTGCGTTGCAAGACAAGATCTCCCCATCCGGACGCGTGATTGCGTCCTTCCGGGTCGAAGGCGTGGTGTGCGCGGTGGTCCCGCAGCGAAAATGGATCGCGCTGCAGGATGGCTCGGCGGCGCTGTTGCTTGAAGTCGGCGCGCTCGATGGGAGTCTTCGCGTGGGTGACCGGGCGGCCGTGACGGGCCGGAATTGCGCGATCGATCAGAGCCGATTTGCGACGGAGCTAGGTGTTGCTCCGACGGTGGATGTAGACGGAATCCATAGTGTGATCACGAAGGCCGGCGTGGCCTATCTCGCGGCAGGTTTGCAGCCGGTGCGACTCAGCTGGTTCAATGGCCGCGGGGCCTCGGCCTTGAAGCTGGAATATGAAGGCCCAAGCCTCTCTCGCCGGTCTATCCCGGATCACGCTTTGTGGCGGAGCAGGGGAGCTGGGGCGCAAAATGGCAGCGGGCACGGCCTCGACTTCACCGCGTATGTCGGGAGCAGCTGGTCCTCGGTCGATGATCTGGCGGGCCTGGCGCCGGCGGCGCATGGCGTGGCCCGGAATTTCGATCGCGCCTGCAGCGTGCGGACGGAAGATGCCGGACTGATTTTTACCGGTTATCTCGAGATCCCTGCGGCGGGTATTTATACCTTCCATCTCGAGTCGGACGATGGAGCGCGCTTTTCCGTGGGCGATCCGGCGATCGCCTGCCAAATCATTTCCCTGGAGGGAAAATCGGCGCCCGAGGCGCGGCCTCTCGATGAGGCCCTGTCGGCGCAGAATCATGCCCAGTGGGTCACGGCAGAAGGCGGGGTGCTCTTTGCGGCGGAGGACAAGGGAAACCTCGCGCTCGACTTGGGTTGGAAAGGCGAAATCCTCCCTGTGGTGGTGGTGGATGGCGCATCGCTCCTGGCGCGCGGTTTGGCGCAGCGGCATGTCCGGGTGACCGGTCTCTGGCAGACCCTCGGCGGCCCGGGACCAAGGCCGACCTCGCGTCTCACGATCCCTTGTCCGGAGTTCGTGGCGGTCGATTCCAACGCGATGCCGCCCCCCGTGGAGAAGATCCTGAGTACCACGGAAGAAGTGGCCAGTCTCACGCCTGAGGAAGCAGATCGTCCCTTGCGGGTGAAAATCCCCGGTGTCGTGACCTGGAGTTCTGTGCATTCCCTCATGTTGCAAGACGCCACGGGCGGCGTGTTTGTGCTCGTGGATCGTGGGCTCCCCCAGCCGACAGTTGGCGAACGCTGGGAAGCCGAAGGCATAACGGGCAGCGGAGAGTTTGCGCCGGTCCTGCACGCCACCGGCTTGAATTTCCTCGGGCAGGCCGGCCTGCCGAATCCCATTCACGCCACATGGGATCAACTCGTGAACGGCAGTCTCGACATGCAGTACGTGGAGCTTCAGGGCGTGCTCACGGCTGCGACCGAAGCCGAGCTGACCCTGCTGACCCGTGGCGGCAGCATCAAAATCCGCGATCATCTTTCCTATCCTTTGCCAAAGATGTTGAGCCCCGCGGCCCGCGCCCAGGCTCACTTGGGGAGCGTGCTGCGCATCCGCGGCGTACTGAGCGTCGAGGCCGATCGAAAGACTCGCGAATCGGTGCCGGGAGTCATCCGCCTGGGGTCTGCGCTCGTGAGCGAAGAGGAGCCGCGTCCCGCAGATCCGTTTGCCATCGGCTTGAAAAAGGCCTCGGATCTCCTGCGGTTTGATCCCCGCGCCAGCATTTTCGAGCGCACCAAGCTGGCCGGGCAAATTATCTGCCGCCGACCGGGCAAGTACTTCATGGCCGATGGAAAAACCGGCGTGCAATTGCTTTCCAAGAATTCCACGCCGCAGCCGGGAGATCTGGTGGAAGCCGTCGGCTTTCCGCAGGTCGGCGGTTCTTCACTCGCGCTGCAGGAGGCAGAGTTGCACGTCACAGGGCACGCGGCTTTGCCCGAGCCCGTCTTCCTGTCACCCGAGCATCTTCTCGAGCGCCAGCGCCACGCGACCCTGGTGTGCATCGAGGCGACACTCCTGGAAGAAGGCTCCATTCAAGACGAGAGGGTGCTGCAATTGCTCGCCGGGCGTCACCGCTTCATCGCACGTGCGCCCGCGGACGGCGATAGGCCTCCGAAGCCCCTGCGACCCGGCAGCCGGCTGGCGCTGACCGGCGTCTATGCGCTGCGCTCCGAAAGCCGCGGGAACGAAGCGCCAGACGGCTTCGAATTGTTACTCAATGATATGGGCGCCATCACAGTCCTGCAGCCGGGCCCGTGGTGGACGAAGCAGCGCGTTCTCGCCGTGGCCGCTGCGGCGATCGGTGGTTTGGCCGGGGCGGCGGTCTGGATCGCGCTGCTCCGGCGGCAGGTGGAGGACCGCACCAAGGCCTGGCAGAAGGAAGTCGGGCAGCGGCAATTGGCCGAGCAACGCCGAGCCGTCGAGGAAGAACGCGCCCGCGTCGCTCAGGACCTGCACGACGAACTCGGCGTGGGCTTGACGCAGATCGGCATCCTGGGTCAGTTGGTAAATGATCCGTTGCTCCCCACAACGCGAAAGAACCTCTATGCCGACCAGCTCACCGACGCCGCACGCTCGATGGTCGCCGGGCTGGATGAAATCGTCTGGGCGGTCAATCCGCACTACGATTCGGTCGCTTCGCTCGCGGACTATTACGAAATCTTCGCGCAGCGTTTCCTGGAAATGGTGGGCATCGAGTGTCGCTTCGACACGGTCAATGCCGCTCCGGAATGGCCGCTGGATGCGCAATTTCGCCACGGCGTCTTCCTCGCTTTCAAGGAAGCGCTCAATAACGTCGTCCGCCATTCCGGAGCCACGGAAGTGCGCCTGAAAATCGAAGCCACGGAACGGCAACTCATGATCACGATCCAGGATAACGGCTGCGGCTTCGATCCCACCGTGGCTGCGCCAGGAAACGATGGCCTGGCCGGAATGCGCCGACGTCTGGAAAATCTCGGCGGCGCCTGCACGGTGGTGAGCGATGTGGGCCGTGGCGCCACGGTCGAGTTTCTTTTGCCCTTGGGAAGGCGCCAGCCGTGATCACTGTCGCGATTGTCGAAGATGATCGGACGACGCGCGAGGGCTTCGAAACCATCATCGGTCTGACTCCCGATTTCCAGTGTCTCTGCACTTGTTCGACCGGAGAAGAAGCGCTGAGCTTGTTACCCAGTCATAAGCCGGAGGTGGTGTTGATGGATATTCAGCTGCCCAAGATGTCCGGCATCGAATGCACTGCGCAGTTGCGCGAGCTCCTGCCGGCGACGCAGGTCATCATGGTGACGATCTATGAGGATCCGGACCGGATCTTCCGCGCGCTCCGCGCCGGGGCTTCGGGATATTTGTTAAAGCGGGCGACGCGGGAGCAAGTGCTGGAGGCCATCCGTGAGGTGCGGGAAGGGGGCGTGCCCATGAGTCGGAGCATCGGGCGCAAGGTCATCTCGCATTTCAAGGATCAGGAAGCTGGCGCGTCGGAAGCAGAAAAGCTCACGCCCCGCGAGCGGGAGGTCCTGGATCTGATCGTCCTTGGACTTTCGAATAAAGTCATCGCCAGCCGGATGAGTCTCACCCTCGAGGGGCTCCGCTGGCACCTGAAACACATTTACCAGAAGCTGCACGTGCATTCGCGGGTGGAGATCATGGCGAAAATTCGCGCGCGCGGCGGAGCGTAGACACTAGGCTGGCCGCGGCGGTCGGTTTGCTTCGGACGCTTCGCCCCTGCATTACTACCCGATCATGGGGGCGGGCAGGCGGTTTCGCCCGTGGCAGAGTCCGACCTGTTCGCGCTTTCCTCCAGACCCGCAGCCCTTCACGGGCGTGCTGATCGACGAGGCCGCGGATCCCCACAGCAAATATCCCTCCACTCATTCCCCACACGAACTATGCCCCGTTTCATCTCTTCCTTGCCGATCAAGTCGCTCCGACTTCCGCGTTGCGCGAATGGCCTGGCTATCAGCCTGGCCGCGCTCTCGCTGGTCGCCGACCGAGCCGCCGCGCAGTCTGAAGACATCGCCAATGCCGCTTTCAATGCCTGGACCTCCGAGTACGTGGTGCGTTCCGGCGGCCAGACTTACTTTGCCAATAGCGTGACCAACCGAAGCTACCAGGGCACCTGGGGCGGAGCCATGTCGGTGGAAGTGGCAGAAGACGCCTATGTTCGCACGCCCAGCGCGGCTAATTTGCAATTGGTCAAGGACTTGACGACGACGTATCTGCAGCAAAACAACTTCGACTGGTCGACTGACCCGTGGAATGACGACATCGCCTGGATGAGCCGCATGTGCATCCGCGGCTATCAAATCACCGGCAACGTGGCGCTCAAAAATCAGGCGATCTCCGCCTGGAACATGACCTACAATCGCGGCTACAACACGACCTATGGCGGCGGTATCTGGGAACTGATGACGACTGCGCAAAATGGCACGGGCTCCAAATCCGCGTTGGCCACGCTTCCCATGGTCATCGAAGGCTGCATCCTTTACCAGGTCACCGGCGACTCGACCTACTTGACGAAGAGCCAGAGTCTCTACGCCTGGGCGCGCAATAACATCTTCAATGCATCGACCGGCCAGGTCAATGAAGGCATCAATTCCAGCGGGTTGGAAGTCTCGGATAATGTTTATAACAGCGGCATCTTCGTCAATGCCGCCAATTCGCTGCACAATCTTACGGGGCAGGCCAGCTACTACAACGACGCCCTGCTCGCTTCCGATCACGTCGTGAATCACCTTACGGGCAGCGGCCAGCCCATCTTGACCATTCGTATCCGGGGCAGCTTTTGGGGCGGGGAATTTGGGCGGGGACTGGCGAATTTCTGCCGCGATAACAATCTCTGGGACCGCTATTATTCCTGGATGGTCCTGAACGCCGCGTCCGCCTGGAGTATCCGCCGGACGGATCTGAATATTTCCTGGGATGAATGGGCCACGCAGACCCCCACGGACGATTCCGCCATCATGGAAACCATGGGCGCTCCGGATTTTCAGATGGTGATGCCACGTCGTTTCGAAGTGGAAACCCTCACGGTCCCAAACTATTCCGGACCGGATTACCGGGTCTTCAGCGAAAGCGACCTGAGCGCCGGCGCCGGGGTGATGCTTGATTCCACCGCCATTGGAAATTACGTCACCTTCCTGCTGCCAAGCGTCGCTGCGCAGAAATACGACGTGCGCGTGGGAGTGAAAAAGTGGGGCAACCGAGGCCAGGTGCAAATGGCCATCGGGCAGGCGGGAAATAATTCCCCGACGAATACGGGCGCGGTGCAGGATCTATACTCCGCCAACGCGCAGATCGTGGAACTCGATCTCGGTAATTGGACCCCGGGCACGAGCGGCGATAAGTGGGTGCGATTTACGATCACCGGGAAGAATGCGAACAGCACTGATTTCGGCGCATCTTTCGACTACATCCTGCTGGAGCCGGTTAAATAACTAAAGCCCGCGCTCGATCCACTGCGGCTTTTCGCGTGATTCCGAATTAGCCATCAGCTGCACGTGGATCTTTCCCTGGTGTGAGGAGATCTCGATGTTTGTTCCGGGCGCGAGCCGGATTTGTTTTCCCAGCCAGGTTGATTGAATGGCGGCCACGGGAATTTTTCCTCCGGCCGCTGCCGGGGCATAGAAGGTCCCGGTCGCCTCGTCGAAGGTAACTTCCGGAAAGGTGAAATCGAAGCGCTCGTCTTTTCGCGGCTCGAACTGGTTGTCCCAATTCAAATTGCTGAACGTGATCGAGGCCACCAGCGCGCGGGAGCCGGCAGGGCGGCGCAATTGTTGCCAGACGATTGTGTGATAGGTGTAAGTCTGCGCGGATTCCGGGCTGCGCACGACGGCTTCGGCGGCCGACGCCTTTCCAGCCAGGCCGAGCGCCAGAAGGAAGGCGAGACGCCTCATGGACGGTGATTGCAGCGGAATCATTCGTGATTTCACGGGAACAATCCGCGCGCCTTTTTCGCGGACATGACGCGCTCCACGCCGATGGCCATGGCGGCGAGCCGATGCGGGATTTTCTCGCTCCGCGCGCGCTTGATCATGGCGGTAAAGGCTTGCTCCAGGATGCGGAAGAGCCGGTCGGTGACTTCCGTTTCGTTCCAGAAGAATTGTTGCAGGCCCTGCACCCACTCGAAGTAGGAAACGATCACCCCGCCGGAGTTGCATAGGATATCTGGAATCACAAAGATCTCGTCCCAGCGCTCGTTCAGAATCAGGTCGGCCGCCGGAGTGGTTGGGCCATTGGCGCCTTCGGCCAGGATGCGGCAGCGCAATTGGCCGGCATTGTGCTCGGTGATTACCGCCTCGACGGCGGCCGGCACGAGCACGTCGCAGGGGAGTGTGAGCAACTCCTCGGGCGAGACCGGGTCTGCCTCGGTAAAGCCAGCCAGGCTGCCGTGTTTCTTCACCCAGCCCTCGGCTTGATCCATATCGATCCCACCGGCTCGATAAAAGGCGCCGCCGGCATCGCTAATCCCGGTGATTTTCATACCGCTCTTGTAAGCCAGGCCGAGCGCGGCGACGGCGCCGACATTGCCAAAGCCCTGGACGATCGCCGTGCACTTGCCGGGGTCGAGCTTGAGCACGTTCAACGCGCGCTCCACCAGGTAGACTACACCGCGGCCGGTGGCTTCACGCCGGCCTGTTACTCCGCCCACGGAGACCGGCTTGCCGGTCACGATCTCGGGCACGGCGTAGCCTTCGTGGACCGACCAGGTATCCATGAACCAGGCCATCACCTGTTCGTTCGTGCCCATGTCCGGTCCAATGATGTCGGTGTGCGGCCCGACAAAAGGAATCATCTCCTGCATGTAGCGCCGCGAAAGCGCTTCTAACTCGTGTGTGCTGAGTGTCTCCGGCGCGACGGTGACGCCGCCTTTTGCTCCGCCGTAAGGCAGGCCCGCAAGCGCGCATTTCCAGCTCATCCAGATGGCCAGCGCGGTGACCTCGCCAAGAGTGACTCGCGGGTGAAAACGCACGCCGCCTTTGGTTGGACCGAAGGCCAGATGATGCTGCACGCGGTAACCGCGGAAGACATCGATGCTGCCGTTGTCGCGGCGCACCGGCAAGGTCACGGCAATGGCCCGCTTGGGATGCAGCGTGCGCTGGCGCAGGTTCTCATCGATTTCGAGATAGTCGGAGACGATGCGAAACTGCTCGGAAGCCATCGCATAGGCCTGGTCGTCGAAGATATCCATGGCGGGTTTTTCTGGTTATGGGCGCGCTGCGTCGGGCGCGAAGGAGGTCCTTAAGTGGATGACTTAGGATTTGAAATCACGCTGCTGAAAGAGAACGGCGGCGATTACCAGCAAGGTGCCATTCACGCCGAAAAGCACGGAGTAATCCTCCACGATTTTTGGGAGCGAATAGTGGTCGCGAAAAGCGTCGGCCCAGGCGCCGATGTGGCCCGTAAGAAACCAGGGCTTGATGCTCTCGAAGAACGGGATGCGGAAAAAGATCATGTCCACGAAAAAGATAGACAGCGTGATGATCGTTGCCGCCGCCGGCTTCATATTCAGACAGGAAAAGCCGAAGGCCATGGTCGTGATGCTGAGCAGCGAAAGGCTGATGAGCACGAGCGCGGCGAGGAAACGCATGAGCCCTTCATGAAAATCGTACAAGGCAAAGACTCCCTCCAAAGGCGCGAAGACGAACAGGCCGCCAAAGCCGCGCCAGGCGATGCCGGCGATCATCGCGGTGATGCCGATGAAAAAGATGAGCGCGAAGGTATAGGCGACGCAGGCCAGATACTTGACGATGAGGATGCGCAGCCGCGACACTGGGCGGCAGAGCATCATGCGCATCGTGCCTTCCTCGACCTCCTTGGCCACGACGTCACCGGCGACGAGAGCGAGATAGAGGGAGCCTAGCGTAAAGATCGTCGGCGTAATGATCTCATAGGCAATGGTAAGTCCGGAGAAATACTCGGCAAAGGCGTAGCCCCGCTTCTCGATCTCGTGCCGGAGCATCCGCTGATTGCCGGGCAACTGCAGCAGCGACAGGATGAGCAGCTCGATGATGAGAAAAGCGCCAAAGCCGATGTAAGTCCGCTTCCGGGCGAAGAGCTTCGTCAATTCGCCGCGCAACTGGAGGAAAAAGAGACTCATGATTTGGGGGCCTCTGGCGCCTCGGCGGGTTTTCCGGAGAGCACGGTCTTGAGGTAGAGCGCTTCGAGATTCGGCCGTTCCCGGGTAACGGCGCGGACCTTGATGCCGCCCCACACGAGCGCGGCGACGAGATCGGCGATGTCGTTTCCAGGGTGCAATTCCACCACGCCGTCGCTGATAATCTTGGCCTGGACCTTGGCGGCCACAGCTTCCGCATGGACCCAGTCGTTCACATCCAGCCGATAGCGCTCGCCACCGGTCTCCAGTTCCGCCCAGGGTCCGTTGAAGACGAGGCGGCCCTGATTGATGATGGCGATGCGGGTGCAGAGCTGCTCGACCTCGGAAAGCAGGTGGGAGGAAAGCAGGACGGTGAGGCCGCGCTCGCGGTTCAGCCGCTGGATGAGGTTGCGAATCTCGTGGATGCCCTCGGGATCCAGCCCTTCCGTGGGCTCGTCGAGGAGAATGAGCTGGGGCTTGGGCAGGAGCGCCTGGGCGAGGGCCAGACGTTGGCGCATGCCGTGGCTGTAGGTTTTCACCGAATCGCGGATGCGGGTGGTGAGGCCGACAATCTCCACGGCTTCCAGCATCTCGGCCTTTTTCACATTGCCGCTGTAGCGTGTAAAGATTTCCAGATTCGACCAGCCGCTGAGGTAGTCGTAAAAACCTGGGGTTTCGAAGATGGCGCCAACCTTTGAGAGCGCGGCCGCTCGGTCGCGCTGCACCGATATGCCATCGATGAATGCCTCTCCGTCATCGGGATGGACCTGCCCGAGCATGATGCCAAAGGTGGTGCTTTTCCCCGCGCCATTATGGCCGAGGAGGCCAAAAATCTCGCCGCGAGGAATTTTGAGCGTGAGCCCATGGAGCGCGGGCTTTCCGTTGAACGATTTGCTGAGATGTTCGAGTTTGATCATCGCCTGCGCGGGCAATCGGCATTGAAGCACTGCACGATTCCTGTAGCCTCGCCTCGCATGCAACTCTTTTCCGAAGGTCCCGCGGTGGTGTTTCCGCTGTTGGCGCAGGCCCAGGTCGCTCAGCCGTCCGCTGTGTGGCCCAATTTTGTCTATTGGTTCCAGAAATATCCGATCTGGGCGGCTTTTTGGGTTGTGGTTACCCAAGCGTTGGCGGTGGCGTGCTACTGGTTGGCCTCAAAATTCGTCGCGGATTACGAGGTGAGTCGCCTGGGGCAGGCCATCAAAGTGTGGTTTTTCCTGTTCCTTTCATCACTCGTGACTGAAGGAATCGTCGGCGCGGTCGCGATTTACGCAGGGCAGAGCCAGGCTCTCGTGGCGGTGGTCGCAGGGATCGCGCTGATCGTTTCGCTCATCCTTCTTTTCGTCATCCCGATGCACGTCTATGCCATCGGATTCCTTCGCGCGATCGGCTTCTGGGTCTTGACGATTCTTAGCGGGCTGGCGGGCGGCACAGCGATCGCCGTCGTAGCCGCGCTTGGATTCGTCGGGCTCATGCATGGCGACTTGAAAGGACTGGCCGAGCAGCTCAAGTCCGGCAAGGCCCTGGCGATTTCCCCCGGCAAGGCTACCCCGCCGCCAGCCGCTCCGAAGCTTCTTCCAGGGGAAGCGTTGGCTGCCGATCGGACGAAATCCATCGCGGAGCGCACCGCCGGGATCAACCAGATGTATGCCGAGTTGACCGCGCACTTCAAAGTCATGTCCAAAGATGATCCAGCCCAGGTGGACGCATATAATGCGGAAAATGCGCGCTACCAGGAGAAGCTGGCGCAGCTCAATGCGGATTCCGCGGCCGCGGTGCGCGCCCAAGCCGGGAAATAGCGGCGCCGTGGCGATGGCTGGAATCAGGCAACCGGCGCGCCGCGAAAACGCCGGTAGGACACCAAAATCAAGCCTCCCGCAAGGCAGGCGGCGACCGACGGCTCGGGAACCGAGGTGAGGAAGGAGCTGCCCCGCGCCTGGGAAATCTGGCTGCTGGTGAGGTAATCGCCGGCGGGGCTTGTGAACGCGGGATTCATCAGATTCTGGCTATCGGTCGTATCGGTCGTAAGGCTGAAATTGCGGCCGATCTCATGGGCCAGCACCGAGGCGATCGCCTCCTGGCCAGCCGTGGAGCCGGGTAGGGAACTTCCAGCGTAGAAGGTCATCCCGTTGTTGCCCGTGAAGGAGAAACCGACGGTTACATTGGTGGACTGCTGGGAAAAGCTCGGTACGATCTGCAGCATGAAGAGCTGGTTGGCCTTGGAGTCGAGATGCAGGGCCAGGGCGGCAGTGCTCGTGATCTGGTTGATGTCCGATCCGGGACGCGGGTTATTGTTCCCCACGTCCCCAGAGTTCGCGAAGGTGTTGTTCCATGTGCTGCCGTAAAATTCGAACTGCACCTGGATGCCTGCCTGCGCCCAGATCAAATTCACGTCGTCAAAAATGGCCTGCTGCTGGGTGGGAGTGCCAAAGAGCGGCGCCACGTTGGAGCCATTATCCGCCGCGGTATCCACGATCTGTACGAGAAACGATTTGGTGATGGGTTGCGGGGCGTTGACGACGAGGGTCGCTTGAGCGCCAGCCGTGAGCGCCAGAAGCGGAAACAGCGGCCGAATTTGACGGAAAAGATTCATTTGGGATGTCGAAAAGGAAGTCCATCGGCATCCGAGGGATGCCGATTTGGGTGGACCGGATGGTGCCAGCGCACCGTAGCAGATAGGGTGAATCCGCAAAGAAAATTTACAAAGCTGCGCCATTTGGAGCGGAAGGCGCCTGGCTTTGGCCGGTCGCTATGGTGACGATCAGCTGTTGCGGGGAACCGGCTTCAGCTTAAGGGGGAGAATCGAAGTGAGCGTCGGTTTCATAAATTTTCGGCCCCTGATTCGTCGGAAAACTTTACGCCTTTCTTGAATTCAATAGAGCCCTTTAATTCGCGTGAAATTTTTCAGTATTTCTTAAAATGCTTATATTGAGCAACTTATGATTAATGCTTAAGTATGATTTGGGATGATTGCCACATTGGGCATGCCTGGTGCTTATGAGGCGATCCGTCGATCCCGTTGGTTGCTCAGCAGCAAACGGCGGCGGCAAAAACAAACGCAGCTATGAAAATTACAAAATCTCTTCTTACGATGCTTGCGGCTGGAGCGTTTGCTCTCGCTGCCAATCAGTCGGCTCGCGCTAGCGCTGAGCTCACAATCACGGTCGGCGCAACCACCGTGACCTATACGGATCTCGGCGGAACCGGCGGGATTTCCACCCCTGGCGGACCGGTCGGCATCAGTATCGGAGGCTATCAAATCTCCGTTGGCGCCGTCACAAAGCCGGCTCTCGGAGGAGCAACACTTCCGGAACTCGACATCTCCTCGGTCAATGTCTCCGGCGGCAGCACCACCACTCCTCTGGTGATTACCTTCTCGGACATCAGCTACGGTCCGACGAATGGCGCTCTTCAGTTGAAGTTGAGCGGAAACGACATCTCCGGCAACCAGACGGTGTCGATGTCGCTGTACGGCGGCAACAGCAATTCGCTGTTTGACGAATCCCATCTCCTTGGGTCCGTCGGCCCGCTCGGCGGCAATGGCAGCACCTTCGCGGGAAGCCTCGTCGGCGGTGTTGTGAACTCCGGTTCCTACTCCCTTACCGAGACCGTTACGATCCTTGGGGTCGGTCACACCAGCCTCGACGCGAGCATTTCGTCCGTTCCGGACGGCGGCTCCACGGTCGCCATGCTCGGCTTGGCCCTCGTTGGCGTCGGCTGCGTCCGCCAGAAGCTCAGCGGGCTGAAGGCTCTCGTCCTCGGTTAATTCGACAGGCGTCCACCACGCTAAAACTTACTCCTTAGGCCGGACGGAATTTTCCGTTCGGCCTTTTGCGTTTTAGGGAATGGGAAGGCCTGCGGTCAGGCGGATGGAGCTGAAGCTCCCGGTGATTGCCCGGATTGCACCTGCTGGCGGTACTTCAGCGGGGAGACGCCCATGTGGCGATGGAAGTGTTGGGAGAAGCTGCTTTGGTCGGAAAAGCCCAACTCATCGGCCAGATTGCCCAACGCCTGATCGCCGGCCTCGAGCGCTTCGCAAGCCGCCTGGATGCGCAGCTTCATGATGAAGCCCTGCGGGCTGCTGCGAAAGGCTTGCACAAACCGTCGATGCAGATGGCGGGGCGAGAGGTGGGCGATCGCGGCGAGCTGGGGAATGGTGATGCGCTCGCGGAAGTGCTCGCGGATCCAGGTCACCGCCCGGTCGATTTGCAGGTTGCCCTGCAGCACGTGGGTGTTGCCCGTGTGGCTCTGAGTCGAGCCGATGAGGCCGATGACACGGCCCTGCCGATCGCGGACCGGCAGTTTATTGGTCACGAACCAGTCGGGAATTCCCTGGCGATTGAAAAAGATCTCCACGATCCCCAGCTTAGGCTGGCCGGTGCTCATCACTTCTTCATCGTCCCGGCGAAAGGCTTCGGCCAGTCGTGGCGGAAAGAGAGAAAAATCGTCGCGGCCGATGAGGTCTTCTTCCCGCGTAAAGCCGAGGCGGAGGAAGAAGTTGTGGTTGGCGCAGACCAGGCGAAACTGCCGATCCTTGGCGAAGAAGGAAATCCCGGGCAAATGGTCGAAGAGCGCATAGACTGGCGTCTCCGGCGCGATCTGGCCCAGGAAGTCGGCGCGCAGATCCGCCGAGGCATTTTTGCGGGAGGGAGAGGCGGCCATGATGGCCGATTTAGCATAAAGAACGTCTCGTGAAAATCCCGGGTTTGCGGATTATCATCGGCGATCCCCATGAAAGCACACTCGTTCTTCCCACTGGTCGTAGTTGCGGCGCTGGTCTCGGGCTCTGCGCAGGCGAGTCCGCGTCCGCTGCACATCCTTTTCTATGGTCCGGCAAAGCCGGCGCCGGCGGCGCGACCGGCTGAATATGCGTTTCTGCCCGGCCAGACTGCGGCGCCCAAGGCGATTTACTTCGATTATCGCACCGATGCGGCTGCGCTTTCGGCCGAGGCCTTGCGGAATTTCGATGCGGTCCTCCTGGCGGCGCCGGAGGCTGAAATCAGTCCGGAGCAAAAGGAGGCGCTCGATCGCTTTGCCGCGGATGGCCACGGCGTACGTCCTCTGCCGACCGGAGCGAGTGAAGCGGCCATTTCCACCCTGGCGCTGGACGCCGTGGGCGAAGCCGCGCGGGCCGACTGGCAGGAGTTTCTGAAAAATCGGACACCGCTGACTTACGAGAAAAATGCGAACGTCGCGAACTACGAGCACCGTCCCGAGCCGCTGCCGCTGCAGCAGCCGCTGTCGCCGGCCGAAAGCATGCAGTACACGCAGGTCCCTGCAGATTTCGACCTGAAGCTCTTCGCGAGCGAACCCCATATTTTCAAGCCCATCGCCATGGCCTGGGACGAGCGCGGCCGTCTGTGGCTCGCCGAGACGCGCGACTACCCGAACGAGGTTCGGCCGGAAGGCGAGGGGAACGACGACATCGTGATCTGTGAGGACACGGATGGGGACGGCGTGGCGGATAAGTTCACCATTTTTGCCGATCACCTCAATATTCCGACCTCGCTCACCTTTGCCAATGGCGGCGTCATCGTGGCGCAGGCTCCCAATTTCCTTTTCCTCAAATCGAGCAAGGGCGATGACAAGGCGGACATTCGCGAAGTGTTATTTGAAAACTGCTGGGGCAAGAGCGACACCCATGCCGGTCCGTCGAATCTTCACTGGGGCTTCGATAACTGGATCTACGGCGCGGTGGGCTACGCGGGTTTCAAGAGCCGCAGCGGTCCGGAAAATAATTTTCAGCAGGGCCTCTATCGCTTCCGGCCCGACGGCTCGAAGATCGAGTTTCTGTATCAGTTTACGAATAACACCTGGGGCTACGGAGTGAACGAGGCTGGCGACATCTTCGGCTCGACGGCCAACAATGCGCCGAGCTTTTTCTGTGGCTTGCCGGCCACGCATTTCGCTCCCGGCGGCGGCCGGCTCATGTCGGCGAAGCGCATCAACCCTTACGACAAGGTGCATCCGAATACGGCGAATATTCGCCAGGTGGATGTTTTTGGCGGTTATACGGCGGCGGCCGGACACATGTTCATGAATTCGGATTCACTGCCCGCGCGGTTCCGCGGGAAGGCGCTGGTCTGCGAACCCACGTGCAAGCTCATCTCTATTTTCGACATCGAGAAACAGGGGGCGGGCTACGAAGCCCGGGACGCTAACAATCTGCTGGCCAGCTCGGATGAATGGATGTCGCCGGTTGCGGCGGAAGTGGGGCCGGATGGCGCCGTATGGGTTGCCGACTGGTATAACTTCATCATCCAACACAATCCGACGCCGTCGCCGGAGCGCGGCGGCTACCTGGCGCAAACGGGCCGGGGCGGCGCACACATCAATCCCAATCGCGACACTGCGCACGGCCGCATTTATCGGCTCGTGCCCAAGGGCGTGCAGCCCAGTCCGGTCCAGTCACTCGCCGGGGCTGCCACGCCGCAACTCGTGCAGACGCTAGAGAGCGGCAACCAATTCTGGCGGCTTACTGCCCAACGTCTGCTTGTCGAGGGCGGGAAAGCCGAGGCGGTGACAGCGTTGCGGGCGAAGGTGAAGGAAGGCAAGGCGCCGGCCGCCGTGCATGCCCTCTGGGCGCTCACCGGACTCGGCGCGCTCGATGCCGATACGCAGCGGGCCGCGCTGCTCGCGGCTTCGCCGGAATTGCGTCGCAATGCCATTCGCACCATTTCGGCCGATGCCCAGGGCGTGAAGCTCTTTTTCAGCTCACCGGTGGTGAAAGACCCGGATCTCACGACGCGCCTCGCCGCCTTTGTGAAGCTGGCGGAGTTTCCCACGACGCCGGATTTGCAGACCGTCGTGACGAAGTTGCAGAGCGATGCAACGAACAAAGCCGACGAGTGGTTAGCGGAAGGTGTGAAAATGCTCGGCCGGAAACACGGTGTGTTATCGTATCACGCCGGGCCGAATTTGTTGCCGAACCCGGGCTTCGAAGACGCTGTCAACGACCTGCCGGCCGTCTGGAAGGTGCGCCACTATGCGGGAAATCCCGCGTACTCCGTGGCGGCGGCGCCGGACGTTCATGGGGGCGCGGCCAGCTTGCGTCTGGCCAGCACGGATGGCGATGGCACGGACACCAGTGTTTTTGCGGATGTTACCGTCAAGCCCCATACGGAATATCGTTTGTCGGGCTGGATCAAAACCAAAGGCGTACGCGGCGCCTTGGGGGCCTTGCTAAATGTGCACGGGACGGATGCTCGCACGCCGGCGGTGACGCGGGACGCCAAGTGGACTCAGGTCGAGACGACGTTCAATTCCGGCGACCGTACAGTGGCGAGTGTGAATTGTTTGTTGGGTGGTTTCGGTAAATCCACGGGTGAGGCCTGGTTTGACGATGTAAGCTTGCAGGAGTTGCTGCCGGCAGACGAACAGCCCTTGCTTGCTGGCGATCCAAAGCGGGGCGAGGACATTTTCTTCCATCATCAGACGGCGCTATGTGTGGGGTGTCATTCCATCGGTGGAAAGGGTGGCAATGTCGGGCCGGCGCTCGACGGCATCGCCAGTCGTAAGGACGAGGCCTACATTCTCGAAAGTCTGCTGGAGCCCAATAAGCAACTGGCGGAAGGTTTCAAGGGACAAGTGTCGCCCATGCCGCCGATGGGGCTCATCCTCAAGGATCAGGAGATTGCGGATGTGAAGGCGTTTCTTCTCACTTTGAAGGCGAAATAAAGTCAGGCTAAGGTCCGCCTCCGTGCGCGCCATTCTTCAACGAGTCACCTCCGCCTCCGTGCAAATCGGCGGCGGAGCAACTGTGCCCATCTCGGCCGGTCTGGTCGTCTTGCTCGGCGTCGAGACGGTGGATACGCCGGAAGATGTCGATTGGCTGGCGGCGAAGATCGTGAACCTGCGGCTTTTTGCTGACGAGACCGGTGGGTGGAACCGATCGGTATTGGAGATCGGCGGGGAGATTCTCCTGGTGAGCCAATTCACCCTGCACGCGAGCACGCGCAAAGGGACCAAGCCGTCGTGGCATCGCGCGGCTAAGCCGGATGCCGCGATCCCGCTTTATGAAGCGATGATTCGGAAACTCACCGAGCTGCTCGGGCGGCCGATCGCGACCGGGCAGTTTGGAGCCATGATGCAGGTGGCGCTGGTCAATGACGGCCCGGTGACGGTGATCATCGATAGCAAGGCGCGGGAGTAATGGGAAGAATGCGAGCGATGGTCGTTTAGTCGAGGCGATAGCCGAGACCGTGGACGGTGAGGAGGTGGCGAGGCTCGGCGGGGTTTTCCTCGATCTTTTGGCGGAGCTTGACCATGAGCTGATCGAGTGTGCGCGTGGTGCCGTAGTAGTCGATGCCCCAGACCTCGTTGAGGATGGAGTCGCGGGAGACGGCTCTGCCGCGTTCACGGTGGAGCAGGGCCAGGACTTTCAATTCGCGCGGGGTGAGCTCGAAATCCTGTCCGTCGCGTTTGCCGCGCAGGGCGCGGGTATCGACGACGACGTCGCCGAACCGCAACTCTTCGGGAGCGTCCAGAGCGTTGGCCGCCGGCGCCGCGCGCCGCAGGAGCGCCTGGATGCGCGCGAGGAGTTCGCGCAGGCTGAAGGGCTTGGTCACGTAATCGTCGGCGCCGAGTTCGAGGCCCACAACTTTGTCGATCTCTTGGCCTTTGGCCGAGAGCATGAGGATGGGGACGCGATTGCGCGCGCCGCGGATTTCCCGGCACAGATCGTAGCCGCTTTTATTTGGCAGCATGATGTCGAGCACGAGCAGGTCGGGACCGCGCTGGCGCAGCAGGGACATAGCCTGGCCGCCGTCGCCGCAGCCCGTCACTTCATAGCCCTCGGCCTGCAGGGCGTCCACGAGCCCGAGGCGAATGTGCGCGTCGTCTTCGACAACCAGGATGTGCTTTTTCATGGAATGACAGGTGTCGCAGGCGCCGCCAGCGGCAGGCGCAGCGTGAAGATGCTGCCGCCGCCGGGACGGCTCTGGCAGAGGATTTCGCCGCCCTGCTCGCGGGCGTGGCGCTGGGCCAGAGTGAGTCCGAGGCCGGAGCCCTGGATGCCGCTGGAAAGCGAATCGTGCGCGCGATAGAAGGCCTCGAAAATCTTCGCCTCCTCGCCCTCGGGCACGCCGGCGCCACGATCGAGCACGCTCACGCAGATGCTGGCGCCATCGATATAACTTTGCAGCTCCACTTCTTTCTGGGCGCCGGAATATTTCTCGGCATTGGAAAGGAGATTCACGAGGATTTGCGCGATGGCATCCTCGTCGCCGAGGACCGGATAGGGTCCCGGCGCAGCTTGCCACTGGGCCGTAAAACCGCTTTCCCGCAGGTGCAGCGCCTGGTTTTCCCAAGTGCGTTCGATGACGGGGTGGAGATCGAAATGCGCGCGTTCGAGCACTTTTTGTTTCCGCTCGATGCGCGCGAAATCGAGCACGTTGTTAATCAGGCGCGTGAGACGCTCGGATTCCACCATGATGATGCGCAGGTACTGGGCGCTGCGCCCTGGATCGGACCGCCCGCTCAACATGAGCTCGGCAAACATGCGGATAGAGGTCAGCGGCGTCTTCAACTCGTGGGAGACATTGGAAACAAAATCCGTCTTCTTTTGCGCGAGCGCCATCTGTCGGCGCGTATCCGCGACGACGAGCCAGCCGCCGCAGGCGATGATGCCGAGAGATATGGCAATGAGAAAGGCCAGCGTGCGCCTGAGCCCGCGGGCCGAGGCCGGGATTTGCTCGGGGTGAGTCAGATAAAGCGCGGCCTCCCAGTGCGGGAGGGCTTCGCCGATCTCGGAGGCTACGAAGGGGCGCTTCCAATCCCGCGAGCTGGAATCCGCCGGCGCCGCGGCGACCGGCCGGGCCTTATCGTCGAGCAGCGCGAGGATGAATTCGGGCTGATCCCGGCCATTGTCGCGGCCCCAGGATCCCGAGTCGCGCTGCTCGGGCCGGCTTAAGGCCTCCGGCCAGAGATCCTTCAAGCTGTCAGCTTCCAGCATGCAGCCAAAGACCACGGAGGAATCCTGCTCGGGACGCAGCCAGAGAATGAGTTCCAGCCGGTCCTGCACGAAGCGCGCGAGGATGCCCTCTTTTCCCTGCAGCGTGAAGCCCCCGAAATTAGTTACTGCCCAGGTGAGCTGTGACGCGCGCTCGCTCAAGGCGAGGACTTGTTGCGGCGCAACATTTCGCGTCATGGCCTGCTGTGAAGGAGCCTGAGTCTCGGCTTTTTGGAGCGGAGCCGACGGGGACTGCTGCTTCATCACTACCGCCCGGCTTTCCTTGGCCAGGCTTGGTTCAGCGCTCTGGTTTTGGGCAAACGAAGCTGGCGACTCCAACTTAGCCATTTCCTGGGACGACCGCGAGCCATTGGCCACATCGGCTTTCTTCCGGTTGTCGTACGGACGGTTCAATTCCTCGACAGCCACGGGAAAAGCCACGACGTCCATTTTATCCGAGAGGAACTGACCGTTGTCCCAGAGGAAAGATTTCCACTCGGCGTGCGCCGCCGCATCCTGCGCCGTGGGCGACAGGATGCGGCCATCCCGGCCGATGGCAAAACCCACCGCCTTACGCGGCCACGCGCCGGCCAGGGCCGAGGCGAATTCCCGCGCCAGACGATCGGGCGTTCGCTCTGCGATCAGTTTGCGCACCGCTTCCTCAAAGCCGCGGCGCTGATCGTCGACAATGGCTCGCGCATTTGCCGCGAGGCGATCCGCCTCCGTCTGGTAAAGCTCCGCCGTGCGCCGCTCCAGGATGATCTGCTGCTCCTGCGCGCTCCGCAGCGCGAGCCAGCCGAGCACCACGCTGGGCGCGAGCACGGCGAGGAGGAAGATGGCGGCGCTTTTGGTCATGGGGATTCCAGCCTACTACTGCAGAACGCCGCCCGCTTCGAGGCTCATGTTTCAGCGCGCCTTTTGGTATTTGTCCTGCCAGTTTTCATACTGCACCTGCTTGCGGCTGGACTTGCTCAAGGTTCCCTGAGAGGCGATTTCCGCGGCGCTCGACTCGAGTTTGCTATTTTCCTCGGCCAGATTGGGGATCTGCGCGGCGGGCGCCGCGGCCTCATTTTTCGCGGCCTGGTTGCGCAGGACCACCGCGGCTTCCTTCGCTTTGCCATCATCGGCCAATTTCACGGCGAGTTCCTTGGCCGCGCGATTTTCCAGCACGGAGATATGCTTTGCGATCTCGGCGCGCTGGCTTTCATTGGAGACCTTTTCGTCGTCGGTGAATTTCACCTTGGCCCAGCCGTCCAGTTTTCCGGAAGAACCGCTCGACACGTCTTCATAGCGCAGGGTCACCGCCGCAGCTTCCGCCGTTTCGTGACGCGGGGCGTCGAAGGCGCAGCGCGCGATAAACCGGCGCTTGTCGGCGCCGAAGTATTCCGACATCGAGATCTCCGCCGAGCGGCCCTCGCACTTGACCTCGGGATGGCCGATGATCTCCCGGATTCTCACACCCTCTGGCGCGGTGATGCGCACTGTCACCCCGCGCGCCAGCACCGTGCGGGCGGCGCCGAGTTCCTCGGAAAGAATGCCCGGAAGCTTTTCCGCATCCTGCACGTAGTAGTAGTTGGCATGACTCGCTTCGGCGACCGCGGTCATGAGATCCTCGTTATAGTCGTCTCCCAAGCCGATCGTGCTCACGCTGAGCTGCTCTTCACGCAGGCTGGAGGCCAGGCCCGCGAGATCCGAGACTTTGCTCGGGCCGACATTGGCGATGCCGTCGGAAAGCAGGATGATGCGGCTCAGATGCTCGTGATCGAGATGCTTGCGCAGTTGGGCCGCGCCCATTTGTAGTCCGGCGTAAATGGCGGTGCCGCCGCCGGGCTGGATGTGATAGATCCGCGCCTTCAGGTCGTCACGTTCCGCGGCCGAAGTGGCATGTTGCGGCGGGAAAAGGACCTGTGGATTGTTGTCATAAACGACCATGGAAACAAAGTCGTTCGGGCCCATTTGATCGATGGCGGCGCAAGCCCCCTGACGGGCTTTTTCGATTTTGGCCCCGCTCATGGAGCCGCTGCGATCGAGCACGATGGCAAGATTCATCGGCGCGCGCTCGGCGTGATCGGGTGTCCGGCCTTCGATTTCGATTTCCACGAGCGCCTCCGGGGCGCTCCCATTCAGAACGACGTCGCGCTCGGGCGTGACGTGGAGGGTGAGAGAAGTGGGGTCTGCCAGGACGGCGCCGGCGGAAATGCCCAACAATAGCGTGAGAACAGATAGCGTTTTCATCGCCACCACGCTACGCCCCGCCGGGATGAGATGTGTCAGAGCGGGGTTCGAAGTATGTCAAAAAATTGTAAGAACTTCTTCACTCCGCGAGCGCCGTTTCCACCGCTTTCTCCAGCTCGGTGCAGTCCGCTTCGCCTTCCACGATGGCGCCGCCCGGGTGAATATGCCGGATCGCGCCGTCGCGTCCGATGACAAATGTCACCGATGTCCAGGCTGTGCCCTGCTGAGGATCCAGCCACCAGCGATGGAGCGTCTTCCAGTCCCGATCGACGGCGACGGGAAAGGCAAAGCCCAGGCGTTTTGTCTGCTGCACCACATGTTCCATAGTGAGCGGCTCTTCGGATTTGTGATGGTACATCCCGATCACCACCAGGCCGCGCTGCCGGTCCTTTTCCCAGAGACGGTTGAGCACAGCCGCGCTTCTCGTGCAGTAGGGACAGCCCGGTCCCGTCCACCATCGCACCACCAGGACCTTTCCGCGCAATTCCGCCAAGGTCAGCGGTTTCGAGTTCAACCACTCGGTCGCCGTCCATTCCGGCGGCTTCTGGCCGATCAAGCTCGGGGCGGCTTTTGCAAATGATCCGGCGAGCGACAGTCCGAAGAGAAGGAAAAGGAGCGTGCGCATAAGAGAAGCTGACGAAAAACGGCCGATTAAGAAAGACTTCCGCGTCTTGAGAAGCGCGTTAACGAAAGCCCCCGATGCTCCCGCTTCCGCTGCCGCTCCCGGAGCCTCCCCCTCCGCCATGGCCTCCGGAACTACTGCCGCCGTGCCCGCCAGAGCCGCTGCCGCCATGGCCACCGGAAACGTTCCCGCTGGAAACATTTCCGCGGCTCACGCTCGACATTCCGGCTCCGCTGCTGCCCTTGCTGACGACCGGCGCTGAGTGGCTGGCCGTCGCCGATCCGCCTGGAGCCGCCGGTCCGGTCGAAACGGTCGGTCCGAAACGGCTGCCGCCTCGCGGTCCGCTCCACATGTCGCTAAAGGGCGACACGCCATGCTCCGACGGCGGCGCAGTGGTGCGCGGAGGGCGGGGAATGAAATGCTCCGCGACCACCGGGGGCTTAGCCGGCGGGCTCGCGTGGTCGCTGCGAACGTCTTCATGATGATCCACCGGCGGGTTGACCGGAATCCGCTCGGGGGGGATGGGCGCGGTGGTGAGCGCCGGCATGGACGACACGTGAGGCCGCCCGGGGGCGCTTCCAACGGCGCTTCCGTTGAATGCCGGGCCGCTCGTGACCGTGACAGACGATGTGGAGGCGATGAACGGCGGCGTGACGTGGGCCGGAGGACGTTCGCCAAAGTGGCGCGCCACTGGAGTCCGCCCCAGCAAGGCCGGATGCAAACCACTCACGATCGGATGCGATGCCACCGGCCCATTTGGAAAGTCGTGGACCCCGCAGTGCCAGAAACGTCCGCGATCATGCCCCCAGGCGCAGCCGTAGCCGCCCACCCATATGCCGCCGTAGGACCAATCGCAATCACCCAGCCAATCCCCGCTGGGCTGCGGCGCGCCATAGTCGACCGGTGTGCTTGAAACTTCTTCCGGTGTCTGGGCATAGGCCGTCGCCGGATCGTAGGCCGGCACTTCGATCGTCTTGGATTGCGCGGGCAGGATGCGGATCATCCCATGATCGCTAACCACGTCCTGATGCACCGTGCTCGCCAGATTGCCCGCCGCCAAGGCCCGCGCACGGAGTTGCTGGATGGCGTGCATGACGTCGGCTTGTTGCGTGCGCACCGCGGCGCCCAGCGAAGCGGTCCAGTCGACGTTTTGCGCCAGCCAGTGCAGAATTTCCGGGTAGTGCGCGAGGCCTTTCACGCTCGCGTCCCAAGGCTGCGCATTAATGTCTTCGGTGAGCATCCCCGTCTTCACCACGCCCGCCGCCTGGACGATGACGGAAGGCATCGTCGAACCGGAAAGGATGAGCGCCACGAGCGGATCGGGATCCAGGGCGATCGGCGACACGAGCGATTCCAGCTCATTTTCGGCAATCGCCGGCGCGGGCTGCGGGGCCGACGCTGCGGGAGATGGGGTGGCGGCTGGGGCGGTCGGGTCCTGCGCCTGGGCGGCGCAGGCAAACGCGACACTGAGCGCGGCCAAAAGCCTGGTTTTCATACTAAAAGGCTAGCACCGAGCGCGGCCGTGAACAACACTGCGCGACCTCCTGTTTCCATGCCGCTAATGTGCTGCTCAACGATGCTTTACCGGCCGGAAAATCGAATCATTCTCGGAAGGATGCGCCCGCTCCTGGCCCTTCCAGTCTTTGTATTTCTGCTTCTCGCCACAACCGGTTGCGTGAGCCATTCGCCGGTGGCTTGCGGTGGCAAGGGCCGCTCGGCCCGGGTCTTCTTTGCCACCGACCGCCGGCAACAGCCGACGGATGCCGTTTCCCTGCACTTCGGGCCGGAGCGAAATCGCCCGCCAGGTCTAAACCTCGGCTGGGAAGAGATCTCGTTCGGACCGCAGCATCGTGTCGGACAACTCGACGACGCCGTCGCCATCGCTCCGGCGCATAGCGAGACGCCGTCGGTCGGCGGAGAGCGATCGAGCGCCTTGCAGCGGACGGACGTGCAGATCGATGCCTTCGTGAATAACACGTTGCGCCCGGCGATTCGCGCCGCCCGGCCGCCAGTCGCCGGGGGACCGCGGCACGTCTTCGTCTTCGTTCACGGCTTCAACACGAGTTTCGACGAAGCCATCCGCAAAACTGGGCAATTCGCAGGCGATCTCGATCTGGTCAATTGCGCCGGCCAGGCTCAGGGCGTGGCCATTGCCTACTCCTGGCCGTCCGGGAGCGCACTCTTCGGCTACCTCGCCGACGAAGAGAACGCCGAGTGGACGCAACAACGCCTCGCCCCCTTTCTGCGTGCGCTCACCCGCGTCTGTCAGGCCGAGGGCGCCCGGCTCCATCTCGTCGCACACTCCATGGGTTCGCGCGCGCTCATCCGCTCGCTTTCCGAGTTGGCCAATGGGTGTGAAAAGCCCGGCCGGCTGGCCGACGACGTGATCCTCCTCGCGCCGGATATGGGCCGCGGCCTCTTCGACCAATACATCGACCGCGTCCTGCCTTTGATCGGCCATCTCACGATCTATGTCTCCGCGCGCGACGAGGCGCTGACCATCTCCAGCTTTCTGCACGGCGGACACCACCGTCTCGGCCTGCTCGAATCGACCGTCTACGCCGCCCTGCAACTCACCGGCCTCGCCCGCGACCATCGCGACCTCGGCGAACTATCGCAGTCTGCGCCGAATGGGAAATTTGACATGATTGACGTGACTCATTCACTGGCCAATCACTTCGGCCATTCCTATGAAGATCCGGCCTTCATTCGGGACTTTCATGAACTCGTGATTCACGGCGCGCCCGCCGGCGCCGGCTCGCGCGCGAATCTGCAACCCCGCCAGACGCACCAAAACATTTTCTTTGGGAGAGCAGGGGAAAGCTTGCATTACTTTCAACTGCAGGGGCAATAGCAGATGGACGCTTGTTATTCGACTTTAGCGTCTTTGGCGGCGGTCCAGTGCTCACTCCATTCCTTCCAATCACGTTCCGTTTGCGTGACCATCGTCCTGACTGCGTCGAGGAAGGCCGTTTCCGCCTTTAAATCTGTGAGACCGTTGTGTAGCCCATCGGCGTCTCCCGAACTACCGCGGTGGACATTGGCCGTTTCCTGACCCATCGCTTCGAGAAGCTCCCCTTGATCGAGTCCATCGGTGAGATCTTCCATCTCGATGCGGCCGGTTGTGGCCAGGATGGGCTTGCATACCCAACGATCACGAAGGCGATAAAGAGGATCAGGAGAGCGCACGGCCCTATGCTGGATTTCATCGACAAACGAAACATTCCCGGCGTTTTCAATTTGCGTCGCCGGAGACACACTTGCTTTCACCTCACGGCCGATGGGACCACCGAGCCAATTCGCATTGTAGGCAAAGTAACGATGGCGCCCAAGAGATCCCAGTCCCTTCTCGGGACTGGCAATGCGGAATGTTTCGGGCGTGGCGCCTTCCGGGTACTCCGCCGCGAGCGCGGCGATCGCCGTGGGATCGACTTCCGATTCCTGAATTTCAACCGTCTTTTCATTCAACCATTTCTTCCAAAACTTCTCCGGCGCCTTGAGGGCGTTTAGAGCGTGATCCCGCAGCCATTGGTGCTTCCCATCCAGAACGAACGGCGCTGAATCGATCGAAAGTCCAGCATTGTAGCCGCGCAGCGCCGCTTGGCAAATATCCTCGGCCGAGAGTCTGATGTCGGCGGAAAGAATGGCGCTGGCGGCCAATCGAACAAGGTCGCTGGCAAAGGGGATTCCTTGGTCTGCTTCGTCGAAATCGTCGATGCCCCAAACGAGGCGCCCTTCTGCGTCCCGCCACGTTCCAAAGTTTTGCACATGCAAATCTCCGACCGCGAGAATCCGCGGTCCGCTGGCGGCCAGATCCTTGCAATACTCTTGATAGCGCTGAATCCAACGATAGTAGGTGGCGCGCAGGTGCGAAAACGCGTCGGAGGCCATGGCATCATGCTTCTGAGTCAGGGCCGCTTCGTTTACAGTGGTCGCTTTCCTCAGGGCATTTTCGTAGGCTTCGGTCGATTCAATGACGTTCATAGGAGCGTGGATTTTCCGATAGCAAAGAAGCTTAGCTTTTGAGCGTCCTGATAACCGCGATGTATGGATTGCTGGAGCGCTGGCGAACCAAGCCTCCGGTATCCAGCGCTACCCGTTTGAGGCCCACGGAGTCACTTTCGTTGCCCCCGATGGTGAGCGCATAGTTCCCGTCGGCATCCGAGCCAACTTCCACCACGATCGCGGAGTGCGATTCGTAGGCCTCGTGCGCGGCAGCAAAGTCGTAGGTCAAGGTTTGGCCGTTGCGATTGTTGTGAATAATGTCTCCCGGGTGTGGCGCATAGTCGGTGATCCGATAGCCGTGGAAAAGACCAACGCCATTGCGTTTGTCCTGAATCGCTTTAAAAACGAAACGTGAATGCGCGGAAGAGGCCTTGAAGCCATTGTCCACTGCCGAGCCTTCACGCATGCACCATGAAACAAACACCGCGGACCAGGCAGTGCTTACACCCGGGAAGGTAAAGCCGATGTCCTCCCAATAGTGGCGGATCTGATCCCGCAGGACAGTATCGCTTTCGGTATAATGGTGGTAGTCGTCATATTGCTGGCGCGCCCGGGCGACAACTCGGCTGGGATACGATGATCCGCCGCCGCCGGCAGGAGCTGCGGCGGCCAAAGCAACAGGCGCACTCCCCGCCAAGACGCCGAGGGCCGGGGTCGGCGAGGCAGCGATTGGGGCCGCGCTGCCTCCCAGGGAAGAAAAGGCGCCATAATTGCCGTCCGCAAAATTATCTTCGTAATCGCCACCGACCAAGCCGCAAAGTGAGCTGGAGGCAATCTCCTGCCGAATATCCGGGGTGTAACCCGCATGCCCCGCCCAGCCGTGGGATTCTGCCAGCCAAGAATACGCTGCAAGCCTGCTGTGCTCCTTGAGCCATCCGCAGACGCGCCCGGAACCATACACGCCGATTTCATATTGCGCCGAGCCGCCTCCGGCTTGGTCCAAGCCATCTTTCACGCCCTGAAAATATTGCGTTATCACCCCCTGTGTGTCGGCGGTAGTTGCATCGTAATCGACGGCGAAATAAATGCCGCTTCCCGCCGGCTGCCCGAGCCCACTTGCATACTGATGGGCGTGACCTCCATCCTGCATTCCACGCGAATAGGAGAAATAACTGGAGCTGGTTGGTCCATCCTCATAGACAGTGACGATGCTCATTCCTGCGCCGATTAAAGCCTGCGCTTCGCTGGGTGTGAGCCGCTTCTGCGGATGGCTTGTGGTGGTGCTATAATAGCGGCAGACAAATCGAATGCCGCCTCCGCTCAGGCAAGCAATTTGTGTGGAGAGACGTTTGTCGGTGGAGATTCCTCTGGGCATAATGTTAATGGATTGATTGGGGGCTGTTCAGGATGCGATAGGGATTAGGAATAAGCGGAGAGCGAGGTGCGCTTATAAGTCTTGCAGGTTTGCGTCCGCGATCTCGCGCGGTGCAAAGGATCGCGTCATGATGGTCACGGGTAAGCGTGTGCCTTCACCCACGGACGCAGGACGGCGACGATGGAGCCGGGGGCTTCGACCTGCACGGCGTGGCCGGCGGACGCGAGCGTATGGACCTCTGCGCCAATGTTGCGGGTCGCCACGGGCGCCCGATTAAGGTCGACGATTTCGTCGCCATCGGCAAAGAGCGCGAGGGTGGGCAGAGGCGATTTGCCGAGCCTGGCGAGGCCCTCTTTTTCGAGCCGCAAACCTTCGTGGAGCAGATGCACGGTTTGCCCGCACTCGAGCAGTTGGTGATCCCGCTGCATATTCTCCCGCAGTCGCTCCCTTTGTGCGGCGTCGGCGCCGCGGTTTTGATATTCCGCCTGAGTAAGCCCGCCGAAGATCTTGTCACGCTTGAAACTATGGAAAACGGTGATGACGAGCTTGGCGAAGAAGGTTTCCTTTTTGGCCGGCGTCGCCGGCACGAGCAGGATGAGGCTGCGGAGGTTTACGCCGGGATAAAGCGTTGCGCGTTCGGCTGCGGCGTAGAGCGCGACCTTGGCGCCCCACGAGGTGCCGACGAGGAAGATCGGTGCGTCGATTTCCCGGGCTTTCTCAAAGAGGGGCCGGAGCTCTTCGGCCCAGACCTCTCCCCCAATCGTCAAGGGCTCGAGTCGCGCGATACGATCGTCCGCCCGCGCGCGTCCGCTGCCGCGGCGGTCGGGGCAGAGTAGCAGCCAGCCTTCGCGCTCTGCCTCTGCTCCGAGCGGAGCAAACCAGTCGGCATGCGTCTGGATGCCATGCAGACAGATGAGGATCGCTTTCGGCTGGCCGTCCTTCTTTCCGAAGGCCCAGCCGTCTGGGCTATCAGCCCCGACAAACTTCCGGAGCGGCGTGCCGGTGTCCCTAGCGACCCGGGACCAATCTGGCAGAGTCGCATCCGCGGACAGCGCAGATGTGGAAAGGGTCATGGATATAAGAAGGGCGGGCGCCGCGAATTTCATTCCCGAGGAGAACTGGACCATGCATTGCCAAGCAAAAGTTATGGTTTTTATACTATGGATATAATTATCTCCTGGGAAGCCTGGATGGCGGAAAGCTTATCGGAACTGACAGGAACGCTCAAGTCACCTGCCGTACGAACATGGTCTTCACATTTTGCAGCGTCTCCCTAAGCAATTCGCCGGGACGTGCAGGAGTCACCTCACTGAAATGATTGCGTCGCGCGGTAGAATGACTCACAAATTGCATGGAAAGGCCCCTTATGAATCCAAAAGTAGCAGTGCTGGTTGCGGAGTGTGAGCCCGTGGTGCGGTTCGGGATAACTGAGTTTTTGAGGAAACGTTCGGCGGGGTTTCTTTGCGCCGATTCTGACTCGGTCCCCTCGGCGCGCGCGCATTGCGAGGCCCATAAACCGGACCTTTTGCTGGTCAATCCCGAATTGACCGGCGGCGACGGATTCTCCCTGATTCACGAGGCTTCACGGTGGAATGAGAAGATCCGGATTGTCGCGTTTACGCCCTTGGATGATACCGATTCGATGATCCGTGCGTTTCGGGCTGGAGCGTTGGCCTATGTCACTCGCCTGGATCCTTTGGAGGAGCTGGGCGTGGCGATCGATGCAGCTCTTCTCGGCAACGAATATATGAGCACCCGTGTCCAGCGCGGCCTCTATTCTGAAATGCGGTGCGGGAGAATTGCATTATCTTCCGATCCGACAGCTGTCTTATCGGCGCGAGAGCGCCAAATATTTCACCTTCTGGGAGAGGGGCAGAGCAAGCAGGATATCTCGAGGGAGTTGCGGTTAAGCCCCAAGACCGTGGATTCCCACCAACAGAGGATGAAAACAAAGCTTGGTATTGCAAGTTACGCAGAGCTTCGCAAGCACGCCATTGTTAGTGTGAATCAGGCTGCAGCGCCTGTGCTCGATCCGCGCACTTCGGCCGAAAGCATGGCTAAATTGTAGATAATAAGTCCCGATTCTACGCCCCCGGCGGCGGAGGCACGATCGGCGTCTGATCCGCATCGGCCGGCGGCGGCGCCACCGTGTCGGAACCCGGCGGAGGCGGGACGGTCGGCGCTTCAGGCGTGGACATTTCCGGCGTCGGCGGAAGCGTGGGGGCGGTTGGGGCGGCCGGCGCGGGCGGAACTGGGGGAAGAGTAGGCGTCACGGGGGCTGGGCCAGCGGGAGCCGGGGCCGGCGCTGTACCTGCCGGCGCCGCTCCGGGCGCTGCGGCGCCTGCGGCTGCGGCCGCGGCAGGCGTGGTGTGCGGCGTGCCCACCAGCACGAGGAAATCCGAGGGCGTTAGGCCTTCGATATCCAGCGAGCGGGAGACGACGTCTTCGGAAATCTCGACTTCCTTCGGAGTGAGGCCGATGCGGCCGAGCTGCGTGAAGAGCTGGCGGAATTGCGCGACGATGGCCAGCGAATCCCGCGCCTGCGGATCCTTCGGCGCATTCTTCACCAGGTAGGCATTGAAGTCGTGCGCGTCCGGCGAAGCGGCCTGGGCGACATACTTGGCGTACTGGCCGCTGATCAGCTCTTCGATGCGCGGTTTCAGCTCTTGGTTCGGGCCGAAGATGCGATCGTACGTGCTGAGCACGAGTGTGACCTGGCCCGGCGCAATCCGGTTGACGACGACCTGGTAGTCTGCGTCGGTCGGGTTCTTTTTGCCGAGGAGCTGCTTGAACAGGGCTTTGCGAGCCTTGATGCCTTTCTTCTCATCATCATCGGGATCGCGCGCGGCGACGCCCAGCGAGAGCAGCTTGGCCACGGTGGCGGCGCTCAGGCGCGGCTCGGTGGAGCTTTGCGGCCTGCTCAGATCCGGCAGCGCGCCGGCCAGCGCGGCCACGACCTCTGCGTCGACCACGCCGCCCGAGATCGGCTGCGTAGGAAGAAGTGTGGCGCTGCTATCCAGCGAGCCCGGGGTTTGTTGGAATTGGCTATCCAGCGACGCGTCCGTGAAGAAAGTCATGCCCTCAATCTTGCCCACACCCGGCAGACCGGAGGAAACGGCGAAGAAGGCCGTTCCATTTCCCTGACCGCTGAAGCTTACCGAGGCGCCGTTGAATTCGATGGTATTGGCCACGATGTTCAAACCCTGGTCGTGGCGGCCGGCGAAAGAGGCGCCATCGGGCTGCCGATCCATGAGCACCACATTGCCGGCAGAGATCGAGAGATCGCCGCGCGCCGCGGTGTCGCCGATCGTCGCCGTGCCGGCATTGATCGCGAGCGAACCGAAGGAGAGCAGGTTCTGGAGATAACCGACCGTGAAGCTATTTTTGGCGGTGATGGTGGTCTGCCCCACGTTCGTGAGAATGATGGACGAGAACGGGCTCGCGAGCCGCGGGTGCGACGGGTCGTCGTTGAAGAGCACATTCGCGCCGCTGTAGTTCGCGCCGTCGAGATACAACGTGGTGGCCGATTGCAGAACGAGATCGCCACCGTTCGCCGCCACGTCGTCCTTCGCTTCGATGCCATTGGCCGAAACGTCGACGGAATTCGCCGACACCGCCTTGCCAAAGATGACTTTCTCCGGGGCGGTGACGGTCAAGGCGCCGCCCACCGTGATTGCTTTGTTGGCCAGGACGCTGCTCGAGGAGCCCGTCACTTGGAGGAGCGTCGCTCCGGAGCCGGTGTTGGTGATGGCGCCATCGATCGTTTCCGTTCCCGAAGCGATGAGGCTCAGTCCGCCGCCCGTGGTGATCGGGCCGGTCACGTGAATCGCGCCGCCATTCTGGACGATGGCATTGCCGCCGCCTTCGGAAATCCCGGTGATCGTCAGTTTGCCGGTGAAATCCGAGAATTGCAGATTGCCCGAGCCATTCGACCCGTTGAACGCGCCGACATGGTTGGCGCCGGTCAGGCTCACGCCGCCGGAGGCTTTCACCGTCAAACCACTGGCGCCGATGCTGGAGCCGCCCGCTTCGGTGACCGTCCCGCCTTGCGCAGTCAGTTGGACGGAGCCGGGCGTGCTGATATTGCCGCCATTGAGCAGCACGCTGCCGCCGGCAAAGGCCGACACTCCGCCAGAGCCTGCGCTTAAATCCTGATTGGCGGTGATGCTCGCTCCGGTGCCCGAGGCGGACAGCGCGATGGAGCCCGATCCGCCTGCGGTGATTGATCCCTTCAAGGTTTGCGGGCCGCCGGAACTCAACGACACATTGCCCGAGGCCGCAGAGGCAGAGACGGAAAGCGTGAGATCGCCGGACGTGTTCACGGAAATGTTGCCGGGGCCGAAATCGGCCAGACCGCTGATTCCCAGGTGGGGCGCCGTGTTCGTGAAGATGATGTTGCCGGCGCCGGTATTCTGCGCTTCGAAAGCCGAAACCTTGTTGGGACCGCCGAGGATGGCGCCGAGCGCGGACTTCGTCGTCAGGCTGCCGGCGCGCACGTTGCCGCCGCTTTCCTGCAGCTTGCCGGCGGTGGCCGTCAAGTTAACCGTGGCGGTCCCGGCATTGATGCTCTTGACCAGGCCCAGATCACCGGTCGAGGCGGTGAGGGTCACGGCCCCGTTGTTTGTGGTGATGCCGCTCACGCCCGCCACGGTATTGACCGTAAAGCCAGTGGCGCTGAGGAAGGTGAAACTCTGTCCGGCGCCCGTGATATTCGCCGCAAGTCGAGAGATCGAATTGTTGTCGGTGAGCGTCGGCGTATTCAACGCGGTGACGGCCAGGCCGCCTGCGGTCACTTTGCCGCCCAATTCCAAAATGGTCCCTGTCGGCGCGGCCAGCGAGACGTCGGCGGTTCCGGCGCTGATATCGGTGAGCAACTGAATGTCGCCTGCGGTGGTCGTGAGACTCACGGCGCCGTTGCTCGTCGTAATGCCGCTCAGGCCGTCGACCGTGCCGATGGCCAAGGTTTCGGGATTCGTGAAGCTGAAGGCCTGGCCGGCGCCGGTCACATCCGCGGCCAGGACCTGGATATCGTTTTTGCCATTGCCCAGCACCGGCGTGCTGTCCACGCGAATGGCCAAACCGTGGGCAATGATGCCGACATTGGGGTTGCCAGCCGTGTCTTCGACCAAGCCGCCGGCTGTGATCGAAACATCGCCCGCAGCGCCGGCGCTGGGGCCGGCCGCGATGTTTCGCTCCAGCGTAAGGATCCCGGTGGTGTTGATGCGAATGGTATTCGAGAAGGGCGCGCCGGCATTTGGCGTGCTGGAAACGCCATCGATCTGCGCAAAGTTGAAGTGCTCGTTGGCCACTCCATTAACCGCGACCGATTTGACGATCAGCCCGTCGATATTTTTGTTGTCGATATTGATCGCGCCGCCCGCCGCGGAGTTATGCACCCCGATGGAGCCGAGTTGATTTGCGGCCGTGAGATTGATATCGCCTGTGCTGACGTTCGTATTGATCACGCCGAGCGTTCCGGCGGTGATGATGGCATCCGTGTCCTGGGTGATGGCGCCATTGGCGCTCAAGAGCACTGTGCCGACGCCGGCGCCGGCGTCGATGATCTGCTGGAGATTTAAAATACCGGCGCTCTGGACGCCCACCGTTCCGCCATGGGCAGTAATTCCCGAGGTCGCGACGAAATTTGGCAAGCCGCCTGGCGCGACGATCGAGCCGATGGTGAGGCCGCCGGGATTCACATCGACAATATAGACATCGCCTTGGTTCGCGGCGTTGTAGGCGGCGAAGGTATTGATGTTGTTGTCGTAGCCCAGGGTGATGCTGCCCGTTGTATTCTCGTTGCGCACGCCCAGAACATCCGCGGTGATCGTTCCCGTGGAGGATTGGCTCACATTACCGTGCGCTTCAAGCAAGACCGTGCCGGTCGGATCGCTGATCGCATTGGCCAGCGACAGATCGCCGGCGCTCTCCACTGCGACCTGGGCACTGCCGGAAGCGGTGATGCCGCTGACGGAAGCAAAGTCGAAACCGCCCACGGAGGCGCTGGAAACCGCTCCCACCGTGAGGCTCGATTTCGCAGAGACAATGGTCACATTGCCGCCAACGGCGTTATTGACCGCCGCGACTGTCATAATCTGATTGGCTTGGTCGAGCTTGATGTCGCCCGTGAGGCTGTCGTTCGCGACGCTGAGGCTGCCGGCCGAGATGAGGCCTGCGCCGCTCTGCGAGATGTCTCCCTGAGAAACCAGACGCACCGTGCCAACGCCCGCATTCACCGCCTGATTGATCGTCAACGAGCCGCCGCTGGCCAGGCCGATGTCCTGCCCGACCGCAACGACGCCATTCACGGCTCCGAAATTGAGCGTTCCGTCGCTGAGCGCATCCGCCCCGCCAATCGTCAGCGCGGTGGCGCCGCCATCATTCACGGTGATGCCGCCGCTGGTCGAAGCACTGAATGCCGCGAGCGTGCCGATGTTATTGCTCAGCCCCAGCGCGATGGCTCCGGTCGTCCCGTCATTTCGCAGCCCGGCCGCCCCTGCGGTGATGATGCCGAGGCCGCTTTGGGTGATGCCGCCATTGGCATCGAGATACAGCTTGCCGGTTGCATCGGTGATGGCCTGAGTTATTGAAATGGCGCCGGCGCTTTGCACCGCCAGCTTTGCGTCGTCGCCGGTGACCACAAGACCTGCGGTCGGAGCAAACTGGAAATTTGTTCCTGTCGTAAGCCCGGCATCGCTGCCGATTGTCAGGCCGCCCGTCGCGGCATCGACCACTAGGAGATTGCCACCGGCGAAGGCGTTGAATCCGGCCAAGGTGGAAAACCGATTGGCCTGCGTGAGGACGATGTTGCCCGCTGTGGCGCTGTCGTTGCGTACGGCTAGTTCACCGGCGGTAATCAAGCCGACGCTCGTCTGTGTGAGATCGCCATTCGCCCCCAGTCGCACCGTTCCGGCGCCGGCATTCACCGCTTGGTTGAGGGTGAGCGTGCCGGCAGTCTGCAGATTGATGGCGCCATTGCCCGCGGTGGTGATGCCCTTCACGCCGCCCACGATATCCACGGCCAGATTCTGGCCATCGTAAAAAGTAAAGCCCGCTCCCGCGCCGGTGATTCGCGCCGCCAGGAGCGGTATCTGGTTCGCACCGCCGAGGACCGAATCTTTGACGGCCGAAACCACCAGCGATCCGGCCGTGACCGCGCCGCCGGCTTCCGTGACTGCGCCTGTGACCGCGGTGAGCGTAGTTCCGGCCGTGCCGGAGACTACATTGCTCGCGAGGGTCAAATCGCCCGTCGACGTCGTCAGCGAGACGGCGCCGTTATTCGTCGTCACACCGTCGACTCCCAGCACCGTGCCGATGGTGACCGCACCGGCGCTGGTATAGGAAAAGCCCTGATTGGCGCCCGAGATGTTCGCGGCCAGAACCGAAATCTGATTGGCGGAGCTCAACACCGAGGAAAGCGTCGAGGTGATGGCCAATCCGTGAGCCTGGACGATGCCGCCCGTCTCGATGACGGATTGTCCCGCGCTGAGAAGCACATCCCCGCCGGGCGCCACAATGTTCTGTTGCAGCGTGACCACGCCGGCGCTGGTCAGCGTCACGTTATTTGTGTTTGCGACGCTGCCCGTGGTTTTAACACCCACCGTGCCGTTGAAGGCAAAGTTGCCCAAGGTCACACCGGAGACGCTGCCCACCGTTAGCCCCACGGCATTGCCATCATTGATCGAAATCGAGCCGCCGGGCGCTGCATTGAAGGCCGCCACGACGCCGGCCGCCGCGCCCGTGCCGATCTGATTTGCCGCCGTGAGCGCGATGTCACCGGAGCTGCCATCATTGCGCGCCCCCAAGGTGGCTGCGGTGATGATGCCGGTTGCCGATTGGACAATGGTTCCGTTCGACTCCAGGCGTACGACTCCGCCTCCGGCATTCAGCGGAGCATTGATCGTCAAACCCTGCGCGCTGCCGAGATTGATCACGCCGTTGCTGCCATTTCCGCCAGAGGTAATTCCCGAGGTCGCCTGGAAGACAAAGCCATTCGTCGAGATCGGGCCTGCGCTCGCCACGGTCAGTCCGCCCGCGAGGCTGGAGTAAATCGTCACCTGACCGCTGATGTTATTGTTATTCGCTGCCGCCACCGTGCCGAACTGATTGTTCAGCGTCAGCGTGATATCCCCGGTGATGGCGCTCTCATTGCGCGCGCCGAGGAGGCTCGCCGTAATGGCGCCCGCGCCCGACTGGGTGATCGCGCCATTGGCCTCGAGGTAAACCGCGCCGCTCGTCGTGACCGCCTGCTGGAGCGTGAGCGCACCGTTGGAGTGTACGCCGATGATGGCGCCGCCTTGCGTCGAGAGACCGTTCGTGGTGGCAAAGTTGAAATTGCCATTCGCCGCCGGCCCCGCCGAGCCCACCGTGAGCGCCACGTTGTCGTTCAGAAGCACCAGCCCGCCGGCAAAGGCGTTGTTCGCCGCGACCGAAGAAAACGCGTTATTGAGAGTGAGGACGATGTCTCCTCCTGCAGCGCTTTCGTTGCGCGCGCCAAGCGTACCGGCGGTGATAATGCCCGCGCCAGTCTGGGTGATATCGCCCTGCGACACGAGCAGGACCGTCCCTGCGCCAACATTGATCGCCTGATTCAGAGTGAGGGACCCCGCCGATTCCAAACCAACCTGGCCGCCATTTGCCGTAATCCCTTTCACACCCGCAACCGTGTTAACGGCCAGGGATGCGCCGGAATTGGCAAAGAGCAGACCGGCGCCTGGGCCGGTGATCTGGGCCGCGATTTGCGACACCTGATTGGCCCCAGTGAGGGTAGAGGAATTCAGCGAATTAACGAGCAGGCCCTTGGCCAGGACTACGCCGCCCGACTCTGTCACCGCGCCGGCCGTCGCCGTGAGTTGCACCGAACCGGAGCCCGCCTGGATGTTATTCAGCAACGTGAGGTCGCCGGTAGTCGACGTCAGATTCACGTTGCCGTTATTCGTCGTGATCCCGGTGACGCCCAGCACGGAACCGACCGTGAGGCCGGAGGCGTTCGTGAAACTGAAATTCTGGTTTGCGCCGGTGACCTGGGCCGCAAGGACATTGATGTTATTGCCGGAGAGCAAGACCGGGCTATCGCCCGAAACGACGGCGAGGCCATTGGCCGTCACGGTTCCACTGGTTTCGATGACCGCACCCGTGGCCGTGAGCAGGACATTGCCGACCCCGGCGTTCACATTCGAGACGAGCGTGAGATCGCCCGCCGCAGTCAAGGAGATGTCGAAGCCGCCGCTGCTGATTCCCGAGTGATCGTTTACCGTGCCTACGGTCAAGCTGGCGGCGTTCTGGTAATTGATCGCTCCGCTCACGGATGCCGCGATGCGGGAGAAATCGTTGGCGCCATTGAGCAACGTCACCGTGCCGCTGCCGAGCAACTCGAGGCCGGCTCCGCTGATCGCCGAGGTTTGGGTGATTCCCGCGCTGCTGCTGAGCGTTAAATTCCCTGCGCCGAGCGCGATCGCGTCATTGATCTGCAGACCGGCCCCGCGCAAGGCGACATTCGCCCCCACCGTGGTGATGCCGACCGTAGAATTCACTGTTCCCACCTGGAGCAAGCCGGCGTTGACATAAGCGACCGAGCCGACCGCTCCACCCAAAGGCGCGGCCGTAGTATTTACGGCGATGGTGGTGAAGGAGTTGGCGCCATTGGTGAGCAACACATTGCCCGTGCCGAGGATTTCCAGACCTTTGCCCGAAATCGCCGCCGATTGCGTGACTCCGACCGAGTCGTTCAAGGTCAAGTTGCCCGCGCCCAGCTGAATCGCCTGGCTGATGGACAGCGTCGCGGCGCCGAGGAAAACATTGTCGCTGGTCGTCGTGATGCCGGTCGTTCCATTCACGATGCCGACATTCAAGTCGCCGGCATTTTGATAGGAAAGAGGACCGGTCGTATTTGCCGCGATGGTGGCAAAGGAGTTGGCGCCATTGAGCAGCGTGACCCCGCCGTTGCCGAGCAACTCGAGACCCGATCCAGAAATCGCCCCGGTCGGAGACTGGGAAATGGAGGACGAATCGCTGAGCGTAAGGTTTCCGGCTCCGACGCGGATGACCTGGTTGATCTGCAAATCCGTCGCCTGCAGCGAAACCTTGGCTCCGCTGCTCACGATGCCCGTCGTGCCATTGACCTTGTCGACGGTGAGCGCGCCAGCATTGACGTAAGCCAGCGCGCCGGTCGCCGCGGAGGCGATGGTCGAGAAGGAATTGGCGGGATTCTGCAAGGCATAGCTGCCAGCGCCCAGGAGTTCCAAGCCGGTCCCGGTAATCTTCGCCGTCTGTGTCACCGCGCCCGATTCGTTCAAAGTAAGATTGCCAGCGCCGACCTGGATCGCGCTGTCGATGGAAAGGCCGGCGGATTTCAGGCTCACTTCTCCTCCACCGCTGTCGATGCCATCCGTCAAATTCACCTTTCCGACCGAGAGCGCGCCGGAATTGACGTACGCGATGTCGCCGGTGGTCTTGGCGGCGATCGTGGTAAAGAGATTGCCGGGGTTGAGCAGGGCGAAATCGCCGTTGCCCAGAAGTTCCAGACCCTTGCCTGAAATCGCCGCCAATTGGTCGACCGTGCCCGAGGCAGTCAGGGTCACGTTGCCGCTGTTGCCGGCATTGATCACGCGATTGATATGCAAGTCGGTCGCTTGCAGCGCCACATTGGCTCCGCCGCTCTGGATGCCCGTGGTCCCATTCACCACGCCCACCGCGAGCGCGCCGCCGTTGGTATAGGAGAGGTTGCCCGTGGCCGCGGAGGCGATGGTCGAAAAGGCGTTGGAACTGTTATTCAGCGAGTAGTTGGCCGTGCCCAGGAGTTCCAGCCCGGCGCCGCCGATCGCCGCCGCTCCCTGTGTCACCGTTCCCGATTCGTTCAAAGTCAGATTGCCCAGCGTGGAACCGGACCCGAGCTGGATCGCATTGCTGATCGTCAGACCCGGCGAGGTGATCGAAACATTTCCTCCCGCTGTCGTGACCCCTTGCGTCGTGTTCACCTGGCCGACCGTGAGCGCGGCGCTGTTCGTATAGCTGAATGTGCCGGCGCCGGTGAGCTTTGCGGCGATCTTGCCAAAGGCGTTGGCAGGATTGCTAAGAGCAAAGGCGCCGCTGCCGAGCAGCTCGAGGCCGCCGCCGGAGATGGCGGCGTTTTGCGTCACGGAGGTCGATTCCGACAAGGTCAGATTGCCGCTGCCCAACTGAATCGCTTTATCAATAGTCAGCGTCGTGCCTACCAGATCGACACTTCCGCCGCTGCTGACGATGCCCACGGTCGTGTTGACCTGGCCGACCGAAAGCGCGCCCGCATTGGCATAAGCCACCGCGCCCGTCGCCGCCGAGGCGATCGTCGTGAAGCTATTCGCGGGATTGAGCAAAGAATAACTTCCCGTGCCGAGCAGCTCCAAGCCCGTGCCGGTGATTGCCGTCGTCTGCGAAATCGCGCCGGATTCGTTCAGCGTGAGATTACCTTTTCCGACCTGGATTCCGTTGTCGACCGTCAGGCCGTTGCCGATCAAAGTTACGTCCGCATTGCCGCTCTTGATGCCCACCGTCAAATTTACCTGTCCCACCGAGAGCACGATCGAATTCTGGTACGTCAGCGCGCCGGTGGCGGCGGAGGAGATCGTTTTGAAGGCGTTGCCGGGATCGCTTAGATTGTAGCTCGCTGTGCCTAGTAATTCCAACCCGCTCCCGGTGATCTTCGCCGACTGCGTCACCGCGCCGGACTCGTTCAGCGTGAGTTTTCCCGCGCCGACCTGGATGATGCCGCCGATGGCGAGGCCGGCCGATTGGAGAGAAATATTGCCGCCGCCACTATCCATCCCGGTGGTGGAATTTACCGTCCCGACAGAAAGCGCGCCGGCATTGAAATAGGAAATGTTTCCGGTCGTCTTGGCCGCGATCGTCGCGAAGACGTTGGCGGGATTCAGCAGGGTGAAATTGCCGCTGCCAAGCAGCTCCAGTCCTTTGCCCGTAATCGCCGCTATCTGATCCACCGTGCCCGAGGCACTCAGCGTGACATTGCCATTGATTCCGGCATTGATCACGTTGTTGATGTGCAAGTTAGTCGCTTGCAGCGCGACATTCGCTCCGCCGCTTTGGATGCCCGTGGTTGCATTCACGACACCCACGTTGAGCGCGCTGCCGTTGGTATAGGAAAGGTTGCCCGTAGTCGACGAGGCGATGGTCGAAAAGGCGTTGGAACTGTTATTCAGCGAGTAGTTCGCCGTGCCGAGCAATTCGAGCCCGCCGCCGCCAATCGCCGCCGCCCCTTGGGTCACAGACCCGGATTCGTTCAAAGTGAGGTTACCGAGTGTGCTTCCGGAGCCCAGTTGGATCGCGTTGCTGATCGTCAGGCCCGGCGAGGTGATCGAAACACTTCCGCCGGCCGTCGTGATGCCCTGTGTCGTGTTCACCTGGCCGACCGTCAGCGCCGTGCTGTTCGTATAGGTGAACGTGCCGGCGCCCGTGAGCTTTGCGGCGATCTTGCCGAAAGCATTGGCGGGATTGTTCAGCGTGTAATTGCCGCCGCCCAGCAACTCGAGGCCGCCGCCGGAGATGGCGGCGTTTTGCGTTGCTGACGTCGATTCCGACAAGGTCAGGTTGCCGCTGCCCAACTTGATCGCCTGATCGATGGTGAGTGTTGTGCCTTGCAGGGTGACATTTCCGCCGCTGCTGACGATGCCCACGGTAGTATTGACCTGGCCGACCGAAAGCGCGCCCGCATTCGCGTAAGCCACCGCGCCCGTCGCGGCCGAGGCGATCGTCGTGAAGCTGTTGGCGGGATTGAGCAAGGAATAACTTCCCGTGCCTAGCAGTTCCAAGCCCTTGCCGCTGATTGCTGCCGTCTGCGAAACCGCTCCGGATTCGTTCAGCGTAAGCTTGCCGGTCCCAACCAGGATGCCTTTATCGATCGTCAGGCCAGTGCCGCCCAAGCTCACATTGGCATTGCTGCTGTTGATGCCGACGGTCAAGTTCACCTGTCCCACCGAGAGGACAATCGAGTTCTGGTATGACAGGTCGCCGCCCGTTGCCGCCGAGGCAATTGTTTTGAAGGCGTTGCCCGAATTGAGCAGCGAATAGCTGGTCGAACCTAGCAATTCCAATCCTGTTCCGGTGATTTTCACCGACTGGGTTACCGTGCCGGATTCGTTCAGCGTGAGATTTCCCGCGCCGACCTGGATGATGCTGCCGATGGCGAGGCCGGTTGACTGGAGGAGGATATTGGCGCCGCCGCTGTCCATTCCGTCGGTGGAATTTACCGTTCCAACAGAAAGCGCGCCGGAATTGAAATAAGAAATGTTTCCCGTCGTCTTCGCCGCGATCGTCGAGAAGAAGTTGCCGGGATTCAGCAGGCTGAAATTACCTTTGCCCAGCAGCTCCAGGCCCTTGCCCGTGACGGCCGCCGACTGGTCCACCGTGCCCGAGGCGTTCAGGGTGACATTGCCAGGCCCACCGCCACTGGCATTGATCACGTTGTTGATGTGCAAGTCGGTCGCCTGCAGCGCGACACTCGCTCCGCCGCTGACGATGCCCGTGGTCCCATTCACGACGCCCACGTTAAGCGCGCCGCCGTTTGTATAAGAAATGTTGCCTGTGGCTGCGGAGGCAATGGTCGAGAAGGCGTTGGAACTGTTATTCAGCGCATAGCTGGCCGTGCCGAGCAACTCCAGCCCGCCGCCGCCGACCGCCGCCGCTCCTTGGGTCACCGATCCCGTTTCGTTCAAAGTCAGGTTGCCGATTGTGCTTCCGGAGCCCAGCTGGATCGCATTGCTGATCGTCAGTCCCGGCGACGTGATCGAGACATTTCCGCCGGCCGTCGTGATGCCCTGCGTCGTGTTCACCTGGCCGACGGTCAGCGCGACGCTGTTCGTATAGCTGAACGTGCCGGCGCCCGTAAGATTTGCGGCAATCTTGCCAAAGGCATTGGCGGGATTGTTCAGCGCGTAATTGCCGCTGCCGAGCAACTCGAGACCGCCGCCGGAGATGGCGGCGTTTTGCGTTGCAGACGTCGATTCCGACAAAGTCAGGTTGCCGGCGCCCAACTTGATTGCCTGATCGATGGTCAGCGTCGTGCCTTGCAGGGCGACACTTCCGCCACTGCTGACGATGCCCACGGTCGTGTTCACCTGGCCGACTGAAAGCGCGCCCGCATTGATATAAGCCACTGCGCCTGTCGCCGCCGAGGCGATCGTCGTGAACGAGTTCGTGGGGGTGTTTAAAGAATAACTTCCCGTACCCAGCAGCTCCAAACCCGTGCCGCTGATCGCGGCATGTTGTGTCACTGCGCCGGACTCATTCAGCGTGAGATTGCCTTTTCCCACCTGGATGACGCTGTCGATCGTCAGGCCGTTGCCCGACAAACTCACGCTCGCGCCGCCGCTCTTGATGCCCACGGTCGTGTTCACTTGTCCCACCGAGAGGACAATCGAGTTCTGGTACGAGAGGTCGCCCGTTGCGGCCGAGGCAATTGTTTTGAAGGCGTTGCCCGAATTGAGCAGCGAATAGCTGATCGAACCCAGCAATTCCAATCCCGTCCCGGTGATCTTTGCCGACTGTGTCACCGCGCCGGATTCGTTCAACGTCAAATTCCCTGCGCCGACCTGGATGATGCTGCCGATGGCGAGACCAGCCGACTGGAGGAGGATATTCGCGCCGCCGCTGTCCATTCCATCGGTGAAATTTACCGTTCCGACGGAAAGCGCGCCGGCGTTGAAGTACGAAATGTTTCCCGTCGTCTTCGCCGCGATCGTGGTGAAGAAGTTGCCGGAATCCAGCAGCTTAAAATCTCCTTTACCCAACAGTTCCAGGCCCTTGCCTGTCATGGGCGCCATCTGATCCACTTTACCCGAGCCATTCAGTGTGACGTTGCCGGCTTTTCCGGCATCGATCACGTTATTGATGTGCAGGTCAGTCGCTTGCAGCGCGACATTTGCGCCGCCGCTCGTGATCCCCGTGGTTCCGTTCACGATACCCACCGTCAGCGCGCCGCCGTTTAAATAAGAGATGTCGCCCGTAGTTGCCGACGCAATCGTCGAGAAGGCATTGGATGCATTGGTCAGTGTGTAGCTGGCGGTTCCGAGCAATTCGAGCCCGCCGCCGCCAATCGCCGCTGTCCCCTGGGTCACCGATCCAGTTTCATTCAAGGTAAGATTGCCAAGCGTGCCTCCCGAGCCCAGCTGGATCGCATTGCTGATCGTCAACCCCGGCGAGGTCAGCGAAACACTTCCCCCCGCCGTCGTGATCCCCTGAGTCGTATTCACCTGGCCAACAATGAGCGCGGCGCTGTTCGTATAACTGAACGTCCCAGTTCCAGTCAGGTTGGCGGCAATCGTCCCAAAGGCATTGCCAGGATTATTCAGCTTAAAATTGCCGCTGCCGAGCAGCTCCAGGCCATTGCCCGAGATGTCAGCGGTCTGATCCACCGTACCCGTGCCATTGAGCGTCAAGTTGCCGGTGGCGCCGGTCTGGATCACATTACTTATATGCAGATCAGTAGACTGCAGCGCCACATTGGCCCCGCCACTTACGATGCCCGTGGTTGTATTCACCACGCCGACCGTCAATGCGCCGCCATTGGCGTAAGAAATATCACCCGTGGCCGCCGAAGCGATCGTCGAGAAGGAATTCGAGCCATTGTTCAGGGCAAAACTGCCGGTTCCCAGCAGCTCCAAGCCCGCGCCTCCGATCGCGGCCGTCTGGCTGACGGCGCCGGATTCGTTCAAAGTAAGATTCCCGAGAGTCCCCCCGGAGCCCAGTTGGATCGCGTTGCTGATCGTGAGCCCAGGCGACACGAGCAAAGCACTCCCGCCGGCCGTGGTGATGCCCTGCGTCAAATTCACCTGGCCAACGTTCAGTGCGCTGCCATTCCGGTAGGAGAGCGAGCCCGTCCCGGTAAGATTGGCGGCAAGGTTGGTGAAGGCGTTGTTCTTGTCCAGCAGGACAAACTTGCCGCCGCCGAGCAATTCGAGACCCTTGCCCAGGATCGATACGCGCTGCGTAACTCCCGTGGAAGCCGTGAGCGTCAGATTTCCCGCGCCCACCTGGATCTTCTCATCGATCGAGATCGTCGTTCCTTGCAAAGAAACATTCGCGCCGCTGCTCGTGATGCCGGTGGTCGAGTTGACCGTGCCGACCGAGAGCGCGCCGGCATTCCCATAAGCCACCGCGCCGGTGGCCGAGGAAGCGATCGTCGTGAAGGAATTGTCGGTTTCCCCGAGCGAATAATTTCCCGTGCCCAGGAGCTCCAGACCCGCGCCGCTGATGGCCGCCGATTGTGATACGGAGTCAGACTCGTTGAGGGTCAGGTTTCCGCCCTTGAGCACGATGGCATCGTCAATGGTCAGAGCCTTCCCGAGCAAAGTAAAACTCGCGCCATTGCTCATGATTCCGACCGTCGTATTCACCTGGCCCACGGAAAGCGTGGTGGAATTCAGGTAAGTCACATCGCCTGTCATCGCCGAGGCGATGGTCTTGAAGGCGTTGGAAGTGTCGTTCAGCAGAACTCCGCCCAGACCGCTCCCGAGCAGTTCCAAGCCGTTGCCGCTGATTGGCGCCGTTTGGCTCACCGGGCCAAAGATATCCAACGTGAGATTTCCGGCGCCCAAGGCGATCGCATTGTTGATCGTCAATCCGGACGCTCCGATCGAAACATTTCCATCGGCCGTCGTGATGCCTTGAGTGGTATTTACCTGGCCAACGGCGATGTTATAAAGATTCGTGTAGTTGAGCGAGTTTGTGCCAGTCAGATTTGCCGCGAGGGTCGAAAAGCGGTTATTCGGATTCGTCAGGAGGAAATCTCCGCTTCCCAGCAATTCCAGACCGGCGCCGGTGGCCGGCGCCGTTTGCGTCACCCCGGCCGTGGAATTCAGCGTAAGGTTTCCCGTACCGACGCCGATGGCATTGCTGATCGTGATTCCCGCCGCCTGCAAAGAAATATTTCCGGTCGCCGTGATGCCGGTCGTCGAATTGACCGCGCTAATCGTGAGCGCGCCGGTATTTATATAGTTCACCGTACCGTCGACATTCGCGGCCAGATTCTGGACCGTGTTTGAGGTTCCGGTGAGTGAATAGGAACTGCCGCTCGAGCCGAGCAACTCCAGGTTTTTCGCCGTGATGCCGCCCGTCTGCGTCACCGCGCCGGCGGCATTGAGCGAAACCGTGCCCGTTCCCGCCTTCAGCGTGCCCAGCTGGATTCCGCCGCCGCTGTTCACCAGCGTGATGTTGCCGTTGTCAGCCGTCGTATCGATCGTGCTGCCATTCATGGTGATGGCCGGCGTTCCCGACCCGACTCCCGTCGCCCCGGGATCATTGGCAATCGCGGTCAGGCTGCCTTTCAGGGTTAGCGTTATGGGCGTGGTCGAAGTGCCGAAGATGATTGATCGCCCGGCCTGCAGCGTAAGACTGCCAAACATCGGGTTTCCTCCGGCGAGCACCGAGTCCAAAAAGGAAATGTCGGTTTTCGCCTGCAGCGTCACATTGGCGCCGCTCAGCGCGTTGAGGAGCGTCGTGGGATCGATCGTCGAGTTGTTCGGGTTATCGCCGAAGGCCACCAGGCCGCCGGTGATTGGATCCGTGCCGCCGGTCGAAATCGTGATGAATTTCGGGTCGAGCAGGAGCGAGCCGCGGCTGCCCTGATCGGAAAGCAGATCGGCCGAGCCTGTGTAGGAGAGCACGCCCTTGCTGGAAACTTCGGCGACCCCGCCGTTCCCCGTTCCCGCGCCGCGCGCACTGATCGAGCCGGCGAAGGAAGTCGATTTGTCTGACCACACCACGACGTTTCCGCCTTTTCCGCTCACGGTGGCGTCGGCCTTGATCACCGTCGTCGCGTCGGCCGTCGTCTTGCTGGCCGTGGGAAGCGGCCCTTTTCCATGCATTCCGCCGCCGACCTGCACCGTGCCGCCGCCCGTCGCACCGCTGGCATTCAGCGTGGCCCCTTGCAGCGCCACCGTAGCGCCGGTCACCCGGATGTTTCCGCCTTTGTCCGCCGGGCCTTTCCCGCTCGCGTCCAGCGTGCCGGAGACATTCACCGCGCCGGTCTTCCCGCCGGCCAGCGTGATGTCCCGGCTCTTGATGATCCCGCTATTGCTGATCGCCACGGAATACATGTCCCCCGCGCCCATGATTGCCCGCGGGGCTTGAATCGTCCCCGTATTTTGCACTCCGGGCGTCGCTGAAGCCGGCGTGGGGGTCGGGTTGGCCTTGACGAAGACATTGCTATCGCGCTTGCCCAGCAGGATGTCGTTGCCGGCCGCGAGCACGATCGTGTTTTTATCCGCTGCGATCGTCCCGAAATTCGCCACATGCTCGCCCAACATCGTGACGCCATTGGCCGAACTGATCTGGCCAGCATTGACGACATCGCCCGTGAGCGTAGTGAAGTGATTCTTGCCGGAAAGGAAATCCTCGTTCGAAATGTTTCCCGCTGCGGCATAGATATGCCCCACATTTAGCATCGAACCGTTTTGAAAATAAATCCCGCTGGGATTGATGAGGTAGACGATGCCATTAGCCTCGATCTGGCCAAAGATCTTTGTCGGGTCCGAGCTAATGACCCGGTTCAACACGCGCGAACTCGAATTCGGCTGGATGAAATTGACCGATTCTCCCTTGCCGATGTTAAAGCTCGTATAGTTGATGATCGCCCCATTTCCGGCCTGGATCGTCGTAACGTTGCCGTTTTGTTGAATCGATCCCGAACCGCTAACAACGTGTCCACCATGTGGCGCCGCCTTCGCGGGATAAAGTGAAACAGTGCTCAGGACGAACGCGGTAAACGTCGACCGCGATAGCAAGAGGCGTTTGGACGGTTTCATAGAAATAAAGGCGGGCTGGACTCCTTCAGCCGGGGGACATAGTCCCACAAAATCCGCGTTTTACCAGAGGAGGGAGAACAGGAAATGAAAGCGGCTGTCTCCACGATGCACTGGATTCACGAGAAAGTCGTTCTCCGAACGCAAGGCGATGCCGTAATCCATGCGCAGATCGAGATATTTCGAGATCTGCAATTCCACGCCGAAACCAGTGCCCATGAGCGTCTCGTTCGCCTCAGCGGAAGGGACGAGGTCATTATTAAACGTCATGCCCAGATCGAAGAATCCGCGCAGGATGAGATCCCAGTCGGCGCGACCGCCGGCCGAGCCAACGGTATTGGGCCGCAGCGCGAAGCCCGGCGGCTTTTCGGACGGAGGCGTCACCGTGCCGGCCTTCAGCGCCTTGTCCGCATCGCTCTTGTCGGCCGGTTTGAAGAGGCGCGGCACATGGATGCGATACTCGGCATTGGCAATTAGCGAGGAATCGCCGGCTGTGATCGCCTCCGGATAGCCGCGCACCGTGGTGAAGCCGCCGATCACGTCCTCGTACTGCGGCACCAGGCGGCTGTTTCCAAAGGTGTATTGGCCGTGGGCGGTGATCGAAATTTCGTGGGCCAGCGTGGATTTCCACCAGGTGGAGCCGTCCTTCCACTTGTCGCCAAAGATGATCGGCTCGAGGTAGAAGGCCGTGGCGGCATTGTACTTGAGAATCGTGAAATTTGCCGAGGTCCCGAAGCGGCCAAGCTGATCCGTATCCTGGCTCGTCGTGCCGGCGATGCTCGGCACATTCCAGTAGACCTGCGCTCCGCCGGAGTAGGAGTAGCGATCCGTGGCCTGCGCAAAGCCAAAGCCCGCGTACGGCGTGAAGAATTGCGCGTTCCCGTCCTGCGGGAAGGTATGATTCACGACGCTTACGCTCTTGAACTCCACGCCGCCGATGAGATCGATCGGCACACCCTTGATTTTGAAAGGGCTGAGCGTGAAGGCTGCTCCCACCGTCCAGTCGACGCCATCAAAATTCTGCAGGTCGAAGCCGACATCGCTGGCTGTAAATTGACCGTAGGATCCGTAGAGGCGGAGCTTCAGCTTATCCGGCGGCAGGAGCGCGATCTGGTAGGAGCCGAAGACATACTGAGACTGGAAATCCGTCGAGAAGACGTAGTCCGTCGTAAAGATGTCGTCGTGGGTGAAGAGATTCCGGTACTCGAAGCCCGTGCGGATGCGCCAGTCGCCGGTGGATTCCGTGCCGGTATTGCTCGCCTGCGAGTAGACGTAGAAGGGTTTTTCCTGGCGGACGATGTAGTCGAGGACAATGCCGCCGGGGTCGCCGGAGCCATTGATCGCCGCATCGACACGGCGGCCAGGGAAGCGGTTCAGGCTGGTGAGATAGTCCTGCAACTGCGGTTTTTGCAGCGGGCTGCCGGGCTTGAGCGGTGAACCGGCGGCGATCCACTTGTATGGCGCGGTGTCCACAGCATTCTCGCCGGGCTTCACCTGCTTGGAGATGGTCCGCACCATACGCACCGTGCTGGTGAAAATCTGGATTTTCAGCGGCTTGCGGCCGGCGCGAAGGTCGTCGCCCGTGGTGGCGTCGATGTCGGCGGGATCGGGCAGCACGAGCACGCCGTAGAAGCCGCGGCGGTTCATCTCATTAGCCAGCGCCGCATAGACAGCCTGCACGGCGTCGCCGTCGTAGGTCCGCACCTCTTCGTCGTCGTCTAGACTGGCGATGGGGCCCTCGAAATTCTTCGACTTCTTGCCGGTTACCACATCTTTCTTCGGCGGCTTGGACTTCGTGAAGCCGGGGCCGCCTATGCCGAGCTCGACTTTGGTCTGCTCGAGCTTAGCGATTGGCGGCAGTTTGGGGCTCGGCTTCGGATCGGCGTAGCTGATGACGAAACGCGAGACCGGGTACTTGAGGTCCGAGAGCTTTGGCGGAGGCGCAGCGGCCGCGCCTCCGGCGGGTCCGGCTCCAGCCGCGCCTGCGGCCCCCGCCGCGTCGGCGGCTCCAGGGGCTCCGCCGGCGCCCGGCTGGCCTGCGGCTGCCAAGCTCGGTTCGCCGACTTTGCCAGGCTCGCCCGGCAAGGCGGGCGGCGGGTTGAGTTGGGCGCCGCTGCCATCCATCGCCTCAAGCTTCTTGGAGAGTTCGGAAATTTTTTGGGCCAGCTGGCCAGCCAGGCCTTCGAGATCCTTGAGTTCTTGCTTGATCGCCTGGCGCTCGCCAGCCGCCAGCACGGGCGCGCCGCCGTCGCCTGCGCCAAGCGGCAGCGGCGGGAGGCTGGGAAAATCGAGCAAGCCGGACGGCGGTGTGTCGCCACTGGGCGGGAGGGGAAAAGGATCGGGAGTTTTCGCCGCCGGAGCCGGAGCGGAAGTGGACGCCGCAGCAGGCGCTGCTGTCGGGGCTGTTTTCGCGGGCGCGGCATCCGCAGGCGCTGCTGGAGTAGGGGCAGAAGGAGCGCTCGGCGCATTATCCGGCGGAATCGGAAGTGGCGGCAACGCGGGAACGATCGGCGGGGCTTCGCCGGCCGGCGGCCTCGGAGCAACCGGATCGGCCCACCCCGGAGCCACGGGGGCCAGCGCGAGAAGGCTGGCGAGCCACGCGGATTTCCGCCAGGATGTGCAATGGTGGGCTTTGCTCAATTTAAAATCGGATCGCGGGGTTTCGCGCCGGCCTGATCTTTGGGTGCGCCGTTAAACTACGCGAACAGGGGCCGGCAGACGACTGGCGGGGAGAATTGTCACGGAGAATTCCGCGAGTCAAACGCAACGTCAGCTTTAGCTTCGATTCTTGATGCAGGGCCGATTTGCCTTTCTGCGCCGCGGCGCAAATGTTCGTTCATAGTAAGTATGGATCTCGGCATCGGCGCCGGAGCAATCATTCATAGCCATGCGCTGCAGTCTGCCTTCTCTGAGGCGTCTCGAAAAAAATTCGAGAAAACCAAAAATACGCTTGCGTACTAATTCTACCCGTGCAATTCTACAAGCGTTCTGGGGGGAACAGCAGCCCTTCGGCAGCCAGTCGGCTCCGAGGGGCTGCATTTTTTTTGGGGGGGGGAAATGGCGATCTCTTTTTCGGCTGTTCTTCGAAAAAAGATCGACTTTCTTCACAATCCCGCTCTCTGAGCTTGCGGAGTCTGCGCATCAGGGCTGATCATTACCGCATGATGACGCCGACATTACTGCCGCAGCTGATTCTGGCCTCGGCCTCTCCGAGGCGCCTGCACCTCCTTCAGGAGCATGGCTATACCTTCATCGTAGAACCCGCCGACGTTGAGGAAATATCCCCCGAATATTTTACTCCCGGCGAGACCGTCCTCTGGAATGCCCGAGCTAAGGCCAAAGCCGTGGCCGCCCGACATCCCGACGCCGTGGTCCTTGGCGTGGACACCGTGGTCTCCTTCGAAAACGAGATCCTGGGCAAGCCGTCCGATCTGGCGCATGCCGAGCGCATGCTCAGCCGCCTGAACGGCCACGCGCACGAAGTCTACTCCGGCGTCTGGATCATCTCGGCCGGTTCCCCGCGAGAGCGGGGCTTCATCGAGATCACGCGCGTGCATTTCCGGCATCTGGAACCGGCGCAGCTCCGCGCCTACCAGGCGCGAATCGGTCCCCTGGACAAAGCCGGCGCCTACGCCGCGCAGGATGACCGTGGCGAACTCATCTCTGAGGTAGAAGGCTCTTTCAGCAATGTCATCGGCCTGCCCATGGAGCGGCTGGCTGAGGAATTGCCGGCCTTCGCCGAGATGGCGATCGCTTAAACTTTCCGCTTCATTCGCCGAACGCATTCCGGCAATCCTGCCGAATGCTTCTTCACGATTTGGAATTGCCCGGCGTCCGCAAGATTGCCAAGGGCAAGGTCCGCGAAATATTCGATCTCGGCGAACACCTCCTCCTCGTCGCGACGGACCGGATTTCGGCTTTCGACTGCATCCTGCCGAATCCGATCCCGCACAAGGGGGCGGTGCTTTCCTCGCTCTCGGCCTTCTGGTTCGAGCGCTTCGATTTCGTGACGAACCACGTCGTGGCTACGGACGTGCGCGACTTTCCTGCCGAACTCGCGCCCTTTGCCGATCAGCTGCGCAATCGATCCATGGTCGTGAAAAAAGCCAAGCCGCTTCCGGTGGAATGCGTCGTCCGGGGCTACTTGGCCGGCTCCGGCTGGAAAGAATACCAGGCCTCCCAGAGCATCTGCGGCGTCCCTCTGCCCGCCGGCCTGGCGCAAGCCGAGCAATTGCCCGAACCCATTTTCACTCCCTCGACGAAAGCCGAATCCGGTCACGACCAAAACATCTCCTTCGACGAGTGTCGTCGAATCCTCGGCGATGAATTTGCCGAGCAAGTGCGCGCGCGGTCTCTGCATATCTATCGGGAAGGCCGCGCCTATGCGGCGGAGCGGGGGATTATTGTCGCCGACACGAAATTCGAATTTGGGATCCTCGATGGTGAACTCATCCTCATCGACGAATGCCTCACGCCGGATTCCTCGCGTTTCTGGCCGGCCGCCGAATACCGTCTCGGCATCTCCCCCCCGAGTTACGACAAACAATTCGTGCGCGACTACCTGGAGACGCTCACCTGGGACAAGACCCCGCCCGCGCCGGAACTTCCGCAGGAAGTGATCGAGCGCACGAGCGCCAAGTATCTGGAGGCGTTTGCGCATTTGACGGGGCGGCTGCTCGAAGACTGAGGCCGAATTGTCAAAGTCCACTCTGCGTCGGAATCAGCCTCATCACGGATCTCCAGATTGTCATCTGGAGTTGGCCTCTCCGAATATACGATCGGCCTTCAACAGAATACGCCCGTGGCGCTTCCGTTCTCACTTAGCCTTATTAGCTCATCGCCCGTTAGTCGGCGATGCTGTCGGTGAAGGTATCGGTGATGCGGAATTTCAACGGAGCAACTGCGGGTTTCTATAAATCCGTCGCTTGTAATGGTGAAAGGCAATCTTCGATCACGGATTCGGCCGAGCGGAGGACTGCGATCGTAGCATGTAAATCAATGATTCCATCGCTATTCGTCACTCGGTACTCTTGATCCAAAATCGCAACGGTCATGTAATCGCCATTTCCGAATCGTTTCGGCCTTCTAATTCGAAGCCCACGCTGTGGACCTCTTTGAAGTATTAAATCATGCCATCTCGCGCGCGATTCGCTGCGCTTTTCGGCATCTTCCATGACAATTTTAAAGCAGAATTTTTCTTGCTCAAGCTGTAGGTATGCTTCGCATAGATCGTCGGCTCGAAAATGCCACCAGAGGCCGAGAAATCCACCGGAAGGATTAGGGACGTAGTCCCATGTCGCTTGATCTAGCTCTTTCTGAAGACACGAATAAAAGCCTTTCCACGAATTCCAAGTCCACTTCTCCAACGGCAGGCTGAGATAACTCTCCACATCATCTTCAATTTGCCGAAGATATGTCGCAAAGCAGCTGAGAATGTCGCTTTGCCTTTTTGCGAGGGCGCCGTTGTGGTCCTCAAGGATTGCCAGGATATCAACTCGGTTCAGAACTAGGTAGCCGTTTTTTGCCACCTCGCGGTAATCGCATTCGTCCCCTGTTTGGATGTAGACTGAAATAATCTTATTCGCAGGGAAGCCCAGCTGAGAAAATACATGGTCCTTATAGCGGGGGAGCTGCTCCGAGTGCTGCTTCGTCCCCACCTTATCCTCTATAATGATCGCAATCTCGCTGTTCAAGACGCAGAGGATGTCAATTCCTGCCAGCTGCCTTCTTACCTCTACGCTAGTGTATCTTCTGGGGCGCTCGAAATTAGATTTCGCGCAGATCAAATCAAGCAAAGAGACGCCAATGGCGTGCAATAACTCATCATCAGCCTTGTGTTCGGGCTTTGCCCAAGAAAGTAGCCAGCACAATACCGCGTCTTGAGAGAGCTCGGATGTCGCGTAGTGGAATAAGTTCGGCGGCATTTAAACGTCGTGGCGAAATTTACACCTTGAGCGCTTTCATCACCCAGGTGGTTGATCGCTTTCTAGGCGATCCTGCTGTTTTTGTCTCGTCGTGTTTGAGCGTTTCGACGATTTTCGCGGCTGGAGTTTTTTGGCCATGACTATTCCCGGTGTGGCAGTGCTTCGCGCAGTGCTTCGGTGAGTTGGCGAGCCGTGGGTAAGCGGCCCTTGAGTTGGGCGGGAAGATTTGACTGAAGCTCGTATTCGGCGACGCCAATGGGATTGGCTTTTGTCTTGAGTGCGTACTCGACTTCGACGTCGTCCTTTTCGGCGCAGAGGATAATGCCGATGGAAGGTTGGTCGTCCGGCGCGCGTTCCTTTTCGTTCAGGAGGTTCAGATAGAAATCCATCTTGCCGGCGTGTTCCGGCTCGAAAGCGCCGATCTTGAGATCGAAGGCCACGAGCGCCTTGAGGAAGCGATGATAGAAGAGCAGGTCCACGAAGTATTCTTTCCGGCCAAGCGCCAACCGATATTGACGGCCTACAAAACAGAAGCCGTAGCCCAGCTCAAGGATGAATTGCTGGAGATGTGTGGTGAGACGGTTTTCGAGGTCTCGCTCTTTTATCGCGGCTGCGATGCCTAGAAATTCCAGATTGTAGCGGCTCTTCATCATCTCGCCGGCCTGCTCGGCAAAGTGTTCCGGGAGGGAGATGTCGAAATTATGGGTCTTTTTCTCTTTAACCGCGCGTTCGTAGGCGCCGGCTTTGATTTGATTCAGCAGGACGTTGCGGGACCAGCCGAGTTGGGCGGTGGCGCGGAGGTAGTAGAGGCGGGCCGCAGGGGCTTTGACCTTCTTTAGCAGCTCCACGTGATGCCCCTATGGGACCGCAGCAATCAATTCTCGCACAGCTTCAGCGAGAATTTGGGCTTTTTTGGCGGGTGTGCCGAGGCCGTGGATCGAACGAATCTGGGACACGATTTCGTCGCCATTTGCCTCGGCCAAATCTGGTGGATTAGTTTCTGGAACAGGTTGTTCCAGAGCTTTGCGCTGGCGTTTGTTCAGTTCTGGAACAGCCTGTTCCAGAAATTCCCGGGCGGAGTATTCTGTGAAGAATTGGCGCATTCTCCAAAGGTTGTCCGCAGAAAAACCGCGCAGGTCCGGGAACTCGGCGCGCAAGTCGATGGCCAGGCGTTCCACCACGGCAGCTCCCCATCCCGCCGTCTTCTGCTTCTCGACGATGCCACGGCCAATATCCCAGTAGAGCAGGACGAGATCCCGATTGACGGCGCGCGCCGCGGAGGTGCGCGCCTCCAGGATGCGCTGCTTCAGCCCTGCCAGAAAGGCGGGATAGTCGGGATTTGAAAGCGGTTTCGTCATGCCTTCGTTGCGTATGCGATCATTGTGTCGAACTGGCCTTCCACCCTGGCCTTGAAAGCGGATTTGATGTCATAGACATCACAAAACTCGGCGAAAGCCCAGCGACCGCGCACGCCATGCACTTTCGGATGCATTTCCCAGCCGAAGCTGCCGATCCAATTGCGCTGAGTCTGATCCATGGGGAGAGTGTGAACGACGTACTTTCTCTCTAGATCGGCTGAAAGAGGCAATCTTCTTTCTAGCATTTGCACCGGGAAATGCTTGCGAGCAGTTCGATCCGCCGACTGAGCGGAAGGCCACTAGGATTGACACAATCCCGTGACTAACGCCCGCGCGGGACTACAACTGCGGCTCGGAGCCGCCCCCCTTACTCGTACCGCAGCGCTTCAATCGGATCCAACGCCGCGGCCTTGCTCGCCGGATACATTCCAAACGTAATCCCAATGAACGCGCTGAAGGCCACGGCGCCGACGATGTAAACCACTGGCGTAGCCGTAGGCCAGCCGGCCACCGAGTGGAGTAACATCGACGAGCCCAGCCCCAGCGCGATGCCGATCACCCCGCCGAGCGAGGATAACACCACCGACTCGATGAGGAATTGCATCATGATGTCGCGCCCGTGCGCGCCCACGGCGATGCGGATGCCGATCTCGCGCGTGCGCTCGGTCACACTCACAAGCATGATGTTCATGATGCCGATGCCGCCCACGACCAGCGACAAACAAGCCACCGCGACAATGAGCACGCCGAGCACCTTAGATGTCGCCGTGGCCATCTCCGCGATTTCCTCCTGGCTGCGCACCGTGAAGTCGTCGTCGTTTCCGGGAATGATGTGATGCCGCTGGCGAAGCAGCGCTTTGATTTGCTCCTCGATGCGCGACATGTCCTTGGCTTCCCCGGCCTGGGCATTGATCGAGCGGAGACGCGTGTCGCCAGTGAGCCGTTTCATGGCCGTGGTGTAGGGGACCACGATGAGATCGTCCTGATCCTGCCCCATGAGGGAAAGGCCTTTCGGCTTCAGCAATCCTGTGATGAGAAAGGGCGCGTTCTTGATGCGCAATACCTTGCCGATGGGACTTTCGTCGCCGAAAATCATCGTCGCCGCAGTTTGGCCGATCACCGCCACCTTCGCCGCCGACTTGACTTCGGCTTCGCCAAAACAAGTGCCCTCGACGATCGGCCATTCGCGCATATCGAAGTATTCCGGCGACTCGCCCAGGAGCTGAGTATACCAGTTCTGATTGCCGTACATGATCTGGCTGTACGAGCGAATCTCCGGACTCACCGCGGAAACGCCTTCGATTTCCCGCGCGATGGCCGCCGCGTCATCCATGCGCAAGCCCGCGCCGCCCCAGCCCCCGCGCACACCGCCGGGATTGAAGCTGCCCGAAAAGATCAGGATCATGTTCTCGCCCAGCGTGGCGATCTGCGCCTCAACCTGCGATTGCGCGCCATTGCCGATGCCCACCATGGCGATGACCGTGGCCACGCCGATGATGATGCCGAGCATCGTGAGCGTGCTCCGCAGCTTGTTGCGCCGCAGCGCGCGAAAAGCGACCCGGACTGTGGCGGTGAGATTCATGGCACAAGCTGCACCGCCTGGTGTTCTTCGTCGAGCCGCCGCAGTTCCTCTGTGGCGTCGAAGCGCGGCTCGACCGCCGAATCGCTCACCACCGACCCATCGCGCATGATGACTGTGCGCTTGGTATAACTGGCGATATCGAGTTCGTGGGTCACCATCACGATCGTGATCCCGTTGTTATTGAGCTTCTGGAAAACATCCATGATCTCGATGCTCGTGCGCGAATCGAGATTGCCCGTCGGCTCGTCCGCGAGCAACAAGGCCGGCTGATTCACCAGCGCGCGCGCAATGGCGACGCGCTGCTGCTGGCCGCCCGAAAGCTGGTTGGGGTGATGATCGAAACGCTTCGCCAGCCCCACGAGTTCGAGCGATTTCATCGCCCGGTCGCGCAGTTCACGGTGCGCCGCCTGACTCCGTCCATACATCATGGGCAGCTCCACATTTTCCAAGGCGGAGGTGCGGGATAACAAATTGAAGCCCTGGAAAACAAAGCCGATCTTTTGATTGCGAATATCCGCGCGCTGGTCCCGACCCAGCTTGGAAACATCGATCCCGTCGAGCAGATACTCGCCGCCCGTCGGCCGATCGAGACAGCCGAGGATATTCATCATCGTCGACTTCCCCGAGCCGCTCGCGCCCATGATGGCCACAAATTCTCCGCGTTCCACCTTGAGCGAAACCCCGCGCACGGCATGCACGTCGACATCGCCGCTGTGGTAGACCTTGGCGATCTTGTTGAGCTCGATGACGGGTTTCATGTTCAGGCCACCGGTGCGGCTAACGGAAGCGCATGCCGCCGCTCAGCGGATTCGAATTTTGCGGGCCGCCGGCAGCCGCCGCGCCGCCGCTCTGGCTGACGACGAGCAAATCGCCGTCCTTCAAGCCTTCGGTGATTTCGGTGGCGATGCTATCGGTGATGCCGACTTTCACCTGCACGGGCGCAGGTTTGTCAGCGCCGGAAGGCAGCACGTACACTGTGCGTTCGTTTTGATTTCCCGATGACTGGCGCGGCTGACGGCCGGAGGGCGGCGTGGCCTTCACGCCGGAAAGCACTGGCCCGGCCTGCGCCTCGGGACGATAGCGCAACGCGGCGTTGGAGAGTTTCAGGACATTTTCCCGATGCGCCACGATCACCGAAATGTTGGTCGTCATCCCGGGCTTCAGTTTCAAGTCTTCGTTATGGACTGCCACTACGACGTCGTAGGTCACGACATTCTGCACGGTCGTCGCCGCGTTGCGCACCTGCTGCACTTTGCCGTGAAAGGTACGGTACGGAAACGCGTCGACGTGAAAGTCGACGTCTTGGCCTTCCTCGATCATCCCCAGGTCGGCTTCGGCGACATTGGTATCGATCTGCATCTGGGTCAGATCCTTGGCAATGGTGAAAACGACGGGCGCATTCATCGCTGCGGCCACGGTTTGTCCCACGTCCACGGCGCGGGAGATGACCGTGCCATCGATCGGCGATCGGATCGAGCAGTGGTCGAGATCCACCTGGCAGCGTTCCACGCTGGCTTGTTTCATAGTCACCAGAGCCGACGCCTGGCGAAGGGTCGCATTTGCCTGGTCCAGGTCCGCCTGCGGCGCGGCGTGCTGGTCGACCAGGCCTTTCTTGCGATCCGCCGTGAGCCGGGCCAGTTCCGCCGCAGCCTTGGCGCTTTCAAGGTCGCCTTGGGCCTGGTGCAGCGAAGCGAGATACGAAGCGGGATCGACTTCCGCCACCACCTGGTTCGCCTTTACCGCAGAGTTGAAATCTGCGTAGAGCTTGTAAATGTTGCCCGAGATCTGGCTGCCCACCTGCACGTTGACGACCGGATTCAACGTCCCGGTGGCGGTCACGGTCTGCGTGATGTCGCCCTTGTTTACGCCGATGGTTTGATACTGGATGGGGTCGGCTTTGCGATGATGGTAAAACCACCAGCCCCCGCAGCCGGCCACTATGAGAATGAAGATGATCCAGATTTTCATCGGATTTTGGATTTTTGCACCCGCGCCTGCTGAAAGACTCCCTGCACCTGCTCCAGATTGCGCAAAGCCACTTGGTAATCGTAGGTTTGTTCCGTCAGGTTTTTTCGGGCGGTATTGAGATCGTTGAGCCCACTCAGGACATCGACGCTCGTCGCCGCGCCGAGCGAATACTGAACCTGAAGATCTTTGTAAGCCTGCTCCGCCGCTGAAACCTGGATCTGCGAAGCCTTGAGGGTTTCTTCCAGCGTGTGGACGGTCAGCCAAGCCGTTTTAACATCCGCCTCCACCGTTTTCGCGGCTTGGTCGCGCTGCACCTTGGTTTCCTCGATCTGGCGTTGCGCGGTGAGATAATCGATTTCACGCTGGCCGCCGGTCAGGATTGGAATCTGGATCGAAACATCTGCCGACCACGATTCCGACCGCGAACGGGAAGAGCCCGTGTTATTTGCCACCTGGCCATTCGCCTGTAGCACCACCCGCGGACCATATTGACCCAGGACTTGGTTCTTCACCTGGATTTCCTGATCAATGGCGATGGTCTTGACGCGCAGATCCTCTCGACTGCCGTAAGCCCGGGCGAGCATGTCATCGAAGGTTGGCAGGGCCGTCGGATACGAAGGCGGCTCGGCGACTTCAAACGGCGCATTTGGCGCGAGATTCAGGATGTTGGACAGGGTATTTCGATCCAGGCTGAGGGTATTCTCCGAACCGACGAGCGTTTGCCGCGCCGTTTCGACGGTCACCTGCGCGCGCAGCACGTCCGTGCGTGTCACCTCCTCTGCCCGTGCTCGTTTCTCCGCCAGGTCCAACTGCTCGTTCGCCAGCTCCAACGCCTCGCGATTGACCTCGACCAGCTTCTGCTGTTTCAGCACTTCGTAGTACGCGGTGACGACGCCGAAGAGCGTCTCGCGAATGGTGAAGCGATGCTGCAACCGCGCGGCATCGACGGAAAGCTTGCCAAACTTATAGGCCGGAAAAACCGTGAGATCGATGAGCGGCTGCTCGAAGGAGAGCGAGCCGGAGCCCGATCCGGAATTGGAATTAAAGTTCTGGAATTCAGTGCGCGTCGTTGGCGTGCCGTTGGAGGAAATACTCGTGACATCTGTCACGACTGTCGTTGGAATTCGAGTGGAGGCGCCACTTCGTCCAAAATTGGCTCCCGCGCTGAACTGTGGCCCAAGCCGGGTCAGCGCACTCCAGGGCAGGAGATTGGCCTTGCGCACTTCCCAGTAGGCAATGCGGATCGATTGATCGGTTGCCAGGGCCATGTCGTAGGCCTGCTCCAGCGTGATGAGCCGCGAACGCAAGTTGGCGTGCGGCGCGCCGGCTTTGGCGTTGCAGGCCATGAACGCCAGCAACAAAAGTGTGAGGCTGGATCGCTTCATGCCGCCTTTCGCGCCGCGGCGCCGTGAAGAAAGATGTCTGTGACAAACGCCGCCTGTTCACTGAGCGGCTCGGGCATCCGCCGCTCCATGGCGTCCCGGGTGATGTGCAGCAGCATGCCGAGGAGACTCACCGCGAGCCGCCCGCTGTCGCACTTGCGCAGCAGCTTGCGTTTCTGGCCAGCCTCGATGACCGAGCACAACAAAGCGGTATGGCGGGTCAGGCATTCGCGCACCGTTGTCCATTCCTCGCTTCCCGGCCCCGGTCCGGCGGGGCGATGGTGGGCGAAGATCTCAAAGAAAGCCCGGTGCTTTTCGTGGAATTCCAATTGCGCTCGAATCGCGCCTTCCAGCGCGGCAATCGGATCGCCGGCTTGTTGGGTGCGCGTCTCGATTTCGGCCACCATCTGCGTGATTTTGGCGGCAAAGGCCGCTGCGTAGAGCGCCTCCTTGTCCTGGAAGTAAAGGTAAATCGTCCCGGTGCCAAATCCTGCCGCCTCGGCGATGCTTTCGATCGAGGCCTCGTGAAATCCCCGCGCGGCAAAAACTGCCTCCGCGGCCTGGAGGATCTCGCCTCGACGCTGCTCACGCTCGCGCTGGCGGCGCGGCGAGAGGGGGCGATTATTCTGGGTGGGATGAATCACGATTCAGAATATGAATCTCGATTCAGCCTTGTCAAACTGAGGAGTGGAGGGAGGCGCTCGCATCGGGGCTTGGTCCGGTGACAATCCCGCGCGTCGTCGGTTCTTTGGCAAAACTTCCTCCGCAGACGCAACTTCGACGTGGCCCAAGGGTTTAACGCGCCCGCAAAACGGCCAGGGCGCGAGCAATGCTCCGTCCCCGCTGCGAGAGGCGCCGCCGGGCTGGATTTCGGACCCTTCCGGCCTCAGGTTCCTCGGCGAGGCGGCTTCCCACTTATGACATACATCGATCTGTCCCATTTCTTTGGTCCAACGATGCCGGGCTATCCCGGCGACCCGCCTTCAGGCCTTCGCGTTGCAGGCTATACGGACGAAGCGCAGGCCTGCCCGCTCTTCGAGCTCACCACGGGCATGCACGTCGGCACGCATCTGGATGCGCCTCTGCATTTCGTCCCGGGCGGCGCGGATATTTCCACACTACCCGTCTCGCGCTTCGTCGGTTGCGGAGTGCTCATCGACGCGCGGGGCCGCACGAGCATAGGCGTCGCCGCGCTTGAGGGCGTTGAGCTTCGTCCGGGCGATCTGGCGCTCGTCTGCAGCGGCTGGTCGGCGCGTTTTCGCGAGGCCAATTACTACCACGATTATCCCGAGGTAACTACCGAGTTTGCCGAAGCGCTTATCGGTGCGCGCGTCAGCCTTCTCGGCCTGGACACGCCCAGCCCCGACCGCGCGCCTTACGCCATTCACCGGCTGCTTTTCAGTTCAAACGTTTTGATTGTGGAAAATTTAACGAACCTGGACGCTTTGATCGGCGTTCCAGAGTTCGAGGTATTTTCACTTCCGATGCGCATCCAAGCCTAGGCCGCGCCCGCGCGGGTAATTGCACGATTTCAAAAAGATTGAATTGTTGGTTTTGTCGCACCCCAACTTCACTTCATAAGTTCGACCACCGCACGCTATTGAATCGGGACGCAATCAACCGGGAACTGGAGGCAGGCCATCGGCCTCCGCCGCCTGACTTACTGAGATCAACGGGCGACTCGCTGCGAGTTGCACTTTGGGCTTCCGCCTCTGGCTTGGCAGTCGGTCTCATTTCGATTTTCCTGCTGAAAGTCATATATAGCATGGAAAAGGGCTTTAATCTGCCGGTGCCATTCGCCGTTAGGCTGCTTTTTATCGCGATAGCATCCACGGTGATTGGCGTCGGCTTTTCGTTATTGATGTATCTGAATTTTTGCGCGCGGAAGAAGCTGCAAAGGTTAGGATTCTATTGTGTGGAAATCAAAACGATAGTGTTCAAATTTACGTCGGCGGCGTTTGCTGTCATAGCCATCTTGCACTCTCTTGCTTTTCGACTGGTAAACCTTGTTTCTATTTCGTTGGTGATCTGTAATGAATTAAGGCCTTTCACTTCCGTTCAAGTTGGTCAACTTCTCCTTGCCGGCATGGAGGCGCTGGATGCACTAATGGTAGGTCTCGTAATGTTTTCATTGATTGTCATCGCTGAGCTTCTGTTCTATTTGTACTGTTTTAAAAAGCTTCGGGGGAGGTATGGTGCAGCGAAAGTTCACGCAACCGATGAAGCCGCGGTTTCGTAACCGATAACCGTCCGAGCGCAATAAAATTGCGCCCCGATGCGGCGGGTAGCCAAATGGCGAGGTGGAATCGCTCCGACTACTGTAGCTCCACCTTCAGACTCCGGATATAATACTCGCTATGCTCCGTCCCATCTGAATTGAACCCAAACTGATATCCCCACAATCCCACGAACAGCGGATCCTCAATCTTCCAGGTCTTCGTCACCCACTCTGAACCCTGCGGAACCGTATACCAGCCCGGCCCTTTCCACCCCGGTGTCGACTCGTATTTCAAATTGAAGCCCGGGTCTTTCGCCTTCTCTTTCCGTCGCACCACCGCGGTGATCACGATCGGCCGTGTCGTAAAGCTGAAGAACGCCGGATCGACGATAAAATTCTGGCCGCCGCTCTTGCTGCAATCCCGCGCTGACACGCCGTCGATCTCCACCGCAGTCGAGTTGGCATCCGGATGGATCTGGTGCAACCCCAGCTCCTTGTTTTGCGGGCCAAATTCGATGGAAACCGACTTCGCGCCCGCATAGTCGCCGCCCCAGTTCAAATAGGGCTTCGCGCGATTGGCGGCAGCCGCGGAAACGATTGCTGGCGGGACATTCAATACCAAGACCGGCATTTCCGTGAGCGCATAACTCGAAGCCTTCGTCGTCGCGCCGGTGGCCGGTTCGACAATCTCCACGTTGCCGCCAAATTTAACCTCTGCCGTCGTCCCGCGCGCCGCCCAAGTCGATAGCACCGTCCCGGTCGCGCCCTGGAACAAAAAGCCATAGTGTTTTCCGTCGAGCGAGAGCCAGCCGAGATATTTGGGGTGCGGCCCCAGCACACGGGTCAGTTGCGACATCGCAGTGTAAGACAGGCGCGTCTTGCCCTGACCATCGATCAAGCCAAAAGGCCCGCTGTCTCCATCCTTGCCCTCAAACCAATTCACCTGCACGACTCCCTGCGCAATTGCCATAGTGTAAAGCTTGACCAACATGCGCGCCTGGTCTTCCGGCGTATGTTTCTTGTCCGCTGGCGTGCCCGATTCGGTGAACCAGATCGGCGCATCCTGCTTTTTGGGATCCAGCGCCGCGAGCATCTTTCGGATCGTTGGAACGATCGCCATATACTCGGCTTCCGCGCCATCATCGGCGACCTCCAGCGCCTCGTATGGATGCACGGTGATGTAGTCGAAATGATCCGCCGCTCCGGCGGCAATGGTCTGCGCCAGCCAATTGACTCCGGAAGACGCCGCGCACAGTCCGATCTGACAGGTCGAATCAGCCGCCTTCGCCGCGTCATATGCGGCAACAACGAGCTTCGCATAGTCCGCCGCCTTGGCGTTGCGCGCGAAATTCGGCGGCTCATTCCAGACCTCGTAATACTTCACCTTGCCGGCGCAGTGCTTGACGACGTTGGACGCATACTCCGACCAGGCGGGAAGATTGGCCACCGGAAAGCCGGACTTCGAAGAGTCGATCCACGAGACGCCATAGAGAAACATCCCGCTTACATTCAAGTGAGAGGCCGATGCGGCGTTCAAGACCTTATCCAGACTCTCCCATTTCCATTCGCCTTCCTTGGGTTCGAGGTCCGAAAAGGCGCGGAAACCGCGAAGCCAGGTCACCCCGGCGGCAGAAATCTGCGGTCCCCATTTATCGATGCTGTTCGTCGACGACGCGGAGGTGGAGATGCCAAAGGGCGTGTCCACGGTCGGCGCTTCCGCTCGGGCAGTTGGCTTTCCGAGTGTGCTGAGAATTAAGGTGGCGAAAGCCGGCAGGCTGACGATGAGCCGGGCCTTTGCCTGAAGTGGCGATTGCAAGGTGTTCATGGCGGAAGTGGTTGGGAGCTTGTCCTCCAAAACCCGTTGCGCCGATCTGTTTTAGACCATTTCAGGAGCGCCGTGCCGAGCTGGAACAAACGTACTACTCGTGCGCCTGCCGACGCAAATCGGTCTCTTGCCGCTTGAGGTGCGCGTGCTGGCGTTTCACCTGCGCACGCCCTGTGCTCCCGCTTTGTAACGAGTCGAGGAAGAAAACATCTCGTCCGGCAGTGGAGTTTGGAAAACGCGGCGCGTAGCCTCCGACCCGAAGCGTCTCCACCGTCGGTGTCCGAGAGCGACGCCAGCGCTTTGCCAATCCAAAGCGCAATCGAACTGGTTTCGTCAATTGGGATTGCGAACCCTGCCGCTGAAATCATCTCTCTTGCTTCAATTGAAGCTATCAGTATACTTTGGAAGTGAGTGACAATCTGCTCGACTGCTATCAGGTCCTTGACTTGAAGCCTGGGGCTTCCCGACAAGAGATTCGACGTGCCTACCGAGAGCTCGTCCGTGTCTGGCATCCAGATCGTTTTGAGCATGATCGAGCATTGCAATTAAAAGTTCAAGAGAAGCTGAAGCAGATCAACCTCGCCTACGACCGACTATGCAAAAGTGGAGTCGAAGGGGAGAGTGCGGTAGCGACAGCGGATTCACGATCGGCGGCGGTTTCATCGAATTCCAAACGCACGCGTAGGGAGGCTCCAAGGCCATCGAACGGGCGACAGCAGTCGCAGGGAGTCCTCCGCTCGAGGTTTGCCCAGCTCTGCATTGCATTACTGCTCGTCGGAAGTTTGTGCGCTCTTTTTTTCAAAAGCGGGACTCCAAGTATACCCGATATCGATAGTGCTGGCAATAGGTTGCCGCATGATCAATCGCGGCCCAACTCCGAACCTGCTCGGCTTCCAATCATTGGAGCTACAAACAATTTGACTGTCGGTTCTGTAAGCGGGGATGCAGGCAGAACGCCAGAGTCACAAGCGGGAGGTGCAGCTCTACGGGATTTTTTTACCGTCGGCTCCACTAGGGACGAGGTGCTGGCTGTTCAGGGAACGCCAACCAGGTTTACGGACGACATCCTCACCTACGGTTTATCTGATGTCTTTCTCTCAAACGGAAGGGTGTATTCGTGGTCCGAATACACGACGAGTTCGCTGAAAGCCAAGTTGCTGCCCACCGCGCAAATTGAGGCTCCAGAGTTCTTTACGGTTGGTTCCACTAGGGACGAGGTGCTCGCTGTGCAAGGAACGCCAACGAAGTTTACGAATGACATTCTCACCTATGGCTTGTCCGAGGTCATCCTTTCAAACGGAAAGGTTCATTCGTGGCGCGCGTACGCGACGAGTCCGCTGAAGGCCAAGCTCCTCCCCGCGCCGCAGATTGAGGCGCGAGAGTTTTTCACGGTCGGTTCCACTAGGGACGAGGTGCTCGCTGTGCAGGGAACGCCAACGAAGTTTACCGATAACACCCTCACCTATGGTCTGTCCGAGATCATCCTTTCAAATGGAAAAGTTGTTTCGTGGAGACAACATGCGACGAATCCGCTTAAAGCTCGCTGAGCGTATTTTGAGTTTCGCGGTGTATTCGGAAATGTTCACGGGTCCCGAAGTGGGTCCAGAACATTTGAAGGAGTAGGGGCGTGACCAGTCTCAATAGGACGAAAGCGAACGCTTTGCGAAAGTGCAGATTTTAGGCGCGATGGGAGGAATAGGAAGCAAGAGAAGATTGGCAGCCGCTTCTTCAGGGTGAGCGACGCTGGGCTCAGGCGGCCTTGCGTTTCATCCACCTCTAAGCGTCGAAGCGCTTCCATAATGGCTTCGTGCGGAGAGGCAAACCTGCCCAACTCGACGAGGAGGGTGAGAACGCTGTCTTGTTCGGCTGGCAACGTGATTGTCATGACTTTCGATCGTGTGGAGTAAGGCTGCCACGCAATGCGATTGCGTCAAAGCGAGCTGGAGTGAACGCTCGCCTCACTCCACCGTCACGCTCTTTGCCAGGTTCCGCGGCTTATCCACATCGCAGCCGAGATGCACTGCCGTGTGGTAAGCCAGCAATTGCAGCGGAATCACCGTGAGCAGCGGCGACAGGAAATCCGGGCATTTCGGCACGTAGATCACGTCGTCGCAGATGCGCTCCAACGAGGTGCAGCCTTCCGTCGTCACCGCGATGACCGGGCCTTTGCGCGCCTTTACTTCCTCGATGTTGCTCACGTTCTTTTCAAAAACGCTGTCCTCCGGCGCAATGAAAACACTCGGCACTTCCGGCGTGATAAGGGCGATGATCCCGTGTTTCAACTCCGCGCTCGGATGCCCGCTCGCATGGATGTACGAAACCTCCTTCATCTTCAGCGCGCCTTCCAACGCGATGGGATAGTTAAATTGCCGGCCGAGGAACATCATCGCGTGGGAGTGCGCATACTTCCGCGCAATGGCCGCGATGTGCGCATCCTGTTCCAGGATGCGCCGCACTTTCCCGGGAATCGCTTCCAGCTCCTCGATGATATCCAGACCCTGTGACGACGACAGATGCCGGATGCGGCCCAGCAAAAGGGAGATGAGCGTCAGAATCGTGACCTGACTGGTGAAGGACTTCGTCGCGGCCACGCCGATTTCCGGCCCCGCGTGCATGTAGACGCCGCCGTCGCTCTCCCGTGCGATCGTGCTCGCGACATTGTTGCAAATGCCCAGCGTGCGATGCCCCTTGCGCTGGCTCTCGCGCAGCGCGGCCAGGGAATCCGCCGTCTCGCCGCTCTGCGACATGACAAAGACCAGCGTATCCTTGGGCAGCGGCATGTTCCGATAACGAAACTCACTCGCGTACTCTACCTCCGTGGGCACGTGCGCCAGATGCTCGAGCAGATACTCGCCCGCCATGCCTGCGTGCGCCGCCGTGCCGCATCCGGTGATGATGATGCGCTCGATGGATCGCAGCTCGGCATTCGACATTTCCAGGCCGCCGAGCTTCGACGTCGCTTCCTCGCGCGAGAGCCGGCCGCGCAGCGCATCCGTGATCGTCTCGGGCTGCTCGTAGATTTCCTTGAGCATGTAGTGGTCGTAACTGCCCTTGTCCACGTCCTCCGCCGTGAATTCCACCTTGCTCACTTCGAAGCCGCTCGCTCCGCCGAGCAGGCTCGTGATTTCAAATTCATCCCGGCCAAGCGCCGCGATGTCGTAGTCCTTGAGATAAATAGCCTCTCGCGTATGCGCCACGACCGCGCTGACATCGCTGGCAAAGAAATTCTCGCCCTTGCCCAGGCCCAGCACCAGCGGTGAGCCGCGTCGCGCACCGACCAGCGTATCCGGCACATCGGTATGCAAAACCACGATGCCGTACGTGCCGACAATCTGCCGCAGGGCCGCGCGCACGGCCTCCACGAGCCGCGCGCGATTCGGTTCGCCCTGGCCGGCGTCAAAATGTTTCCCCACGAGATGCGCCAGCACCTCGGTATCCGTCTGCGAGGTGAAGGTGTGGCCTTCGCGGATCAATTGCTCCCGCAGGGTGGCGTAGTTTTCGATGACGCCATTGTGCACCAGCGTAAGCTTGCTGCTCTGGTCGAAGTGCGGGTGTGCATTCGCATCCGTGACTCCGCCGTGTGTCGCCCAGCGTGTGTGCGAGATGCCGATCGGCCCGTCCACGGGCGACTCCAGCAGCAGCTCCGCGAGATTGGCGATGCGGCCGATGCGCTTGCGCACGTCCATGCGGCCATTGCGCACTACGGCCAGCCCCGCGCTGTCATAGCCGCGATATTCGAGCCGGCGCAGGCCGTCGAGCAGGATGGGAACCGAGTTGGATTGGCCGATATATCCGACGATGCCGCACATGTATTTTGATCAGTGAGATGGAGTTTCGGTGGCTGGCGCGGGCGGGAGGAAATTCCGCGCCCGCCAACTGACCGCAGCTTGGCGGGGGAATGCAATGGCAAAAGCGCGCGCCCGGCGTCGCCCGGCTTGCTCCCGCGGCGATCTTGCCGTTCACTGGCTTCCTCCCCCGTGTTCCCCTTGCCATCGGTTTCGACCGCCTTTCTGCGCTGCCAGGCCGCCGCCGTCGTCGGCCTGGCTGCGGCGCTCTGGCCGGCTCTAGCAGCCGGAGAAGCGCCGCCGCCGTTGCAATCCGTCCGGGAAATCCATCGACTGTCCGCGGCTGCCGCCGGCGCCCATCCGCTCGCGAAAGTCGAAGGCACGATTCAGATTTACGACATCGCATCGGCAAATCCGCCGTACCAGGCGATGCTCATGCACGACGGTGAGGAGGGCATCTATGTCAATTTTCGCAAGGGCGCCCCGCAGTTGGTCTCCGGCCAGCGAGTCCGGGTCGAAGGCCGGATCGGTCCGGGACTTTTCGCGCCCGAATTCCTCGAGCCAAAGATCACGGTGATTGGCCATTCCGATTTGCCCGCGCCCGTGCGCCCTTCCTATGCCGATCTCGCTTCCGGACGAGAGGATTGCCAGTGGATCGAGGTGGAAGGCGTCGTTCGGTCCGTGGGCACGCAGGCCGATCGCCTCTCCGCGGAGTTCGCCTTTGGCGCGGCCCATTTTTCGGTGACCGTGGCGGAAGAAACGACGATCACTCCCGCGGCCGAGCGGCTCGTCGACTCGCTGGTTCGCGTGCGCGGCTTCACGCGCACGTATTTCAATCGGCAGCGTCAGATCATCGACGTCGGCATGTGGTGCTCCGGTTGGAAAGCGCTTCAGGTGCTCGACGCCGGTCGCCCGGCCGCGGAGATGCCGCTCACGCGCGCCGCCGATCTGCTGGCCTACGATCCCACGGCTCGAGCCGGCCGTCGGGTAAAGGTGCGCGGCATCGCGACCTATTTTGCTCCAGGCGCCACGCTCTTCCTCGAAGACGAGGGGCGGGGGCTCATGGTGCGCACGGCGCGCAGCGATCTGGTGGCGCCGGGCGACCTCGTCGAGGTGCTCGGCTTTCCCATGGCTGGCGTCTCTACGCCCTACATCGAGGACGGCATCTACACGACGCTGGCGCACGGCGCGCCGCCCCCGCCCCGCGCTATTTCAGCCGCACAGGCCCAGTCCGGCAAATTCGACGCCGATCTCGTTTCCATGGAGGCCCGGCTCCTGGAAGACACCTGCCAGGGCGCGCAGCGTGTGCTCTGGCTGCAATCCGGCGCCACGCTTTTCCAGGCCATGCAGCCGGTGGCCGATCCCGCAGCCTTTCGCCCGTGCCCGAGCCAGACGGAGATCGCCATCACCGGCATCTGCCTGGCTCACGGACCGCTGGTGTACAAATCCGAGACGGGCTGGATGGCCCCCGGCTTCCAATTACTCACCCCGGCCTCGATGGATCTGCGCATCCTGCGCCGCCCGCCGTGGTGGACGCCGCCGCGCACCTTTGCGTTGCTCGGTCTGGTCGCCGCCTGTCTACTGGCCGCCGCCGCTTGGGTGGGACTCCTGCGCCGGCGGGTGCGCGAGCAGACGGAGCACATCGCCCATCGAGTCCGCGAGCAGGCCGTGCTGGAGGAGCGCAACCGCATCGCCCGCGAGCTCCACGACACACTGGCTCAGGGCTTTGCCGCCACCGCTTTTCAACTCGAGGCCCTGGGGGATGAATTGAAGAACCCCTCGGAAAAAGCCCGCCGCTACTTCAGCCTCGCGCTCACCATGGTCCGGCACAGCCTGGCCGAGGCCCGGCGCTCGGTCGCCGGGCTCCGGGCGGAGACGCTGGGCAGCCGGGACTTGCCGCACGCCTTGCGGGCGGCGGGAGAATTGCTCGCCGCAAATACGGGCGTCGACCTGCAGTTCAGCTGTGCCGGCGCCGTGCGCACCTTTTCGCCGGCCTGCGAAAGCAATGTGCTGCGCATCGCCCAGGAGGCAGTGGCCAATGCCCTGCGTCACGCGGCCCCGCGCCGGATCTCCATCGAGCTGGAATACACGCCGGAGGCCCTGCGCCTTTCGGTGGAAGACGACGGGCGCGGCTTCGATCCGGCGCTCCAACCGGCCCGCGAGGGTCACTTTGGCCTGCGCGGCATGGCGGAGCGGGCAGGGGAAATCGGCGCCGCCTTTGCCATTAATAGCCGGCCCGGCGAGGGCGCGCGCATTGCAGTCGCCGTTCCCGCCCCGGTTTCCTCCCGCCCCTCTGCTACATCGTCCGCCCCTCTCCTCCCATGAACGCTGATCCTGTCATCCGCATCGCTCTCATCGACGACCACGTCTTTCTCCGCATCGGCCTCGGCAGCATTTTAGAAAGCCAGGACGACATGAAGGTCGTCGTTGAAGCCGGTTCGGCGGAAGAAGGTCTGGAAAAATGCGCCGGCGAACGCCCCCACGTGGCCATCGTCGACCTGAGGCTGCCCGGAATGGATGGCGTGAAATGCACCGCTGCCCTGCGCCATTCCACTCCGGAGACCAAAGTCATTATCCTCACGACCTTCGACTCCGACGAGAACAAATACCGCGCCCTCAGCGCCGGCGCCCACGCCTTCCTGCTCAAGGATGTGCCCAAGGCGCAGTTCCTCGAAACCATCCGGGCCGTGCACTCCGGCGCCTATCATCTGCCGCCGGAAGTCGCCGAGCGCGTCGCGGAGCATCTCCGCGCCGAGCCGCTCAGCAATCGCGAGATCGAAATCCTCGAGTGCATCGCCTCCGGCCGGAGCAACAAGGAGATCAGCTCGGCGCTCGGCATCAGCGAAAGCACCGTGAAGGGCCACATCAATCGCATCATGACCAAATTGCACGCCCGCGATCGGACGGAAGCCGTGGTTGCGGCGGTGAAACGCGGGGTGATCGCGATCACTTGATCGCCGATGGCGAAAGGAGACGTGGCGTATTGACCAAAAGTACTGTTTTAAAACGCAACTTTCGCCGTCGTGACAGGGCCTCGCTAGTCCCGCACGATGCCCTCCCCTACAGCTCCGGGCTGCGCGCATCCCGCCGTGGTCTGGCGTTTCTGTGCCTCAACAAAATCCCCTCGGTAGTTCTATCCCCATGATCAACCTCAGTTCCCTCCCTCACCGCTTCTTCCGCGCGCTGTCCTGCGCTGGTCTGGCGCTGGCTGCTTCCCCAAGCGCGCAAGCCGCCGGCCGCGGCGCGAATATCTCCGGCGCCGAATTCGGCAGCCCCGGCGGAGCCATCAACAGCTCCTATACCTACAACAGTGCCAAGACCTTCCAGTATTTCGGCGGCAAGGGGCTCACGCTCCTGCGCATCCCCATCCTCTGGGAGCGCATCCAGCCGACGCTCAATGGTCCCCTCGATACGACGAACCTCAATGCCCTGAAGCAGGATATCGCCTGGGCCAAGACCTACGGTTGCCAGGTCATCATCGATATTCACAACTACGCTCGCTACAGCATTAACAGCGGCGGAACTTACACCAGCTACATCATCGACAACGTCTATGGCGGCAGCGTCAAGGTTTCGGCGGCAAATCTGGCCAATCTTTGGACCGCACTTTCCACGCAATTCAAGAACGAGCCCGGCGTCTACGCCTACGGCATGATGAACGAGCCCCATGACATGGGCACGGCCAACTGGAAGACCATTTCGCAGACCGTGCTCACGGCCATCCGCAACAATGGGGATAACAAACTCATCACCGTGCCCGGAAATGCCTGGACCGGAGCCTCGAACTGGTCGGGCAACAACGGCGCCACGAGCTGGATCAGCGATCCGGCGAATAACTTCGAATACGAAGCCCACTGCTATTTTGATCACGACGGCAGCGGCACATACAACGAAACCTACGATCAGGAACTGGCGGCCAATGCCAATCTCGCCAAAGTCGGAGCGACTCGCGTGTCGAACTTCGTCAACTGGTGCTTCACCAATAACGTGCACGGTTATCTCGGCGAATTCGGCATTCCGAATACCGATCCCCGCTGGCTCACGGTGCTTGACAACTTCTATCGCTCAATCGATGCGGCTAATTTCGATGGCACGATCTGGGCAGCCGGCGAATGGTGGGGTTCCTACCCGCTCTCGGTTCAGCCGAGCAATAACTTCACCACGGACGCCGTGCAAATGGCGACCATGCTGAAGCATCTCGCCAACGCGCCGATCGTCTTCGAGACAGAATCACTCAACGCCACCTGGACCTCCGGGATCACGCATCGGGTCTTGTCTGACTCGAGCCTGAGCGGCGGCGCGGGAACCATCCTCGACGCTACGGCCGCGGGCAATCAAGTCACCTACACCGTTCCCGGCCTCGCCGGCCGCAACTACGATATGCGCGTCGGGTACAAAGGTTTCAACACCCGCGGCACATGGCAGCTGGCCATCGCCTCGGCGCTCAATAACCAATATACGAACCACGGCCCCGCGGAAGACGAGTACGTCTCGGGTCAGAGTTATACGTACTTCGACCTGGGTGTGATTACGATCGGCTCCTCCAGTGACAAGCTCTACCGCTTCACCATTACGGGCAAGAACGCCGCGAGCAGCGGCTACGGAGAGGCGTTCGATTATATCACGCTCATCCCGCAGTAGGGTTGAAACTCGTCGGCGAAACCTCAGACCTTTTGCACATCTCTGCGCGCCCCGCCTTCGCGGGGCGCGCATTGGAGTTTGGGCAATTGGGATTGGACGCAACGCTCGCTGATAACGCCAGACTAGTCCCGGAGGGACATCGGAATTTAGCCGGTGGCGTCAGCCACCGGTTATTGATAACATACGGTCGCGCCCCGTGGGGCGCCGGAATCGATTGCCAAAATATACCGGATCGTATGCCCCCGCTGAATTCCGACAAATGACGCGAGATTTTGGGCGGGCGAGCGCATGTGAATATTTGGTTCCGGCGCCCCTGCCGGGGCGCGGCCGTACGTTATCAATAACCTGTGGCTGACGCCACCGGCTAAATTCCGATGTCCCTCCGGGACTGGTCTGACGTCATTGGCGGGCGTTGCGTGCAACTAGAATTTGGGCAAACTCTAGACCCCGCCTCTCGGGCAACAGGATGATTCTCGTTCGTTCGACGGCGCCCGGTTATTCTCACCCCTTATGGCGGTTCACACCCCTACTTCTTCTCCACGACCCAAATATTCTGGAAAAACACCGGATCGCCGTGATTCTGCAACTGGATCGGCCCGGGCTCCGCGTTTTCCTTCTGGCCGCCGGGCGTGGGCCCTTCGATTTCCTTGTGGTCCAGCACGACCACGCCATTCAGCCGCAGGGTGATCACCGCATTGTGCGTTTTCTTCCCCTCGGCATCAAACGTCGCCGCCTGTAGATCGATGTCGTACGTCTGCCAGGAGAGCGGCGGGAAGCACATGTTCAGGCTCGGCTTGAGCTTTGAATAGACGGCGCCCAGCTCATTGATCTCGCCCTTCAGGCCAAAGGAATCGAGCACCTGGCACTCGTAGCGGTTCTGCACGTAAACGCCGCTATTGCCCCGCGCCTGACCGCGCGAATTCGGCATGAAAGGCGTGCGAAATTCTACATGGATCGTGCTGTCGCCAAAGGCCTGTTTCGACACCGTGCCCCCGGCGAGAAGCCCATGATCCACTTTGCCATTCTTCCAGGCATCGGCATTCGTCCCATCGAAAAGCACCACTGCGCCCGCCGGCGGCTTGGCTCCAAGCGTGGGGCTCTGGCGATTGGTTTTTTTCAAATCCCACGCCCGCCCTTCCGAATTGGTTCCTTTTAGTATGATTCCCTCGATGGCGCCCTTCCACCCATCGCCGTCGAAAACGACCTTTTCGCCCTCGCGGTGGGCGTCGACTTCCACCTTCTTCTCCGTCTCGGCATTGACGCCCGGCAGCGACGGGCTCCAGCCGACGATGTGAAATTTCCCATCGCCCAACGCGATCACCTGCGCGGCGCAATTGTCGCCGATATACTCGCCCTGGGTTCCAAAATCCGGCCCCGCATCGGCGGGATCGAGGTACATCGTTTCGGCCAGAGCGGTTGAAACGAGGACGGCGGTGAGGAGCGAGGAGAGTGGCAGGGGACGCATATGCGGATGGCCTATCGTCGAACGCTCCTGAATTCAATCGTGGAGTCACGGGCTGCCGGCGCCATCTTGCGGCTGCCACCTGGGCCACCCTGCGCTAAGTTCGGGTGGCTTTCCCGATTGTCTCTGCCGAACTGGCCCGCGCCTTGCGGCGGAGACCGGTTGCCATTTCATGCCTGTCCGCAAATTCCAACTCGCCGTCCTCGCCACTGCCGGATTCCTTCTGCAGGCCGGCAGCGTCGCGCAGGTCGCGCCGGATCATCCGACCTTTGAAACGGAAGTCCGGCCGGCGCTCGAGAAATACTGCCTGGGCTGCCACGACACCGGCTCGCCGAAGGCCGGCATCGACCTGGAGCGCTTCGACACGGAAAGCGCGTTCTGGAAAGACCCACGGATCTGGGAACGCGCCCTCGTGCAATTGCGCGACCGCGTCATGCCGCCGCCCGCGAAGAAAAAACAACCCGACGACGAAACCCGCGCCCGTCTGGTTCACTGGATTACGGACACCCTGGATCACCCCGATCCCGACAAATTGCCGCACGATCCCGGTCGCACCGTCGCCCGGCGCCTCAGCCGCTTGGAGTATAATAATACGCTGCACGATCTTCTCGGCGTGGACACTCATCCTGCGGGCGCTTTCCCGCCGGATGCCGGGGGCGGGGGTGGCTTCGAGAACAATGCCGCGACCCTTTTCGTCCCGCCGGTGCTCCTGGAAAAATTCCTGGAGGCGGCCAAGAACGCGCTGGAGGCCGCCGCGCCGGAGGTCCTTTTTCGGCCATCCGCTGCTGGCGACGAACGCGCCGCCGCTCGCGCGAACCTCACCGAATTCGCGCGCCGCGCCTTTCGCCGTCCCGTCGAAGCCAGTGAAATGGACCGGCTCCTGGGACTTTACGACCGAGCCCGCCAGACCGGTGAAGCGGATCACGCCGCGGTGAAAATGGCCATGGCCGCAATGCTCATTTCCCCGGATTTCCTCTTCCGACTGGAGGTGGAGAGCGCCGACTCCAGCGGCGTGGCGCGGATCGGCGAATTCGAGCTGGCCAGCCGGCTCAGCTATTTCCTATGGGCTTCGATGCCGGATGAAGAGCTCTTTCGACTGGCCGGCAATGGCACGCTCCACGAGCCTGCCACCCTGGAGGCGCAGGTTCGCCGGATGCTGGCCGATCCCAAGGCGCGGGCCTTTGCCGAGAGCTTCGCGTCGCAATGGCTGCGCACCAAGGAATTGCGCACCACCGTCGAGCCGGCGCCGGATAAGTTTCACGCCTACACGCCGGCGCTGGCCGCGGCCTTTTACAACGAGCCGGTGGAATTTTTCTACGCCTTGCTGCGGGATAACCTGCCGCTCTCCGATTGCCTGGACTGCGACTACACCTATGCCAATGAGACGCTGGCCGCCTTCTATAACGTTCCCGACGTGAAAGGCAGTGAGATGCGTCGCGTCGCGCTCACCGATCGCCGCCGGGGCGGAATTCTGGGCATGGGCGGAGTGCTCGCGCTCACCAGTTATCCGCGGCGCACCAGCCCGGTCCTTCGGGGCAAATGGGTCATGGAAGAAATCCTCGGCACGCCGCCGCCGCCTCCTCCGCCGGAGGTGAACACCGCGGCGATCGGCAACGACCACGTGCGCGATGGGCAGACCTTTCGTCAGCGTCTGGAGCAACACCGCGCCGATCCCAAGTGTGCAGGCTGCCACGCCCGCATGGATCCGCTCGGCTTCGGCCTGGAAAATTTCGATGCCATCGGCGCCTGGCGCACCGAACTCTCCGGCGTTCCCGTCGACGCCTCCGGCCAGCTCGTGACCGGCGAGAAATTCACCGGAGTGACCGAATTGAAAAAGCTGCTCCTCGAGCGAAAGGAAGAATTCATCCGCAATCTCACCGAGCGCATGTTTGCCTATGCGCTCGGCCGTGGTTTGGAGCCGGCGGATTGGCTATCCGTGCACGAGGCCTCGCGCATGGTCCTCGCCGACGGCTGCCGGACGCAGACGCTCGCCGTGGCCATCGTGCAGAGCTTCCCTTTCCAGTACCATCGCGCAACCGCGGCCAAAACGGTCGCGGCCGAGGCTGCTCCTTCCACCCAGGCCGAACCCATCGCCGTCGTCACACCATGATTCCCAAGACCATCTCCCGCCGCACGATGCTGAAAGGCCTCGGCGCCACCCTGGCGTTGCCCTTGCTTGAGGCCATGCAGCCACGCCGCGCCTTCGGCAGCGACGGCGCCGACGCCAAGCCCGTGCGCATGGCCTTCCTCTACATGCCGAACGGCGTGCGGCCCGATGCTTGGACGCCCGCCGGTTCCGGGAGTGAGTTTGAGCTGTCTCCCATCCTGTCCCCGCTCGCGCCTTACAAAAGCGAACTCCTCGTTCTCACCGAACTTTGGAACGCAGCTTCGAATACGGGCGATGGCCACTATGTTAAAACCGGCGGCTATCTTACCGGCACGACCATCACCCGCACGACTGACTCGAATCTGAGCAGCAACGGCGTCTCCATGGACCAACTTTGCGCCCAGCGCATCGGCCATTTCACTACGCTGCCCTCGATCGAGCTGGGCATCGAGCCGCCCGCTACGGGTGTGGATAGCAACGTCGGCTATACGCAACTCTACGGCGCCCACATTGCCTGGAAGACGCCCACCACGCCGCTGGCCAAGGAACTCAACCCGAAACTAGCCTTTGACCGGCTCTTCCGGCCCAAGGCGGCCTCCGGCGATCGCGCGGTCGATGCCGCGCGCGACAAGAGCGTGCTCGACCTCGTCCTCGACGATGCCAAATCGCTGCAATCAAGGCTGGGCCGGGAAGACCGCGCCAAGCTGGATGAATACTTCGAAAGCGTCCGCTCCGTGGAGGAGCGCATCAAGTGGGACGAACAACGCCAGCGCAATACCGTGATGGAAGATCCGCTCGCCCGCCAGGCCATGGCGGATCTGGGGCATCGCGTCGACGCTTACGGCGACCCGGCGCAAGTCAGCGAACGCCGCGGCGATCACACGCAACACGTCCGGCTCATGCTGGACATCATCACGCTGGCCTTCTGGACGGATGCCACGCGCATCGCGACCTTCATGTTTGGAAATGCCGTGAGCAGCCGCTCCTTCGCCTTTCTCGGCGACGGCTTTGGCGGGCACCACCAGACCTCGCATCACGAAAACAAGGCCGAAAAACTCGCGCAGTATCAGCGGATCAATGCCTGGCATGTCGAACACTACGCGTATTTGTTATCGCGCCTCGCGAGCATCAAGGAAGGGCCGGGGAGCCTGCTCGATCAGTCGATGATCGTCTTTGGCGCCGGCATGCGCGATGGCAATGCGCACAATCCGCACAACCTGCCCGTCGTTCTCGCGGGTCGCGGCGGCGGCGGCCTGGCCACGGGCCGCCATCTCAGCTACGACAAAAACACGCCGCTCACTAACCTCTACCGCTCCATGCTCGCACGCATGGGCGCGCCGGTGGATCACTTCGCCGACAGCACTGGGGAATTGAAGGGGCTTGGCGATCCTGCTTTTCGCGGCGTTTAAACGGAAAGCGCTGAGGGTGAGAAGGTCCCGCAGGGGCGCTGAGGCGCGGCGAACGGTAGCGCGAGGCTCTTCGGGAAAGCGCCTGCAGCGCCTCCCACTTGTTGGTCGATAACTATTTCAGCGGTAATCAATTAGGCCGAAAAATAGCCGACAATCCGCACTGGTCGCACGCAGATTTGAATCTGAGTTTAGTCGTGGAATCCTGCGCTGCACCGCGTTCGGTCACGTCTGTGCGGCGCTCTGTAAACTGGTCGAAAAACTGCGCTCCAGAAAAACGCAAGTCATTTTCGCAAAATATAAATTTCTGAGCACGAGGGAATCGATCTCGGTCTAGTCTTGATTCCATCCCTTCCCTCCCCAAATGAATTCTTCGTTAGTCTACCGCGCCCCGTGGGGCCGGTCTTTGAAGTGGGTGTCCATCCTGGCATCCCTCATCTGCCTCGCGGCCGTCGCCGTTTGCTCGCGGCGCCTGTCCCATTTGGCCGGCACGCCTGGCCTATTGGTCCTTTGGACTCCGCCCCTGGCCTTGCTGGGCGCGGCGTTTTTCATCATTCGCAGCTATCGCATCGAAGGGGAGACACTCCTCGTCGATCGGCTACTTTGGACTACGCGGGTGCCGCTCGCCGGACTGCTCTCCGCCAGCATCGAACTCAACGCCATGCGCGCCAGCATTCGGAAATGCGGCAACGGCGGCCTCTATTCTTTCACCGGCTGGTACTGGAGCCGCGCGCTCGGACACTATCGCGCCTTTGTCACGGACCCGACCCATACGGTCGTCCTGCGTTTTCCGACGCGCACGATCGTCGTGTCGCCGGAAAATGCGGACGATTTTGTTCGGGCGATCCGGCGCCGGCGATAGGTAAGCTAGCCCGCCACGGTCCCCAACTCGATGGTTTCGCGAACGTGCCCGCCGGTTTCATCTTGCACCTCATAGCGCACACCGCCCTCGGGCAGCGGACTTTCCAGCAGGATCATTCCCCGGGGATGGAGTTCCTCCTGGCACAGGCGCTTCAATTTCAGCGAGTAGCTGCGCGCCGACATCCCGCCTCGGGCGCGGAGCTTGGCCAGGGTTCGCAAGACGATGGGAACGAGGGTGGGCACTTCTTTTCTGGGCAGTTGACTGACAAGGGCTTTCATTTGGGGGCGGTGTTAACAGACTTTGGCCGACCGTTTAGGTTCATGATAGAGGAGAGAGACCCTATGTTTCCGTGGCGATTTTATGTACGCGAGCGCGCGAGGAAGGCTCGCGTCGCGCGGTCCACCGCACACACAGCCTTTTGCGCGCCAAACCCAACGGCGCCAGGTGGGCGTACCGCCTGAACTTCCGGTTGAATCCAGAGCTGCTGGGGACGGAGACATGCGAGAGAGAAAGCTGGTCGAGGCGCCGTGCGGTGACCGGCTTCCTGGGAACGCTCGGCCGCCGCAAGCAAGGTCGAAAATCAGATCAGTCCGCGCCACACTCACGCTGTGCAGGAGCTGTAGATCGACAGTGGGGTGGTTTGGAGGCGGTTTTCATGCATGACTTTTCAGCAGATCGCCTGCCAGGCAAATTCCGGATGCCTTCGAAATGCGATAGGTCTTTGGCAGAGTTTGCGGTCCCTGCGGCGTGATGCGCCGCGGGACGCAGCCCTGCGGCAGCGCCGGAATAGCTCCGTCAAATGTTTGCGCAAAATTAACCATTTGGCCAAATGACATGGGTGGATGGACACCGTATGACCGATGACACCCCCTGTTCGTTCATTCCCCAAACCCACCTTTCCTCCAGAAAATTCGTCATGCTGCCAAATCCACTCTCGTCTTCCGTAGGACGCGGCTTGCCGGCTGCGGTCGCTTTGCCGACGACGGCGCCTTCTGCTCGGCACGCTTTGGGCCGCAGTCTCGTCGCGATTTCTCTCCTTGTTTCCGCCGCCGCCTTCGCTGGCTCGCCAAATTGGCAGTCACTCACCTACAACAACGCTGCGCCAGGCCTCGACTGGAATCCCGGGCGCGGACTGGTCGCTTTTCCCGATGGGATGAACTCGTCGTTCCCGCACAGCCTCGTCATGAACTACGTAGCGTTGTCGTCCGTGATGACCGGCTCCAATACGTTCAACTGGAACTCGTTTGAAACCAGCCTCAATAACATCGGCAACGCCGGCTATCAATCGATCGTCCGGTTTTACCTCGATTACCCCAATTCGCCGGTCGGGACGCCGCAGTTCCTAATCAATCAAGGGGTGACGATGAGTAGTTATACCGACTATTCGAACGGCGCGAACTACACGAGCAAGGATCCGAATTGGAACGACAGCCGCGTCATCACGGCCTGCCAGCAATTCGTCGCCGCCTTTGGCAAGGCCTACGATGGCGATCCGCGGATCGGATTCGTCCAAGTCGGCCTCTACGGGTTTTGGGGCGAATGGCATACCTATCCGCACGACGGCGCCGACGATCCGCCGGGATATGCCAATTGGCAGATGAATCAGACCAACAAGGATGCGATCCTGACGGCCTACAAGAACGCCTTCGTCAAGACGCAGGTCATCCTCCGCGATCCCGCCGGGACGACGAATTCTCAGCTGAAGAGTTATTTCGGCTATCACGACGATTCCTTTGCCAGCCAGACGATCACGTCGGATCCCAATCTGTCCTATTACTTTTGGCCCAAAATGACTGCGGCTTCGCTGCAGAATCAGTGGATCGCGAGATCGATGGGGGGCGAGTTGTATCCGGGAATCCAAAGCGCCTATTGGAACGCCTGGCCCAATACCACCGGCCAAGACTGGACCAACTGTGTAAACACCACCCATGTCTCCTGGATGGTTGATGATTGGGTCTTCAACAACTCCCTCACCCAAACCCAGTGGAACAACGCGCTGAAAGGCCACCGGATGCTCGGCTACCAATTGAACGCCTCCCAAGTCTTGCTCCCCAATACCACGCAAAAAACTGCGCTTACCGTTGGAATCACCCTCAAAAACCTCGGTGCCGCCCCGCCGCCCTACAACTGGTCAACCTCCTTCGCGGTCCTGAACTCGAGCAATACCATCATTTCCCATCCCTTTGGCACAACGGTCGATTCGCAGCTCCAGGCCATCCAACCCGGCGGCGCGGCCTACACCCGAGATTTCGCCCAGGCCAACCACGGCTTGGCCGTCGGCGACTATACCCTGGTCTACCAGATCCAAAACCCACTCTCTGCGGGCCCCAAGGTAGCCTTGGCCAATGCCGCCATGGGCCAAAACCTCGCCGGTTGGCTCACCCTGGGCAGCTTCAGCGTAGGCCCCTACCTCGAAGCCGAAAACCTGAACCTCGCCGCCTATTCCGGACCAGACGTCCGCGTTGTCGCCGATGCCGGAGCCAGCAATAGCGAATACGACATCCTCGACGCCACCGCCGTCGGCAACTCCGTCACCTACACCGTCCCAAACCTCCAAGCCCGCACCTACGACGTGTTCGTCGGAACCAAAACCTACAATACACGGGGCATCTGCCAGCTCGCCGTCGCCCCGAGCCTCAACGGCGCCTACACCGACCACGGCTCACCGATCGACCAATACAGCAGCGCGGCCGTCTTTTCCGAAATCGACGTCGGCTCCTTCACCCCTGGAACCGCAGGCGACAAATCCTTTCGCTTCACCGTGACCGGCAAGAACGCCAGCAGCAGTGGCTATTCCCTGGCCTTCGACTACATCGCCCTCGTCCCGCAGTAGCGAAGGCTTTTCAACCACGTCGGTCCGATCGGATCGATCGTTGGTTTTCACACGGTCTCTCTGGTTTGGACTCCGCAACAAATGGGAGGCAGCCCTTCGAGAGTGAAGGCAGGGGTCCTGTGGGACTGCCGCGTCGGGCGGATGCGATGTCCGCGTCCTCAGGAAATCAGCCAAATTTTGCGACTCTCCCGCCCTTTGCTGGTTTGTAGAAAAGCGGTTCCGCGCGCGGTGAATCGCGCGGTCGGCGCATTCCGTTTGGCAGTTCAACGCAATCACAATCTGCAAACCATGAACCTCCGAATTCCTCTCCCTCACTCGCTGCGGCGAGTAGCAGCTCTTCTCCCGGCCTGGTCCAGACTGGCCATTCCGGCCCTCGGCGTGAGCCTGGTGATCTTCGTTTCCCCGGCCCTGCGCGCGGATGATTGGCCCCAATGGCGAGGCCTGAATCGGGATGCCCGGGCCGCTGGTTTCACCGCGCCGCAGACCTGGCCAAAGGAGCTCACGCAGAAATGGAAAAGTCCCGTAGGCGATGGCGTTTCCACACCGGCCCTCGTGGGCGACAAACTCTACGTTTTCTCCCGCGAGGGCGGGAATGAGGTGACCCGCTGCCTTGATGCGGCGACGGGGCAGGAAGTCTGGCAGACGAAATACGAAGCGCCGGCCCCGAATGGACCAGCCGCGCAGTTTTCCGGTCCGCGCAGCTCCCCTGCGGTGGCCGATGGGAAAGTCGTCACGCTTGGCGTGCGCGGAACTGTGTGCTGCTCGGAAGCCGCCACGGGCAAGCTCCTCTGGCGGCGGGACGATTTCGATGGATCGGTCCCCAATTTCTCCGCGGCCTCCTCGCCGTTGATCACCGATGGCCTTTGCATCGCCGTGCTGGGCGGGAAAGACAATGGGGCGGTCGCCGCTTACGATCTGGCCACGGGCGATCCGAAGTGGAAATGGACCGGTGACGGCGCCGCCTACGCCTCTCCGACACCGCTCACCGTCGAAGGCGTGAAACTCGTCGCCACGCTCACGGAACACAACGTGGTTGCCATTCAGACGGGAGACGGCAAGCAAGTGTGGGAGGTGCCCTTCGCCTCGCAGGGCATGGGCGCTTACAATGCCTGCTCGCCGGTGGTGGATGGATCGACGGTCATCTATAGCGGTTCCAAGCGGGGAATGAAGGCGGTGAAGCTGGAGAAAGATGCCGCCGGCGCCTTCACCGCGAAGGATCTTTGGGCCAACGCCGATGAATCCGTGCAATTCAACACGCCGGCGCTGGCCAACGGCCTGCTTTTCGGCCTCACCCAGGCGAACGTGCTTTTCTGTGTGAAGGAGCAGGATGGCCTGACGGCCTGGACCGCCCCGGTGGCGGCGGCCGGCGCCGCGCCCGCACCCGGGGGAGGGGGAGGAGGCGGTGGCCGTGGGATGCGCGGGGGCGGCTTCGGCTCGATCGTGAGCGCAGGATCCGTGATGCTGGCGTTGACGCCGAGTTCGGAACTAATCGCCTTTCAGCCGAGTGACAAGGCCTATACAGAGCTGGCGCGCTACAAAGTGGCCGAATCGCCGACGCACGCTTACCCGGTGGCGGCGGGCAATCGAATCTTTGTTAAAGACAAAGATTCCGTGATCCTTTGGACGGTGGAGTGAGTCTGCCGCCCGAGAGTGAGTTTCGATGATGAAGATGCGGCTGAATGGTCAGGCCATTCAGCCGCGCGGATGGGGGGGACGTGCGGCCTAAAATGTTGGCAGAAGCGATGGCGTTCGGAGTGCTGGTAAGCGAACATCGTTTCCGCCATGGCTGCCAAATTCATGCAAATCATGCTGACGCCCGCTGTGCAGCGCGCGGAGGACCAATACTTCGGAAAGCATCAGGTCGTCGATCAGGCGCCCGAGACGGACCCGCTGACTCAGGACGAAGCGGATTTCATCGCGGAGCGCGACAGCTTTTACATGGGGAGCGTGAGTGAGACCGGTTGGCCCTATGTGCAACATCGCGGCGGCCCAGTCGGTTTCTTGAAAGTGCTCGGGCCGAACCTCCTTGGATTTGCCGATTTCAAGGGCAACCGCCAACTCCTCACCACAGGCAATCTCGACGTGGCGGATCGCGTGGCGCTCTTCCTGATGGACTACCCTCACCGGACGCGGCTGAAGATCCTCGGGCACGCCCGCGTGCTCGACGCGCGCGAGCATCCGGAGTTGGTTGAACAGTGGGCTCCCGAACCACTTCGCAGCAAAGTCGAGCGGCTCTTTCTCATTCGGGTCGTCTCTTTTGATTGGAACTGCCCGCAATACATCACGCCTCGTTTCACGGCCGCTGAAATGGAGAATTACGTCGCGCCGCTCAAGGCGCGGATTGCCGAGCTGGAAGCGAAGCTTGCGGTCCACGGCAAGTAAGGATCAGATCTTAAGCGACTATTTTCTTCCGTTCCTTTTCCGAACCTCATTGCGGACATACTCAATCAAGGTAGGGCTGGCGTAGAAATTCGTTCCACGGAGTTTGACGAGCGCTTTCTCGAAATCCAGGAGGCCCAGCGAATCAGCATTTGCGAGAACACTCAAGATGCCGGCGGTCGAGATTCCCCGCGCACGGGCAGCTGCCCGTCCAAGCCGCTCGTCGATCAACAAAAGCGACGGCGCAAAATCAAGGGCCAGTGCAATTGCCTCCACCTCCCCTTGACCCAGGCCAAGAGTGGAGTCGACCTTGCTTGGCTTTACTAGTTTCGCCCAGGAAGGAGGCTGGGATGCCCAGTTGCGTACATCCTGTGACGCGCCAGTATGCTGTAATTCCGCAAGGACGCCTGGGGGAACGAGAATTTCCCCAAAGAGAATTGGCAATATTCCGACTTCACCGATCCGAATGAGGTAATTGATCGGCGACGTGTCGGAAATTGTGCGGCTCATCGAGCCAAGAACCGACGCAAGTCTGCTGAATCCTGCTCGAATTCTTCCGGCGTGCCGCTGAGATTTGCACCACGATCTCGAAGGAAGGCCTCTGTCTCTTCGAAACTCAATCCAAGAGCTTCGCTGACCTGGCCCCGAGACAATTCTCCCGACTGGTAGCCCTGAACGGCGAGCATTTCCAAGACGCGACGGCTCGACTGCGGCCCATCAAGGTGCAATTGTCGTGCGAAGGCGTCCGGTACTTCTAGAATCATGATCGCCATTCTATCTGAATCTGAATCTCGAGGCAAGAGAGTCGGCGAGCAGGCGGGAGGCGTTTGCAAGGAGAAATCGGCGCATGACCATCCTCGTTAAAGGTCTGGAAAAGCAGCCTCATTTGAAGCTAACGCACCTCTATTTCGGAACCAGCTTGATGAAGTCCAAGCCTAGCAAATATCCGGTGGCCTTGGGATTGGCTCCAGTGACCGTGAACTTGAACCACTGGTCGCCGGTTTTGGCATTGGACCATTCGCCCAAGTCAAATTCCACAAAGCTCGAATCGCCGTAGCAATCCTGCTCTTCGCCGACATTCTCGATTTTTCCGTGAGCCGGACCAATGGCAACCTGGAATTTGCTGCGGGTCGGCATCTTTTTCACGCCGACGATGACCTCGTACTTGCCCGCTTTGACCTGGGGCGCGACGCACGTCACATAGGCTCCCGCTTTAAAGGCATCCATGATGGTGCCCACGCGGCCGCTGAAGTGTGCGTCGACGATCGCGCGATAGAGGTCCGGCGATTTGTCCACGACATGCATCCATTCCAGCTCGATCCGGTCGCTCTGTTTGGCCCACTTCGCGGCGTCAGGAACGGGGATCAATTCCCACTGCTGAAGTTCCGGCGGGGTCGTGTGCTCGTCGGTGGCAATCACCTCTGGTTCGCCCACTTTGGCCCCCTTGACCGCCGTGAGGATCCGGCTGTCCTGATCAAAGGCGAGGGTGAAATAGCGGTTGTCGATCTTCGTCCATCGCATCGTGGCGGCGCTCGCGGCCTCCGCATAAGCAGATGTCGAGACCGGGTGCTCTTTTCCGGAGTGATTCTTCGGCTGGGAGATGATCTCGGTGCTCAATGCCGAGCACAGCAGCGCGGGACCGTAGACAATCTTCGACAGGCGCCAGCATTGATTGAGAGAGCCGGGTTTGAACGCCGCGGTCGTGAGCAAGCCGGCGGTATCCGGCGCAGTCAGGCACTTGCCCGTGGCGCGGTTTACGACCTGGTAGACTTCGATTTCGGAGATGTCGGCGATATCTTTGCCGCCGGCGGCGCGCGCTTGCTGGAAGGCATCCAACATGTCATGGGCGCGCTGCGCGAGCGGTCCGGTGACGGCGTTGAAGTCTTTCACCACTTCGTCGGCGCTGGGGATCGTGCGAAGATTTTTGGACTTCTCGGCAATGGCCATCAGCGAGACGTACTGCTTCATGCGCTCGCCGGCCACGGGGGCCAGATTCGCAATCCACGGCTCCTGGGCGTGGGAGAGATCGGCCGACCAGAAACGCTGCAGGAGATAGGCGGCGTTGTCGGCATTGCCTGCCACCCACTCTTTCAGCCCCATGGTCAGGAACGCGAGACGCTGGACATCGGGCTCCGTCAGCTTTTCCGCGTCCGTCGAGGCCGGCGGGTTGGTCGCCGTCATGGCCGTGGCCAGACTTTCAAAGGAGCCGGCCAGGCGCTGATTGTCGACGAGTCTCGCCGCAGTGGCCAGCTTCCGGTAGGCGTCCAAAGCTTCGTCCGGCTTATTGTCCGCATAGCGCGCGGCGCCCTGGACCGTGAGCGCCCAGCAGCGCGTGGTTTTCGAGAGACTCGACTGATTGAGCAGTCGGTCGAGGAGAGACCGCGCTTCCGTCGCGCGGCCGGAAGCCAGATTCGAAACCGCGTCGTGGAAGTCGGGCTCGGAGATCGTGGAGCTCTGGGCCGGAGCTGCCGGCGAGGACGAAGCATTCGAGGCCGGGGACTCCGACGCCATCGGCGGCAGCGGAGCGGGCTGCGAGTTGGAATTGTCGGGGTTGAAAAGCGCGCGCATCTCGCCTTCGCCTGGCGAGCCGGAGGTTTCGTTGGAATTGGCGCGATGCTTCGAGAAGGCGACCCAACCGCCGATGGCCAGAGCTAAAACGCCCGCGGCCACGCCCGAAGCGATATAGATTTTCCGGCGATCCAGCGTCTCCGGCGCCTGCTGGAGAGCAGCGAGGGGAATCGTGGGATTCCGCAGCGGAATGGTCGGGTTCAGCGGCTTGGAATTCTTCCGCAGCGGGATCGTGGGATTCCGCGGCTTCGAGCCGAGTTCCGTGCGGGCAAAACGCAGGTGCTCCAGCAGTTCGTTGTAGTTCTGGTGGCGCTTGGCTGGGCTCTTTTCGAGCATCTTTGCGATGATGCTCGAGGTCGCGCTGGAGATTTCCGGCACGATCGACTGCAGGCCCGGCGGCCTATGCTCCTGGTGCTTCTGCGCCACGAGTTCCGCCGTTTGGCCCGGGAAGGGCGGGCGGCCGGTGAGCGCGTGGAAAAGTGTCGCCCCCAGTGAGTAGATGTCGCTGCGCAGATCCTCGGCCCGTCCGGTGAGTTTTTCCGGCGAGGAATAAAACGGTATGCCGCGCATTTCTGCGGGGAGGAGCTCATCCTCCCCAGCCTCCGGCGCGATGGCAAAATCGGAGACCTTGATCTGGCCGTCTGTGGTGAAGAGTACGTTCGTCGGCTTCATGTTGCCATGGAGCACGCCTTGGCTGTAAGCGGCCTTCAGACCTTCGATGACCTGCGTGGCCAGGTGCAAAACCTCGGTTTCCGGCAGGCGCCCGCGATGGCCGATCAATTCGGAGAGAGACCCTCCCGGCATGAGTTCCATGGCGATGCAGTAGAGGCCGCTTTCCGGGCCCGAAGCGAAGACTTGGCAAATCTGCGGGTGATTGATGGAAGCGAGAATGGAGCCCAGCCGGGCCAGCCGTGCAGAATAGCCGGGAGACTGCGCCATCTCCATGCGGATGACCTTCAGTGCGATGTCGCCCTGCAGGCCGGCGTCAAAGGCTCGGTAAATATCCGAAAAATTGCCCGAGCCCAGCACGCCGGAGAGCGTATACTCGGCGATCTCTTTCAAGACCTGGAACTGCTCGCTGCAGAGCGGGCAGGCGATCTCAGAGAGCGGCGGAAACCCGGAAACGTCGAGTTCGCCGCCGCAGCCGGGGCAAAAGTCATGGACGCTGAGAATTTCGGCGGGGGCCTTCGCCGCCGAAAATCGACGGGTGGAAGGCGCATCTTTGAGCCAGGGATTGGATTCCGGGGAGGCGCTCGATTGCATAATGACAACAGTAAATTAAGCCGAAGTCCACCGTGAGCAAGTCTCGTGCACTTCTTCACGACAACCTGTAAAATAGTGTGAAAATAAGCCGTAAGTCGCTGATTCCGAGTGGCTTATTTTCGTTCTCAATCTCGAAAAAACGAGGCGGCGCGAGATCGGTGTTTGGGCCCGACTTGAGCGCGCCGACTGCGGCGACTCTGGAAATCGCATTCAGGACTGCGAACGCGCGGGTGCGAACGAGCGGCGTTTTCCCATTCATGGATTACAACTTCGCAATATCGGGAGCCGTCCGCGCCGCCGCCCGGCGGTCGGGCATTATCGATGAGATCTTGATCCAGACAGCGTAAAGCGCTGATCGGAGGGATGCGATCGAAGGCGGGAAAGGGCGGAATTTTTCGCACATCCGGAAAGAGGTTTTGAACGCGGGAAAAAAATGTCTGTCTGATGGCGTCCCCGCGCTTGCAAGCAACCGCGGTTATCCTTATTTCCACGCACTCCCCATGATAAAAGTTCGAAATTTGAAGAAGAATTTCGGCTCGAAGGCGGCGGTGAACGGACTTTCGTTTACTGTTGAACGAGGCGAAGTCCTCGGTTTTCTCGGGCCAAATGGCGCAGGTAAATCCACTACGATGCGGATGATCACCGGTTTTATCCCTCCTACTGAAGGAGAGATTTCGATCGGCGGCTTCGACATCGTGGATCAGCCGATGCCGGCCAAACGGCTCATCGGCTATCTGCCGGAAAATGCGCCCTCCTACAGTGATATGACGGTGAGCGGCTTCCTGAGCTTTTGCGCCGAGTTGCGCGGGCTCACGGGCGACGCGAATCGCAAGGCCGTGCACCGCGTCGTGGAACTTTGTTTCCTCGAGCCTGTGTTCAACCAAAGCGTCGAAACGCTCTCCAAGGGCTATCGCCACCGCACCTGCTTCGCGCAGTCCATCATCCACGATCCGGATGTGCTCATCCTCGACGAGCCCACGGATGGTTTGGATCCAAACCAGAAGCATGAGGTCCGGACGCTGATCCGGCGCATGGGTGAGAAGAAGGCGATCATTTTCTCCACGCACATCCTGGAAGAAGTCGAAGCCGTGTGCTCCCGGGCAGTCATCATCGACCGTGGGCGCATCGTGGCCAACGGCACGCCGCAGGAGCTCAAGGGCCGATCCGACCAGGCCGGCGCCGTGACGGTGCGACTCGGAAGCGGGAATGCGTCGGCTATTGCCGGCAAGATCAAGGCCATCTCCGGCGTCGATCGCACAGCCGTCGTTAGTGAGTCGCCGCTCACGGTTCGCGCATTTGCGAAACAGAACTCGACGGCCGATCTGGCTCGCGCCATCGGCGAAGTCGCGGTGAAGGAGAAGTGGCAGATCCAGGAACTGCACACGGAAGAAGGCCGTCTCGACGAGGTCTTCCGCAGCATCACACTGCCCGATAGCACCGTGTCCAAGGAGGAATCGAAATGAACCGCAACATCATCACCATCGCGAAGCGCGAACTCGCGGGCTACTTCTCGTCGCCCGTGGCGTTCGTCGTCATCGTCCTCTTCCTGCTCCTCACCGAGGCGTTTACGTTCCTCTTCGGGGGTTTCTTTGAACGCGGCCAAGCCAGTTTGCAGGAGCCGTTTTTCATCTGGCATCCCTGGCTCTACCTCTTCCTCGTGCCTGCGCTGGGCATGCGCATCTGGTCAGAAGAACGCCGGCTCGGCACCATCGAGCTCCTGCTCACGATGCCGGTCACGCCGTGGGAAGCGATCGTCGGGAAATTTATCGCCTCTTGGGCCGTGGTGACCATCGCTCTGGTTCTGACCTTCCCAGTGGTCATGGCGGTGAATTTCCTGGGCAACCCGGACAATGGCGTGATCTTTGCCGGCTATCTCGGCAGCCTGCTCATGGCCGGCGCATACTTGGCCATCAGTTCGATGACTTCGGCGATGACGCGGAACCAGGTGGTGAGCTTCCTCGTCTCGGTTGTGATCTTGCTGCTCCTGGTCTTCTGCGGTTGGCAGCCAATCACGGGAACGATGGTCAATTGGGCGCCAGCCTGGCTGGTGCAAGGCGTGGCCAACATCAGTGTCATGACGCATTTCGAAAGCATCCAGAAGGGTGTGCTCGATTCGCGGGATGTCCTGTATTTCCTATCCGTGATCGTATTCTCGCTGTTTACGACCGGAGTGATCATCCGCGCCCACCGCGCGGGTTAATTCAACCCCCTTAACTCCCTACTTTTTCTCCTCGAGATGAAAAAAGGACTCGAAACCTATCTTTATTCGACCTTGGGCATCCTAGCGATGCTCGTCATTCTGCTCGCCGTCAATGTGATCGCGGCGCGCGCCAAAGTGCGCGTCGACCTCACGGCCGAGCGCGCGTATACCCTTTCCAAGGGCACGCGCAATATCATCAGCAAATTGGACACCCCGGTGCAGATCCGTTTCTACTGCACGCAGGGTGAGAACCGCATGCCCGTCTTCCTCAAGACCTATGCGCAACGCATCGAGGATCTCCTCGCTGAATACCGCCAGCTCTCGAAGGGCCAGATCGAGGTGCAGAAGCTCGATCCGGAGCCGGATTCGGATGCGGAAGACTCCGCAAAGCTGGATGGCGTCGAAGGCCAGCCCACGCAGGATCTCTCCGAGCGCGTCTATCTCGGGATCAGCGTGACCATGCTCGATTCCAAGGAAGTGATTCCCTTCCTGTCCCCGAGCCGTGAGCGTCTGCTCGAGTACGATATCTCCCGCGCCATTTCCCGCGTGGCGACCGCCGACAAGCCGGTCGTGGGCGTCATGAGCGCGCTGCCGGTCGCCGGCCAGATGAATCAAATGATGATGCAGATGGGCCGTGGCGGTCAGCCCCCGTGGGCTTTCTTCAGCGAGCTGAAGCAGGACTTCACGGTCAAGCAGGTCGAGATGACGGTCGACAAGATCCCGGATGACGTGAACGTCCTCGTGATCATTCATCCCAAGGCCGTGACCGATGCGGCGCAGTACGCCATCGATCAGTTCGTCCTGCGCGGCGGCAAGTTGCTCGCCTTCCTGGATCCAATGGCGGTGTTGGATCGCCAGTCCCAGCAACAGATGATGATGGGCGCGCAGAGCAGCTCGAATCTCGAGAAGCTGCTGAAAGCCTGGGGCATTGCCTTCGACCCGAAAATCGTGGCCGACATGACCTACATGGGCCGCACTCGTGCGGGCCGCGCCCCGGCGGTGCTGGCCATGACGGAAAAGGCGATGAACAAGGACGACGTCCTCACCTCTGATGCCGACAACCTCTTCATGGTCTTCGCAGGCGCCTTCACCGGCACGCCGGTCGAAGGTCTGCGGGAATCGGTCCTCATCCATTCCTCCAAGGATTCCGAACTCGTCGAGCCAATGATGGCGCAGATGAGCGAGGAGGAAATCATCAAGAACTTCAGTGCTTCGGGCACGGAGTATCCGCTGGCCATCCGTCTCACCGGAAAATTCAAGTCGGCGTTTCCGGATGGAAAGCCAAAGGCTGATGCGAAGGACGCGGCGAAGAAGCCCGAGGAGAAGCCTGAGGACAAGAAGGATGAGGCTTCGCTGAAGGAATCCACCGCGGAAACCACCGTCGTGCTGGTGGGCGACTCCGACATGGTGCAGGACAATATCGCCGTCACGGAAGCAATGAATCCCTTCGGCGGCCAGCGCATGGTGATGCCGGCCAACGGCAATCTGGCTTTCGCGCAGGGCGCCGTGGAACAGCTCACCGGCGATAGCAATCTCATCGCGATCCGCAGCCGCGCCACCCGCGAGCGGCCATTCACGGTGATCAAGAAGATGGAAGCCGATGCGGAAGCGAAGTACCGGGAAAAGACCAAGGAACTCGAAACGAGCCTGGCCGAAACCCAACGCAAGCTCAATGAACTGCAGCGCGCGAAGTCGGGCGAAAGCTCCCAGCGCTTCATCCTCTCGCCTGAACAACAGAAAGAAGTGGCGAACTTCAAAGCCAAGGAAGCAGATGCCAAGAAGCAGCTCAAGCAGGTGCGCAAGGAACTGCGGGCGGATACCGATCGCCTGGAGAACCGCATCAAGTGGATCAACATCCTGGGCACGCCTGCGCTGGTTGCCGCGATCGGCCTCGTAGTGGCCGCAGCCCGGAAGAGCAAGAGCGCTGCTCGCTAAACTTCGAACCCCCGCATAACACCCACATGAAAGGTAAACAGCTCTTAATTCTGCTTCTGCTCGTCGTCGTGCTCGGCGCGGCCGGCGTGCTCGTGTTTCGGCAAGCCAGCGAATCCTGGGGCGGCGCCGCGGCCGGCGCCGGCGGCAAGGTGGCCGACTTCGACGTGAATAATGTCGCTCAGGTTAATATCAAGACGGCGGATGGCGAAGTGAATCTGGTCAAGAAAGACGATGTCTGGAAGGTCCAGGAACGCGACTACGCCGCCAACTTCGAAGACGTGAGCAATTTCCTGCGCAAGTTCTTCGATCTGAAGACGGTGCAGGTCGTGCCGGTCGGGCCCTCGCAGCTCGGTCGTCTCGAACTCGTCGAACCCGGCAAGGGCGCCCACGCAGGCGCGCTCGTCGACTTCAAGGACAAGGACGGCAAGCGCCTCGTCGCTTTCATCATCGGCAAAAAGTACCTCCGTAAGGAAGGCGGCGGCGAAGGCATGGAAGCCGGCCGCTATGTCATGCCGCTGGAAACCGGCAAGGTCTCGCTCGTTTCGGAGACGCTCGGCGACGTCGACATCAAGCCAGAGCGCTGGATCAAGAAGGACTTCGCGAAGATCGAGAATCCGAGCGCGATCACGCTCGCCGGCCAAAGCGCAGAGATGCACTGGAAGCTGGAGCGCGAAAAGGCCGAAGCCGACTGGAAACTGGCGGATGTGAAGCCGGACGAAACGCTGGACAAGACGAAGGTCTCGACCTTTGCGAATCTCTTCACGAACGCGACGTTCGTGGATGTGATGGCGGCGGACGCCAAGCCGGCTGATACGGGCCTCGACAAGCCCGCGCAGCTGACCTTCGACACCTTCGACGGCTTCCACTACGACCTGAAAGTCGGCAAACTCATCGGCGACAACTATCCGGTCACGATGGCGGTCAGCGCCAACTTGGCCAAGGAACGCACGCCGGGCAAAGACGAGAAGCCCGAGGACAAGACGAAGCTGGACGAAGAGTTCCAGACCAAGCTGAAGAAGCAGCAGGAGAAACTGGACGACGAGAAGAAGCTCGAGGGCCGTGTATATACGATCGGCAAAGGCACGATCGAGCAGTTCCTCAAGGTGCGCTCGGATCTGCTCGCTCCGAAACCAGCTCCGGCTCCTGCGGCTCCCGGCGCCCCGGGACAGCCTGGCGCTTCTGCGCCGGGAACGACGGTGACCACGCCGCCCGTGTCGATTCTTCCAGGGCAGCCGCCGGGACTTCCGGTGGCGGCTCCCCGGCCTCCGATTCCCGGAGCTCCGGGCGTGCCTCCAGGAATGCCCGTCGTGCCGCCCGGCACGCCCTTGACGCCGCCTGGGACCCCTGTTGTTCCGCCCGGAACACCCGTCGCACCTCCGGTAGCGCCTGCGCCCGCAGTGCCGCCGACTCCCTCGGCGCCTGCTCCTGCAGCGCCGGTTGCTCCCGCTCCGACGACGCCTTCTGCGCCACCTGTCGCACCGGCTCCGGCTCCAACGCCTGAGACGCCTGCCGCTCCAGCGCCAACGCCCCCGGCTCCCGCAGCGCCGATGCCGGCGGTTCCGGCCCCTGCTCCTGCGCCGGAAGCTCCGGCAGCGCCAGCGGCAGCCCCTGCGCCTACAACGGTGACAACTCCGCCAGTTGCAGTGCCTCCGGCGGCTCCGGCCCCCGCAGCGCCAGCCCCTGCGGCGCCCGCTCCAACGCCAGAGACGCCCGCGCCGGCTCCTGCAGCCCCGACTGCGACTGCGCCCGCGCCCGCTGCGAATCCGGTGCCGGCCCCTGCGGCCCCGGCGGAATCAGCAACTCCTGCCGCTCCTGCGCCTGCGCCGGCTCCAGCCACTCCGCCGCCGACTGCAGAGCCAAAGGCCGAGCCTGCGGCTCCGAGCCCGGCTCCAGCCGCGCCCGAACCCGCGCCGGAAAAGAAACCGGCGCCCGGCGAAGGCCAGTAAACGGCGCATCGCGCGTCAAAGTTAACTCCTAGCAAGCAGCCGTCCCGGCAACGGGACGGCTGTTTTGTTTACGCGCCCTGCAAAAACGGGGCGTGCGGAGCTTGGCGAATTTTGGGGCAAACCTGCCAGTTCAGAGGGCTGCAGAATTGCTAAAGGCGCCTGGTGCGCATCCTGAAAGGATGCCAGCGATTAGCCGGTGGTCGAGCGAGCTTGGCGAGTGAGCCCACCGGTAAATTTCGAACCAAGCGCCGACCCAGAAAGGGTCGCAGCAGCCGGGCGCCCGGTTAACGTCTATTATTTTTTCGCGCAGTGAAACCAACCTGCTACTGGCACGCCTTTCAGGGTGCTTGCTTAGATCAAAATCAACCGGTGGTTTTGTTCGCCAGGCTCGCTCGACCACCGGCTAATCGCCGGCATCCCTTTCGGGATGCAAAACCCGGCGCACAGTGTAGGCCAAACCCGAATGCGCGCCTTCGGCGCTTCCAGGTATACTGCAGATCGCGCTCTTTGCGTTCGGAGTTTCTCTGGCTTGCACTGCCTGAACACGATGGATTGCACCCCTTTCCATCCCATGGCAGGCTCGCAGGAAGGTCCATGATCGAGCCCATTCATCCCGCACAAGTCGCCGCCTTGAAGAAGATGACGGTGGCAGAAAAGCTTTTTGCGGTTTGCCAAATGTGGGAGTTGGGGCGGCAAATGCTGGCCACACAAATTCGAGAGCGTCACGCGGATTGGAATGAAGAACAGGTGTGGGAGGAAGTTCGGCGGCGTTTGATCTATGGAACTTCCTAATCCTGTCGCGGGATTTCTCGAGCCACTGGAAGAACTCGCACAGCCGTACTGTGTGACGGGATCAGTGGCGGCGGGCATTTACGGCGAGCCACGAATGACGCGCGACATTGATTTGATTCTTTTGCTCTCTGCGACTGCGTTGCCGAGATTTCGGAAAATCTTCCGCGAGGAAGAATTTTACGTCCCTCCACTGGAAACTCTAACCGTCGAGATTTCCCGAACTCAGCGCGGCAGCTTCAATCTCATCCACCATCTCACCGGCTTCAAAGCCGACATCTATCTCGCGGGACGCGATTCGTTGCACGCCTGGGCGCTGCAAAATCGCCGACGATCGAAAATTGGCGAGTCGGCCTTGTGGCTGGCCCCGCCCGAGTACGTGATCATCCGGAAGCTCGAGTTTCTGCGTGAAGGCAAACAGGAGAAGCATCAGCGCGACATCGCCATGATGCTGGCCTGCACCGATGTCGATCGCGCTTTCATCGGAGCAGAAGCCTCCCGTTTGGGCCTGCTGGAGGAATGGGCCGCCTGCCAGGCCGCCGCCGAATAGTAAAAGCGGCCATCGTCGGGCTCGCCAACCTCGCCTCCTTCCGCTAGGCTTCCTGCGCTCCAAAGATTTCGATTGAGCGGCCTGTCTCGGCGTTCGATGCGAAAATCCGTTGAGCACTCCGTCTTAACGCGTAGGATCGCCGTCCCTTTTTTCATGCCTACCGATCAGCCACAACCCGGTCAGCGTTGGGTAAGCGACAGCGAACCTGAACTTGGCCTGGGCATCATCGTCAAAGCGGAATTTGGCCGCGTCGAAGTCGTCTTCCCGGCGGCCAACGAGCAGCGCCAGTATGCGCTGAAATCCGCGCCGCTGCGACGTGTCGAATTCAAGCCGGGTGATCGCATCAAGGTGCACGATGGCTCGAGCTTCGTCGCGGAGACGGTGGAGAATCGCAAAGGCGTGCTCTATTACACGGGCGGCGGTCGCGAGGCCTCGGAGGCCGAACTGTCGGATCTCATCAGTTTCAGCACGCCGGAAGATCGCCTCATGGCCGGGCAGGTCGACGAGCTGGCGGCCTTCGACTTGCGGGTCGAGGCGCTGCATCGGCGCAGCGAGATGCGGCGCTCCGCCGTGCGCGGCTTTGTCGGTGCGCGGGTCGACCTCATCCCGCACCAGATGTCCATCGCCGGCGAAGTGTCTTCTCGGCTCGCGCCGCGCGTGCTCCTGGCCGATGAAGTTGGCCTGGGCAAGACCATCGAGGCCTGTCTCATCCTGCACCGGCTGCATCTCACGGGCCGCGCCGGGCGCGTTCTCATCGTGATCCCGGAGCCGCTCATCCACCAGTGGTTCGTCGAGCTGTTGCGCCGCTTCAATCTGCTCTTCAGTATTTTCGACGAGGAGCGGTGCCTGGCCATCGAAGTCAATAATCCGGAGGTAAATCCGCTGCTCGATAGCCAGCTCGTGCTCTGCGGCATCGATTTCCTCACCGGAAATTCCCGCCGACTGGAGCAGGCGCTCGCGGCCGGCTGGGACCTCCTCATTGTCGACGAGGCGCATCATCTTGAGTGGCATGTCGACGCTCCGGGCGAGGCTTACACCGTCGTGGAAGCGCTCGCGCGCCAAACCGCCGGAGTGCTCCTGCTCACCGCAACGCCCGAGCAACTCGGTCCCGAAGGCCACTTTGCGCGGCTGCGCCTGCTCGATCCCAATCGGTACGCCGATCTCGCGGCCTTTTTGAAGGAATCCGGCCAATACGAGCGCGTGGCCAAGGCGGTGGATCGCGTCTTGGAAGGCAAGGCGCTCACCAAGGCCGACCAGACGGCCTTCGGCGAACACTCCGCGCGGCTCCGGCGCTCCATCGAGGAACTGGCGTCGGGAGATACCGAGGCCCGGGACCGGCTCGTGGCCGAGCTAATCGACAGCTTTGGCACCGGGCGCGTGATGTTTCGCAATACCCGCGCGGCGCTTTCCGGTTTTCCGGAGCGCCAGGCTCGGCTCGCGCCGCTGGAGATCGATGCCGCCGCCGATCCGTATACGGTGCGCATCAAGTGGCTCGTCGCGCTCCTCAAAAAGCTGCGCACGGAAAAAATCCTCCTCATCTGCAAGACCCAGGCGCTGGCGATCCTGCTTTCCGAGCGATTGCAGACCGAAATCAACGTCAATTGCGCAGTTTTCCACGAAGGTCTCACGCTCCTGCAGCGCGATCGCAATGCGGCGTACTTTGCCGAGGAAGACGGCGCGCGCATTCTCATTTGTTCCGAGATCGGCAGCGAGGGGCGCAACTTTCAGTTTGCCCATCACCTCGTGCTCTTCGATCTGCCGCGCGATCCGGAATTGCTCGAGCAGCGCATCGGCCGCCTGGATCGCATCGGCCAGACGGCGACGATCCAAATCCACGTGCCGTATGAGCGGGGCGGGGATGCGGAAGTCCTCGCGCGCTGGTATGACGAGGGGCTGAATGCCTTTTCCCAGAATCTGCCCGGGGCCACGGAGATCTCCGCAGCCCTGGAGAAAGAGCTCGACAAGGTATGTAAAAACTTCTCTGCGGCGGCCCTGGAAAAGCTCATCGAGCAATCCCGTAAACTACGCGCGACCGTGGCGGGCAAGTTGGAGCGCGGCCATGACCGGCTGCTCGCGCTGGCCTCGTGCCGGGGCGAACACGCGCAGCATCTCATCGGGGAAATCCGCGCCCTCGACGCGAATTCGGGCTTTGAGGATTTCTTCATCCGCATCCTCGATCAATTTGGCGTGCATACGGAGGATCTCGAGCAGCGGAGCTATGTGGTGCTGCCGGGGCACTCGCTCAGCGAGGCCTTTCCGGCGCTGCCGCCGGAAGGCATGTCCGTCACCTTCGATCGTCTCCGCGCCTTGAGCCGCGAGGATCTGGGCTTTCTTACCTGCGACCATCCGCTGGTGCGGGGCGCGCTCGATCTGCTGCTCGGAGCCGAGACCGGCAACAGCGCCTTTGGGATCTGGAAGAGTCCGGCCGGCGAGACCATGTTTCTCGAGACGATCGCCGTCGTGGAAACCGTCGCTCCGGCTGCCCTGCACGTCGACCGCTTTCTGCCCGCCACACCGGTGCGGATCGTTCTCGACCATGCGCTCAACGATCAGTCGGCTTCCGCCGAGTTGGCCGCGGCGCGCCTGGAGAAGGGCGAAATCATCCGCCTGCTCGATCGCGGCGCCGTCCGGAAGAAGCTGTTGCCGGCCATGCTGGAAAAGGCCAAGACGGTTGCTGCGGAAAAGACCCAGGAGCTGGTCGCCGGCGCCACAGCGCTCATGGAGCGGCAACTTAACGACGAGATCGTCCGCCTGAAAGATCTCCGGGAAGTAAACGATCACGTGCGTCCGGAAGAAATCGCCGCGCTCGAAGCCCATGTGGCGGCCTTGCGGGAGGCCATCGCGACGGCCCGTTATCGCATCGATTCCCTGCGGCTCATTTTCCGGATGCCGTAATGTAAGTGAACTCCAGGCTCCCGCAGTTGCGGGGGACCTGGAGTCCAGCTTGCGAGGCAACGCTTCCGGCCCGCCGCTCTTAGGGCGGGCCGGCAAAGCTCACCGGCCTATCCGTGAAAAACGAACGAGGGGCGCTCAACGACGCCGGGCAACTTCGTGACTTCGGTTCCGATGATGGCGCCGAAGAGGAATCCGTCGATCGGAACTCCATTTGCCGGAGTCGATCCCGCGCCGTCGAAGACGCCATCGCCGTTCTGATCGTAGCCGATCAAGTCGGTGAAGATCTTGTCGATCTTGGAGGCCGGGCCAAAGAGATGGGTCTTCGGATCTTCGGCCGCGCCGATGGCGGCGATCTGCCGCGCAATGACGTTGATGACGGAGCCGTTGCTTCCGTTGGATGAGCCCAGACCGCCACGGCCGGAGAAAATGCCCTGAGGCACTGGGTTCGGGTCGCCGAGGATCTGGTCGTAGACCCCGAGAGGGCTGGAGCCATCGCTGCGCCGTCCGATGAAGCCCACGGTCTTGATCGAGGAGACGTTGCCGCCGGCGCCGCCTTTGCCCTGAGGATTCGCGCCGCCGTCGCCGGCCTGAATCTGGTTGATCGCGCTGTTTTCGTCCTTGGCATCGGAGATGCCGATGATCGATCCGCCAACACCGCCTTTGCCCGCAGCGGAATTCGCTGCGCCGCCGGCGCCCGCGTCGAGCAGGATCGATGGGACGTCGGTGCTTTGTGAAACGTTGAGCTGCAGTTTTGAAAGCCCGCCGCCGGCGCCGCCGCCCAGGATGCCCGAGCCGCCTGTACCCGCAATGATTTGCATGCCGAAGTTTTCGACCGTCGAAACCAAGCCAAATTCGCTGCCGGAGACGGAGCCGCCCGGGCCGCCTTTCGCGGAAGGAGCTGCAGTGGATGGATTGGCCCCGCCAGCGCCGCCATCTCCAGCCACCACCTGGAGGAAGCCGAGGACGGGATTGAGAAGTGGCGCGCCATCTTCCGGAGAGACCTGTCGAATGAAGGCGTTTCCGATCGCGTCGAAGCCAATGGCTGGAATTGCCGCCTGCACGCCGATCAATGAGTTCGTTACGGACCCTCCCGCTCCGCCATTACTCTTGTTGCCACTGCCGCCGCTGCCGGCCGTCAGAAGGGCTCCGACCAGATGGGTGGATTGGATGGCCGATCCATCGCTGAACGGAGAATTCTGAGCCACCAGGCCGCTGATCGAGCCTCCGGAGCCGCCCTTGGCCTCGCCGTGGCCGCCGTCGCCGGCGCGGACGACGAGCGGCACGGCGTCGGGAGTTCCGGAATCCGGGTCATAGAGTGTGACGCCGGAAATAGGTTTCGTGAGCGTGATGCTGCCGCCATTGCCGCCGTTGCCGATCGATCCTTCGCCGCCGCCGCCGGCGGTCAAATCCATGACTACATAGTTGATCGCCACCGAGCCGTTTCGAAATTCCTGGCTGAAAACGCTGGTATAGGACAGTCCATTGAGTGAGCCGCCGTTGCCGCCGCTAGCTCCGGCGCCGCCTGCGCCGGTTGACAAGTCGATGGAGACTGTGCTGTCGAGATAAGCATCGAAAAGCTCCGGATTGGCACCTTTATTATCGTAGGTCCGGTCGGCCCCCTGCATCTTCAACGTGATGCTGGAAAGACCTCCGCCGTCGCCGCCGGCCGCCGATACAGAGGTTCCGCCGTCGCCGCCAACCAATGTTGCCGAATGGGGCTTCTCCGTGGCTTTCACCGTGGGATCAAGGGCCAGATTGTAGTTCACGCCGCTCACGGATCCGCCGGCTCCACCGGCAAGGGATGTTTTGGCCGTCCCTTCCAACGCGTCGCCGCCGGATCCACCCTTCACCAAAAAGTCGCCGTCGGCGGAGGTGGCGTTGATCTGGTTTATGTCACCGCCGTCGCCGCCGTGGCCGCCACGGCCGTCGCCACCGTTGCCGCCCCGAAGATCGATCAAAAAGGCCGTCGTGCCAGCGTTGAGCGTCAGTGAAATGCTGGAAATCGTGCCTCCGCTTCCGCCCGAGGCCCCTTTGGCTCCCGCGGAAAGCGTCGAACCTCCGTCGCCTCCCTTAAGGAGGATTGCCTCGTCGGCAATCAAGGCCGACTTCACCGTTGTGCCGTCGGCGGTGACAAAGGACGAAGCGTCGAGAAACGAACCGCCTGCGCCGCCCGCAGCGTGCTGACTGTCTCCGCCACCGCCTGCGACGATGCTAATGTCATGAGAGTTGATGTTGATCCCTGACAGGGAGCCTCCGGCTCCGCCATTGAAAGGCTTCCCTTTTGGCAGCAGATCGACGCCCAAGCCACCGTGGCCGGCCACGAGGCTTACGGTCTTGCTGGCGAAAGGCAGGGGATGGTTGACGAATCCGTCAGGTCCTGGCAGGAGGTTATTGTCAAAGGTAAACTGCCCGAGCGAGCTCTCCAAGGCCGCGAATCCCGGAACCAGATTGTTGCTGCTGATCATCGCAAAGTTGCTCAGCTGCTCAGGGTCTGTGATGGATTTCGAGGGTGCGTAGGCTAAGCCTGGGCCGCTGGGGCCGTTAGTGACTTGTCCGCTGTAGACATCCACTTCAGATCCTGTCGGAGTTTTCGAAAGGAGCACAATCTGATCGGGGCCTTGGGCCGTGCGGCTGAAGTGCGTCAGCTGGCCCTTTCCAGGAACATTGGAGATATCGATCGTCGATGCAACAGCTATCCCGCCCGAAGATTGATCGAGTACGGTAATGCTATGTGAAACGACGCTCAACGCGGACAAAATGGTTCCGGTGCTATCCACGGCGAGATCGTCGATGCCGCCTTTGATGTGAATGCCAGTGGGGGAAACGTCGAATGGGTTATCATCCGAAGCGGTTGCCTGCAGTAGATAAATCTCGCCATCGGTCAGCGCTGCGTAGAGACCACTTGCCGTCTGTTGTATACTGACCACTGGAAAAGGCAGCTGGGTGCCGCGAGTCGACTGCCGGTAAATGAGTTTGCCGGAAACGGAAGTTTCCACGTCCAAATAAACATCGGCATGCCCCTGAGTATTGTCCACGAGTGCAACATAGTCGCCGGCGGAGTCGAGGACCGCCATTTTGTCCGGCGAGAATGTCTGAACACCCGAGATCGTGTCGTATGCTCCGTTGGTCTCGAGTGAAGGGTCCCAGAACGACCCGCTGCCATGGTTGATGTATCTCACCAGTGTGCCGCTATCTTTGTATGCCACTACCAAATCGTGGGCATTCGCAGAACTTCCATCCACCGCAGCCGCAGCGATCGGCGTCTGATTTCCCGCTGGAGGAATGATCACGGATACGATTTCGCCGTTGACCCCGTATTGGGTCACGGGCGCGAAACGGCCCCCATTGCCGTCGACATTTTCTTCGATCACCATTTGGCCGCTGCCTGCGTCCGCGATGAGGATGTCCTGCGCGGCGCTCCCCGTAAATGTGGCGCCGAGCACAACGCTTCCTGCAGCCGTATTTTTCGCGTAGTTGTTGTTCACTATGTTGCCGCCAGCTCCGCCGGGGCTGCCCTGGCCGCCATCTCCTGCGGTGACCTTGTATTGAGAGCTATTGCTTTGCAGGTCGACATTCGTGACGCTGCCGCCGGCGCCCCCGCCTCCACTGCTTCCGATTCCGCCGGTCCCGGCGGTAAGAACCACGATTCCGCTCGACGATTTTTCGACAATATTGGTAATCGAGCCGCCCGCTCCGCCGTGGCCGCCCGAGCCGCCGTCGCCTGCGTGCAGTTCGTAGCTGGGCGGAGTCGTGTCCGAGACCGTGTCAGTGGCAATGACGTACGAGCTTTGGATCGAAAGGCTCGTGATGCTGCCGCCGGCTGGCGCCGGTTTGCCGGAGTAATCGAGGCCATTGGGGTTTCCGCTCCCGGCAAAAGCCTGAAATTGCACGGCTTTGTTAAGTTGCACGCCGTGGATATTTGCTCCGGGTTGCAAGCCGAAATAGCCATGCGCCGGATCGATCTGCGTTGCAATATCTTTTGTAAAATGAAAATCGGACTGGACGCCAGGAAGCACGGGGTTGAAATCGAGCGATCCAAGCGAAGTGGTCACCGTTCCGTTCTTGTTGACGAATGCGCTGGGCTCAAAAACGCCGTCGCCTGCGTAGATGCCGGAAATTTCGCTGTCCACGGTGACATTCGAAACCGAGCCGCCGGTGATGATGCGGCCCAGGCTCCCGGGTTCGCCGGTCAACGGGAGCATGGTTAGTCCCGCGAGATTGTTCGGAAGAAGCACATTTCCGTCCTCTCCGTTGAGCGGGTTTCGATCGGAATCGGAAAGCCGCCCGTTTGGCAGCAAGTTTCCCACGACGTCGCCAAAGATCGCTCCGTGAACGGTGATGTCGGCGTTGTTTCCAAAGGAAATTCCCAGAATGGCGCCATCCTGGAACCAGACGAGCGCCTCTCCGGAGTGCACTTCGACGATGGTCAGGGCGTTTCCCCCCACCGAGGTCTCACCCGTGTTTGGTCCGCCCGGTCCTCCGAGGAGATTGGCTCCATTGATGAGCAGCGCCGGAGCGATCCGGGCCTCCAGCGGCTCGATGGCGGGAATGAGTCGTTTTTTGAGAATCATGAAATTTTGGAAGATGGAAGGGCCAAAAGGGACGTCTTTCGCCTCGGGAAGCAGTAAGGGCGCCGTGAATCCGATATTAAATTGGCGATCGTCCGTTAAGGGGCGCGTCCGCTCCCTGGTTGCATAAAGCTCTCCCGGGTAGAGCTTTGGCCGATAACTCCAGCGGCCCGTTTGGCGCGCCAGCCAGCGCTGAGGCGGCGCCGGAGAGTCTCCGGCGCCCCTCTTCGCGTCCCGGGAGTGCAATGCTCTCCCGGGTTTTGTCTACTCGCACTCGTGCCTACTGCGGCGCCAGCTTCACATAGTCGAAGCCAATGTTGTATCCCGAGCTGGCTGCATTCTTGCCCGTAATCGTGAACTGGAAGTACTTGGTCCCCCCAGTGGCGAAAGTGATGTTGCCGATGTCCACCTCCGTATAGGTCGTAGAGGCGGAGTAGTTGTCTTGCGCAGATCCGTGGTTCGTGTACGCCCCCGTGAGACTTGGGGCGATGGCGCATTGAAACGTTCCGCGGCCGTTCGTCTTTTTGACGCCGATGCGAAGGTCGTAACTAATCGGCAGAACTCCCGGCACGGCCAGCGTGATCGTCTGCCCGGCAGCCGTTGCGTCGAAGAACAAACCATTGCCTGCGCTCATGCTCGAATCGCCGCCGATGTGGTCGGGCGCGGTATTGGCCGCGACCGTCAAGGCTTCCGCCTCAGCAAACAGCGGCGCCGCGAGCGGAGCAAATGCGCCGCCCATGACGGGCCGCGCTTCGAAGGAAGTCGCCGTGCTGGTTGGGTTGTACAGGTCAGGAAAAGGCCGGGCGCACGCGGTCGTGTTGGCCCAGTTGTAAATCTCGTCGATGATGTTCTGGCGCAGCGTGGAATCGACGGTCGAGGCGGCGGTCCACAGTTCCCAGTCGGCCTTCGTGATATTGGGGTCGTTGTCTCCGGAGTAGTTGAAGACGAGCGGGATGCCGTTTGCCGTTTCCATGGTTTTATAAAAGGCGGCTTCTTCGGCCAGAACGCTTTGCGGGATCAAATTCAGGCCGAGCAATCGATCGGGAAAGGCGTTGTACTTCAGGCTCCAGGAGCCATCCGGTTCGCTCGTGGTGGAGGGACTGTAGGAATTTGCCGCCTCCTTATACGTCAGGAGCAAGTGGGTCGAATTGCTGTTTTGCGACAGCGTGAGCCAGGTGGAGATCATCGATTGCGCCTGGCTACGGTAGTGAGCCGCATCGCTCGCGTTGCCCGCGAAGTTCGAGATCTGCCCCATGGCGCCAACGGCAACGATGCCTTTCAAGGCCAAATTGACACTATGTGCGATGCTCCCGAGGAAGTCGTCGGTCTGGTTCTGGTACTGCGGATCCAGCGCATTCGGGTAAGTCACGCCGGATGGCACGGTCAGCAGGTAGTCTGCCCATTGCTTGAAGAGCGCATAGTGGGCTGTGGCATAGCTCGCCGCGGTTGCCGCAGACGTGCGTTGCATGTAGGCGTCGGCCATGATCAGCATATTGGCCGTCTCTTCGACCGGCATGTTTTCGCCGCCGCCGGTGTTATGCCCTGTGGCATTCGGATAGGTCGAGCCGATGTCGTGGGGCGAATAAAGCGACGGCCAGTTGCCCGATTCCGCATAGGCGACGAGTGGCGCAATGAGATACCGTACGAGCGTCGGGTTCGTGTAGAGAAACACCGGCATCGTCGGGTAAAGCACGTCCACGGTGGAAACATTGTCGTCACTGCTGATTTCCTCCAGAAACAGCCAGGGATCGCTCGTCGTGCCGACCAGCTCCGTTCCGGCAAAGGCCTGGCGCAGCGTGAGCGCCGTGATCGCGGCGTAATGCGAACCCCCGACCGCCGTGGCTGCGCTGGTGATGCCCGCGTCGGTCGCATTCGCACGGGTGACCGCGGCGGGGGAATCGTTGTACGCAAAGGCCAGCATGTTTTCGTAGGCCGCCCAGTATTGCATCCAAAGGGGTGGGACATTGGCGCCGAGATAGCTCACCGCCGGATTCCGCACATGCCCGAGCAAGAGGGTGAAGGGCTGCGTCGCCGTGGTGGAAACCGTTCCAAACGAATTGCTGAAGGCAAAGACCGGCCAGTTGTTGCTGATCGCTCGCGGTTGATTGGTGTCATTTCCGTTGGTGAGTGTCCCATTGGAAACGAACTGGCCGCGCACTACGGTGTCTTGGCCCGATTGCGTAGTGAGGCTGCTCGAGGCAGCGGTCGACCACACGACGGTTCCCCAGGAGGGATAGTTATTCACCTGCTTCAAGACCTGCTGCGTATTCGAGGTCACCGTCCAGGTCGAAAGCGTTCCGGAAGTAGAGCTGCCGTCCGCGTTGCGATTGATGGCCTCCGGCCCCCAATTGATCAGCTGCGTGCTGTCTCCATTAGCCCACTCGCCGCTGATGTCGAAGTAGACCGTGACCGTGTGGGAGTTTCCATCGCTGCTTTGTGCAGTTGTAATGATGTCGCTGAGCGGCATGCTGAGACGTCGGATATCATCCGCCTCCACGGGAGAAAGAAAGTCCACGGTCAGATTCACGCCGCCGCCGTTAAAGGTGAAGATCGACTGGGTCGGTGTAATCTGCAGCGACGATTGCGTCATCTTGTTCGGAACATTAGCGGGAGCGCCAAGGAATAGATAGGCTTTGCCATCGATGTAGGCGATGCCGGTCATGGCCTTGGTGCCGCCGTCCCAATAGTGCGGCCACGTGCCAGGAGCGATCGCAGTGCTGTTTGCCAGCCACGTTTGCATGTATGGCTGGCGCGTGATTAATGGAACCGCCGGGGGCTTTATGGGGGTGAAGGTCTGCGCTTCCGCACGACTGGGGCTCGTCGAGGCGGAGATAAATACGAGACAGCCAAGCAGGCCGAACGTCGTTCGGGAGAGTTGACTGGATAACGCGCTATGGGCGCGTCGCGCTGGTATTGATTGTTTGGTATTGTTTAGTTTCATGGGGGAGATCAGAATTCTCTGAGGGATGCCGAAGCTAGCTATCTCGGTTGTGTCGGTCTATCGCATCTTTGTGTGATTTGGCCGCTGAAGTCGGAGCGGCTCCGCACGCAACATCATCAGAAGTAATATTCTCAGGCAGCATGGGACGAGTTGTTCCCTTTCGTATACTGTTCGTTCGGACAGGCGATGATGTGGAGTTAGAGAATGCGGATGTGGATTTTAATGATGCGAAAACTATGGTTTTGCGGACAATGGAGCGGCTACCGTCCTGTAGCACAAAAACATTCCCCCTCAGAAAAGCAGGAGCCGGTGTGTGGCGCAGCCGTTTCGGACGAGCCGGCGCTAACATTTCCATTCGTTGTGAAATAGATAGCGCCTTCGATGCCGCTGGCGCCCGCAAATATTATATCAATGTGCGGTCGCCCGCCTCTGACGCATTTGTGCGTCCAAATGTCCTTTTGTCTCCGCGAGCTTATGCTTCCGAATTCATCCCGGCGGGAATTGCCTGTCGAACTCGCTCATTGAGCATTCGAAATCTGCTTTGCCGGCATCGCTATGGGGAATCCTTTGCCTTACGCTGTCGTAAAATGTGTGGCTGGCGTCGCCAACCGCAACTGCCAACTCCTCGAGCGTTACCGAGCCGAGGTATTGGTTGCTGACCTGCACTCGGACCAACCCACGGACCATATGGAACTTTGCTTCGACGGATGAGCCAATCCCGCTAAATCCATATTGCACCGAAGTCTGCTGCCGATCTCGCTTCAGCTTCAAGACCGCATCCAGCATTCCCGTAATGGTGATCAAGATCATGACGGATCGTTCGGACGAATCGTAACTGCTGGCGCCGCAAGTGATCTGCATAGATCCCATATCAAATCCGGTGATTTGTGATTCGTCTGGTGAACTCAATCGAAATTCAAATTTAATCATCAATGCCTCCGCGCTGGTTGCCATCCGCCGAGGGAGTTGCATTGGGAGCAGTCTGCAGACGTCCGTACCAATCCATAGGAAGCAACACAGTCGCAGGATCGAAGACCCATTCAATCAAAGTCCGAACGGTGCGAGGTGTCACTGCGGTAGTGTCAAAGACCGGACAGTGAAAGCATCCCGAGGGAATGGGTCCGCCGGGCTTGGCATTGATCAAAACACAACTGCGGGCCGGATTGTTCAGTCCGCGTTGAAGCTCCAAGTAAAAACCTCCTTCGGGCAACACCACCTGTACGGATTCTGCCAGCCCTTCAGGCAAAAATAATTCGTCTTTCTCGCCGATCCACCAAAGAAACTCGCGTTCTTTGATGATGATGCGGCGTTTTCCCTTGCGTGAGACAGTCATTGGGCCGGCGGGGTTGTCGAAGCGATACGCGCGAATCTGAATCCCGATGCCGGTCATTCTTCGAGCTTGGACGCATCAGCAGAAAACTCATCTGAAGTCCCGACGCTCGGGAAAAGAACCTGCAGTTTGATTCCCGAAAGGAGTGGCGCCGAAGTTAGGTCAACGAGAACCGCCATCGGCTCCGATGCGCCCGCCATCCCGATCGCGCGACTGGCTTTTTCGCTGGCCGGCAGTGTATGCCATTCATCCCCGTGATGGATGGCCACGCTCGCATATACTACCGGCTCCTCGAGGGTGGAGGGTCCTGGCATTTTATCGAACACCACTTGCTTCTTGGGGTGAGGGAAAATCCAAAAGCGTCCGAACACCTTGCCGTTGATCTTAACCAGCGAAGCAAAACGAACCTTCGCGTCTGCTTCCTTTTCGACGGAGAGCTCCCCGTCAGCCTGAATGGTCCGAACAGGAGTTTCCGCGGCCGCCACCTGGTGCCGATGCGCGTTCGAAATCACCACCGGGATCGCTGCCGAGATAAGACAGAGGATTACTGTAACGCGAGTTTTCATCGTTATTCATCGCCGGCAGTTGGGATGCAAAGGATGTTTACCAGAGGGGACAGGTTCGTCAAACGGTCTGGATGCGGCGCCGTTGAAACCCGAACCGCTCCGTCATCCCGGCGACGTCTGGGCACGCCGGCCCATCACGCTTCCTCCGGCGCCCCTCAGAGAAACCAGATGCGCGGAGGGACAAGGAGTGCTACATACGGCGCTTGCAAAAAGCAGCCACCCCTTTAGTCGTCCGAATCCTTTTGCCAATGTCCTGGCTCCTCGCCGTCGTCGCGGGGCTGGTGGCCATGGAGCATTATGACCAGACGCCGGGCCGGGTGGGGGAGACGCCCCTGCAGTGGCCATCGGGCGCGGCCGAGCCGCTGGATCCGACGCGCGCCACGCTGCTCATGTTCGTCCACCCGAAGTGTCCGTGCAGCCGCGCCAGCATCGGGGAGCTCAATCGCCTGCTCGCCCAGTGCGGTAACAATTTGGCGCCACACGTGGTCTTCTTCGCCCCGGCGGATGTTTCGGACGATTGGTCGCAGACCGACTTGTGGAAGAGCGTGCAGGCGATTCCTGGAGTGCATGCCGAGGTCGACACCGGCGGCCTTCTGGCCCAGCGCTTCGGCGGCGAGACATCCGGCTACGTGGTCGTTTACGACCCGCGAGGGAAGCTGATTTTCCATGGGGGCATTACCGCGGAACGCGGTCACGCCGGCGATAATGCCGGAGAAAATGCCATTGTTGCGCTGTTGGTGGATGGTTCGGCCACGATCCGCCGCACGCCGGTCTTCGGATGCTCACTCGAGAATCCGGAGCGCGCAGCCCCGGAGCCGTTATGCAACCAGCCACCACCCCAATTGCTGACGAGGTCAAGAGGCGCACCGTAGAGCTCTTCCACGAACAGCAGCAAAACATCGTTCGCCACACCGACTGGATCTTTGTGCGGCTCATGATCCTGCAGTGGATCGGCGGCGTCTTTTCCGCGCTCTGGCTCTCGCCCAGCGCCTGGACGGGCGCCAGCCACCAGATCCATCCGCATGTCTGGGCGGCCCTCTGGCTCGGCGGTCTCATCACGAGCGCCCCGGTCCTGCTGGCGGTGACCCGGCCCGGAAAGCTCCTGACGCGCCAGGCCGTCGGCATCGGGCAGATGCTGATGTCCGCACTGCTCATCCATCTCACCGGTGGCCGCATCGAAACCCATTTTCATGTGTTTGGTTCGCTTGCGATCCTGGCTTTCTATCGGGACTGCAACGTCCTCGTTTCCGCTTCGCTCGTCGTCTTGGTCGATCATTTGTTGCGTGGCATTTTCTGGCCGGAATCGGTCTATGGCACGGTCTCCGCGTCGATCTGGCGATCGATGGAGCACGTCGGATGGGTGATTTTTGAAGTGGCCTTTTTGGTGATTTCCGTCCGAAAGAGCCTCAGCGAAATGTTCAACGTCGCCGAACGCCAGGCCCGGCTCGAGGCCCTGAACGAAAACATCGAGCACCTGGTCGCCGAGCGCACCGCCGCCTTGACCCAGGAAAACGCCGAGCGCCGGCAGGCGGAGGATCTCCTTCGGAAGAGCCAGGCGCAGCTCGCGCAAGCCCAACAAATTGCGCATCTCGGGAGCTGGGAGTGGGACATCGCGGCGGATCAGGTGACCTGGTCGGCCGAAACCGCCCGCCTTTATGGCCGAAATCCCGACGATCTGAGCGCGTCGATGGCCTCCTGCTTTCAGCGCGTGCACTCGGATGACCGGGCGGCATCGACCGCAGCCTTGGAGCAGTCCCTTCGCGATCTGAAGCCATTTTATAGCGAACATCGCGTGCTCCTGCCCGACGGCGTTGAGCGGATGATCCTGGGCCGCGGAGAAGTCGTGCTCGATGAAAATCAAAAGCCGATCCGCCTCATCGGCACCGCCCAGGATGTCACCGAGGCGAAACAAGCGGCCGAGGCGCTCCGGAAGAGCGATGAAAGGCTGCGCCAATCGCAGAAAATGGAAGCCGTGGGACGCCTCGCCGGCGGCGTGGCGCATGATTTTAACAATCTGCTCACCGTCATCACCGGCTATTGCGATATCGTTCTTTGGCAGCTCGGCGAGGACCACAAATTGCGCAAGGAGGCGGAAGAAATTCAACGCGCCGCCGACCGCGCCGCCGCGCTCACGCGCCAGTTGCTGGCCTTCAGCCGCAAGCAAGTGCTCCAGCCCCGCATCCTCCAGCTAAATGAGGTCGTCGCCGAAATGCAAAAGATGCTTCAGCGCCTGATCGGGGAAGACATTGAATTGCGCACCGCCTTTGGCGATCCCATCGGCAGCATTCGCGCCGACCGCGGCCAGATCGAGCAAGTGATCCTCAATCTCGTCGTCAATTCACGGGATGCCATGCCCCTCGGCGGCAAGCTCACGATCGAAACGGCGAATGTCTATCTCGATCAGCGGTCAGTCTTCCGCAATCGCGGATTGGAGCCGGGCGACTATGTGATGCTTGCGATCAGTGATACGGGCGTGGGCATGACCGCGGAAGTGCAATCGCATCTATTCGAGCCGTTCTTTTCCACCAAGGGCGTGGGCAAAGGCACCGGCCTCGGATTGGCCACCTCCTATGGCATCGTCTGCCAGAGCGAGGGCGACATCCGAGTTTACAGCGAACCCGGCCTGGGCACGACCTTTAAAATCTATCTTCCGCGCATCGTCGCTTCCGATGCCGAGAGAGTGACTTTGAAGGTTTCCACGGAATTGCCCCGCGGAGCCGAATCCATCCTCATGGTCGAAGACGATGCTGCCGTCCGGACGCTCTCCACGACCGTGCTCGATGGCTGCGGCTACCGCATCCACGAAGCCGTCAACGCCATCGAAGCATTGCAGCTGATCGACAAGAAATCGTCGTTTGATCTCGTCATCACGGATGTCGTCATGCCGCAAATGAGCGGCAAGGAACTCTACGTCGAAATCATGAGACGGCAGCCCGGCGCGAAGGTGCTCTTCATCTCCGGCTACACCGACGACGCGCTCGCCCACCACGGCGTGCTCGACGAGGGACTGTGGTTCTTGGAGAAACCCTTCTCCCCGGCGCGGCTCGCGCAGAAAGTCCGGCAGGTGCTCGATTCGGCGCCCGTCGCGCCGGCGCTGGCTGGGCGAGCTGAGTAGAGCTTAAGGATCCTCGTACACCGATGCATACCAATTCTTCCCCATAGGCATGTATGGATCGCTTCCTGGGGCAGTGTAAGGACGCGCTTGATAGAGACTCTGGACGATCTTAGTGAGACTGGGGCCTTGCCTTGGGAAGTAGACGAAGTAATAACGGCGTCCCCGCAAAAGACTAACGTCGATGAGCTCGATCTGAAGCGTGACTACGCCGTCGCTTGGGTTTCGGGCGATGGAGAGAAGATTCAATGCCTTCAACTGCTTAACGATTTTTTCTCGAGTAGCTTGCTCCGTTGGCTTGCCAGGAACTTCCTGCCCCCCTGCGCGACTACCCGGAAAAGAGATTTCGTCCGCGGATTGCGAGTCGAACGTCTCGAGTAGGGACACATATTCAGAGCGGTGAATATTAAAACGACGCTGAAGCTCGATATCGGAAATGTATTTGTCCCCGCGAATCGAAAGCAAAATCGCAATCAGCTGCCCTGCCGCAGTCGGAGCGAGCTTAATGGAAAGCCCAGCGACAGCAATGGTCGCAAATATCAGAGGGACAAACTTTATTTTAGAAGACATAAAGGGATGGCAATGCACGTGCGGTCGATTCCGGGGAAGCGTCCGGCGGTTCGGCGACTTTGGCCGGCAGGGACATTTTTTTGCAACGGTGAGCGCTGCGAGCGAGTTGGCGGCAGCGCAGCGACGGATGTTCTTTTCACAGCGCCAGGGTGTCGATCCCGTGTGAAACGCGAACGAACCGAGCATGAAATAACCGTGAAAAATCGGTGAAGTCGCATTCTGCCGCGCCGACGCCTGGTATCACTGCGAGTGGATGAAGCCGTGGCGCTGAGTTTCCTGCGAAGCCGGGCCCGGACCTATAACGAACCGTTTGCCATCGAGCTCGCGAAATTCGACGGAACAAAAGCGGTCATCACGAATGAACGGTTGATCGCGAGCGGCGCGAGAAGTCGAGCCTCTGCGGGGGCTTACGATTCATTGCTAAATGAGGTCGATATCGAGGAGTCGGCGAGGCCCTTGCGTGCATCTACTATTTTCAGCAGTATTCGTTGTTTTAGACAAATATAACAGCTGCCAGAATTTAGGTGGCGTCGTCTTAATTTATGAGCCCTGGAGAAGGGGTTCTAATAAGCGCTGACGATGGCGTCTCGCAATAATAAATAGCGAATTTCCGCCGATTCTGCTTGAAGTTTTCGATGGCGGCATGTGCCATTGTTCATGCCATGAAGACACATATCCTCATATCGTTGGTATTCACCGGCGCTTTCATCGCGCCGTTCACATATGCAGAGGAGCCGGCAAATGCAACCACGCAAAAAGAAGAGCGGCGGGCTAACGTGGAAGAACGGGTTACACAACTGAAGGAGAAGCTCTCCCTCACCGATGATCAGGCTGCCAAGATCAAAGGCATCTTCCAGTCGGATGAAGGCAAGCTCAAAGAGCTGCGTGCCGACACGGCGCTCTCCCAGGAAGATCGCCGCGCAAAGATTCAGGAGGTTCGCAACCGCCAGCGCGAGTTGGTTGCCGCCGTCCTGACGCCTGAACAACAGACAAAGTGGAAGGAAGAAGCCGACAAACGCCGGAGCGCGTCGGCAGAAGATTAGGGCGTGTTGCCAGCGACTAGTCCCGGGAGAGCCAGGCTCTTCCGGGCTTACGTCGAATCGAACTAGTGTCCTGAGCGAGAAATAGGCTGGTGTATATGCGCCTTATTTCTCGATCAGGACACTAACAGGATCTCGGTAAAAAGGACTTTGCCAGGTTAGGCATCAATTCTCGCCGCGGCATCATCGCCGCCGCCGGCTTTTACGGATTTGTGGGGCGAGCGGAAAGACGATTCCGCCGCAACGCCATGGCTCCCAGAGCCGCCATCGTCAGCGCTGCGCTTCCAGGCTCCGGCACTGCATTGATGATGAGTAGCGGCTGCTGGGAGGCGTTCGGCCCGTTGTTCGCGGAAACGGGGAGACTGCTCACGGTGGAATCGGCGGCGCTCAAGTAGAGGCTTACATTGCCGCCCGCCGCCAGGTCCGTGACGAAAGCCGTCGGCAGCGCCAGTGAATAGGAATGCAGTCCCGACTGCCCATCGTAGGAGAAAGCGCCGAGCGGTTGATCGACACCGGCGGAAAGGTAGTTGCCCTGGTTGTTGAAATTGACGTGGGAGGGGTCCGAATCGGGGCTGACTGGCTTTCCGGTTCCTTCTATCCAGGAGTCGTTCTGAATCCAGCGGATCGCGATTTGACCAGCGGCATTCGAGTTGAAAAACGAATTGCCTGAAGTCGTAGTGAGCTCGAGCGTTACCGACTGGACGGTCCACTGTCCCACGCCATACTGCAGGTCGAAAGCGGATTTCGTGAAGCTCAGATCGAACTTGATGAAGCTGTCGAACTCTCCAGCTGGCAGGCCGGCGGCCGAGACCGCGATGACCCCCGCCGCCCCATAATTGCTGGAAGGCTGCGCCGACAGGACAAATGCATCGGCCGTCGGGTTGATGGCGCTCTGCGCGCCTTTGGCTTGCAGGCAGCCGATGAAGGCGGGAAGGATAGGGAGCAGGGCGGCGAACTTCATGGGAAATGTATAATCTACAGGCAGTCCTTGAGAATGGCACGGAACCAGTGTGTGACAATCGCGGAAAATGGCCTTTAGCCAGTCACGCCCTGTGCGACCGCAGCCATCCTGGCGGGGCAAAGCCGAGCGGGACGAAGACTAGGTTCAACGCCACGGTCGCGAAAAACCAGGGGGCGCCCGCCCAGCCGTAGGCGTGGATGCTTGGGAACTGGTTTGCGCCGAACCACGCGAGGTTCACGATCACACTCGTGATCATGCTGCCGGCGAGCAGGGCGCGAGTGGGGATTTGTCCCAGGCGATGAGCGGCCAGATAGCCGGCCAACCAAACGATGTTCCCCAATCCGCCGACTTCCTTCAGATCCCACCCCCAGAATCGGCCCCACGAATACTTGGTCCAGATCATGCCCAGGCCAGTGCCGATCACGGTAAGATAGAGTGCGAGGCGGGTGAGACGGAAGCTCGTCTCGCGGATCGACTCGAGCCGGCGCGTGGAGAATTCCGCAATACTCTGCTGGCAGACAAAACAGACTCCCAGCGTCCCCACGAGCAGCGCCGCGCTATAGCCAATCGTGACGGCGCAGACATGAAGGGCAAGGATGGCCCCGACCGGAGTCACGTGATGACGGAGCGGCGCCGTACAGAGGGCCAGGAGCGCGAGACCTATGAGCATCCGGAGGCTGGCCGTGGCGATCTTCGCCGGCCACCACACGGGCCGTTGCAGTTTCAGAAACTCCGCGGCGACCGCTGCCGGATTCCCAAGTTGGGCAACCGCGCGCTCAAAGGCCTGCGGCTCCGGAACGCCTTCTTCGATGAATTCCTGCGCAGCCTCGCGAAGATGGTTTTCAAGTTCATCGAGCATCTGCGGCTTGAGGTTTGTCGCGGAGGCGACCTCCCGTCGCCAATTGGCAATGGATGGTTCGAGGTTAGACATGTTGAGGTCTCCAGAGTTGGGTCATGACGGAATTGACGAGCGTCCATTGCTCCTGCTGTTCACGGAGAAAACGCCGGCCATCGGATTTGAGGGAGTAATATTTCCGCTTGCGGCCCGCTTCGGAAGCGACCCAGCGGCTGCGCACGAGCTCGCGATCTTCGAGCCAGTGGAGGACGGGATAGAGCATGCCATCGGTCCAGACGATCGCACCGCCCGAGAGTTCCTTCACCCGCTGGATGATTGCGTAACCATAACTGTCGCCCTCGGCGAGAATGGAAAGCACCATGGGCACCGAAGAAGCGGCCACGAGATCTTTTTGCAGTTTCACGAGAGCTGTATACATTGCAGTGCGATGTATTGCAAGACCTCACAAAAAACTTTTCTTAGGATTGGTTTTGCTGTTGGTCCGCCGGACGCCGCGTAGCGCGAATCTGGCGCGAAAAATTCTGACCAGATGCCGTCGGGTTTCCCGTCAAACTCGACGCCCACCCGTCCCATGCTTCCTATGCTTCCCATTTCTCCGTACCTTTCGCGTCTGCGCCCTCCCGGAGGCTGTCTTTGAGCTATCTTCTGCTTGCAACTCCCTCTCTCCTCCGCGCCTTCGCGCTTCTGCGGGAGTCCACTCCCGGCGCCGCGCATTTCAGCTTGGCGCTTCTGCAGCTTCGTGATAGAGGCGCGCATGGCTGAACCACCGCTTCTTCCTCCGCCGTTGCCGCCCCAGAAAAAGCACAAGGTGTGGCCGATCGTTCTGGCGGTTGGCGCGGGGATCGCCTTCCTAGCGGCAATCGCCGTCTTTGTAGCGGGATCAGTTGTTCTCGCGACGAAGTCTCGGGAGAGAGCCGCCCAACGTACGCAAGCGATCGTAGATTTGGAAAAGGCAAGCTACCAGGCGCGCCAAAACGCCGAAGACGACCTTATAAAAGACCATGGCGTCGAATCAACCGCGCGTATTCGCGAGCAATTGGAGAAAAGCGCGGCGATGTTGGGCGGCTCGGATGCGATAGCGTACCGCGCCTTATCGGAAACGCTACGGACGCTTCAGGACCGGCAGAAAGCTTATCAAGCAACTGCAGACAATGTCTCCGACGCCGCTGTGCTGAGCGGCTCCATCATCGACCGCACGGAGATTGCGCAGAAGCGGACGATCGTGCAGGAGTTTCTTCTCGAGAACGATCACTTGGAAGAAGCCTACCGCCGCTCGTCAGAGACGCTGGGGTCCGAACTGGACAAGAACAAAGTTCCCGACGCTGTTAAACGCCAAGTCATTTCCTCCTACAAGGAAACTCAGGTCAAAAGTCTTCCGCTCCTGACGCGCATCCGTAAGTGCGATCGCGTCATTGGCGAGAATCTGCTCGCCGCACTGGCCCTCTACGAGACCAACTGGGGCCATTGGCGGATCGAGACGAGCGGCGAGCTCCACTTCGACAACCGCGCGGCCGGGAAGCAATTCAATGAGATCGCAGCCAAAGTGGAGGCCGTTGCCGATGATCAGGCGGCAGCGCAGTCCGAATGGATCGCCATCCTAAAATCCGACCCGAGCGGGGCGCCGGCCGCCGCGGCCCCACCGAGACCTGGGCCATAATGATTTGGTGGAGGAGGTGTCTGCTGGGTTTGGCTATAAATATTTGGCGGAGCTCTCGAGTTTCATGAAAGACGATTGCGCCCAGTCGTCGGCAGATAAAAAGGCGAAATTCATTCGATCTATATGTGATCGAAATCTGGAATCTGGCGTCCATGGCGCTGGCCTCGGAGCAAGGTTAAACGAATCGTCGAAGGGCTTGCTTTCGACACTTCAGACCAGACATCGCGGGTTTCAATAATTTGCGCCTGACCCGGGTCAACAAATCTCGCCCGTGTTTCCCGCGACAATGCCGTCTCCCTCCCGAGCCACGGCGCCCGGCGCCGTACCTCTAAAGTACTACACGCCGATGGTTGCCGCCCCCTGGCTCTGCTCTCAGATTCATGTCCTCCTCATGAACATCCCCTCCCATCGCACCCGGCGGTTCCTCCGTGCCGCCCGTCTCCTCCATCTCCTCGCCTTCGCGCCGTTGGCGCCTACCCTCGCTGCCAGTTGGGAAAGCGTCCCGCTGGGCGGCGGCGGCTATGTCACCGGCCTGGCCAGCAATGCCAATGGCAGCGCGATCTATTGCCGCACCGATGTGGGCGGCGCTTTCCGCTGGGCTCCAGCCGCAGATGGCGATAACGGCGAGTGGATCTCGATCAGCGACGAGATGGTCCCCTTCGGGACAGCCAATGCCGCCGCCGCCATGGGCGTGGAAGCGCTGGGCACGGACCCCAACAATGCCAGCCGGGTGTACGCCGCGGCCGGGAATTTCATTTATTACTCGCCCGATCAAGGCGCCACTTGGACCGCTATTAGCGGCTCCATCTCGATGTCTCCCAATGGGAGCTACAAGACCTGCGGCGAGCGCCTGGCCGTCGATCCCAATAACGCAAATATAGTTTGGTATGGCTCGCTCAATAGCGGCCTGCACAAGGGAGATAAGACCAGCGGCTCGTGGGTCTGGTCGGTGATCCCTGCGACCACGCTTCCCTTCGGCGCAAACGCCGGGATCAGCTTCGTGGCCTGCGATAAAAATGGCGGCAGCACGATCCTTTACGCCGGCGTCTTTGGCACGGGTGTCTATCGGAGCACCGATGGCGGCGCGACTTGGAGCGCTGTCCCCGGCGCCGCCTTTGCCAGTCCGCGGCGCGCCCAACTCGCCAGCAATGGCACGCTCTATCTCTCCGGCGGCACGACTGGCGCCGCCAAGCTGCCGCGCGGCGGCTCGCTCGCCCTGCTCAGCGCCGTGCCCGCCGGTCCCGACTACCGGGGCATTGCCGTGGATCCGAACGACGCCGCGGGGCAGACCGTCCACCTCGCATCCAATAGCTCCGCGAGCATTCTGCGCTCCACCGATGGCGGCGCCACCTGGGCAAATCAGAGCTCCGTTTCCCAGCCGCGGCAGGAGCCCGATGGCACGCCCAGCGCTGTCCCCGGAGGCTGGTTTGCCGCCACTTCGGCGCTGCTCTTGAATCCGGCGAACTCCAACGAACTCTGGACCGGCGATTTCACCGGAGTGGCTCGCACCCGCAATGCCAATCTCCTCGGCGGCGCAGGCGCCACTTGGTACACCTTGCAGAAAGGCCAGGAGGAAACCGTCGTGGCGGCGGTGAAGAATGCGCCGACCGGCGCGCCGTTGTTTGTCGGCGTCGGCGATATGGGCGGCTTCCGCTATGCGAATGTCACGGCGCGCCCCATCGGCGCGGGCGGGGATTCCTTCCATAATCCCAACATGACGGGAAATCACACGAGCCTGGATTTCTGTGAGTCAAATCCCAACGTCTGGGCCAGCGCCTGGCTCGAGCCGAGCGCTCCCAATACCGCGGGCACGGCGGCCTTTACCTCCGATGGAGGGCTCACCTGGCTGCGGGCGGGCGAGATCGCCGCCCAAGTCGTGGCCAATTCTTCCACCGCCGGTCTGGTTAGTTGGGATGTCGGCGCCTATCTGGCGGCGCAAAAGGCCAAGGGCAATAACACGGTCACTCTGGTGGTCGCTTCTTCCAATATCGTTTCCGGCACGATCAATTGGGCCACGATGTCCTTCAATTCCAAGGAAGCGACTTCGTCGAAGCCCAACCTGCTCGTCAACGGCAGCGCGAATCTCACTCCCATTGCCGATAGTTATGTCCTCGGGCAATATCCGACGACGAATTATGGCGCCGATGCCACTCTGCAGGTGAGTTATAATGGCGGCATTCCCTTTTACAGTCGCTGGTGTTATCTCAAGTTCGATCTGAGCAGCGTGAGCTCCATCAGCTCGGCCATTTTGCAGCTCTATCGGCGGAGCGCCGGCGATACCACTGGCTTCAAGATCGGCGTCTACGCCTGCCCCGATACCTCCTGGGTGGAAGGCAATGGCGGCACGGACAATGTCCCCGCGGGCGAGCTCACTTGGAATAACAAGCCCGATACGCTGGCCAATCCCGGGACGAACGGTCCGTCGACCGATTGGCCCACGCCGGTCTATACCATGGGCACGGCCCATCTCGGCGGCGGCCGGATCGCGCTCTCCGCGACCAATCCCAATTTCATGGTCTGGGAGCCGGTGAATACGGCCTCTCCGTACTGGAGTAACGACCGCGGCGTCACCTGGACCGCTTCCACCGGAGCGTTTGCCTCGCAAATCACCGGCGTCTATACTAATGGCAACAGCGTCGGCATGTCCGGCCAGCCCCTGGCTTCCGACCGCGTGAATGGCAAATTCTATCTCGCAAAATTCGGCGGCGGCGCTCACGTCATCTATAGCAGTTCCGATAACGGCGCGACCTGGACGCAGGTCGCCTCGGTCTCAAACGGCGGCAGCTACAATCCGAGAACGCCGCAACTCGTCACCGCTCCCGCCGCCGGCGATGTCTGGCTCTGCGACGATGGAACCTATAACGGGACCGGCGGCGGTCTCTGGCGCTCGACCGATTCGGCGGTGACCTGGACGAAACTTTCCGGCGTCGGCAAAGTTACGGCTGTCAGCTTCGGCAAATCCTCTCTCGCCAGCGGCTACGCCGTCTATATCTACGGCTACGTCGGCACAGTCCTGGGCGTCTATCAATCGGAAAACTTTGGCGCCTCCTGGGTGAAGCTGGCCGATCCGACGATCGAACTGATCAACACCTTCGCCGGCGACCGTCAGCATGCGAAAAGCCTCTTCATCGGCACGGGTGGCCGGGGCACGTTTCGTTATAATGCCACCGAGACCTACGAAGCCGAGGCCCTGAGCGTCCAGTCCTTCACCTCTTCCGACACGGAGGGCGTCATCACCGACCCCGCCTTCAGCGGCGACGCGGCGGTGGAGCTTTACTCCGTGGCCGCCGGCGACCAAATTACCTTCGTCGTGCCGGGCATCAGCGCCGGGACTTATGATGTGCGCATCGGCGTCAAGAAATGGGTCAGCCGCGGCATTTGGCAAATGGCCATCGGGCCGGCCGGCGGGAGCTTTACCAATGTCGGGTCGCCGCAGGATAATTACGCGTCCGCCGCCAACTTCACCGAGATCGACATGGGCGCATGGACGCCGGGAAGCACCAGCGACAAATGGTTTCGCTTTACCATCACTGGCAAAAACGCCAGCAGCTCGGGATATAACGAGGTGATCGACTATATCGCCCTCACGCCGCTGTAGCTCTCCCAAGTCCTGTCGGAATCATTTGGGCGGGCGCCGGACCAGAGGGTTCCATCACTGAAATCATCCGATTCTCATCTCGGGAGGGAAGCCCCCGTCTCGCGCGTGCGCGAACCATGGTCAACTGTACCTCGGTACAGTTGACCCGCGTGCGACGGAGCGCTAAAACGCGCCACCCCCATAATCCCCAGAACATGAACCTGAATTGCTTCAGGACACTTGCCGCAGTGTCCTTCGCTCTTGTCGCGTGCTGCTCTCAACGAGCCATCGCCGGCTCTTTGGCTGGCGCCTATACGGATTCCAGCTATTTGCCGGCGTTTGGAAGCCATTCGCACTGGCTCCAGCCGTGGAGAACCTATCTCGAAACCGTCCCCGCAGCCGTTTACGTCGATGGGGCCGGGATCGTCCTGAACGACGTCGAAAGTTGTAATAAAGATCTCATCCTTCAGATGCTCTCGACGCATGGGATCTCCCGCACGCGAATCGAGGTAGGCTGGAACAACGTCTCCTACACCGACCAGACTCAGCTCAATAACCTGGCTTCGCTTCAGTCCAAACTGTTGGCGTGCCAGAAGTGGAAGGTCCGTCCAGTGATTTTGCTGAATAGCAACGATGGCTTTCCCTGTCCCGCCCAAACGTTCAATCGCACCGTGACCGTCACGGCAGCCGCGGGAAACACGCAATTGACATTGGATAGTGTGAGCGGGCTGGTGGTGAGGAAGAGCGGCTATACCTTCGGTGGACACATGGCCTATGGGTTGGTCACCGCAATTAATGGAAACACGGTGACTTTGTCCCAAGGCATTCCCGCGCAGATCAACGCGAATACTTCCATTCCGATGGCCACGCTGCTTTATCAGCCATTTTCTGATCCCGTGAACGATGCGGCCAACTACAATGCCACGATCAATGGGTGGAAGACCTATGCGCAAACCGTTGCGACGGTCTGCGCGCAGATTCTTGGAACCACGAATGCCGCGGACAAGGGTTTTGATTTCGAGATTTGGAATGAGCTTACGTTTGGTTCCCATTTCCTCTATATCAATGACTACTACAACCCCGATCTCTATCCATACAACGGGGCCTACACTTCGAGCAGCATCTACGCGAGTCTCGTTCAAGCCACCGCGGCCCTCGCCGATGCAAATCCGACGCTCTTTTCCGGCGTGACGCTCACGGATGGTTTCGCCAATACGATTCCCTGGCCCGCGTCATCGACGGAGCCGGCGAGAGTCGACGCTTTGAGTCACCATCCCTATCCCCCGACGAAAACGTATCCCGCCAACGAGTCGTCCGGAAATAGAATCAACGCCCTCGGGCAAAATGAAGGCTCGACTGGCTACGCGCCAAGCTATACCGCCTGCTTTCCCGAGTACTTCGGAACTTGTCTGCAAACCGAGACAAGTGTGAGAGACATGGCTCCATTCAATAATACCGTCCAAGGCACGGTCCACGGACGATACAGCCGCGATAGTGATCCGTGTCCCCTTTGGATTACGGAGATTAATTTAGCCCCAAATGAAGTGGGGATCACGGCGCCGACGCAAGCGCTGGCCTTGAAAGCAAAAATCGCGTCGAGGATTCTCACGTTCTTCCTCGGCAAAGGAACGGACATGGTGACCCTGTACGATGCGGGCGGTGGGGATCTCAGCTACGGGTTGATCCAGGACAACTTTGTGCAATACGCCGCCGGCAACAGCGTCTATCCGGTAAACGATGCCAGTTACGTTTCGCCGGCCCTCGCGGCGACGAGCCAGATTGCGGCGAAGCTGAAGGCGGGGTTGGACAGAAGTCTGGCTCGCGTCAACACTCGCTCGCTCCAGGTCAGCGCGATCTCCGATGCTCACAACCATGCTCAGTTTACGGGAGACGGAACGAGCGCGCATCCAAATCTATACGACCGCGAGGTGTTGACGATTCTGCCCTTTCAGGTGAACGCCTCGCGTTTCGTGCTGCCGTATTACGTCATGACGCGGGATATCAGACAAGCGCTCACGCCCGAGACTTTCTCCGTTACACTCGATGGAATCAAGAGCATCGGAACCACTGCAACGGCCTTCGATCCGATCAACAAAACATCCGTCCCGGTAACCTTGACCTCGGGCGGAGCTACGACTCTCAATTTCAATCTGTCGGCGTCGGACTATCCGTATCTGCTGATTTTGGACGAGCCGACCTTTGAAACGGAGAGCTTGGCCATTGCGGCGAAGTCGTCGGCGACGCATCGTCTTTTGACCGACCCGGGATTCAGCGGCGGCGCGGGAACGATCCTCGACGGCGTAGCGATCGGGGACTACGTCACTTACCTTGCGCCCGGCATTCAGGCCGGCGTTTACAACGTGCGGGTGGGCATGAAGAAGTTAAACACGCGCGGGATTTGGCAGCTCTCAATTGGACGCGCGGATAACTTTGCCGGAACGGCAAGCAACGTCGGTTCTCCGCAGGATGGCTACGCGGCTTCGACCCAGTTCACCGAGGTGGATCTGGGAATCTGGTCGCCAGGGACCACGAGCGACAAGTGGTTTAAATTTGCGATCACGGGCAAGAATGCTTCCAGCACGGGGTTCTCGGAGAGCTTTGACTACATCAAACTCATTCCGCAATAGGAATAGGGGAGTGGAAGCAAGGGAATCTGGCGAAGCGCCAGCTCGGCCGGGCGGAAGCCCACCCAATCTGCTGACCTGCTGAGTTAGCGCAGGATGCAGGTCTGTTAACTGTGCGCGAACGGTCCGGCCGCCGCGCAAAATTACAAAGGGTCGGTTCTGGCTATTGATACTCGAGGCGGGGCAGGCGTCATGCGCCAGGCGCGCGTATCTCTTTGGTTTTTCGTTCCACGCCGGAGCTGGAGCTTCGCCCGAGCGCAGTTGTATGTGCAGCGGGCCGAATTTTGGGTCCGTGAAATTAAATTGAAAACGGAGGCATCGGCCGGCGCCTAACCTCTTGAAGCCTATCACCCCAACGCCTTACGGGCCATCATCCCATGACGAATCGTGTTCCACAGACCGACCGGAGAGTTCCCCCGGCTGGGTCCGGCGCGCGCCATGTGTCCTGGCCCCGATCCGCCGGCTGATTTTGGCCAAGTTGTCCCGACGTTTCGCCCCAGACGCGCACGACCAAATCAAAAACAGCATGCAAACCACCACGACACCCCAACAGCTCGAACGCATCAACCTTCTCGCCGCGGCCCTCTTGACCGCCGCGGGCGCCCACCTCCTTCTGAGCCTTTTAGGCCTGCCGAGCCTGTTCACGCCATCGAATGTCGGCATCACCGGCATCTTGATCATCACCCTCAAACTCGTCTGGGCGCTCGCCGCGATCGGCGCGAGTGGTTTCGTGCTCTACACTGCCAGTTTCATGGTGAACGCCCGGTCTCACGCCAAGTCGAACCTCGCCGCGCGGTGCGCGCTGGTTCTGCCCTTCATCGGCTTTGCCGGCTTGATCACCGGCGCCGCGCTCATTCCCGCGGGAGCCGCGGCTCTCTTCTTCCTCCGGAAGCCTCTCTGGATGGCGGCCTTTGACGACGTGTATATCGAAGCCGAAGCGGCCGGCGCCGGCAGTGTGCTGGCCGAGGTGGGAACGCACTGAGCGCGCTCATCTCCATCGGCGGGTCTGCCGGTCTCAATTTCCGTCGCTCACTCTCCAGGTAAATCCATGCGCCGTGATGGCGTCCACTATCCCTGCGATGGCTGCTGAGGAATGGCGCCCAAGCACCCGCGCCAAAAGCGATCGGCCCTCGTCGAAAGCCGGCGCCTCGGCCTGGCTGCCGGTGTAAAATACCAGCCGATCGATGCCAGCCAGTTGAGCGGCCAGGACTTGCAACAGCGCCATGAGCGGACGATTTCCGCCAAAAGCGCCGCAGCCCCAGAAGCCCGTATGGATTTCGGCAGGAGCGCCGATCCGCCTCGCTTCCGTAGCGGCCGCGGCCATGGCGGTATACGCCGTTTCGAGAATGTCGACGATTTGTCCGCGATGATATGCGCCGGAGCCTGTCGGCGCGGAAATCGCAATCACGTTGGAAATCGTCGGGGGATTGAGAATCGAAAGCGCGGACTGGACCACGGCAAAACTCGCATGCTTAAAGCGATTGCCATACAGGCCATGTTCCCGGCCGTGATTAAACGACGGGAAGGGATCGAGCGCGCAGAGCCGCGGTGCGCCGGTGATGAGAACCGGAGTGGACCGGCCATTTTCCCGGGTCCGCGCAGTGACGCCTCGCACTAAAAGAGCCTCGCGCAGCGAGCCTAGCGCCGGGTGTTCCAAGACTTGCATTTCATCCTGCGCGAGCAGGCCGGAACCGTAGGCGACAAACAAATTGGGATCCGCGAAATTGACGTGCCACGCGGCGGGGTTCGCCGAATCATAGAGATAGATATCCGGCACGACCTCTAGGGCGCATTCGGGGGATGTCTGTTGGTCGGGTAAATCGGGCAAAGTCGCGAGTTCCCAGCGGCTGTAGCGGAGGGCGCCTTTCTGCGGAGGGGCAGTGCTTTGGATGAATTGGTAGAGTTGCTCCTTCACCGGGTGTTTCCACACGGGCGGATGGGAAGCGATCAATTCGCCAAGTTCGAAATCCAGCGATTCCAGGCAGGTTGGGGCGCTCATGGGTGGCGGGATGAGTTGAATGGAGCCGGCGGCGAAAGCGAGCATTCAGTCAGGGATTCCGCCGTCGTCCTTGGCGCCGCTCGCGCGCAAAATTGCTCTTTCGGGTAATAGGCGGGCCCTCCGTCGGCGCCGTAGCCTTCCCCCGTCTCGCATCGCCGTCCCCTCAAAAATCCAAGGCGAACCGTGGAGACAAAATCCCGAACTCCTCCCAAAACGTATGCTCGAAACGGACCCTCACGCCTCGAAATCCCTTTTCCCTTCCCGCAGCCGCCGCGCGACGGGCATCCTCACCCGAGGCATCGCCGTCGCGCAGGTTGGCATCGCCGCCGCCCTGGTCTCCACCGCGGCCGCACCCGCCGCGACCCTCACGCTTTCCGCAACTAATCGCCAATCGTTCACCGGCTGGGGCATGTTTCCCGGCTACGCGCACAGCAACTGGGGCGGCATCTACCAAAGTGTGGCCAACCGCTACATCGCTCGCGACCGTGTCTTCGAACTCGCGGCCAATTACATCCGCATCGAGCTGGCCTCGAATACCTACAATACCTCGGCGCCGAATAATCTCGATCCCGCCGCCATGACCCAGCTGGTCAGCCACCTCCAGATGGCGAAAGGCTTGGGCGTGAGTAATTGGATGGTCTCCGTCTGGTCGCCGCCCGCCGTCTTTAAAAATCCGCAATACACCAGTGGCGAGGTGAATGGCGTCACTTCCTATTTCAATACCGCGTACACCACGCAATTCTGCCAATACTACGCGGGCGCTCTCTCCTATCTGCAGCAGAATGGCTGCGGCGCCGCGGCGCTCGTGAGTATTCAAAATGAGCCCAACCAGACCGTCTCCTACGATGGTTGCAGCTACACGGCCGCTGCGGATTACCTGAATATCATCAGCCCGCTCCGCACCGCCTTGAACAATGCCGGGCTCACGTCGACCCATATCGGCGCCGACGAGCCTGGCCAGCCGGGCGATCCCTCATTCTTCTCCTCCGGCTCAAACTACTGGGGCAATCTCAATAACTATGCCGTCGATGACGCCATCGTGCATACTTACGGCGGGGCAGGTTGGGATCACTATCAATTCTCGCTCGCGTCGAAGACGCATTGGATGACGGAATGGTGCGACATCAGTGGCGCAAATCAAATTACTGCGTCGGTAAATACCGCCACCCACATCGCGCGCGATGTGCTCAATGACGGAGTGCAGAAATGGTTTTGGTGGAATTCCTACAATCCCGGGACGGACACCCCCGGCAGCGCCGATCTCGTCTACGGCTCGAATGCCGCCTCGCCGAAGACCACGCTGGCTTTCCACCTGCTCAAGCGACTCTTCCGTGAAGTCACGCCGGATGGCAGCTTCAGCGTGCGCTCCTTTGCGTCAAACGACACGGACTTCAATGTCGGCTTTGGGTCCGACTATTCCAAGCCCGTTAATGTGATCGGTTTTGTCCAAAACACCGGCAAGACCGTCGTCCTGCTGGCGAATACTTCATCCAGCGCCAAGACCGTGAACCTGGCTGGCCTGGGTGTTAGTTCGCTGGAATGTTTTCAGGCGAGTTCCACGACATCCTCCAGCGCGGAAATGGACGATCTTGGCCCCATCAGTGTTTCCGGTGGAACGAGCGCCAGCTTTGCCATCGCGCCGAATACCGTGCAGCTCCTGACCAGCGCCCCCTCCGTTCTGCCCATGCAATACGAGGCCGAGTCCCTTTCCGTACCGACTTACAGCGGACCGGACTTCCGGGTAATTTCCGATGCGACCAATCTCAGCCAGGGCGCCGCCACGATGCTGGATTCCACGGCCGCCGGCAATTACCTCACCTTTACCGTGCCCAAAGTCGCGGTCGCGAAATACGATGTGCGGGTCGGAATCAAAACCGCGTCGACGCGCGGCATCGTTCAACTGGCCATCGGCCGCGCCGATAACTTCGCCGGCACGCAATCGAGCGTCGGCGCTCCGATCGACGAATACTCTGCGACCCAAGCCTTCAAGGAAGTCGATCTGGGAACCTGGACGCCGGGCACGAGCAGCGACAAGTGGTTCCAATTCAAGATCACGGGAAAAAATGCCAGCAGCACCGGCTACGATCTCTGCATCGATTACATCCTGCTGAGACCGCAATAAGGCTCGTTCCGGAGATGGGCCAATTTGCCTGTCGCCCGGTGGACGACGCTGCGCCAATGTAGGCGAGGTATTCTTACCTCGCGCGGTGTGCCGGAGACGTGGCGGGGCGGGCGCCGCGCGACGCAAACACCAAATCTGGCATTCACGAATGCGCGCAGGCGCTGCGCAGCGGCGTCTGGCTGGAGTTTGGCAAATTTTTCGCCCATCGCGGCGCCTTTTCCTATGCGCCAAAGGGGGCTTCGCCTCCAAGCCCAGGGTTGTGCGTGTTCCACACACGCTACCCTGGGTCTGCCATATAATAATGCCCCTACCCGGACGAGGTTACGCCCGCAGACGAGAATGGTTCGGCGTGTCAAACAAACGCATTGCCGTACCTTAGCTGGCGGTTGAAAACCGTTCGGGTACGCCGAAAGAGGCTGGAAGCCTCTTTTTTACATATTTGCCGCCCCGCGTTTGCTGAACTGCGCACGCGGCCCGCCGTCGTAAAAGAGGCTTCCAGCCTCTTTCCCGAAGCGAACTGCTGTAAGCAGAAGCTCGTTCCCAAGCGAGACGTTCGCAAAACGCTAACACGGTAGCTCACGCAAAAATTCCAGCTGCTCCCAGCGCAGCCGTCGCGCAATCCGGATGGCCTTCCACAGCGCATGTGATTCACTGTGCCGAGCCGCATGCTCCCCCGCTTCCTGGCCACCCTCCTCCTCGCTTTGCTCGGCGCCGTGGCGGCTCCTGCCGACGACTCGCCTCCCCGCATCTGGACCTGCGCCGAGATTCGCGCCTTGCCGCGCGAGATCGCGGAGCGCCATCTGCCCGTCATCGTCCGCGGCGTCGTCACCGTCGCCTATCCCGGCAAGTTTCGCGAAATGATCATCCAGGACGCCACCGGGCCGATCTATGTCGACCGCACCTATTCCCGGGATTTCGCGCTCGTTCCCCTGGATATCCCGTGGCCCGATCTCATCCCGCGCGGCATGGAAGTCGAAGTTCACGGGATCACCGGCGCCGGCCACTTCGCGCCGCTCATCTGTCCCACGGATCTGCGCCTCCTCGGGCCGGCCCCGCTCCCCCAGGCCGTGCCGCTGAGCCTCGCAGAGGTGCTGGATGGCCGATGGGATTGCCAAAGAGTGCGCCTCAGCGGCGTCGTGCAATCCTCGGAAAATCCGTTCGCCTTTTCGGAATCCGGTCGGCTCACCGTCGCGGCGCACGGCGGCCGCATCCCCATCTCTTCTCTCAAACCCCTGCCAGATCCGGGCCGCCTCGTCGATGCGGAGGTGGATGTGACAGGTGTCGTCTTTACTTACTTTAACCATCGGGGCGAAGCCGTCGGCGCGCATCTGGAAATCGAAAGCGCCGAGGATCTCACCATTCGCCGGCTCGGAGCCCTCGATCCCTTTGCCGCGCCGGAGACGCCGCTCGCGACCCTCTGTTCCTTCTCCCCCGCGGGCATGACTTTCCACCGCGTCCGCTCCACCGGCGTGGTCACGCTCTCGGTTCCCGGCCACTACCTGTACCTGCAAAATCAAGGCCGCGGCGTGCGCGTCGAGACCCAGAGTATGCAGCCGCTCGCCCCCGGAGATCTCGTGGAGGCGGCGGGCTTCGTCGATGTCTCCGAGCATTTCGGAAAATTCCACGACACCGTCGTGCGCAAGATCGGCCATGCCGCGAAACCCGCGCCCATCCAGGTGGACCGCCGGCGCGTTCTCGGCACGATGCCCCCAGGAAATGTGACCGATGCGGACGACATCGACGGGATCCTCTTCCGCTTGCATGGCCGCCTGGAGAAAGTCGACGCGGCCAATCCCGAGGGCCCGCGCTTGATCCTGGAAAGCGAGGGTTACCTCGTCACCGCCACGCTCGTAAATCGGAATGCCCCGGATCGCTTGGATCGGACCGCCGCGGAGCGTCTGGCAGCCCTGCGGCCGGGTTGCCAGTTGCAGATCGACGGCATCCTGCAGGTCGAGCTCGCCTCGGGCTGGCCGGCGCAGGGCTATCCCTCGCCTCAAAGCTTTTCCGTACTCGTCCATGCGCCGGAAGACATCGTCGTCACGCGGCCCGCCGCTTGGTGGACACCGCGACGGCTCTGGATGCTGCTCGGCGGCAGCGGCGCCGCGCTTTTGGTCACCCTCGGCTGGAACTGGCTGCTCCGGCGCCGGGTGGAAAAGCGTAGCGCCCAGTTGGCCCAGGAAATTCAGGGTCGGCGCGAGGCTGCGGTGAAATTCGAGGCCACGCTCCAGGAGCGCGAGCGTCTCGCCGCGGATCTGCACGATAGCCTGGAGCAAATGCTCACGAGCCTGGCCCTGCAACTGGAAGCCGGCCACGCCCTGCGCGCCGAAGCCCCGGCTCGCAGCGCGGCTCACCTGCACATCGCCGCTCAACTCCTCGCGCGCAGCCGCGAGGAGGTGCGGCGCTCCGTGTGGGACCTGCGCAATGAAAACCTCGGCGGCCGCACCCTGCCCGAAGCCTTGCAGGACTTCGTCGCCCTGCTCCGCGGCGCCGCCGGCCCACAGATCCGCATCCTCACCGAAGGCGCCGTCCGACCGACGCCCAGCCTGATCGCCGGCAATCTCCTGCTCCTGGCGCGTGAGGCGCTGACGAATGTCCTGAAACACGCCCGGGCCTCGCAGGTCGCCATCGTCGTCCTCTACGGCGCGACCACCGTGCAGATCCGCATCACCGACGACGGCCTCGGCTTCGATCCCGCCGCCCGTCCTGGCCCGCAGGAAGGCCACTTCGGCCTGCTCGGCATGCAGGAGCGCATGAAACGGCTCGGCGGCCGCTTGACGGTGACCAGCGCCCCCGGCGAGGGGACATGCATCACCGCCGAAGCCCCGCTCCCCGCATCCGAGCTTGCCCCTGCGTCCACCAGTGAGTCGTCCTCCCGTCCGTCCGAGACCTGACCATCCCTCAAATCAAAGCCCGCCCGTCTTCAACAAACCCAGCTCGAAACTGATCGCCACCGCCTCGGCCCGATCTGCCGCCTCCAGTTTGGCAAGGATCGATTTCACATGCGCCTTGGCCGTATGCTCCGTCACCCCCAGCGCCACGCCGATATCCCGATTCGAAAGCCCCCGCCGCAGGAAATCCAGCACCTCCGCCTCGCGTCCGGACAGCGCCCGACGGGCCGCGCGATCGGCCAACCGCGACAGCACGTGCTCGGAAATGGAGCGCCCACCCGTATGCACCGCGCGAATCGTCGAGGCCACTTCCTTCCCCGAAGCCGTTTTGAGCAGATACCCCGCCGCCCCCGCCGCGATCGCGCGAAAGATATCCTCCTCCAGATCCGAAGTGCTCAGCGCAATGACCCGCGCCTGCGGATAAGTCTGGCGGATCTCGCGTAAAGCCTCGATCCCATCGACCCCGGGCATCCGCAGATCGAGCAACGCCACATCCGGCAGCAACCGCGCATACTGCTCGACCGCCCCCTTCGCATCCTCCGCCTCCCCGACCACCACAAAGTCCCTCTCCAGCGAAAGCACCGCCATGAGCCCCATGCGCACGAGATAGTGGTCATCGACCAGCAACAGGCGGATGGGTTTGTTTTCCGGCATGGGGAGGAGGCAATCCTGCCATTCGCGATCGGAAATTTCGATGAAAAGATGCACCGCGCCTGCCAGCTTCACTCATTCCGGAAAAAGGGGTGGCTTCTTGCCGCGAGTCTCGCTCGCGCCCTCGTCTAGATGGCCATCGCACCGCGAAGAAATCCCAGGCTCGGTCTGGGATTTCTCAAGATTTCTCGCGACCATCGCTTTCGCCAATATTCCAGACACTGTTTGGAAAATCTTCGTGAGATGATTCCAACGTGAACCACGAAGGTTTTTCCTTACTTACTGCGAGATTTTCCAAGCAGTGCTTGGAAAATCTGCCAGCTCGCCGCAACAGCAACCGCCGGATAAGCCGGCGCATCTTGCGCAGGAATCCGAGAGAGAAGGGGACTCCGGCTCCGGAACAAACGCCTTCCGACGAGTAACCGGATTGGCGCATTTTGACAGGCAATTGGCGGGAATTGGCTAAATTCAGTCTGTTTCGAGTGGTAATTGGCGCAAAAAAGCTCTTGGCATGTGAGTTGCTAAAGGGAATTATTTTGAGCTGATGGCCGGGCCGTGAATGTGTAAGAACGACGCAAGCATCTGTTGTTCAGTTGCTTGCGTGGATTTTGCATGCTTGCGGCATAGCTGAAACACACCCCAACCATGGAAATACCAACGCACGTCGCAGTGAAACTGCTGGAGGCGGACAAGTCTCTGCTTTCGATCCGGCAGGCGCGAGATCGAGTTCTCGCGCGCACGCATGAATTGACGGCCAAACTCACGGAGGCCGAGGCTAAAATCATAGAATTGGAGGACGAGCACGGAATGGAGGTCGCCGCACGGGAAGCCGCTGAAAAGCGGGAGGCAGAGACTTGGGCAGAACTCATCGTACTGCGGGAACGGCTCAAACAATCGAAGCGCGAGCAGTTGCTCGATCAACAGGCGGCTAGGTCCGTGGAAGTGGCGGAAGCAGTCGCAGACCCCGCAAAGGAAGACGAACTGCGGTCGCAGATCGGCCAGCTCACTTGGGAACGAGACGGTCTGGCCAGGGAACTGGAGACCGAACGGCAGAGCCGCCGGGCGGACGAAACCATGTCTGCCGAGTTGATCGAGGCCAAAGCGAAGCTCGCGGAATTTGCTGAGCAAATGAAAAGCGCCGAAGCTGTGCAGAAAGCAGCCGCAGCATCTGCGACCAAGCTGGCCTCCGCCCAGAGGGCTCGGGACGCTGCAGTCGCAAACGTGATCAAGGTGCAGGCGCAATTCGAGGCGTTCAAAAAGGAAGCGGAGTCCAGGGAGACGGCTGGGCCCGTGGAAGCGGCGGAAGCAGTCGCAGACACCACGAAGGAAGACGAACTGCAGTCGCAGATCGTCCAGCTCACTTCAGAACGAGACGGTCTGGCCAGGGATCTGGAGAGCCGCCGGGCGGACGAAACCATGGATGCCGAGCTGATCGAGGCCAAAGCGAAGCTCGCGGAATTTGCTGAGCAAATGAAGAGCGCTGAAGCTGTGCAGAAAGCAGCCGCAGCATCTGCGACCAAGCTGGCCTCCGCCCAAAGGGCTCGGGACGCTGCGGTTGCCAACGTGATCAAGGTGCAGACGCAATTCGAGGCGTTCAAAAAGGAAGCGGAGTTGCAACGTCAGCAGTCCAGGGAGGAGCGGACCATTCTCGAAGCGCAAATCCTGGCCATGCGCATGACGATCGGGAATCCGGTGAATGACGCGCCGCCAGAAGCCCCGGCGGCCACGGATGGCGCGGCCGCCGGCGAAGCCACGCCCCTTGCGCCCCTAGCGCCGCAACCGCCGCCGGCGAAGATCGCCAAAGGCGTGCTCATTTCGCTGCCGCCACAGGCCGTGAAGAAATTTGCGAGCGGGGGCGCTTCCGCGGCGGCAGCTTCGCTCTCCACTACTCTCGATCAACTGGCCAGTGACCCGACGCAGATCGGATTGCTGGAGAAGCTCGATTTCGAGTTCGAAGAATTTGTCGAGTGGGCGGCAGCGGAGGATCTCCCCGCTTTGGCTGCCGAAGCATCGGCCTGCCGGGACGTGACCCGCTGGCTGCGCAAGGCTCCGACGAGGGTTGCGGAGGCCGCTCCGGCGCTGGCCGAGGGGATCACGCTGCTGAAGGATCTCGCCGGTTTGCGCATGGGTTCGCGGGAGATCGCAGACCCGGCCGGCGCGATGATCTATGCCGTCGACGACGATGTGGACAATTGCGAATGCATTGCGATGACCTTCGAGAAGCTGGCATTCCAAACGCGCTACACGGTGAGGTCGGATATCGCGCTGGAGCAAATGGTGCTCTCTTCCTTTGATCTCATCGTTCTCGATGTGGACATGCCCGGCATGGACGGCTTCCAGTTGCACGAGCGGTTGCGGGGCGCGCCGCAGCATCTCGAAACGCCGATTCTTTTCGTGACGGCGCTCATCAGCACGAGAGGGCGGCTGGAG